>Ga0075163_10012145_pt1 | contig 11220 bp, 9 predicted proteins | sample JI1023141ADNA_FD_71478 | JGI IMG/M metagenome (GOLD analysis project Ga0075163, IMG submission 71478) | Wastewater effluent complex algal communities from Wisconsin, to seasonally profile nutrient transformation and Carbon sequestration -... | ecosystem: Engineered > WWTP > Effluent > Algae...
ATCGGGGCCGGCGCAAACTTCGAGGACTCGAGCTCCGACCCGAGCTTTCGCCGCTGTGTGCTCGACTCGGACGTCAGCCACGAGTACGTCGAGAAGGCGATCGAGCTGGGCGCCTCGCCCTCGACCTGCCCGAACTCGGACGCGCTGATCCAAGCCAGGGTCAGCCGGGCGAACGACGACGACGAGAGCGCCAAGATCGTCGCGGCCTTGCTCGCGGCGGGTTGGTCGGCCCACGCGGTGTCCGAACACGACCAGGTCGAGGCCGTCGAGCTCGCCAAGCAAAAGCGGCTCCCGAACACCCTCGCGGTCCTGCAGCGCCAACCCTGAGCGGTCGGCCGTCAGGCGCTCGGCGAGGTCGTGACCTCGTCGGTCCAGACCGAGAAGCGAACCAGCTCGTTGGGCCCGAAAGCGTTGCTCGGTGAGCAGCAACACGCCGTTTTTACCGTCGTCTACGCGTGCCAACGACCGTCGAAACGCAATAGCCTCGGCTCGTGCCCATCCGACCCAGCGCGCTGCGCTTGGCCCCTCTCGCTCCCGCGCCCGTCGCCGCCACCGCCGAGCTCCGACCGACCTTCGCTCTCTTCGCCAGCGCGTTTCGGCCCTTCTTCTTGTTCGGGGCGCTCTGGGCCGCGCTCGCCGTGCCGCTCTGGCTGCTCGCCCTCGACGGCGAGCCCCTGCTGGCGCTCGGCGTCGGCGGCGTGCTGGGTGGGATCGGCTGGCATGCCCACGAGATGATCTTCGGCTTCACCACGGCGATCATCGCAGGCTTCCTGCTGACCGCAGCAGCGACCTGGACCAAGCGCACGACGCTGACCGGCTGGGGTCTGGCGCTCGTGTTCGGCGTCTGGCTGGCCGGCCGCGTCCTGATGTTGATTCCCGAAGTGCCCGCGAGCGTGGTCGCCATCGTCGATCTCGGCTTCTTGCCGCTGGTCGGCCTCGCGCTCGCCCGCCCGCTCATCGCCGCTCGAAGCCGGCGCAACTACGGCTTCCTCGGTCTGCTCGCGGGCCTTTGGGCCGCCGATCTCGTGCTCCACGGCAGCGCGCTGGGCTGGTGGACCGGCTGGTCGCGCGACGCGGGCCTGGTCGCGCTGGACTTGGTGATGGTCGTCGTCGCCGTGGTCGCCGCCCGAGTCATCCCGATGTTCACGCGCAACGCGACCGGCGAAGCCTCCATTCGATCGAGCGTCGGGCTCGACCGCGCGGTGATCGTGGGCCTGCTCGCGGTCGCGCTCGCGCGGGCGTTTGGGGGAGCGGGCCTCGCCGTCCTCGCGCTGGTCACCGCGCTCCTCGTGCTCGCGCGGACCCGCCATTGGGGCGCATGGGCCAGCCGGACCAACCCGCTGCTCTGGGTGCTCCACGTCGGCCACGCATGGATCGCCGTCGGGCTCTCGTTGACCTGTGCGGCCGAGCTGGGCTGGGTCGCGCCCGCGCTCGCGACCCACGCTCGCACGGTCGGGGCGATCGGCATCACGACCCTCGGGATGATGGCGAGGGTCTCGCTCGGCCACTCTGGCCGAGCTCTGCAGGTCTCACGCGTGATCGCGCTGGCCTTCGCGGCGATGACCTTGGCCGCGCTGTGCCGCGCGCTGGTCCCCGCGTTCACGCCCGAGTCGACCTATCGGGTTTGGTTGCACGCCTCGGGGGTGCTCTGGTCGCTCGCGTTCGCGCTCTTCGTGGTCGTCTACACGCCGATCCTGGCCCGCTCGCGACCCGACGGACGACCGGGCTGAGCCTCGCCAGCCGCGTCCGTCTCGTCGGTTCATGAATCCGGCTCGGCTGGATCATTCGGTCTGCGGCGATTCGACGCCCTCGAGGCAGCTCTGCGTGTCGCCGTAGCTGGACTCGGACTCCTCGAGCTCGCCGATGATCGCCTCTTCGCCCTCGGCGGCCATCTGCAACCAAGGCCGCTGTTCGACGTCCTGCCAGCCAGGCTGGCTCCGCAGCTGCCCGAGCGCGTGTTCGTGCGCACGCAGCCGACGCTGAACTTCGTGCCGAGCAAGACGCACCGACTCCAGCGCTTCGGTCGGACCAAGGCCTCCTTGCATGGCGACCGCGACGCGGTCGACGCAAGGTTCGCGTTCGACGGAGTCGGCGTTGTCGACCAAGACCAACCCGACAATGCCGGCCGCTGCGATCGCCCCCAGGGCACTCCAGCGCAACACCTTGCGGATCTGACTCTTGCGTTCCATGGCTCTACCTCTCTCTTCGTTCGTCTGTTTGTCATCGTGGGCTCATGTCGCCCTCATCTTCATCATGCCCCCATCCTCGTCACGCGAACTGACCACCGTCACGTGGGGAGAAATGTGCGACTCCCTCCGCCATGATGAAGGTCAGCTCGGCCTGGGTGTCAAAATCACAATCATCATCCAAACACGAAATCGCGCGCCCTCGCAGTGACGCGCGAAATCCCTGCGTAGGGTGGTTCATGCGTCGCTCAGGTCGGACCCGACTCGTCGGCGCCGCCAACGATTGCGACCAGCACCTCGGGCACCACGAATAGGCCACGCCGACTCCGAACCACCCCACCGCGCTCCTCGAAGCGAGCGAGGAGCCGAATCAGCGTCTCGGTCGCGCAACCCGACAAACCGGCGAGGTCGCGCCGCGAGATGATCGAGGGCAGCTTCACGCCTTTGTCGGTCTGCACGCCTCGCTCGTCCGCGAGGCGCAGCAGCACCGCCGCGACGCGCTCCTCGACCCGGGTCCCGCCGACCTCGCGCAAGCGACGGCACAGCGTCATGCCGCGCGCCGCGACCTGATTGAGCAAGAACGCGCTCGAGCTGTCCTGGCGCGGAGCCAACGCCTCACGTGGCAAGCTGAGCACCGAGGTTCGCTGCGTGCAGATCGAATCGCAACAATAGGACGAGAACCCGCAGACCGCCGCCCCGCACAGCAACGAACCGGGCGCTTCGACCAACGCGATCAAGCACTCTCGCTCACCTCGGCCATGCACCGGTGCTCGAACGACCAGCCGAACGTTGCCATCGATCAAGAAGGTGAAGTTTGTGGCCGCTTCGCCGCGCTCCCAGATCATTTCGTCGGGCCCGAGCTCGACCACGGCGCCGACGCTGACGAACGCCTCCCGATCGATCGCAGGCAAGGCCTGCAAGACCGGAAGCCGCTTCAACGCCGTCCTCACATCCATCGAATTCGAAGTCTAGCGATCGCCCCCTGCCTCGAGCCAGCAATCGTAGCGTGTGAGCCAGCAGGGTGCTCTAGATTGAAGCAATGGCCGAAGGCCGCACGACACACGCGCCGATGCACAGCCCACAGCCCACGCAGGCCTCGACATCGACCCAGGGGCGGCCCATCAGCATCTGAATCCCGCCCTCGGCTCCCGCGGGGCACAGGCCGATGCACGCGCCGCAGTCGGGGCCCAAGTAAGGCAAACAACGGCCCACGTCGATCTCGACCGAGCCAAGTCGAACGGCGCGCCGCTCGGGAACGACCAGGGCCCCCTCGCCGCACGCGGCCGCGCAGGGGAAGCCCTCGCACATGTGACAAGGCCGGGCATTGACGACCATCACTGGCGTGCCGGCGCCGGGGTGCACATGTGCCGCGAGCGTGTGAATCGAGCTGTGAGGACAAGCCTCGACACAATCCATGCAACCGGTACAGCGGGCCAGGAACTCGCGCTCGGCCACGGCGCCGGGCGGCCGAACCCGCGCTGGCGGTTCGGGATCGGGCGAGGTGGCCCGGCGAAGAAAGTCGCGCCGACTGAGCTGCGTCACGCTCACATCCTCCCGACCCGCATGTTCATGTCGAGCACCATCAGCGAGAGCCCGACGATCGAGACCAGCACCATCATCGCCAGCATCGGAATCAGGCTGCGGGTGGCTTGGCCGGAGTCGGCGAAGAGCCGACGGCTGATTCGATGAGCCACGACGATCCCGAACAGATGCCCGGTCAAGATCAGCCCGATCTGCAAGCTCCAGATGGTGCCCTCGCTAGCGAGGTGACCGAGCTGCATCGACGCGGTGCCGAAGTGGTCGGCGCCGCGGCCGAGCGGATCGCTGAGCAAGGGCACGAGCGAGCCGCCCTCCATCAGGATGTGCATCAGGTTGTGGGCAAGGTGATAGAAGAGCGCGATCGGCAAGAGCGAGAGGCTGTAGGACGCGAAGATCTGCCGCGCGCCGATCCCCGACCCGGGCGTCAGCTTGACCGCAACCCAGCAGCTCAGCTCGTAGAGCGCGAGCGGAATGGCCACGACCACGATCATCCCGATCGTGAAATTCACCGCGTTGGGCGTACCCAAGCTGGCCGCCATCCACTTCATCAGACTCGGGTTCCCCGGCAGGAAGTTCTCCCAGGCCGTGGTCATCGAGAACCCGTGGAACAAAGTCAGCGCCAGCAAGATGACGCACATCCATGCCTCGTCGGAGCGAACCTTGACCTTGTGAATCAAGTCGTGGCCGAAGGGCCGCAGGTTGATCGCCACGTTGTTGCTCTCGCAGCTGCGCACGCACTCGGTGCACATCGTGCACATCGTCGACTCGTTGAGCACTCGCAGGCTCAGGCCGGTCGGGCAGGCATAGCCGGCGTCGTTGCCCCGCAGGCAGTCTTGAGTCTTGCAGGTCTTGCACACCGCCGGATCGGCGGCGCGGATCTCGACCGGCGCGAAGTTGGCATACATGCCGCTGATTCGACCGACCGGACACAAGTGGGCACAAAAGGCCTTCTTGCGAAAAACCAAGGTCGCCGCCGCGGCCAGCACCGCCATGCCGATGCCCATGTAGGCGGTCGCGCGCGGATCCGAGGTCACGCCCAGCCCGAGCTCGGCCCAGGTCAAGAGCGTGAACAAGCCGATCGCCGGCCACATGTTGCGCAGCACCTTGGGCACCTGGAGTCCGAGCGTGAGCGGCTCTTTGCGCCGGCGCAGGCCAAAGCGGCCGAGCAAGTCCCAAGGACAGACGCCGCAGAAGACCGGACCGAGCAGCGCGACCGCGAACACCAGCCCCGCCCACCAGATCGTCCAGACCGCGACCGGCGTGATGTTGCCGATCCGGCTGCCGAAGAGCCCGGCGAAGATCAGGAAGGCGAAAGCCGCGACCGAGAGGGTCTGCGGGATCAGCTGAAACCAGCGGCTCTTGACCAATCGGTAGATCCGGGGGTTGGCGATCAAATTGAAGCGGAAACCAGCTTTGGCCGGCCGCCGCCCGCCGATCCGCTCGACCAAGACGAAGGACAGGATCAACACCAGCACGGCCGCGGCGACGAAGAGCCAAGGCGGCATGCCGCCCATGATCATCACCGCGTCGCCCTCGTCGGTCGCGACCATCTGCATGGTGTGGGTCGCTTGCTCGCCGCCCTCGTCGCCCGAGCTGCCGGCGGGCCGCGGATGACAGGGCATGTCTTGGACCTCGCCCGGCGGCCCGAGCAGCGACGACAATGGCAGACCTGAGAGATTCGGCGGTTGCATCAGTAGCTATCCTGGGCGCTCGGACGATCGAGCAGCAAGAGCGAGCGACCGCGACGGCCGCGGCCGAGCACGACGAGCCCAAAGAGGAGTCCGAGCGGGACCACCAGCCCCGCGACCAGCCACCATGACACCTCGCCCTCGTTGAGATCGACGTAAAACTCGAGCTCGGGTGCGATCTCGGAGCCGGGGATGTGAGCGACGAGCTGGTAGTCGCCGGTCTCGGGCAAGGTCTCGCGGGTGGCGTAGACGACCTCGGTATCGGGGATCTCGCGCCGAAAACTCGAGATCGGCTCCCCGTCGAGCAAGATGTCGACCTCGAGCGGGCCGACATAGGCTTGGTTGGTCTCGAGGTCATAAATGTAGATGAAGAACTTGACGTCGTTGGGCGTATCGGCGTCCTTGCGCTCGTAGCCCTGGAAATTGAAGATCGTCGCGCCCATCTCCCAGCGACCATCGATGACGATGACCTCTTCGATCGGGACCTGCGGATAATTTTCGAAATAGCCGTAATGGGGCAGCCCCTTGTTGTGGTGGGCTTCCGCACGATTCGGCGCGAAGCCGACCAAGGTCGCCGCCAGGGTCGCGAGGATCGGCAGGCGCACACGCCGGCTCAGCGCGGAGGTCGGGCAGGTCGGAATGCAGCGACCGCAATTGTCACACATCGGCCGATGGGTCTGCTCGCGCGGCGAGAGTCCATAAGGACAGCTCATCGAGCATACCCGGCATTGGCCCGGGCACGCGGCCGCCTTGGGATCCTTGACCAGGCGCAGCAGCGAGAAGCGGCCGAGCTGCTCGAGCAAGAAGCCCTGCGGACACCAATTGCGACAGAACATCCCGGGCGCGAAGAGCAGATCGACGGACCATAGCCCCAGCGGAATGAAGAGCAGGCCGGCCGTGGTCCCCGAGGTGATGCCGAGGAAGATCGCCGCGCTGATGTCGAGGTAGGGCAAAAAGACGAACCACACGCTCAGCCCGACGCTGGCCGCCGCCGCGAGCCCGCCAAGCAGGATCCACCCGCCAAAGCGAACGTCGCTGCGCAGGTGGGGCAAGGGGATCTTGAACCATAGCAAGCCGCCGCGGATCCACTGGCCAATCTCGAAGAAGAGCCGCATCGGACACAAGTGGCTGCAAAAGACCTTGCCGAGCACGACCGCGACGCCCACGGCGAGCAGCCCGGCGAGCATCAGCTCGGGCAAGAAAGAGCGGGTCGAGACCAAGGTCGAGAGCACCAAGATCGGATCGGCGGTCTCGACCCCAAACACCGTGGCCGCCCAAGGCATGCCGAGAAAGTCGAGGCTGGCCACATAGGGCTTCTCGTCGAGCTGGCTCAGCAACCATTCGTTGGCCGCGTAGGCCTCGGCCCAGCGGTCCCCGTGCATCAGGCCGACCAGGCGCGCGCTGTTGTGCGCGACCTTGTAGTTCCGCCAGATCCCACCGAACGCGGCAAAGACGATGAAGAGCAGCACTCCCAATTGCAGCCCGCGGCGCACGAGCGCGGCAGGCAGGTGGCGAATCCGCCGATTCATGCCGGCTCCGCGGCTTCGGGCGTCACTCGCTTGCCCGGCAGGCGCGAGGTCAGGTGCTCGCGTGGGATCACCCGAATCGCCTGCGGCACGTGCAAGCAAGCCTGCTCGCACAAGCCACAGCCGACACACTTGGTCATGTCGATGTGCGGCGTCTCGTAGAGCCCGATCTTCAGCGCTTGACCGGCGAGCGGACAAGCCCGATAGCAAGCGCCACAGGTGCGCCCATTGAAGCTGTAGCACAGCCCGGTGTTGACCCGAGCCATGCCCATGTCGACGCCCGCCAGCCAACCCTCGCGCGTGGTCTCGAAGGGCCGCAACGCGCCCGTCGGGCAGACCTTGGCGCATTCACCACACAAGGTGCAGGCCCGCGCCCGGGCTTGGATGTAGGGCGTGAAAGCCCGGGCCGGGCCGTCCTCCGGCCCTTGGTACTGGATGCATTGATTCGGACAGACGTCACCACATTTGAAGCAGCGCGAACAAGCCTTCTGAAATTCGGGCTCGTCGAGCGCTCCGGGCGGGCGCAGACGATCGCCCTTGCCCTTCTTGGCGCCCACCTGGGTCGCCGCAGCCCCGGCGGCGCCGAGCGCAGCCGCCATGGTCGCGCCCAGCAGATGACGACGTGTGACCGACATGATCGATCAGACCTTCTCGATTCGGCACGCGCACTTCTTGAAGTCGACCTGGCCGCTGACCGGATCGAAGGCCCGATGGGAGACCGCATTCACCAACCAGCGGTTCTTGGCCGGATCGGCCGAGTCGCCGACGGAGAGGTTCCAGGGGCTGAAGAGGTAGCCCTCGGGCACGGTGTTGCGGGCCGGCTTGACCTTCGAGTCGAGGCCGATGGAGACCCGGGCCTGATACTCGCCGCGGCGCGTGATCACCTTGACCCAATCGCCGTCTTCGACCCCGAGGCCGGTCGCGTCGACCGGATGCATCTCGACGTACATCTCGGGCACCAAGCGACTGGTCGTACCCGAGCGGATCGTCTTCGACGTGTGGAAGTGCTCGTAGACGACGCCGAGGCCGATCCAGTAGGGGTACTTGTCCTTCGGGATCTCGGCCCAGGGAGTGTGCCGGAACTCGGCGTCCGGGAGCTCGGGCGTGAGCCCGTTGTCGCGGGCCTTCTTGAGCAGATCGAGGTTGTCGATCAAATAGAAGTTCGGATCGGTTCCGGCCTTGCTCAATTCGGCGGTGATCTCCTCGCGGCCCTCGTAGTTCTGCTCGCACAAGTGGATGTGCAGCTTGCCGTCGTCGGTTCGGAACATGCCGTAGGGCTTGTCCGCCCAGCCCTCTTGGTCCATGTAGCGGCGCGTGGTCCCGCCGGCCTTGGCCAACTCGTAGGTCGGCGCCGGCCACTGGATCCCCCGATGATCGCGGATCTGCTGGTAGAGGCCGACGCCGTCGCGCTTCTCGACCTCGAGCATGCCCGTGATGTCGGCGTCCGAGCCCTTCGAGGCGATCACGATGTCGCGGAACACCTCTTCGGGATCGTAAAAGCCGTTGGCCTTGCGTTGGTAGGGGAAGATCTTGTCACCCTCGAGCCCGAGCGCGTTGGCGATCGCCCGGCCCTTGTCGATGACCATGTCCATGTCGGGCATCGTTCCGGGCACCGGATTCGCGGTCCCGTCGGTCACGTAGATGCGCCGCTCCGACTGAATGTAGGTGCCGCCGACCCACTCGCCCCAGGTCGCCGCCGGCAAGATCACGTCGGCGTAGAGGTTGTTGGGCGCGTGGCGATAGATCTCTTGGACCACGTTGAAGGTCTTGCTCAGCGCCGGCCGAACCAGGGTGTTGAGATCGGGCAGATCGATGTGGGTCGCGTAGATCAGGAAGAAGGCCTTGACGTCGCCCTTGAGCGCGCGCTCCATCATCCCGATCGCCATGCCGGGGTTGGGCTGCTTGGCGACCGAAGCCAGCCGCTCTCGCGGGATCCGCCAGACGTCGGCGATGTGATCGCGCCAGCCCTCGTTGGCGATGCCCTGGTTGAAGGGCAAGCGGTCGGTCAGGCCGCCCGTGAGCCGCTCGCCCATCGCGTTGGGCTGGCCGGTCATCGAGAAGGGGCCGCAGCCCGGGCGCCCGATGTTGCCCGAGAGCGCCATCAGGTTGATCAGGCTCACGGTGTTGTTCTGGCCGTGAATGTGCTGGTTGTAGCCGATGCCCCAGAAGCTCAGCACGCCGCCGGTGCCGGCTTTGCGGCCTTTGATCGAGGCCGCGGCCCAGACCGCCGCGACCTTGCGCAGCTGGGCGGGCTCGATCATCGTGATGTGCTGGACCTGCTCGGGCGAATAGCGGGTCTTGCAGGCCTCGACGTAGTCCTCCCACCCGGTCGTGTGCTCCTTGAGGAAGTCCCAGGCGATCGCGTCGTCGTGCTCGGTCAACAGCACGTGGGCGATCGCGTTGTGGATGGCGATGTCCCCGTTGATGGTCGAGAAGTGGTGGGAGTTGTCGGCCTGGACCTCTTCGTAGCCCTGCACCGTGCCGGTTCGGCGCGGGTCGACGACCAAGGTGGGGATGCCCTTGCGCTGCTTGTGATCGGCGATCCGCCAGAACACGATCGGATGCGAGCCGCGGGCGTTGTGCCCCCAATGCGTGACCATGTCGGCCAGCTCGATGTCGTCGTAGGACGTCGGCGGCGTGTCGCTGCCGAGGCTCTTGAAGTAGCCCGTCACCGCCGAGGTCATGCACATGCGCGCGTTGGCCTCGATCGTGTTGGAGGCCAAGACCCCCTTCATGAACAGGTTCTCGAGCCACTGGCCCTCGACCGGCAGCTGGCCCGAGCCGTAGAGCCCGACCGAGTTGCCGCCGTGCTGCTGGACGATCCCGACGATCTGCTTGACGATGACCTCTTCGGCCTCCTCCCAGCTCGCCTCGCGGAACACCTCGGGATCGAAGCGTCCCTTGGTCTCGCTGACGTGACCGGTGAGGATGTCGGTCATGTCCTTGCGGATCAGCGGCTTGGACAGCCGGTCGACGTAGATCGCCTCGGCCGAGGCCAGCCCTTTGATGCACTGCAACCCTTTGTTGGTCGGGTGGCGTGGATCGGGCATCACGCCGACGATCTTGCCCTTTTCGGTCTGGATCATCGTGCCGCAGCCGACCCCGCAATAGGGACATTGGGCGAGGATGTTGGTCGGCGTGGTCGCCTCCGCCGGGTCGACGGTGTCGGTCACGTCGATCGGCACGTCGCCGTGCGGGACGGCGTCGTCGGGCTGTTTGCAGCCGCTCAGCCCGCCCACGAGGGTCGCGGCTGCGCCAGCGGCCGCGGTCTCGAACATGAAGGCGCGCCGGGTCTTGCCGGTCGGCAGCGGCTCGGCGGGCGGCGATGAACGAATCTCTTCGTCGCGCCCACCATAATAGTCGTCGTGGTTGTTTTGTTTGGCCATGAGAATCACCACGCGTTCGAGCGCATGAACGCGATCACGTCTTCGATTTGGTCGTCGGTCAGGTTCGCTACCGCCATCGGCTCGTCCTCGCGGAAGGACTTCATCGGAGTCTGGGTCTTCCCATTCTTGATGATGTAGCGCAGGAAGCCGTCCGACACGGTGTCGAGGAAGACCTTGCGACCGATGCCCGTGCCGCTGCTGGCCTCCATGTAGCCGCCGCCGTTGCGACCGTGACAGGCCGCGCAGATCGACTTGAACAGGTCCTCGCCCGCGGCGATCTCGCCCCGCAGGGGTGACTCGTCGAGGGTCGCCGGCTGGTGGGGCGTCAACGAACGGACGTAGGCAGCGAGCGCCTGAACCTGGCTGGCCGGGAGCATGCTCCCCCACGCGGCCATGGTCGTGCCCATCCGGCCCTTGCTGATGGTCGTCAGCAACATCTCGTCGCTGGCCGCGGCCAAGAAGGACTCGCTCGCGAGGCGAGGGCCCATGCCAACCCGGCCTTCGCCCGCGGGACCGTGGCAGCCGATGCAGTTGGTGGCAAAAATCTTGCTGCCCTCCTCGACGAGGTGCTCGGGCGCGATCGGGACGTCGACGGGCTGCGAGGCCGTCTTGGGCTTGCCCTCTGCGTCGTCGCATCCAGGCGCGATTGCGATGGTGGAAGCCATCATCAGGAGCGCAAAAACGGTTGTGTTAGCCTTCACGACACTCCAGCGACGCATGGGATCCGCGTCTCCTGACGGCACAGTCGAACATGACAAGCGTCAGCTCAAACTACTTTCTTGCGTGCTGTCCCGCGCCGCCCGGCAAAACTAGCCGAGCCGAAGGAGCGCTGGAGATTTGGCTCGGCTTCGGGCAAGTTCGAGCGCAGATGCGCTCGTTCGGCTTGTTCGCTGCT
>Ga0075163_10012146_pt1 | contig 11220 bp, 9 predicted proteins | sample JI1023141ADNA_FD_71478 | JGI IMG/M metagenome (GOLD analysis project Ga0075163, IMG submission 71478) | Wastewater effluent complex algal communities from Wisconsin, to seasonally profile nutrient transformation and Carbon sequestration -... | ecosystem: Engineered > WWTP > Effluent > Algae...
TGACATTCGGATTTTTCATGATATAACAGTAGAGAGAAAATCCATTCTTGAGCAGGTTAATGAAAATGGAGTAAACCTGGTGTATCATCAAAAACCAAAAAATGAATCACTCAAAGTGCGGAATGCCATGGGCATAGCGGAGCGAATTCGTCTGCATCCGGAAGTAAAAGGTGTTTCTGTCTTATTGAATTCACAAGTGTTTTATAACTACGGGCCGGTGCAGCTAAGTGGTATTATTGCCGGAGTTGATATTGTTGAAGAAGATAAACTCTTCGATTTGCGCAGCAAAATGAAGGAGGGAAGCATCGAGAATTTAATAACCAATCAGGATGGAATTATTATGGGCATTGGCTTGGCCGCCAAATTGGATGCTCACACAGGCGACCGCGTGCTGATCACAACGCCTCAGGGTTTCACCAAGTCATTAAAAATTGTTGGACTTTTTCAAATGGGGGTAGGTGCTATTGATAACGTGAAGAGTTATGCCAGCATTTCTACAGTGCAAACTATCTTGGGGGAAGACAAGGGCTACATCACAGATGTAAATATTAAACTCAAAGATTACAAACAAGCAAAGTATATAGCCCCTGGGTTTCAACAATCATTTGGATACAAGGCAGAGGACTGGGAAACAGCCAATGCTACCATGCTGTTGGGTGTGGTGATTCGAAATATTCTCACGTATTCTGTTTCAATTACCCTTCTTATTGTGGCGGGCTTTGGTATTTACAATATTCTGAGCATTACCATCCATAATAAAATGAAAGACATTGCCATTTTAAAGGCCATGGGTTTTGCCGGAAAGGATGTTAAACAAATCTTTATGATTCAGTCTCTTGTCATAGGCTTGATCGGTAGTTTGTTGGGATTGCTTATTGGCTTCATCTTATCCTACCTCATCTCCAAAGCTCCCTTTGATGGTGGAGATGTGATTAGTATCGATCACCTTCCTGTAAACTTCAATCCGATATACTATATAATAGGCATAGTCTTTGGTGTACTCACTACAGCCATTGCGGGTTACCTGCCATCGCGCAAGGCGTCAAAGATTGATCCCATAGAAATTTTACGTGGTTAGATAGGAGTAAGCGATGAACGTTTTAAAAGCACATAAGATCAGCAAGTACTTTTATGAACCTGAAAAATTTCAGGTACTAAAAGAAGTCGACCTGACTGTTAACAGGGGAGAGTTCCTTTCCTTAGTAGGAAAGTCAGGTTGTGGAAAGTCTACGCTCATGTATGTGCTCTCCACGATGGACTCGCAGTATGACGGTGAGTTGGAAATTGCCGGACAACGACTTACAGGTCAGGATCAAAATTATTTAGCAGCCTTTCGAAATAAGCACATTGGCTTCGTGTTTCAGTTTCATTATTTATTGCCAGAGTTTTCAGCCTTGCAAAATGTAATGCTGCCAGCCTTGAAACTGAACAACTTATCAAGACAAGAGATTGAAGCGAAAGCCTATGATAAGTTGAAGATGCTGGGGATGGAAGATCAGGCACTGAAACTTTCCAGCAAACTTTCGGGTGGACAACAACAGCGCATTGCCATTGCCCGGGCCCTCATCAATGATCCGGATATTATTATGGGCGATGAGCCCACCGGTAACCTGGACTCGTATAATACACACATGGTGTTTGATATCTTTCAGGAATTGACTCACGCCTTTAAACAAACGATTGTGGCCGTCACACACGATGAGAATTTTGCACAAAAATCCGATCGAATAGTGGAGATGAGCGATGGCAGAATTGTCTCTGAAGGAAAGAAAAAATCAACAGAATTGAACATTTTGTAAACTAAAGCATAGTGGAATACGTCTTTTGAGTTGTCTTATGATGAAAGATAGAAGTATGGAAAACAAGATTAACCTCGACAACCGTTTGCATCCGTATTTATTACAGTTCAACTATGCACAATTGAACTTTGCCAAATTTATTGAAGAGGAGCGTTTGGAAAAACGCAGACGCAGAGTAAAACTCAAGCCAAGAGAATCAGCATGAAAACATCCAAAGAGATTGCCATTATTGGTGGCGGCATAGGCGGGCTAACGCTTGCCATTGCCTTACAACGAAAGGGGTTTAAACCGAAAGTCTACGAACAAGCACCTGAATTAAAAATGATTGGTGCAGGCCTTGGTCTTTCGGGTAACGCCATCAAAGCATTCTCTGAGATAGGCATAAGTGATGCCGTGTTAAAAGCAGGCACTGTGCTGAAGCGCGTGGCCATTAAGGATATGCACGGCCGTATCTTAAACCAAACAAATTCTGAAGCGATTAGCCAGAAATATGGAATCGCCAATAACTTCTCTATACACCGGGCTGACTTGCATGAAGCGCTTTTACAAAAAGTGAATGCAGAGAGTCTTACACTAGGTAAGGTTTGTACAGATTTTAAGCAGACGGACAAGGGTGTCATCCTTGCGTTTCAGGATGGAACCACCACTACAGCAGACTATGTGATTGCCAGCGATGGAATCCATTCTGTGTTTCGGAAAAAATTACTACCTCAATCTCTGCCACGATACGCAGGGTATACCTGCTGGCGGGCGGTCATTGATTATGCTCTAGAAAATTTCGACAGAGACGAGACCTCTGAAACCTGGGGGCCCGGTGCCCGTTTTGGTATTGTTCCTCTTAGCCACAACCGACTTTATTGGTTTGCAACTTTGAATGCAAAAGCAAATGATGAGAAGCTCAAAAAATATGAGCCAACTGATTTATTGAAGCATTTTGAATCCTTCCATCATCCTATACCCCAAATCATTCAGCAAACGAAGAAGGAGCAACTCATCTGGTCTGATATCAATGACTTAGCACCTATCAAACAATTTGCTTTCAACAATATTTTATTACTAGGTGATGCTGCCCACGCCACCACTCCGAACATGGGCCAGGGTGCTTGCATGGCTATTGAAGATGCAGCCACCCTCGCGAACAGCATGGAGCGCTGTGTCATGATGGAAGAAGCATTTCGTCAATTTCAAGCAAAGCGTATTAATCGCACCACGAAGATCGTGAATACATCATGGCGAATAGGAAGGCTTGCCCAGTGGGAGAATCCGTGGTTGATGCGACTTCGAAATGCAGCCATTCGTTCTACCCCTGCGCGTGTAGCAGAGAAACAAATTAAGTTTCTTCAGGACATCACCTTTTAGAAGGGCCCCAGTTATTCATTTTGCACCTGTCTACAAATTACGGATATTGAACATGAATGTTGGGATATAAGCACATAAAGCATATTGTATGGGTCTACGGAATCGTTTTTACCTTTTCGATAATAGGTTTTTTGGTTCGGTTGACAAAGATGGATTCTCTCAGCACCTCTCAAAACATAAAAATATACATACTCTCCCTGCTGTTAATTTCATTCACGTGGGAGGCACTCCGCTTTGTTAATAGAAAACTTAATGTTTCTTTTCCTTTCGAGCGAAATGTTACTATGCGAATTGTTATCCAGTTGGCGCTCGGTGCTGTAATTGGTCTGATCGTTCGCTTCCTGATTTACTATTTCGGAGAACCACTACTGCCTTTTAAATTAGACTCACTCTTTTCAGCCACCACCTGGTTTATCTACGCCCTCTTACCGGCCATTATCAACCTGGAATTTATTTCTCATCAGTTTCTGAATTATTGGCGCGATACCCAGGTAATGAATGAACGCCTGGAGAAAGAAAAATCGCAGGTGCAATTTGACAATCTCAAGAATCAATTGAATCCACACTTTCTTTTTAATGCATTAACTTCTCTGAATTCCCTTATCATGGAGAACCAGGAGTTGGCATCCCAATTTGTGCAACAACTTTCTAAAGTATATCGCTATGTGCTGCAAAATAAGGAGAAGAGTTACGTTACGCTGCGTACGGAGTTAGACTTTATCCAGCATTATGTGTCGTTATTGCAAACGCGTTTCCAAAAAGCCTTGAAGATACAATTTGATATTTCGACTTCGGCAGAAGAGCTTCATATCGTGCCAGTTACCTTGCAAATACTAATAGAGAATGCAATTAAGCATAATATCATAGACGTTAATCGTCCATTGCAGATTGATATTTTTACATCAGGGGACTATTTGATTGTGAGTAACAACTTGCAGGTAAGGAATAACGTAGAAAGTTCTAACAAGCAAGGTTTAAATAATATGAAGTCACTGTATACTTTTTTAACAGAGCGCCCTGTATTGATTGAACAAAACGAGGATCGGTTTTCAGTGAAAGTACCCTTAGTTTAACTATATGAAAATACTAATCATAGAAGATGAACCATTGGTGGCAAAAGATCTTGAGCGCTTAATCAAAGGGCTTGATTCTACCGTGGAGGTTTTGGAAATCGTGCCCAGTGTTGTTCAGGGGAAGGAGTGGTTTCGAACGAATCCCTTACCCGACATCATCTTCTCAGACGTTCGTCTTTCAGATGGTATTAGTTTTGAGATATTTGAGTCAATCAACCTTCAATGCCCGATTATTTTTACCACAGCTTACGATGAGTATGCCATTCGTGCCTTTAAGCTTAATAGTATTGATTACTTATTAAAACCTGTTGATAAGAAGGAGTTGGGCTTGGCCTTTGCGAAATACAAGTCGTTGAATGTGGGGGGTATCGTCAATGAGCAATTGAAAAATATGCTGACTAAGTGGACGGATTCTTCCACCAAAAAATATAAAGAACGTTTCCTCACACTCCACCGTAATGCGCTGGTGCCGGTTACGACAGAGGAAACTGCCTATTTCCGAAAAGATGAATTAATACACTTGCATACCCTGAGCGGTGAAAAATATATCAGCGAGCATCAAACCCTAGACGAAATTGAGGCCTTGGTGAACCCACAGATTTTCTTTCGAGTTAATCGTCAGCACTTAGTGCACCGCCAGGCTGTTGGAAAAATCAAGACGACACACAAAGGTCTAACGCTTGAATTAAAAGGTGTCCCACTGTTAGAAGTTGACATGAGCAGGGAAAAGGCAACCGCTTTTAAAGAGTGGATTGTTAGTTAGAATAAAGCCTGACCATTGGGGCCGACAGATGTTTGCAGAACTTGTCTACTTTTCCCAGCCTATTATTTTACCAAGAAGCCTAGTAACAATCCGAGAATAATAATAACGGGGGAAGGAATTTTGGTGAAGGACAACAAGCAGAAGGTGCCAATAGTAAAGGCAAAATTCATAAAAGAATTTTCAAGAGGTTGAAACAGGATGATGGCTGCTGAAGCGACTAAACCCGCGCTGGCAGCTGTAATTCCTTCCAACGAAGCGCGAACGCCTCTGTATTTTTTCAGGGCATCCCAAAAACGAATAACAAAGAAGATAAGGAATGTGCCCGGTAAGAAAATGCCAGCAGCAGAAATGAATCCACCGAGTATTTCTCCTCCAATTCCATACTCTCGCATGCTCAAGGCTCCAATGTAGGAACTAAAGCCAAATACTGGCCCAGGCAGTGACTGCACAAAGGCATAGCCTGAGAGAAATTCATTAGAGCTGAGGTATTTTTTAAACTCAACAAACTCGGTGTACAACATGGGTGTGAGCACTTGCCCGCCACCAAAAATCAAACTTCCGTTTCGATAGAAGTTTTCAAACAAACGTACCGGTAAAGACCCCGTTATTTTTCCGACCACGGCAGCGATAATTAATACACCTGCCCACAAAATGAAGTTTGACCAATTGATGTTAACTGGTTCTTTCTTTTCCCGCGGTTGTTTACGGTACTTCAAAGCAGTGATCGCACCTGCCAGCAAAAGAATAATGGGAAATACATACGGTGTTTGAAAAAAGTAGGAGGCCACCGCAGCCAACACCATCAGGACTAAGCCTGTTTTGGTATAAACCGTTTTTAAGCTGATGGTGTAGGCAGCATAACTCACAAAGCCAACAGCCATCGGCTGAATGAAGCGCGTAAATTCTAACGAAAGATTTTTTTCTTGAATGCTCGAAAAGAGAATACCCACAATGGTCATCACAATGACTGATGGTAATATCCAAACTAAAAGAGTTAAGTAAGCGAGATTGGGTCCCCCTACCCGGTAGCCAATAGCCGTTAATGTTTGAGTTGAGCTGGGGCCGGGTAAGATTTGGCAGAGTGAATTCAGCTCCATCAATTCAGCTTCATCAAGGTACTTTCTCTTATCCACCAGGATTCGTTGAAAGTGTGCGATGTGCGCTTGTGGACCACCAAAGGCGGTAAGCGCCAGCCAAAGCACATCTTTTAAGAAGATGAAAAACCGAACCTTCCTGATCACGGCTTAACTTATTTTTTCTTCAGTCCGATTTCAGCAAGGCGTTGATCGAGGAAAGCCCCGGCCGTAATGTCATCCCACAGCTTGGGATGATCCTTGTCCACGCAACTTGGTAATGCGGCCAAACTCATCTCGCTTCGTGGGTGCATGAAGAAGGGGATGGAATACCGAGGCTTATTCATCTGATCGCGCGGAGGGTTCACTACGCGATGTATGGTTGATTTTAATTTTTTGTTGGTGAGGCGCTCCAGCATATCACCCACATTTACTACCAGTTGATCGGGGAGTGCAGTTATCGGGATCCATTTGCCATCTCTTCTTAACACCTGAAGTCCATCGGCACTGGCACCCATCAGTAACGTAATCAGGTTAATATCGCCATGCTCTGCAGCACGTACTGCATCCGCGGGGACAGCATCCGGATTTTCGATAGGGTAATAATGAATGGGGCGTAAGATGCTGTTTCCATGTTTAACTCTGGCATCAAAGTAATCTTCTGGAAGACCAAGATAAAGCGCAATGGCACGCAGCATGTGTGCGCCTGTTTGTTCCAACCTTCTATATACTTCCAGTCCAATTTCCTTTAGTTCTGGAACTTCCTCAGGCCAAACATTGTCGGGATATTCTTTCTTGATAGGATCATTATCCAGCACTTCTTGTCCGATGTGGTAAAACTCTTTCAAGTCACCAGTATTGCGCCCTTTGGCATGTTCCTTTCCCTTGCCAATATAGCCACGTTGTCCGGCAAGGCCAGGGATCTCATACTTTTGTTTGACGGCATCAGCTTGGGCGAAAAACTTTTTGATAGCGATGTACAGTTTGTCTGAGAGGTCATCACTTAAATAGTGATTACGAATCGCTACAAAACCGATGGTGTTGTAGGCAGCACCCAAATCAGCCACAAATTTTCTTTTCTTTTCAGGGTCACCTCCGTAAAAATCGGCCAGGTCTAGGGAGGGTATTTCATCGTGCAAGAGCGCTTCCATACGTATCTAAGTTGATCCACGCAAGCTAAATATTTTTACCTAAATTTACCTAACCGTCCAGCGGGACTATCCGCTACGTTTCTTTATGAAAACAACACGAAGAAAATTTATTGCGGATTCAGCCAAAGCAACATTATTGACTGTGGTGGGAGGGCCTTTAGTGATCGAGAGTGCGGTAGCTTGCTCACCATCATTGGCATCGGCAGCGATACCAGCTCCCTTTAGCTTTACGCAAGTGCCACTGCCATACGGCTACGCTGCGTTAGAGCCTTACATTGATGCACAGACGATGGAGATTCACTACACCAAGCACCATACAGCCTACATAAAAAATGTGAATGATGCCTTGGTAGCTGAAAAGATTACAGCTGCATCGGAGGAGGCATTTTTCTCTGCTGTTTCAACGCTATCCGTGAAAGCGCGTAATAATGGGGGCGGTGCCTGGAATCACAATTTCTTTTGGCAGATAATGAAACCCGGCTCGGAAGAGAACCAACCTGCCGGAAAGGTTTCTGAAGCCTTGACAGCATCTTTCGGGTCTATTGAAAAATTTAAGGAACAATTTACACAGGCTGCCATGACACGTTTTGGCTCTGGTTGGGCCTGGTTGTTGAGTGATCAGGGCAAATTGATGATTGGCTCTACGCCTAATCAAGATAATCCTTTGATGGATTTACCTTCTGGACAGACAGGGATAAAAGGTAAACCTATACTGGCCCTGGATGTATGGGAGCATGCCTATTACCTGAAGTACCAAAATAAACGCAATGAGTATGTAGCTAATTGGTGGAAAGTGGTGAACTGGGATGAGGTGGCAAAACGACTGAGTTGATTTTTGTTTTAAACATTTTTTATATTCGTATCATTAAATAATATCGTTATGGCAAAGAGCGAAGACAAACGCAAGGAAGACAAAAAAGCCCCTAAGAAAACCTTAAAGGAGAAAAGGGCTGATAAGAAAGCAAAGAAGGCAAACAAAAATTAATTTGTGCTGCTTTCTACAAAAGTCTGTGCCTCTTTGAGGCACAGACTTTTTCTTTTCCTAGTGAAAGTCATCGAATCAAGCCTACCTTTGCACCTTACCCCAATTCAGCATGATTGCATTTCTTAAGGGGCGCCTGGCGCATAAAGATCCTTCACTGGTTACAATTGATGTAAACGGTGTGGGCTATGCAGTGCATATTTCCTTGCAAACCTTTGGAGCCATCAAGGATCAAGAATCGATTTTTTTACATACTCACCTGAGTATTCGGGAAGATGCCCACGTCTTATTTGGCTTTTTTACAGAAGCAGAGAAAAAGCTCTTTCTTCATCTTATTTCGGTGAATGGTGTTGGTCCCAGCACGGCCATTGTCATGCTTTCGTACATGGAAGTGGAGGAGCTAAAGGCAGCCATCGCACGCGAAGACCTCGCTACGCTGCAAAAGGTAAAGGGTATTGGTGGTAAAACAGCCCAGCGTCTTATTGTAGAATTAAAAGATAAGTTAAAACGCGAAGTGCCTGAAGAAACAGGATCCACTCCTCTTGGTCTACACAATACCATGAAGCAGCAGGCGTTATCTGCCCTGGTTACTCTTGGCATACCTAAACCTACCGCAGAGAAAAGTGTGGATGCCATCCTGAAAAAATCGGGAAATAGCCTTACTTTGGAAGATTTGGTTAAACAAGCACTGAAAAACGCGTAATACGTTTGTCTCCTACTGTCCGCACGTATTTTATTCCCTGCTTTGCAGCCTTTTTCATCATGCTCGGCACGGCTTTTCATGCGCAGGCACAGCGCATAAGGCAAGACACTACCCGGTCCAAACGACAACCCATTTTTAAGTTTTCCGATCGCTATGGCGACCCTTTTTCAACGCCCCAAAACGAGTCTCCGCTATATCTAAAAGATCCCGCGCTCAAAACGCTGGAGGTGGAAATAGATACGGGGATGAACTACACCATTTATGAGAAGTTTGGGGAGATCGATTACCGCCCCATCACCACGATGTCTTTTCAGGAGTTTAAGCGGTATCAGGAACAGCAGCAACTTAAAAATTATTGGAAATCGCAGAGTAAAGCTGCGAGTGGAGAAAGTGAAGTGGCAGGAAAAGGCTTCACGCCAAAAATTTTTATTAGCCCCGTGTTGGACAGGCTCTTTGGCAGCAGCTATGTGGAGCTAATACCTAAAGGTTTTGTTACCCTGGATTTCGGAGGTGAGTTTCAGAAGATAAACAATCCAAACGTAAGCATTCGCCAGCAACGCAATGGCGGTTTTATTTTCGATCAGCAGATCAGCATGAACGTAACCGGAAAGGTGGGCGAGAAGCTAGCAGTTACAGCCAATTTTGACAACAACAACTCCTTTGATTTTCAGAACAATTTTAAAGTAGAATACACTGGTTATAAGGAAGACATTCTCAAGAAACTGGAATTGGGTAACGTAAGTTTACCCTTGAACAATACACTGATTCAAGGTGCTCAAAACTTGTTCGGTATTAAAACTCAAATGCAGTTTGGAAAGCTTACCGCTACGGCAGTAGCATCCACACAACGTGGCAAGGTTTCCTCCATCGATATACCTGGTGGGAGCAATGGCCAAGGAAGACCCTTTGAGTTAATAGCCTCTGACTACGATGAGAACCGGCACTTCTTCCTCGGTCACTTCTTCCGCGACAATTATGAGAACTGGATCTCGGTTCCACCCAATATCATCTCTGGAGTAAACATCATGCGCGTGGAAGTGTATGTGTTAAATAGAAATAACGAGACACAAACGTTGCGCAACGTAGTAGGCTTGATGGACTTGGGAGAGGCCAGAAGGATCTATGATACTAATAGCATACAATCCAATGGAGTGAATCTACCCAATGGTAATGGATCGAACACCCTGTTCTCTACACTGGTAGGTCCGGGGGGGCCATCGCGTAATTCTGATGGCATCACAGCGGTATTGGATGGTATTTTTTCTGGTGATTTTAATAATGGAGTCGACTACGAGAAAATTAATGGTGCGCGAAAATTATCGCCTACTGAATTTACGGTCCATCCCCAGTTAGGATATATAACACTTACACGCAGATTGCAGAATGATGAAGCCTTGGCCGTTGCTTATGAATATACCTACAACGGAGTCATGTATAAAGTGGGTGAACTCTCTGATGATTACGCCAGCTTAAAGGAAGATGAGTCAATTTATTTGAAGATGTTGCGGCCTCGCGAAATAGCGATCCGTGACCAGTTCAATAAAATTCTTCCTACGTGGGAGTTGATGATGCGCAACATTTATACTCTGAATGTAAACCAACTCACACGCGATGGCTTTGAACTTCGCATTATCTACCGAGATGACAGAACCGGCATCGATAATCCTCAATTACAGGAAGGTACACAAGTACGAAACCGGCAACTCATCGAAATCTTAGGACTCGACCGACTCGGACCTTCGAACGATCCGCAGCGCGATGGTAACTTTGACTTTGTTGAAAATCTCACCATCTCTACTAAAGAGGGGCTCATCATCTTTCCTATGCTGGAGCCCTTTGGCAAAGGCTTGAGGATTGCCTTTGAAGGCGAGAACAATGAAGATTTTCTGGTGGCCAAATATGCTTTTGATACCTTGTACCGATCCACACGTACCGATGCACAACTATTAACGACCAAGAATAAATTCTTTTTGACGGGGCGCTACAACGCGGGGTCCGCCCAGGAAATTATGATTCCTGGTTTTGGTGTATCACAAGGTTCAGTTCGGGTGTACGCAGGAGGAGTGCCTTTGCAAGAAGGACTTGATTATCAAGTCGATTATAACTTTGGTAGAGTTACCATTTTAAATGCAGCCATTCTTAACTCGGGCAAAAACATCAGTGTTCAATACGAGACAAGTGACCCCTTCTCTTTTCAGACACGCTCTCTGGTCGGTACCCGACTTGATTATCGTTTGAGTGAAGACGTAAACCTGGGCGGCACACTTCTTTACTATAATGAACGACAACAACTTACACGCAATCAAATAGGAACAGA
>Ga0075163_10012147_pt1 | contig 11219 bp, 13 predicted proteins | sample JI1023141ADNA_FD_71478 | JGI IMG/M metagenome (GOLD analysis project Ga0075163, IMG submission 71478) | Wastewater effluent complex algal communities from Wisconsin, to seasonally profile nutrient transformation and Carbon sequestration -... | ecosystem: Engineered > WWTP > Effluent > Algae...
GCTTAACGAATTTTGACTAAATTGCACTTCCCGACCTTAATTTGCTACTATCATGAATAAGACCAGAGATTCATTGCGTCAAGCAGTACAAGAACTCATGAACGACGTCATCGAGCAAGGATTTCATCATCTCATAAATCATCCGCAACAAAGCGATGATTTGAATAAGATTATCAAAGAAGCTACGGATGAAATGAACTATCAATTGATCAAAATCGACAGTCATCAATTTCATTTAGAGAGTGCTGAATTGCAAAAACACTACGAAATAATTTCCCGTGATAGCCAAAGGAAGAGTTTGGAGCTACTGTCGGCTTTGCAGAAAATTCAAATATTGGACAATCCAAGACTACGACGTGTGTGAACAATTTTATGAGAACGGCTCTGCGCTTCAAACATCAACAAATGATCACGAACATTAAATGCTATTGACCATTTTGCTCACCTGTTTGATGTCACCTTTCAAATAGCCTTTTGTGTCGTATTTTTTGGCTTCATTCAAAAAAGTGACAGCCTCCCGTTTTTTGCGTTTATTCGCTGAAATGACAGCAAGATTCAAGTAAGCCATTGCTTTGTCGTGATCCATTCGCAAACCAAGTGACAACGCTTGTCTGAAGTTTTTTTCACTCTGCGAAAGACTTTGATTTTGAACCTCTGAAGTTGCAACCAAGAAATAATAATAACCCTTCTGGTTTTTCCAAAGATGGTTGGGATTCACTTTGGCCAACCACGCTTTTGCCTTGTCCATTTTCTGTTGACGCATATGATAAAAAACCATGAGCAAACGCATACTGCGCAAGGTGAGAAGAACAATTACCGCTGTGATAAGTAACATAAAAATACCCCAACCCCATCTACCGATGATGAAAAGATAAGTTGTAAATACCAGAGCACCAAGTGCAATGATTGCTTTGATTATACGTGAGTCAATTGATTTCATACTTAAAAAATTCGGCTGCAAAGCTAAAAGACAATAGTGAATGGAACGATGTAAATCGTTGGCTGAATTTCCGACACTAAAGAAATGTTCCTGTATTTCAAAATTAGATCTAACAATAAACCTATGAAATGATGCACGTCTCGATTTAATTTTGCGCCATGGCTATAAAGAATACCAATGTAAACATCTTCAAATTTCGTGTCATCGTAGACACTGAGCAAGATGTGTTTCGAGATATAGAGATCGAAACAGACGCCACATTCGAGGACTTTCATCGTGCGATACTCGATGGATTTGATTTTGAAGAAGGTGAAATGGCGAGCTTTTATATGAGCACTGAAGCTTGGGAAAAAGGACTTGAAATTCCGCTGATGGAAGTGGGTGATGTTGGGCTAAGCATGAAGTCTACAAAACTCAGTGATATGGTAAACAAACCATCAGATAAAGTTTTGTATGTGTATGACTTTATGCGCATGTGGATCTTCTACGTAGAATTGGTGGAGGTTAAAAAAGACAAACCAAGTACTATTTATCCGCGCATCGCATTGGTGTATGGAGATGCGCCATCGCAAGATTCAAAAGAAATGGATCTTTTCGGCCAAGAGTTTTCACAAGAAGAATTCAATGAAGTACATGGCAATAGCACGGCAGATGATGACGAAAATGAAGACGACATGTTTGATGAGGACAACGAGTTTTTTGATGAAGACGAATACAACGGCTCATATAGCGACAGAGAAGATATTTAATTGAAAAATAGACGGTCCGCTTTAGCATGTTATCGCTGACATTTGAAAAATGAAACTACGCACAATCACACACCTGTTATGGCTTTTACCTGCATTTTGGATTGCTTCATGTGAAACTGATAACCGTCAGATTACTTCTGACATGATCCATTTCCCGCCATCCGGCGATGGAGAATCCGCAGATGACGCGCCACTGATGACGGTTGACACCATCAACTACAATTTTGGCAGCATCGCCATTGGTGAAAAAGTGGTTCACTCCTACCACTTTGTCAATACAGGAAAATCTCCGCTCATTATTGCACAAGTAACGCCTTCGTGTGGTTGCACCACTTCCAAAGATTGGCCGCATGAACCCATTGCGCCTGGCGAAGACGGAAAAATCACGATCGAATTCAATAGCAAGGGTTTTCCAGGAAAAATCGACAAAAGCATATCGGTTTTGACAAATGGCATCCCAAAAGTCATCGACTTGAAACTATCTGGAGAAGTAATGGGAGTTGAGTCTTTAGAAAAACCCGAGCGTGAAATAGAAATGGAAATGCAAACGAAATAATGTGATTTGTAAAGATGGAAATTTTTCAGTAGAAAATACTTGAAACCATCACTAGCATTGCACCCTCAAAAAAAACATAAATATCATATTTGAAATGACAAGCATCTTATTACAAGCATCTGGCGGAAGTTCAGCTACAACGCTCATTTTTATGGTTGGCTTTTTTGCCATTTTCTACTTTTTCATGATTCGTCCACAAATGAAACGTGCGAAAGAGCAAAAGTTATTTCAGGCAGGAGTTGCAGTTGGAAATAAAGTGGTAACAGCAGGTGGAATTCACGGCGAAGTCATCGAAGTAGATGAAACGACTGTAGTTCTGAAATTGGATCAAGGTCGCATGCGCATTGCAAAAGCAGCATTGAACGCAGATGGCCAGGTAACTGAAGGTCAGGAAAAGAAATAAAACAACAAAATGCAAGGTTTGCGTGCGAGTATCGCTTTTTGTGTTTCAATCCTTGTGATTGATACTAGCGCGCAAATCACCGCAGATTACCCGCGTGAAATAAGTTGTGAGATTGGATTTACCTCCGAGTTGCCGCTGCCCAAAGTGAAAAGCACGTGCTCTGCGCAAATTCACACTACACAAAATGAAGAAATGGTCTCAGGAGGCTGTGTAGGAACCATGATTCGGAAATACATCTTTGCAGATGATTGCAAAAACACTTTGGAAGTTGAGCAAATCATTCATCTCAAAGACACCGAACCACCGCAATTGCACGACGTACCCGAAGACATTGATTTGAAAAAGGGTGAGTTGATTCCATATCCAGCTCGTGTTTTAGCCACAGACAATACAGGCGATGAGGTGAAGGTGGAATACAACGAAAGCTTAAACAAAAACGTGATCACGCGCACCTGGAGTGCCGTTGATGGTTGCAATAATCGATCGGTTGCTGAGCAAAAAATTCACCTGGAAAAATAGCAATTCAATTCAATCCGAGCCTAATGAAACGGTTATCAGACTTCCGCACAATGCTAGGAAGCCGAGTCACTTTTGGAGCGCTCATTTGAATACCAGTGTTATTATCTTCGCCGCAAAATTTCTACTAAAATGAAACAAATCATTTTCTTCTTTTTAGCATCTGTCTTAATGGGTGGTTGCGATCATTCTCACAATCAACAAGCTGTCGATCCAAATGCAGCGCCTACTCAAGAGTTTTATGGACAGGAATTCGATCTCAAAGGAGCAATTCCCGTGAGCGGACTTTCAGCTGCATTGCAAGGCAAAGACACATTGGAAACAGTCATTGAAGGTGTGATTAACCAGACGTGTCCAAATGCCGGATGCTGGTTCGATTTGAAATTGGAGAATGGCGAACTATTAAAAGTGACGACTGATCATGTCTTTTTCGTACCTATTGAAGGTTGCGAAGGATTGAAGGCCGTTGTAAAAGGAAAAGCTTATGAATACGAGCGCTCTGTAGAAGATCAGAAACACTTTGCCATGGAAGAAGGCAAATCTGAAGAAGAAATAGCAAAAATTACTGAGCCATTAAAACTGGTAGCCTTCACTGCAACCGGTGCTATGATAGAAGGATACAAAGAAACTGCGGATGCCGGATCAAAACCTGCATCATGCAATCATGACCACAGCGGAGAAGAAGGCCATGACCACGATCATGAGCATGAAGGTGCGCATGAGCACACAGAAGGCTCGAAATAATTACAGGCAGTTTCTCCCATCAATTACCATTGGATAAGTACAGAATTCTTCTCGTTGAGGACGAAGAAAGCCTTGCTTCTGCCCTAACATTAAATCTAGGAATGGAAGGCTACCATGTTGTGCACGTTACAAATGGTCCTGCTGCGTTGGAAAAATTTCGCAATCAGGCATTTGATCTGGCAATCCTCGATGTCATGATTCCTCAATTAGACGGTTTCACTGTTTGTCAGACAGTTAGACTTGAAGGGAACATCACACCAATATTGTTTTTATCGGCGAAAAGCACTGGACGAGATCGTGTAGAAGGACTTCGAATTGGTGGCGACGACTACTTATCCAAGCCATTCGACCTGGAAGAGTTGTTGCTTCGCGTAAGTAAATTGATACGTCGCCACGACACTGCGCATTCACTTGCTGATCTGAATGAATTCAGTTTCGGGACAAACCATATCAACTTTCTAAATTTTACCATTCGGAATCGCACTGGAAACGAGATGGAGATCTCCAGAAAGGAAATGATGCTGCTAAAACTGCTCATTCAACGGAAAGGAGAAGTCGTAAGTAGGGAAGAAATCCTCGAAAAAATCTGGGGCTATGATGTTTTTCCCAACACCAGAACCATAGACAATTACATACTTGCATTTCGAAAACACTTTGAACCTGACAGCCGAAATCCAATTTATTTTCACTCAGTGCGCAGTGTTGGCTACCGTTTTACTGACCCCAGCTAACTTTTATTTTATGCGAGTATGCCCGTCAAATCAGGGCGCTGAGGATCTCATTTCCATCGAATTAAAAATTTATGAAAAAAAATGGCAACCCTTCAAATACAGTGGCGTCTTATTAATGGTTGCGCAGTTTTTCCAGAACTGCGTTGGTTTCAAAATTTTCCTTGCAGGTTTACAGAAAAGGGGGTTCGACGTGAATCCTCTTTTTTTTGTGCCTATTTTTCGAAAAATGTGATTACAAAAAAAGCCGCCTCTTCCGAGACGGCTTTTCAAAATCAAAAAAGAATATTATTGTTTTGTGCAAGTTGCAGTGCAAGCATCAGAATCGGTGCCACCTACCAATGTGTAGCTCATGGTGAGAATGTTGCCGCTGATTTGACCTGATCCACTAGCGGTTACAGCGCCCAATCCAGGAATATTGATAATCTGGTTCGGGATTGTCAATGAAGAACCATTGATGGTTCCTGTCGCAATTACGCCAACACCATAAAAGTTGTTCAAAATGATGTTAGAAACGCCAGTACCAGAGGTAGTAATAGTGAGGGTGTAATTGAAATTTCCACCAGGTGTGCAGCTTTCAGCAGCAGTATACGTTCCGATAAATTTAGATCTCATTTCAGTACCACAAGTAGCACCTTCATAGCCTGTTGCACAAGAGCAAGAGCCATTGTTGCATGTTCCGCCGTTCAGGCAAGTTACGTTTTCACATGGATCCGGATCTTCTTTTTTGCAAGAAATGATCGCGATTGATAAGAATGTCAGAGACATCAGGATTAGTTTGGATAAATTTTTCATTTGGTTGTGTTATTATTGAGCGACAAATCTAATCGAACAAGTCAATTCTCATACTTTTTGATTTCAAACCACAAATGTTAATTCAATCGGGTTCATGACGATCATGCTCAAAAAAACAGCACAGAAAAGACGCATAAGAACGCATCAGGAAATCAGGAAATGAACCGAGCTATTTACGAATGAAAACAATTGTCGGACGTTCGACATTCATTGTAATTTTTATTCATTACTTGTGTTTAATAACTCACCACTCATCGAAGAATGCTCGAGAATATAAAACTTACATTCGGCTCGATACTTGGTTTAAACGCGCACTTCCATTCTTCATGAAACACACACTGACGTTCATCTTTTTAATCAGTTTGATTCAAACTGCTTGTTCACAGCCGAACAAAACATACAGTATCAAAGATCGCAAGGCGATCAAACAATACGAAGAAGCGCTGTCAGCTTACCAAATGATGGACCTTGCAAACACTCGTTTACAGCTGGAGGCCCTCGTTAAAGAAAAGCCAGACTTTATCGAAGCACAATTCATGCTTGCTCAAGTATATGATGAAACAGGCAACACCGAACTTGCTATCGCACCGTTAAAAGCAGCACTTGCAATTGATGAGAAATTTTATCCCGCCGGATGGATGATGCTGGCTGAATGTTATTTCGCCCAAGGAGATTATGAAAATACCGATAAGGCCATTACCAAGTTTATGCCTTATCCAAAAGAAAGCGCTCAGCAAGAAAAAAGAGCTCAGCTCTTGATTTCAAGTTGTGTTTATGCCAAAAGAGCACTTGCGCAACCCGTTCCTTTTGAACCAATCAATTTGGGAGCGGGCGTGAATACAGATCGCGATGAATACTATCCATGCATTACAGCGGATGAACAAACACTTTTGTTTACGAGGCTGGTAGCAGATCCGATCGCGTATCAAGGAAAACAAGAAGATTTTTACCTTAGTAAAAAAGAAACGAAAGAGTGGAAACAAGCTCAGGCAGTAGTTGAAATCAATACAAAACAAAACGAAGGTGCACCTACGTTGAGTGCGGATGGACAAATGCTCATTTTTACGGCATGTGAAGGCGGTGATGGTTCATGGGGTGGCACAAGAACCGGAGTTGGAAGTTGTGATCTCTTCTACTCCACCCGCACTGCCAATGGTTGGACACCGGCAGAAAACATGGGCAATGGAATTAACACGGGAACTTGGGAGAGTCAACCCAGCTTTTCAGCCAATGGCAGAACATTATACTTTATTCGTGGAAAAAGAACAGCCTCGGGTATAAAAGAACAAGATATCTATTACAGTTATCTTGATGAAAAAAATAGATGGTCAGCTCCGGTAAAAGCGCCCGGCCGTGTGAATACCATTTTCGAAGAAGAAAGTGTAATGATTCACCCAGATGGCAGAACACTTTACTTCAGCAGCAACGGACACAGCGGTATGGGCGGGCTTGATATTTTTATGAGTCGTTTGTTGCCAAATGGCGATTGGGATATTCCTGTGAACTTGGGTTATCCAATCAACACTTTCAAAGATGAAAACTCTATTCAAGTAACAGCAGAAGGTAACGTCGCTTTGTTTGCCAGTGATCGTGAAGGAGGCATGGGCGGCTTGGATTTATATCAATTCAATTTGCATGAAAAAGCCAGACCAACTCCGGTAACGTATGTAAAAGGCATTGTAACTGACAAACTTAGTTTTAAAAAACTGGAAGCACATTTAGAATTAATCGATCTTGAAAATGGAAAATTGATGGTCGAATCATACTCCAATCAAGGGACCGGTGAATTTTTATTATGTATTCCCAGTGGCAAAGACTATGCGCTGAATGTGAACAAAGATGGTTACCTCTTTCATTCAGAAAATTTTTCACTGAAGAACTATACGAGTTTAGAACCCTTTAAACTTGAAATACAACTCCAAAAACTACGTCCCGGAGCAACCATTGTGCTGAACAATGTATTTTTTGAAACCAACAAATGGGATCTCAAACCAGAATCGCGTATTGAGTTAGATCGTCTCGCTGATTTGCTCAAAAACAATCCGGATAAAAAAATAGAAATTGGCGGTCATACAGATAATGTAGGTAGTGATGATGCGAACATGACTTTGAGTAATAATAGGGCAGCAAGTGTTGTTGAGTATCTGGTAAAGCGCGGGATTGAAGCAACGCGTCTTACGTCAAAAGGATATGGCGAAACAGCTCCTGTTGCGACAAACGATACAGATGCTGGTCGCGCTAAAAATAGAAGAACAGAATTTAAAATTTTGTAATCACCTATCTTGTGTGAACATTCACCTTTACAAAAATTGAATGCAGATCATTCGACCACACATAACATTCATAGCTCTGATTTGCCTTGGACTAGTTGTTCGAATGGTGATGTGGATCTTTCCGGCAGAAGGGATCATGGTAGGCAATCTGAAGCTAAAATTTCATCCAGCGGAAGCCGCAGCAGACTCAATCGGAGGATCAAAAATTGAAAATGTAGAAGCCTATCTTGCCCAATTTGATTCAACAGGGTCTGTGACTGATAGTTTAATGACAGATTCTACTTTGATCGTAAAACGCAAAGAAGGAATTGCTTCTTTGCAATTCAAAAACGGCGACTCCTCTCCACTCTATCCTTTTTTTGAAGCTTTAGACGAAGCTAAGGCGAATGGAACAAGAGCGCATATTTTTCATTACGGTGATTCGCAGATAGAAAGTGACAGGATGAGCAATGTTGTTCGGCAAAAACTCCAAGAGAAATTTGGTGGTGGTGGTCCGGGATTGGTTGCACCCGTTCCGATTACCGCCTCTGCCAACATCATGCAGTCACAAAGTGATAATTGGAAGCGCTATACTTCTTATGGATTCGACAATGCAAAAGCAGGACACAATAACTATGGAGTGATGTGTGCATTTGGAAGATTTACAACCGCTCGCAAAATGGAAGACATTGTCTCCACAGATTCAACCGAAGCGTGGATTGAACTTAGGCCATCTTCGATGTCCACTTCCACATGTAAATCATATACCGAAGCACAATTGTATTTTGGAAATTTTCTCTATGGTTTTCAATTAACAGTATTCATTGATGGCGAAATAGTGTCAACGGAATCGATTCAACCGGAAACAGGCGTGCTGACACGTACCTGGAATTTTGCGAGTTCTCCAAAAAAATTACGCTTTGAATTTGTTGGTCCTGATAGTCCCGATGTTTATGGCATTGAGCTACACAATTCAGGTGGCGTGAATGTGAGCAACATTGCATTGCGAGGAAACGACGGCGGCGCATTCCGACGAGTCAATTCAAGCAGTATGGAACCTGTTCTGACGCAACTAAATGCATCATTATTTATTCTGCAATTTGGAGGCAATGCAGTGCCATATCTTTCAAGTGAAGCAGGAGCACTCAGTTATGGTGAAAATTTCAAAACCTATATCCGTCAATTTAAAAAAATGTCGCCCAATGCCTCCATCATCGTGATAGGACCATCTGATATGAGTACATCCATTGATGGCGTGTTTCGGACATGGCCCTTCCTCGCATCGCTTCGAGACGGAATGAAAAACGCTGCATTAGCAGAAGGTTGTGGATTTTGGGATATGTACGAAGTGATGGGCGGGGAAAACTCAATGGTGAGTTGGGTAACAAACAATCCGCCATACGCAGGGCCTGATTATACGCACTTCACACCAGCAGGAGCTCGTAAAGTTGCAGAGTTGCTTTACAAAGCTATTTCCGACGAATATGACGCATGGAAACATGCCGAAAAAGTTCCGTAGTTTTTTAGTTTGAAAAAATGCGCACTACTCCGTTTTGAAATATTACGGAGCAAGTCTTTTGATGTACCATTCAAAATCAGAATCGACAATGTATGTCAAGCGATCATGCAATCGACTTGGACGGCCTTGCCAAAACTCGAAATGATGCGGGACGATAACATATCCGCCCCAGTGCGGAGGACGCGGAACAGGTTTTCCTGCGAATTCATTTGAATACTTGATAACGTTTTCTTCAAGTTCAGCACGCGATCTCATTTCTGCGCTTTGAATAGAAGCCCATGCTGCAATCTGGCTTTCACGCGGACGTGTGGCAAAATATTCATCACTTTGCGTGGCATCCACTTTTCGCGAAACGCCATAAATACGCACTTGTCGTTCGAGCGTATTCCAGAAAAAATTCATACATACCTTGTCATTTGATTCAAGTTGTTTGCCTTTCGCACTCGTGTAGTTGGTAAAAAAAGTGAAGCCACTTCTATCAAACTTTCTCAAAAGAACGATGCGTGAGTTGGGAAAACCATCTTCAGAAATGGTACTTAAATTAAAGGCATTAAAATCCTTAATACCCTCATCCTGCGCTTCTTTCAACCACAAATCAAATTGTTCAAACGGATTTTTCTTTGCGGTTTCTTCCAACAAAATATGTCTATTGTAATCGTATCTAGATTTTTCAATATTGGCGTTGTAGTCAAACATAATTGAATAGTTTATGTGGATCGAAATTTCCTCAAAGTTACCTCATTTCAAACTGATAAGCATCAGTCATTCATGATCGCTTTAGCATAATTATCCCAACTCATATCCTTGGTTGAAAGCGTAACATTTGTTCGGTCAATTGGTTTTTCCAGAAACCTCAACATTTGAGCTGCCATGTCATCGATGTCTTCTGCATTGGCAAGATAACCGTTGAATCCGTCACGAATCGTTTCAGGAAAGTGACCAACTCTTGTTGCTAAGAGTGGCAGGGAAAAATTATAACTGAGCGACTCAATACCAGAAGGAGTAGCAGTAAGATAATACAACACCGCTACATCACTTGCTTGAAAATAAGTGTGCACATCTTCATTTGGGATGAAAGAATTGAAAACAACACATTTGTCTTGTAAGCCAAGTTCCTGAATCAATGCAAGCGGATTGTAATCACGCTCATCGTCCGAGTTTTTTAGAAAAAGTTTTTTTGCGGTACCAAACAACAAGCCTTTCAGCTTAGTAGAAAATTTCGAATTGTCGAGCGTATTCCAAAATGACTCACCGCAAATAAGGAATGACACATCATCTCTACTCTCTGACACTTTCGCAAATGCACGAATTGCATTGTGTAGGCCTTTGTACTTGCGAATAAAACCAAAAAATAAAAAAACATTCTTCTTTAATCCATGTTTCAGCTTAAAAGCTTCAACATCAAAATGAGGATCTGGTTTGAAAAGATCATAAATAGGATGGAACAACTTAATGACCGTATCAGATGACTTCTCGCGATGTCCATCATGACTTAGGTAGAAATTTTTATCGGGAAAAAGTGTTTTTAATTCTTCGAACGTTTTGAGAGCGTGAACGATATAGGTGGAAGCGTTTTTAATTCCCCTCCTTGTCATGTATTGATCAATAGCTGAATTTTCCTTTTGAACAACAAAATGCAAATCCAGAATGACTTCAATGTTTGCCTGTTTCAACCTTTTCACAATAAAACCAATAGGTAATCCCTGCAGGGCAATACTCCATTGGATGATTACTTTTTCAGCATGAAGCTCTTTTATGTACGATACCGTTTCTCGCCATGTCGAAGGTTTGTTGTAATTCGTTATGTATTGCACATGTACATTACTTCCGGCGAGTAAATCTGTTTTACTGCTCTTGTCGACAAATTCTCGTGGAATAATTGCAGGATACTGCTGCGTCCAGCTAACAATATGCACTTCGGTATTTTCTAGTTTATCCAGAGCCAATGCCAAGGATGTATTGTAATTTTGAATACCACCTTTGAATTTTGGTCCAGGACCAAAACATACGATCACAC
>Ga0075163_10012148_pt1 | contig 11219 bp, 7 predicted proteins | sample JI1023141ADNA_FD_71478 | JGI IMG/M metagenome (GOLD analysis project Ga0075163, IMG submission 71478) | Wastewater effluent complex algal communities from Wisconsin, to seasonally profile nutrient transformation and Carbon sequestration -... | ecosystem: Engineered > WWTP > Effluent > Algae...
CGGCGCTGCGCGCACCGGAAACGCGCGTGTCCTACCGGCAGATCGCCACCGTCTTCCGCAACGCCCTCCGGCTGGCGCGGGACCCCGCCGTGGCGCTGCGCGCGGGCGCGCACATGCGCCTGACGGCCTACGGCCTCTACGGCTATGCGCTGCTGAGCAGCACGACGCAGGCCGAGGCGATGGAGTTCGCGGTCAAGTACAACCGCGCCATGGGCCCGGTGGCGGATATCACCCACGTGATCGAGCAGGGCGTCGAGAGCTTTCGCTACGACGCGCTGCTCACGCCCGACCCGGCCGACCCGCTGCACCGCTTCGCGCTGGAGTTCACCTTTTCCGCGCACCTGTCGCTCAGCCGCGACCTGTTCGGCCCGTCGTTCAGCTTCGAGGAGGTGCGCGCGGCCTATGCCGCACCCGACCATGCGCCGGCCTATGGCCAGGTGCTGGGCTGCCCGGTGCGGTTCGACCAGCCCTTCAACGAACTGCGCATCGGCGCCGAATGGCATCAGCGCCAGCCGAGGCTGCCCGACGCGGCCACGCACGGCATGGCGCGCGAGCTGTGCGGGCAGTTCCTGGCCGAACTGCCCCATTCAGGGGGCATCGCCTCCACGGTCCGGCGCACGCTGGTGGAAGAGATGCCCTGGCGCTTTCCGCGCATCGACGCCATGGCCCAGGCGCTGGCGCTGGAGCCGCGCACCCTGCGCCGCAAGCTGGAGGCCCAGGGCACGTCTTACCGGGAGATCCTGGCGGAAGTGCGCCGCACGCTGGCCATCGAGTACCTGCGCAAGACCCGCATGACCACCGAGGAGATCGCCAGCCGCCTGGGCTACAGCGACTCGGCCAACTTCCGGCATGCCTTCGCGCGCTGGACCGGCAAGGCGCCGCACGAATACCGGCGCGGCTGACGGGGCGGCGCTGCCGTGGAGACCGGGCCAGCCACCGATGCTTGGTCAAATCAGCCTCCAGCCCGCGCTGTTACTTCGTCGAAAGCTACCAATTAAATAGCATTAATCAATACCCCAAGCCCTTGTACGCCAGGGCCTTGAACTCGAAGCAATAGGGGTTGCCGAAGCCGAAGTAGCGCTGGGTCATCAGCACGCCGGCGATGTTCAGGCGCGGATGGATCCACCAGATCGTGCCGGCCAGGCCGCCCCAGCTCACCTCGTCGGTGGCATGGGGCGGGTCGAAACGGCCAGGCGTGGTCAGCACCGACGAGCCCAGGCCGAACACGCGGCCGGGGTTGACGGGCATGTTCGGAAACTTCACGCACAGCCCCGGCGCGATGTGGTCGCGGCCCATCAGCGCCAGCGTCTCGGGTTTGAGCAGCGTGGGGCCGCCGGGCATCAGCGACTGGATCAGGCGCACCGTGTCGCCCAGCGTCGAGACCAGCCCGCCACCGCCGGTCTGGCGCAGCTTCGGGCTGGTGTAGGCGCCAGGGAATGGGGCCGCGTCCATGCGGTTCAGGCCGGGCTTGGTCGGGTCCATGAAGTCCACGCCGCCGTACAGCGCGGCGAGCCGGCCGCGCTTGGCCTCGGGCACCCAGAAGTCCGTGTCCACCATGCCCAGCGGGCCGCAGATGCGCTGCTGGAAGAACTCGCCCAGGCTCTGGCCCGACACCACCTCCACCAGCCGGCCCAGCACGTCGGTGGCCAGCGAATACTCCCACTGCTCGCCGGGGTGGAAGTTGAGCGGCAGCGGCGCCAGGGCCTGGATGAACTGCGCCTGCGACAGCAGCGGGTTGTGCACGCCGGCCTGGGTGTAGGCATTGAACAACAGCGTGCCGGGATCGAAGGCGCCGTAGCCCAAGCCCGAGGTATGCGTCATCAGGTGCAGGACCGTGATCGAGCGCCGGGCCGGCTCCACGTCGTCGATGCGCGTGGCGCCGAGGCGCAGCACCTGGCGGTTGCCGAGTTCGGGGATGTAGCGCTCGATGGGGTCGTCCATGCGCAACTTGCCGTCCTCCATCAGCAGCAGCACCGCGCATGAGGTCAGCAGCTTGGTATTGGAGAAGACCCGGAAGATGTGGTCGTCGCGCAGCGGCACGCCGGCCTCCATGTCGGCCTGCCCGCACACGAAGCGGTCCACCACCTCGCGCCCGCGCAGCAGCACGGTGGAGACGCCGGGCAGAAAGCCCCGGTCGACCCGCGATTGCATCGCGGCATGGAGTTCGTGGAACGGGGACTGGGACATGGGGCTCCTCGGTTGTCGTGGGACGAAAACCGCGCATTGTGCCAAGGCCGCGCCGCCCCGCCGGCCCCTGGTGGACAGCAGGCCGTCAGGCCGACGCCTTGCCTTGCTGCCGCCGCTGCTGCAGGTAGTCCTCCAGCCCGCGCCGGTACATGTAGCGCACGAAGTTCGCCATGCTGCGGCCCTCCGCCTCGGCCAGTTCGGCGATCTGCGCATGCTCGTCCGCCGGGACGCGGAACGGGATCAAGCGGCCCTTCGCGGCAGGCGTCCCGGCGGCCTCATGATTCGTCTTTGCCATATAGACTTGTCTACCTTTAGCTATAGATTGATAAGGTCGATATGCACGATATATGGTGCATACCAACTTTAACATGCCAAATAAAGCAAGTATCGGCAAGCGGCTGCGCGAGCAGCGCGAGGCGCTCGGACTCACCCAGGACACGCTGGCGGCGCGGTTGGGCAAGTCGCGCAACACCATCGGCGCCTGGGAGCGGGGCGAGCAGTACCCCAGCGCCGCGTTCATGGCGCAGGCGCCGGAGTGGGGGTTCGACATGATTTACCTGCTGACGGGCCGGCGCGCCATCGAGGCCATCCGCGAGCTGACCGCCGACGAAGCCGCCCTGCTCGACACCTACCGCGGCGCCACGGACGACGGCAAGGCGCTGGCGCGGTCCGTGCTGGGCATGGCGCGAAAGCCGGGCGCCAAGGCCAGGGGCTGACACCCGTCCCGGCGCCGTCGCCTTACTCCACCGTCACGCTCTTGGCGAGATTCCGGGGCTTGTCCACGTCGGTGCCGCGCGCGATGGCGGTGTGGTAGGCCAGCAGCTGCAGCGGCACCACGTGCAGGATGGGTGACAAAAGGCCGTAGTGCCCGGGCATGCGGATGACGTGCAGGCCGTCACCGCTGTCGATCCGGGTGTCGGCGTCGGCCAGGGCGTAGAGCACGCCGCCGCGCGCGCGCACTTCCTGCATGTTGCTCTTGAGCTTTTCCAGCAGCGCGTCGTTGGGCGCGACGATGACCACCGGCATGCTGCTGGTCACCAGCGCCAGCGGGCCGTGCTTGAGCTCGCCGGCGGCGTAGGCCTCGGCGTGGATGTAGGTGATCTCCTTGAGCTTGAGCGCGCCTTCCAGCGCGATGGGGTAGTGCAGGCCCCGGCCCAGGAACAGCGCGTTCTCCTTGGCGGCGAACTGCTCGGCCCAGCCGATGATCTGCGGCTCCAGCGCCAGCACGGCCTGCAGGGCGGCGGGCAGGTGGCGCATGGCCTTCAGGTGCGCGGCTTCCTGCTCGTCGGTGAGCCGCCCGCGCGTCCTGGCCAGCGCCAGCGCCAGCAGGAACAGGCCCGCCAACTGGGTGGTGAAGGCCTTGGTGCTGGCCACGCCGATCTCGACGCCGGCGCGCGTCAGGTACGCCAGCCGGCATTCACGCACCATGGCGCTGGTGGCCACGTTGCACACGGTGAGCGTGTGCCGCATGCCCTGCGCCTGCGCATGGCGCAGCGCGGCCAGGGTGTCGGCGGTTTCGCCGGACTGCGAGATGGCGACGACCAAGGTGTCAGGGTCAGGCACCGAGTCGCGGTAGCGGTATTCGCTGGCGATCTCGACCTGGCACGGGATGCCGGCGATGCCCTCCAGCCAGTACTTGGCCACGCAGCCGGCGTAGTAGCTGGTGCCGCAGGCCAGGATGAGCACCTGGCGCACGCGCTGGAAGGTGGCGTGGGCGCCCTCGCCCGGCGCGTGGTTGGCGGCGGCCTCGAACAGCTCGGGCACCACGGCGCCCACGCCTTCCAGCGTGTCGGCGATGGCGCGCGGCTGCTCGAAGATCTCCTTTTGCATGTAGTGGCGGTACGGCCCCAGCTCGGCGGCGCCGCTCATGGCCTGCACGGTCTTGACCGGGCGCGCGGCGCGGCGGCCATCGCGCCCGACCACCCAGTGCTTGCCCAGCTGCACGTCGACCACGTCGCCCTCCTCCAGGTAGACGATCTGGTCGGTCACGCCGGCCAGGGCCATGGCGTCGCTGGCCAGGAAGTGCTCCTTGCCGTCGGCGCCCAGGCCCAGCACCAGCGGCGAGCCCTGGCGCGCGCCCACCAGGCGCTGCGGCTCGTCGCGGTGCAGCACGGCGATGGCGTAGCTGCCGCGCAGGCGCCCCGCCGCGGCCTGCACGGCGGCCATCAGGTCGCCGTCGTACAGGCTGTCGATGAGGTGGACGATGACCTCGGTGTCGGTCTGGCTGCTGAAGCGGTAGCCGCGCGCGGCCAGCTCGGCGCGCAGCTCGTCGTGGTTCTCGATGATGCCGTTGTGCACCAGGACGACGCGGGCCGGGCGCTCGCCGGCGTCCTGCGCGGCGGGACCGGGGCTGACGTGCGGGTGCGCGTTGTCCACCGCCGGCGCGCCGTGCGTGGCCCAGCGCGTGTGGGCGATGCCGGTCAGCCCTTGCAGGTGCTCGCGCTGGCACTGCTCGGCCAGGTCGGCCACGCGCGCGATGCCGCGCACGCGGCGCAGCCCGCTGGCCGTGTGCGCGGCCACGCCGCAGGAGTCGTAGCCGCGGTATTCGAGCCGCTGAAGGCCCTGCACGAGGATGGGAACGATGTTGCGCGTGGAAACGGCGCCGACGATGCCGCACATGGGATGGCCCTCCTGATCGAAGATGGCCATCCTAGGAGAGTCGGAAAGAAATTAATCGTCATTGTTAAATTAAATAAGGAATAAATGTTCGCACTTGCATGTAGAAGAAATATTCAGTCAAAATATGATCCATCATGGAACTGGATGACATCGATTGGTCCCTGCTGGCCGCGCTGCAGACCGACGCCGGACAGAGCAACCAGGCGCTGGCCGAGCGCGCCGCCGTCTCGCCGCCCACGGCGTTGCGGCGCGTGCGGCGCCTGCACGAGGCGGGGCTGATCGCCGGCCAGGTGGCGCTGCTTCACGAAGACCGCGTGGCCGCCGCGCAGGGCCACGGCCTCACGGCCATCGCCGAGGTTTCGCTGGACCGCCAGGGCGCCGAGCACCTGGACGCCTTTGAGCGCCGCGCGGTGCGGGATGAGGCGGTGCGCCAGTGCTACCGCGTGGCGCCGGGGCCGGACTTCGTGCTGGTGCTGCGCGTGCGCGACATGCCCGACTACCTGCTGCTCTCCGAGCGCCTGTTCACGCAGGACGCCAACGTGCGCAACGTGCGGGTGTTCTTCTCGACGCGGCGGGCCAAGTTCGACACGCAGGTGCCGCTGGCGCGGCCTTGAATCCACACATCAGATGCTACCGATTCAATAGCTATTGGCGCATATTGGATGCGGGCTAGCCCCAATGCTGCTCAGATAAGCGCTTTGTAGGAGCGGCTTTGGCCGCGAAGGCTGTTCGCGGCTCCTCAAGTCGTGGGCTGATCAAGCGCGGACCTGGCTGCGAGCCATGCCGTCAGCGTGCGGCTCAACGCATGATTTTCCGCCCCCGGCACAAGCCCAGCGCGGCAGCCAGCAGCGTCAGCAACGCCAGTGCCCAAGGGCCCAGGCCCGGCACGGGCACGGGCACTGGCGCCACCGCAGCCGCTTGCAGCGGGCCGCTGGGGTCGGCGATCGTGCCGTCCTGCGTCCAGTCGTCATCGCCCAGCCCGCCATCGGTCACGCTGAAGGTGGCGGTGTGGCCGCTGACGACGAGGCCATTGGGCGCGAAGTAGCTGCGCGTGTCGCTGTCGCGTTCGGCTGGGCTGGCGAAGCCGTGTTTCAAGTAGTCGCCCGCAGCGGTTGACAACGGCTCGGGCCAGGTCACTTCCATTGTCACGGTGCTGCCCTCCTCGCAGCCCAGCAGCTTGAACTGGAACAGGCCTTGCGGCAACGCCCTGCCCCGCGGCAGTGTGGCGGGCGCGGGCACGAAGGCGGTGGCGCCAGGCGTGGGGTCAAAGCTGCACGCGTCGCCGCCGCCGGTGAAACTGGCCGTGCCGGGGCCGCCCGTGCCGCTGGCGGGCACGGTGGTGCCGCTGAACGTGTCCTGCCTCGTGAGCAGCACCGATTGCGTGACTTGCGCGGCATCTTCGTGGCGCTCATCGCCCGGCTGGTTGGCGGCGATGGTGCAGGGGCCCAGTTGCAGCACGGTCACGGTGGTGCCGCTCACGCTGCACACGCCATCCGGCAGCGAGGTGTAGGCAATGGGCCGCGCCGGGTCGGCGTGGCTGCTGCTGGCCTCGGGGCTGATGGCGAAAGTGTCGCCCGGCACGGTGCGCCGGGTGGCGGGTTGCTGCGCATCAAAGGTCAGCGTTTGGGCGATGCCCACGATGCTGAAGGTGCGCGAAATGGCGAGGGCTGCCGGGTGCGGGCTGTGCGCTGCCTGGCTGGCGGTAATGGTGCAGTCGCCCCGGGTCAGTGCGGCGACGGTGCCGTTTGCCACATCCACGGTGCAGATACGGGGGGTGCTGCTGTCGTAGCGGATGGTGCCGCCCGGCACGCTGCTGTTGGCGGGTTGGTCCGATGTGTCGTCCACGGTGAGCGTGGTGGGTGCGGGGTTGTGCCAGGTCAGCACCGGGGTTGCGCCCAGCACCACTTCAAAGCTCAGCGGGGTGTTGCTGGCAGCGTTGAAGTTGGCGTTGCCATTCCAAGCCGCAGCGATGGTGCAGGTGCCCGGTGCCACGGCCATGACCACGCCACTGGAATCAACGGTGCAGACCGCCGCGTTGCCGCTGCCAAAGCCGATGATGGCGCCCGCTGGCACGGGCTGGCTGGTGAAGCTGGCGGCCAACGTGCGCGTTTGCTCTATGACGAGGTTGCCGGTGTCGCCCGTCAGCGTGATGACCGGCGTGGCCTTGGCAACCGCGATGGTGCAGGTTTGCGCGGCCTCATTCAGCGTGTCGGTGGCGCTCGCATTCACGAGATAGGTGCAGCTGCCCGCGCTGGTGATGCGCAGCCTGGATACCGGCGGCTGGCTGCTGGTGTCGGTATCCAGCGCGCAGGCGTTGGATCCTGGAGCCAGCGAGAACATGAGCGTGCCTGGCGTCTGGCCGAGTGGGTCGGTGGTGATGCTGGGCGTGGGGTAGTCAAAGTTCGCATTGCCATAGACCTTGCCGGTGGGCGCATTGCAGGTAATGGCCTGGGTGCCCTTGTCGGCGCAGGTCACCAGCACGTCGGTCACATCTTCCGTGGCGCTGGTGCCGCTGCCGTTGGGCGAGATGGTGCAGAACTGCTCGTCGGACACCCCGGCTATCGTCAGCGCATAGGGGTGGTCGTAGGGCATCGCGTTGGGGATAGAGAAGTCGCCGTCACTGAATGCAATTGCCCACTCGTTGTTCAGAACGAGTGCGAGGAAGCCCGCCAGGCCGGTGACGCTGCCGCTCATGCTGTAGGCCTTGGGCGAGCAGGTGAATGCGACCGTGACGGAGGCACTCACGGTGCCGCTGGCGGTGCCATTTGCTGTGCAATTGTGGTGCGGCGCTTCGGCACTCAGCGCGTAGTTGCTGCCTTCGATGAGGCTGCCGGTGACCGGCTGGCCATTGCCCACGGGCTGCCCAATGGCGGTGCCGTTGTTCTTGATCGTGGCCAGTTGATTGTTGACGAGGCCAGTGACGCTCGCGCTCAGCGGATGGGTGTGGAGCGTGTAATTCACCCTGATGGTGGCCGCCGTCTGCACGTTGGCCATGGTGCAGGTGTTGCCGCTGACGCTGGTGCAACCGGTAAAGCTGACGCTGTAGCCGGCGTTGAGCGTGGGCGTGCAGGTGTAGGTGCTGCCCTGCACGGCGCTGGTGGCGCAATGGGCCACGCTGCCGCCCGCCGGGTCGTTCACCTGAAGGGTGACGGGAACGGTCACCAGAAAACCGAAGCTGGCCGTGACGTTGCGATGCTGGCCCATGTTGACGATGCAGACACCCGTGCCGCTGCAATCACCGCCCCAGGCGAGTAAGGATTGGCCGGAGACGGGCGTGGCGGTCAGGATGATGTTCGAGGTGGTGGCTTCGCCCGCATAGGTGGCACTGCACGTGCCGCCGCAGGCCGTGATGCCGCCCGAGGGCGACGCAGGCGTTGCGGTCACGCTGCCGGGGCCGGTGACTGAGGCGGTCAGCGTGTAGCTACTGCCCGGTCGCAGCTCCACCGCGCCAATGTCGCAGGCGTTGCCTTGGGGGCGGGCCACGCCGCGCTGGTCGGTGCCGGTGCAAGCGCCGCCTGCGTCAATGGCCGGGCTGCCTGTCTGCGGCAGCCTCACATCGACCATGCCGCCGTGCAACACCGTGGGCAGGTTGGCAAGGTTAGGGGCGGTGCTGCTGACAATGCCGCCCGTAAAGCCGCTGTGGCTGGCTACCAGGTTGGTGTCGCCGCTGCTGGTGCTGCTGCCCGAGTTGATGCTGTGAATCACCAGCGCCTGCGCACCCCCGGTGCCGCTGCCCGCATCCACGATGCTGTGGTTCAGCTCAAGCGTGGCGCTGGTGCCTGTGCAGCTATTGCCTCCAACGTTGCAGCGCCCATCGCCCAGGCTGTAGATGCCTGTGCCTGTGCCGTTGGCGCTGCCTGCTGGACGATACTGGCTGCCCCCCGCCTTTACAGTGTTGCCCGCCACGGTGACAAAGTTCAGCGCCATCTGGCCCGTGTAGTTGAACAGTGCGCCGCCATACCCCGAGCCGGGGAAGCCAGTGGAGCTATCGCCGCCCTGGGCATCGTTGCCGCTAAAGCTGACTTGGCTGAGGGTGACGGTGCCGGCGTCGTTGAACAGCGCGCCGCCCATGCCGCCGCCGCCACCACCGTCGCCACCGCGGGAGCCTGCGTTGCCATTGCCGCCGCCGAAACCACCATTGTTACAGCCACCGTTACCTCCACCGCTACAGCCACCGCCACCGCCACCGAAACCAGCGGCGGCACCGCCGCCAGCACCACCACCACTGCCCCCGCCGAAGCCGCCGGGGCCGCCAACAGTGGAGTTTGGGTCGTTATCGATGCCGCGACCGCCACCACCGCCGAAGCCGTTGCTGCCGCTGCTCCCGCCGTTGCCACCATTCGGCCCACCACCATTGCCGGGGCTACCGCTAGCACCCACGCCGCCACCCCCGCCGAGGGAGTATGGCTGGCGAGGGACGCGGAAGGCAGCACTGCCGCCGTAGCCGCCAAGCGCCGTATTGCCGGTGAAAGTACCGCGCTCCACGGTGAGCGTGCCCCGGTTGAAGATGGCACCACCCGCACCCAGCGCGCCGCCGCCAAAGTCGCTGTCCCCGCCTCGGGCCACGCCACCGCTCAGGGTCAGGCCGCGCAGTGTCAGGCTGGCACCCCGGTTCACGTCAAACAGGCGGAAGTTGGCCGCATTGCTGTCGCGCTGCAGCACCACGCCCTGGGTAAGGCCGACCGTGGCGTCGATGGTCAGTGTTTTGCCGCCGGTGATGAAGAAGGCGCTGGGGCCGAACTGCTGCGACAGGGTGCCGCCATCGCTACAGGTGGTGGCATTGCTGGTCACGCAGCCCAAACCGTTGCTGAACGCGGTGAGAGTGATGGTCTGGCCGTCGAGCGGCTGGTCGAAGGTGATGGTGCTTTGCGCATCGGCATGGGCCCATGCATCGGCCACCGCTTGGTGCAGTGAGCCAGGCCCCATGGCAGCGGTATTGGTCACCGTGAAGCTTTCCGCTTGCGCCGAGGCTGCCGCCCACGCCAGCAGGGCCACGCCCAGGAATCTGCGCGGCCAGCGGCGAGCGCTGGCGAATGGGCACGGCTGTAGCCACGGAGGGCGGCGGGGCGGGTGGGTATTCATGCTGTTGGCCCGGTAGTGAAATGAAGCCGCCCGAGCCTAGCGGAAACGGCGCGCCGCCGCCATCACGTAAATTAGTGAATCTGCGTGTTTTTCGATGTATCTGTGGTGCCCAGGCTTTGCATCCCTCCGCAGGAGCGGCTTTGGCCGCGAACAGCAAGGCGAGCGCGGACATTCGCGGCTAAAGCCAATGCCGTGCACTTGACTACGCTACCGAAGTAGCCCGCCACGTTCCATGAGCGCGAGGTGCCGGCGCATGTGGTCGTCTATTACGCCATCGCCTTGGCGCTGTGCCTAGCCGAGGTTTCGATTGATGTCGTTCGTGCATGCGGTGCGTGTCGTGCGCCGCAAACTCCCCGCTTTCAACGCCATTGCCTCCTGTGCAGAGCAAAGCGTTCCATGAGCATGTGCCGGAGGAGATCTTGCACGAGCGAGTCGCCCAGCGCCGCGGCCGACGCAATCAGCGCGGCGTCAAACGAAAGATGAGCAACTGGCCTCTTCGAAAACGTCACGCCAAGCCCCTGGCGTCGGCCTTCTTCAACGCCTCAATTCACATCATTGAGTGACGAGTATTGTGGCTAGAGTTCGATCTGACTCAAAATCTAGCGTTCAACCATGGCGTTGGAACACCCGGCTGCCGCCATCGCGCAGCACCAGCAGCGTGTCGTACCTGTCGCGCCGCCCGCCGTAGGCCGGGCCGTCCATCCCGGGCGAGCCGACGGGCATGCCGGGCACGGCCAGCCCCAGGGCCTGGGGCCGCTCGCGCAGCAGGCGCCGCACCTCGGCGGCGGCCACGTGGCCTTCGATGACGTAGCCGCCCACCAGCGCGGTGTGGCACGAGCCGTACCTGGCCGCCAGCCCCAGGCGGGCGCGCACGGCGTTGTTGCCGGTGTCGTGCGCGGTCACCTTGAAGCCGTGCTGCTCCATGTGCGCGATCCAGTCGTGGCAGCAGCCGCAACTGGCGTCCTTCCACACTTCGACGGCCGTGGCCTCGGGCAGGCGCTGCGCGCGCAGCGGCGCCGCCAGCAGGGCGGCGATGCCGCCGGCGGCCAGTTGCAGCACGCGGCGGCGGGGGGTGAAGGGCGATGAGGTCATGGCCGCATGGTAGCGGCTGGGGCGCGGGGAGTCTGCGTAAGATGCGCCCATGCCTGCCCTGCCGCCGCTGCCGCCCCGCACCCGCCACTGGTCCGACCTGGCGACCACCGACTTCGCCGCGCTCGACCTGGCGCGCGCCATCGCGGTGCTGCCGCTCGGCGCGACCGAGCAGCACGGCCCGCACCTGCCGCTGTCGGTGGACGCGAACCTGGCGCACGGCATGGTGCAGGCCGCCACGG
>Ga0075163_10012149_pt1 | contig 11219 bp, 11 predicted proteins | sample JI1023141ADNA_FD_71478 | JGI IMG/M metagenome (GOLD analysis project Ga0075163, IMG submission 71478) | Wastewater effluent complex algal communities from Wisconsin, to seasonally profile nutrient transformation and Carbon sequestration -... | ecosystem: Engineered > WWTP > Effluent > Algae...
GGCACGCGCAGCACGTACTCGCCCTGCGCGTTGGTGGTGGTCGAAACGTCGCCGGCCGACACCTTCACGCCCTCGAGGGTCGCGCCCTTGGACGAGGTGACGACGCCACGCAGGGCGGTCACCTTCGCGGCGGCCGGCGCTTCTTCGGCGTCGGGCGTGCACGAGGGGAGCCCCGTTGCGAGGAGCGGAAGAAGGAGCGGGCCCAGCAGGGCGGCGCCACGGAGAAAGCGAAGATGCGCAGTGCGCGGGCTAGAAGGAGAGGTCATGCGGCAAGGATGAGCAACCGCCGTGCCGCTGGAATTTTGCGTGAATGCACGCGTTTTCGACGACCGTCGCGCGGACGCTGCGCAAGCCGCTGCGCCACCTTTGCGCAACGCTCGGGCTCCGGCGTTCTCGCTCCCCTCCCGCGTGCCGCTTGCGTGAGGGGCCAGGGGGAGGGGACGCACGTCACAATACGTGCAAGATGCATATGGTGAGATGGTCAATTCGTTGTCGCGCAAATCGGCGCGAAGTTGGAAATGCACATCGAGCGCGCGAAAGTCGGCTCACACCGCGTGCACGCGGGAACAAACGGCATCATGCACCAAGCCGCGCCCTCGTCCCCTCGACCCACCGCCGTGCGCCTCCGAAACATCGTCGCGCTCGCGTGCGTCGCCGCCGGCCTCGCTGCCACGTCGGCGTGCAGCTCCGGGAGCGCCCGTTCCTCGTCTTCCAGCGGCGCATATCCGGTCAATGGCATCAACTGCAGCGTGAGCACCGATGGCTGCCGGTGCACTCCCTACGGCAGCCCCAACTCGTTCGTCTGTGACGACAGCGCGGCCGACAGCCTTTGCTGTGCCGACTCCGGTTGGCCGAGCTACGGCAGCTGCAGTTGCCTCAAACGCGAGGTGAAGTGTCGTGCCATCGGCAGCTCGTGCGAGTGCTCTGCGTCGCAGTTCGCCTCCGGTTCGACGTCGACCACGTGCTACGGCGGCGGTACCACCACCGCCACCGCGTCGACCGTCAAGTGCTGCCTCGATGCCTCCGCCGGCACCTGCAATTGCCCCAGCTCCAAAACGACCTGCGCCGGCACCGAGGTCACCTCCTGCAGCGCCTCCTCGCTCGAGCCCAAATGCAGCAGTGGCACGCAGGTGTCTGCGTGCAGCACCGGGAGCACCGGGGGCTCCTCCAGCGGGAGCTCCGGTAGCTCCAGCTCCGGTTCCTCGGGCGGCGCCAAGTGCTCACCCAAGAGCGGCGATTGCAGCGGAAGCGGCGACTGCGCTTGCGGTCAGAGCTGCTTTGCCAGCGCGGTGTGCACCAGCTGCACCAAGCGCTGCGGCTACAGCTGCGTCACCGACCAGGACTGCGTCGCCTTGCAGGCGCTGCACAACCTGAGCACCAGCTACACCAAGTGCGTCAAGACCAGCCCCAACTTCGAGATCTACCGATGCCAGTAGCGCGCGTCGCAGCCTGCTGACTCGTCGCCGACGTCACGCTCGGGTGGGCCGCGACGCGCCGAGAGCTCGAGCGGCCTCGACGCGCCGCGACCACATTGGTTCCGACGAAGAGTCGTACTACTCCTCGTCCGATTCGCTCTGCGGCGCTTCGGTGGACTCCGTAGGCTCGGTGGATGCTGCAGCGGATTCTGCAGCCTCGCACGCGGGGACTTCGGCACACACAGGTACCGAACGTCGACCACTCCTATTGCCAATATGCACCGCGGGACTGCAGTCCCAGCTCGAGGCATCCTGGCAAGCTCCGCCGCACTCACACCTCATGCCTTGCCCGCTATAGGAGCAATGGCCCGTCATGGGTCCTGTGTTGATGCAGAAGAAGGAAGCCGAGGCCTCCGCTGCGATGCTCATGGTCAGTGTTGCAAATGCGATCATCAATGGGGTTTTGGTTTTGAAGGACATGTAGTGGTGTTTAGCGCTCGCTCGATCACCCCACCACCGTCACTTTCAGACGCGAATGCGAGCGGGTCGGCTCCGTCTCCAGGACGGCAGCCAAGCGTTGCGCTTCACGAGCGACGTTCGAAGCCAAGGAGCAGCGAGGATGGGCGTGCGGTGGGCGCGCCCGCCCCCGCGCCCCCTCAGCCAAGCAGATTTGTCGCGGTAAATCGAAATGTCGCGGGGCACGTTCGGTGCACCACGAAGAAGCATGTGCTCCTCGCGAGCTCTCGCACCCATCGCCACGGTGGCGCGCCAGTGCGGGAAACGCGAGAGGGAGAAACGAACATGCTTTTTTCTTTGAATAAACCCGGTTTGGTCGCCGCGCTCCTGCTCGGCGGCTGCTCGGCGACGCCCGCCTCCACGCCTCCTTCGTCGGCCGACGCCGTCGTGATGGTGGGCTCGGCCGCCGCGGGCGCGTGCCCGATCATGCCGGATGCGCGGCCCTACGCGTTCGGTCTCGACCCCACCGAGCTTTCGAGCTTCGAGTCGCAGGCCAAGACCAACGTGGTGTTCGTCGCCGCCGAGGGCTGCGGCCTTCGCGTTTTGCCTACCTGCTACGACGCCGCCTCGCGGGGTAAGCCCGGCGTATATCGACCAATCTTGCGCACCAGCGCCAATCGCAGTCGCATGGATATCCGTACCACCGGGGAGCTCTATGCCAAGTTGCCGGTGGGTGGGCCCGCCCTGCTGATGCGCCTCGAAGCGGGTGAATCCCTGCACGCCGACTACCTCGTGGTGGGCATGCGGGAGGCCGAGTATGGCCAGCAGTACCGAGACGACCTCTCGACCGTTCCCGGCTGCGCCGGGGCAACCCACTTCGTGTATGCCTATGCCGCCGGGGCGTTCGCGCTCCACGCCAGCGGGCATCGGGATGCGCTGCGGCGCGGCGGAGATCTCGAAGCATGTGACGCGCAGGGCGCGGACGCGAGCCGGTGCGAGAGCCCGGTTCGGCTCTACCTGCGGCCCATCGTCGACGGCCATCGCCCACCGCAGGCGACGCTCGACGTCGCGGCTAAGTGAGCGTTCGCGTCCACACCCCGGTCCACTCCGGCACGATGTGTGAGCCCCGGGTGGCCACGCGCTCGCGCATGGCTTCTCCGAAGAAGAAGCCCATGATGCGCTGGGCTTCTTCCAGCGACGCGAATGCATAGCTGGTGTCGAGCACGTGGCGCGTGAGGCCGCCGTCGCGCTCGAACAGCTCGTAGAGGCTCTCGAGCTCGGGGTTCGGCGGCGCCGGCACCGTCGTGCAGGTCCCCAGCGTCTCGATGATCACGATGCGGGCGCCCGACGCGGCCACGCGCTCCATTTCCGAGAGCATCGCGCGGGCGTGTGCTTCCCACTCGCCTTCGGCGTAGAAGCCGGTCACGTGCCCGATGGTCCAACCGGCCACCACCGCGTCGGCGACGTCGTCGCGCTCCGGGAGCTCCTCGTTCGATGCCACTGCGTACTCGACCCCCGGGAGCGCGGCGTGCTCCTTGGCATGGGCGATCATGTGCGCGGCGCCGTCGTAGGCGTGCACGCTGCGGGCGAGGGGCGCCAGAAGCCGCGTGACGCGACCGGTCCCGCAGCCGAGCTCCACCATCTGCTTCACCGGCGCGGGAAAGGCGCGCTCCAGCCACGCGCGAAGGTTGCCCTGATGGTCCTCGTGGCGCACCAGCTCCTCGTACTGGGCGGCGTGGTGGTCGTAGATCTCGCGGTAGCTCGGCATGGGGTGGAGAGTGCCACGCGCGCGACCGTGGGTAAACGCGCTCCACACCGACATGTTCGGACGCCCGGCCTACGTTGGCCCCAGGCGCAGGCGAAGGAACGCGAGGATCTCGTCGCGCGCCGCGATCGTGGGCTCGCCCTCTGCGTCGATCAGGTGGGCGGTCACGACGCTGTGCGGACAGGCCACGATGTCGCGAAAGAACGGTGGCGGGTCGGTGCTTGCCGCAGAATCGGGTAGCACGTGGGGAACGAAGCGGTCGCCCAGGGCCGCTGCATAGGCCGCAAATCGCTCCGCGGTGCAGAAGCGATCGCCGGCGAAGCGATATCCAACTACCGTGAGGTCCTCCCGGTCGAGTCGCTTGCGAATGGTCACGAGCTCGTCCGCGGCAATCTCCAGGCTTCCCGGCGCATCGAACGGGAGCGACGGCTGACACAGCACCGGCGCGCGAACCGCCGGCTCGAGCATCATGCCCAGGGCGAAGTTTCCGGTGAAGCACATGCCGACGGCGCCCACGCCGGGGCCGCCGCACGCTGCGTGCGCCACCCGCGCCAGCGCGCGGAGCCAGCTCGATATCGGGCTCGACGCGTTCCCGCCGAGCGCACGAAACTCGGCGCTCACGCATGCGCGGCGAAATACCTTCAGACCCTCCTCGGCGCTCGTGAGGGCGCCATCGCGACCGAACAGCGAGGGCATGTACACCGTGAAGCCGGCCTCCCGCACCCACCGCGCGAACCGCGTCACGTGAGGGCTGATACCGGGCATCTCGGCCATCACGATGACCGCCGGTCCACTGCCCGATCGATAGACCCGCTTGCTGGCGCCCTCGAACGTCCTCTCCTCGTCGTCGAAATCCGCCAACGCATCGTCGCTGTTCAGCTGCATCCCTCCACCATCTTCCACGCTGCCCGGCCCGTCGAGCGCCGAACCGGACAGACTTCGCGCGCTTTTCGCCACCGGGGTGGCCGTCCCCATTCGTGCAACATGCAGCGAAAGGAATGGCGCGCGCAAACGCTTCGCAGGGCGCCGCATTTGCGCAGCACAAACTCGTCACATCGACGTGCACGCAGCGCTTCGCGGGATTATGTTCGCCGCGCGGGGGGACGAAAGGAAACTGCTCATGGGCACTCTCGGAACCTCTCTTCGCGTGGTTGCAGCTCTCGGGCTCGTCCTCGGCGCCGCTCCCGCGCACTCCGCCGACCTTCGCGACCGCAGCCTCGTCGGAGGCAAGACCGCCATCGAGATCAACGGCAAGCAGGCCGGGTGGGTGTTCAACGCGCTGGGCGGTACCGCCACCGCCGAGGTCGTGGTCGAGCCGACGGGGGCCGACCGCGTGACCCACAAGCACGTGGCAAATGTGAAGTACGACGACATCGCGGTGAACTGCGGTACCGGCATGTCGCGAGAGTTCTTCTCGGTGGTGAAGTCCAGCGTCGAGGGCACGGCACCGCGCGTCAACGGAGCCATCGTCGTCGCGGACTACGACTACAAGGAGAGCTCGCGCATCACCTTCTCGAACGCGATCGTCAGCGAGGTGGCGTTCCCGGTGCTCGATGCCGCGTCCAAGGATGCCGCGCGCATGCTGGTCACGTTCTCTCCGCAGTCCACGCGGCTCGTTGCCGGTTCTGGTCAGAGGGCGACGCAGAACGGCACGATGGGGACGCAGAAGAAGTGGCTGGCCTCCAACTTCAAGCTCACCATCGACGGCCTCGACGCCTCGCGGGTCGTCAAGATCGAGCCACTGGTCGCCAAGACGAGCGTCGTCACGAATTCCATCGGCAACCAGCGCGATCCGCTTCGGGAGGCCACCAAGACCCAGTACTCCAATCTCGTCTTCTACGTCCCCGAGAGCGCCGCGAAGCCCTTCCTCGACTGGTACGACGCCTTCGTCATGCGGGGGCTGAACGCCCAGGCCAACGAGAAGAACGGCCGCCTCGAGCTCCTGGCTCCCGATCTGCGCTCGGCTCTCTTCACCCTGGACTTCACCGGCCTCGGCATCATCAGTGTCGCCCCCGAGCCGCCCGCCACCGGCGAGTCTGTTCGCCGCATGCGCGTGGAGATGTACCTCGAGACCATGAAGCTCACCGCCGACCCCGCCGCGAGCCAGTAGCGAACGCGAACGTTGGATCGTTCGGCCCTCTCGCGCGTCCATTCTTGGATGCGCCTCCCGTTCGCCGTTGCCTGCGTCCTCCTCTCGACTTTCGCGTGCGCGGCGAAGTGCCCTCCCCAACCCGCCGCTCCCCCGGCCGCCAGCGCGGCGCCTACGCCGATCGTCCGCGCGGCACTCCCGAGCACTTCGACCTGTGGCTCGGATCGCGATTGTCCGATCAACGAGCACTGCGCGTGCCCCGCCGCGGGTGAACCGGATGCCCGGGGGAACGCGAAGTGCGGCGGGCCCTCGCTCTGCTACCCGGCCGGCACCGATCCGCAAGCCATGCCCTGAGCCGGTCACTTTGCGCGCCAGGTGTAAGTGCGCTCTATTCGCCCTCGTTGGAGCCGGGTCGCAGCGTCGTTGCTGCGCTTCTTCAGGAGGTACGGGAGTGCGCTTTTCTCTTCTCACCCGGCAATCAATGGTTTCCCTTCTCGCGCTCTCGGCGGTGGCCGTGGGGTGCTCCTCGGCAGAGCCCGCGCGAGGCACGGTCGATCCGGACGCCGGCGCCGATGCCGCCACCGGCGATCCTCCGCACGCGCTCGGTGTCATCACGCTCGGCGAGCGCCACTCGACCGGTTCCTCCGAGGTGACGCCCATCGCCTCCGCGGCCTTCTTTCCCGACGCCGCGACCCTGCCGGCGCGCTGCGCCACCGACGTCGCCGGCTGCTCGGTGTCGTTCCTGCCCGAGTGCGGGACGTGTCGCGAGGGCGAGACGTGCACCTTCGACGACGCGTGCTCCATGGTCTGCGCGAAGACCTGCGAGAGCGGATGTGGGAGCGACGAGGAGTGCTACGCGCCGCCGTCGGGCGTTTCGGTGTGCCGCAAGAGGGAGTCGTTCGATGCCGGACCGCTGGCGTTCACCGGAACCCGCGCGCCGCTCACGCTCTTTCCTCCCTACGCGGCGCCGAGCACCCTCAAGGGCGCGCCCTTCGCTCCCGGGGCGGAGCTTCACGTGAAGGCGACCGGTGCGAGTGGTCTCGGCTTCGAGGCCTTCGAGGACGACTTCACGGCGGTCGCGCGCTTCGAGACCAAGCCTTCGCTGGCCAACATCCCCGCCGGGGTGGTGTTCGGCAATGGCCCGATTCCCATCTCCTGGACGCCGGGCACCGACAAGGTCGAGATCACCGTCGCCGGGAGCCGCGGCACCGTCACCTGCCAGGCCGACGACGCCGCGGGCTCGTTCCAGATTCCCCGCGAGGCGCTCAAGGCCGTCTCCGGGGGCACCACCGATCGGTACTTCCAGATGTCGGCCACCCGCGTGAAGAAGGAAGTGCGCAAGGACAAGGCCACCAAGGCGGGCATCAGCAGTCGGTTGGTGCAGCCCATCGGCTGGGTCGAGCTCACCACCAGCTCCACCGAGTCGGCGGAGCTCTCGTGCGCGGCGCGAAACAAGATATGCAGCGACGCCTGCGTCGATATCCTGACTTCCCCCGCGAATTGCGGCGGCTGCGGACGCGCGTGCCCCGCGGGCGACAAATGCACCACCGGGCGCTGCAACGGGCCCACTTCGTGTGATACCTGCACCAAGGCTGCCTCCACCACCGGCGCCTGCGTGTCGCAAGATGCCGCGTGCAAGGCGAGCCCCGAGTGCGCGACCATCCAAACCTGCGTCGCCGCGTGCAAGGACCAAACGTGTGCGTCCGCCTGCGTCACGCGCGCCACCACCACCGCCCAGAACCTGTACCGCACGGTTGCCCAGTGCATCTGCAACAGCGGCTGCCCGAACGAGTGCGCCACCGCCTGCGGCAGGTAGGGGTCTTCTTACTTCAGCTGCTTTTCGTGCTGGCAGCCGAGATCGAAGCCGGCCGCACAGGCGCGCGCATAGGTGGCGCGCGCCTTGGTGCGGTCCACCGGCACCCCCTGGCCCTTGGCGTAGAGGTCGCCGAAGTCGTCGCAGGTGAGGGCGGAGCCGGCGGCGCAGCCCTTCTCGAAGAGGGCGATGGCCTTCTTGGTGTCGCGCGGGACGCCCTGTCCGTCGCGGTACATGCGTGCGAGGTGCCCGCAGGGCAATCCGGGGTCGAGATCGCAAGCTCGCTGGAACGCCGGCACCGCATGCTCGGGCTCGATGGGCCCGCCGATGCCCTTGGCATACAAATCGCCGAGATCGTCGCAGGCGAGCGCCAGGCCGCCGTCGCAGGCTTTGGTGTAGAGTGCAATGGCCCGGGCGCGGTCCTGCGGCACGCCGCGGCCGGTGGCGGCGAGACCGGCGAGCTTGCGACAGCTGAGGCCGAGCCCGCGATCGCAGCCGTCGCCGTAGTACCGGGCGGCCTTCGGGAGATCGATGGGAACGCCGGTGCCCTTGGCGAAAATGTCGGCGAGATCGTCGCAGGCAAGGGGACCGCCGGGCTCGGACGAAGCGCAGGTCGCCGCCAGCTTCGCTTGTTCGGGCGTGAGGCTGCTGGCGCTGGCGGAAGCGGCGGGTGATGCATCCGTCGCTGTCGTTCCCTGCCGGCTTTTCCCGCAGGCGAACAGGAGCGCGGCGACAAACAAGGGAGCGAGCGTGCGTCGGTGCATGAGGGCATGGACGCTATCGCAGATCGCGGTCCGTGATACGTTTCTGGGCAGCGTGCGGAACAAGCATCTCTCCATGGCACTCGTGAGCCTCGCCGTCCTGCTGGCGACCGGTTCCGCCGTGGCGCGTCCCGGCGGTGGGCAGTCGTTCGTGGGACCCTCGCAACAGAGGCCCGCGCCCGCAGTGCAACCTGCTGCGCCTGCGATGCCGCCGCCCGCCTACGTAGCGCCTCCGGCCGATCCTCCGCCGGGCCAGGGCAAGACCGGCGCGCAGTGGTGGAAGGGTGGGCCGGATCCGGCGCCCGTTTCCACCGAGGCAGAGGAGCCCCGGCGCCCGGACGACGGCCCCACGTACGAGCCGCAGGAGCCGCGCAGTCGCATCCGCACCAACTCCATCGCGTTCGGCGCGTTCATGCTGGTGGTGGCCGGCGTGCTCATCGTCCGCAGCGTCCAACGGGCCCGCGAGAACAAGAACGGACCCCCAAAAACAAAGTGATCGCGCCCGGCGCTCGCTGCCACTCAGTGGCGTGCCCGAGCTTCGCCACGATCCGCGCGGCGTTTTCCGGGGGTGGGGGCGCCTCGCGGCGGTGGCCTTGGCCTGGGCGTGGACGTGCGTGCCCTCTCGAGCCGAGGCTGCCGAGACGCTGGCCTTCTATCCTCCGGATTTCGCGCGACCGCCGGTGGACGGCCTGGGGTTCCTGTTCGTCGACGGTACCCGCCTCGCCCTGCCGGGCACGCTCAGCGCGTCCTCCACCGGCGCGTGGGTGAAGCGCCTTCCGAGCCAGGTGTCACCCACCACCGGCGGCGGCCCCATCGAGCTCGCGCTGCGCGACGGGTGGAGCGTGTCGGTGTCCTTGGGCTACGTGCTCGCAGGGCGGCTCGCGGTGTATCCGACGCTGCTGATTCATACCGAGGGCGGCCTCACCAGCTCCACCGAGACCACCCTCGATGCGAAGTGGCAGCTGATCGAGCCGGCGCCCATCGGCGTTGCGCTGCGGACCTCGGCCGGCTGTGGCTTTACCTGGGGTCCCTGCGATCCGCAGCTGGCGAGCTGGTTCCTGGCGGAGGCCCTCGGCAGCCCGAAGCCGGGGGGCGTGCGGCTCGGCTTCGCGCTGGGCACCGCTCTGCGCGGCATTGGCAACTATGCGGAGGCTCCGCGCGATCCACCGCGGCCCCCCGCCTCGGAGTTCCTGGACGCAAGTCGGCGATCGGTGTTGATGATGGCCACTGCGCTCGGCGTCGTGATTGTCAATCGCGTGGAGGCCATCTTCGAAGTGCGGGCATTCCACCTGCTCACCAGCCGCGCGCTTGGCGGGGAGGGCAGCGTGGGATTGCGCATCGACGTCACCTCCGGCGCGGTCTTTCGCATCGGCATCGGACCGCGCTTCGGCGACCAGACGATTCCCACGCTGCAGGGGCCGAACGTGATGCGCACCGCCGATCTGCGCGGCTTCGCCGGCCTCGAGCTCTCGCTCGGCACCCGCAGCGTCCCCGTCCCCGGCAAGGACGTGCCGAGCGATCTCGAGCCCAGCGACGTGGACCACGACGGCATCGCCGACGCGCACGATCGCTGCCCCTGGGTATCGGCGCCGGAGTACATCGACGGATGCCCCCACGACGATTTGCGCTGAACGTCAGGCCTCTTCGCGGAGGGCGGCGTCGAGGAACGCTCGGAGCTGGTACATCTGCTCGCTCCCGATGCCCTGACCCACGTACGCCGCGCCGTAGGCGAAGCCGCCGCCGAAGAGCATGAGACCCAGGAGGACGATCGCCACCACCGGGCTATCGCCCAGCATCAACACCGAGGTGAGCCACACCGCCGCGCCGATGGAGAGCAGCGCGAAGAGCGCCTGAATCGCCACGAAGGTGCTCCAGATGTGCGGATGCGGCGCGAACATCGCGCTCAAGTTCGTGCCGCCGGCCTCGTCGCTCTCCAGCTGCACGTCCAGATGCGGCGACCAGAAGTGCGTGTCTTCCTCGCGCACCGTCAGCAGCAGCGTCGCCCGCGCCACCGCGCCGGTCACCCGTGGGTCCACCTCCAATTGCTTCCGCACCCGCGCGGTGATCTCCGCCGGCGACAGCGGCACCTGCAACGTGAACCTCGGCCGAGCACGCGGACGCGTCTTCATCCCTCAAGACGATACAAGCGCGCCCGAGACTTGCACTCGACGAGCACCGATCGCCGTCTCTTTACGCACCGCACCACGCACCGTTTGCGCACCCCTCCGGCTCCCCACCCGCGGAGCGGAGGGCACGGGCTCTGGCTCCCCTCCCACGAACGTGGGAGGGGCTGGGGGAGGGGACGTGCGTTCTTCTCCGTGCAATGTGCACATAGTTGCGTGATGGCGACAGCCTTGTTACTCCCTGCCCCGCAGCGCTCTGGCTAGGTTCGCTCGAAGGAAGGAAACGAACCATGTCTCGAACGTTCATCGCCGCACTGCAGATCTCGCTGGATGGCTACACGCAGGGAGAGGACACCGGAGAGCCCTCCTGGGTCGAGTCGTGGGCCGACGCGCTGCAGCTCGTCCCCGACGTCGACTGCTTCGTCCAGGGCGGCGGCATGTACCCCGGATACGGCATGTACTGGGCAGCCATCGAAGACGATCCCAAAGCTCCGCCGCCCTTTCAAACGCAGCCGCCGACCCCGCAAGAAATTGCGTACGCGCGCTTCGCGGGGCAGACGCCGCACCACGTTCTCTCGAAGACCCTCGAGACCGTCTCGTGGCCGCCGACTGCGCGCATCGTCCGCGATCTCGATGCGCTCCGGAAGCTCAAGGCCGAGCCCGGCAAGAACACGTACGTGGTCGGCGGGGCCACCTTCGTGCATTCGCTCCTGAAAGCCGACCTCCTCGACGAGCTGAAGCTCATCGTTCACCCGCTGCTCCTCGGCGGCGGCAAGCGCCTCTTCGGAGCGCTGGAG
>Ga0075163_10012150_pt1 | contig 11218 bp, 18 predicted proteins | sample JI1023141ADNA_FD_71478 | JGI IMG/M metagenome (GOLD analysis project Ga0075163, IMG submission 71478) | Wastewater effluent complex algal communities from Wisconsin, to seasonally profile nutrient transformation and Carbon sequestration -... | ecosystem: Engineered > WWTP > Effluent > Algae...
CATAGCACTATCTTATTCTGTACATGGCATATTTTCTTGGAAGCGTTTCTTGATTTTAGGTTTATTATTATATACCCCTATACAAGTTATCGAAAAATTAATGATAGGAGAATTTGCAGCCAACCCAATATTTATAGTTGGTTTAATATTCGTGAATATTTGGCTTATATGGTATCGTTTCTTGCCTTTTAGGCAATTAATAAAACAATTATTCAAAGGGTTATTTTTTGGTTGTATATGCGGCGCATTTGTCAAATTTATTACATTAATAGTGTAAAGCATATTGCACTACAAGTTACCGAATACAAAAATCAAAAAGGTATACCATCATCTATAATTTTAGGCGCTGATTTAATATAATTATCTATTGTAATCTCTGATTCGGTAGGTAATTGGTATTTATCAGATTTGATTTCATTCGCCATAATTACTATTTGTGCTACCGCTTCTCCTTCAGGGGTTAAAGAAGCTTTAACTATAGGACGCCCTGCGACAGTGACTAAATCGCCTTTTTTAATTTTATCGGCAAAATAATTAGCTTTTAGTTTATCCCACACTTGCACTTGATACCAAGTAGTGCGCTTCTCATATTCTTCACTACCATATTTTTTATATGAAAAAGTCACCGCTACTGAAAACACCAGCATTTGTGCGCCTTTTCCAATACCGCGTTTAGCATCAGCCCCTACATGCCCTTCAATTTGAATTAATTCTTTACCCATAAATTTCCTCTTATTTAGTATATTTAAATCACCAAATCGTCAATTATAATCTCGTCAACTGCTTTTCCCATTAGTGGTATATCGTGTTGTTGACTATTGATAGGATCACTAAAAGTTACAGATTTTTTGATCCTAGAATGCTCATAAAAATCTGGTACAACAGCATCCTCGCTAAAAACAACTAGATCAATTTGTGCCTGCAAAACTGCATGCAGTAAATGATGTTTGAAATTTGATGCTACGTAACTCTTCCAAAAAGAATTAGCATAAATTTTCACAACGCCGTCTTCCTCTTTGATTTGTATATCAGACCTGGTTAAGGGAAGTGCAAACCACGCATTAAATACTCCGTCGCTTAATCGGTTTTTGATCGCTGATGCTAAAGTATTCCACGCAGACATTTTAAGCATTTGATCGTTATCTTGACCAGTATCGATATAAACTGCATCAGTATCAGTAATTTGTTTTTTAGTAGTAATTACGATATTATCACCATACACCGCTTTAATACACTGCCTAAGCTTTGTTTTATCTTCTTCGAACAAAGTAACGTTTTGATTAAAATGAATGAGTAATCGACCTTCACTAGCCTTATAAATCGTCTGATGTACTAGAAAATAAGCTTCCTTTGAGTCAAATACTTGGTATATAGCTTTATGCAGATTCAATAATCTCTGATCTTGTAATGTAAATTCATGTGGTGTGTTCATAGTTTTTGCGTTCACTTTTGTTGTTATAATATCATCTTTTATCACGGCTGATATTCCATTATTGCTAGGGGTAACAATTTGGATGGCTGAAATCTGCACACAGGCACCAGTAGAGAAGGATATTGACTCATATGTGGCTCTACTTACATTCAGTAGCTTTTCATTGTCGTAAGGGCTTAATTTTACGTGTTTCGATAAATACAATTTACATACGCCATATTCGTCGACTTCACTTTTTCTATACGCTTGCAACAATTCATAAGCGGTATCACGGTTCAAATTAGCGGCTATACTACGTTGAAAGCGTTGTTCGTCCGTAATGGAGTGCGGGGTTAGTTCTTCAAATGCTGCTAAATATTTTTCCTTTACTATCGCATCCTTCTCTTCTGCGCCAATGTTGTTATTGATTCTGAAAGTTTCACGGTTAGTCAAACAAGCTTGCCGTAATTCATTAGCTAGCAACTTCGTCATATACTTCATGAACTTTTCTTTATCCCGAAACTTATGAGAGGTTAGCCTATTAGCTACGTCTAGCAATATTTCATTCATAGCTCTTAGATCAAACTCGCGTTTGGAACTTTTTTGTAATTGCTCACAATCTTCTTGTGAAAGTGGGTAATAATGCATCAAGGTTTTTGTGGCAGTAGGTGATTTTTTAGAGTGGTGGAAATCTGAAGTTACATCTTGGCTAACAATTTTTAAATGCTCCCCCAATCTATTACTTGTTTTAACATTACTCTCATATCTTACTATCTTCTTTGTATCTATATCTGTATATCTATATTCTATATTTATATTATATATAGATAGGGGATGCAGTGGTGGAAATTTTTTTCCGTGGTGGAAATTTTTTTCCATGGTGGAAATTTTTTGCGCAGAAAAAATTCCCGAAGAAGATTTTGTTTCGCTCTCCTTTGTATCAGCTAAATAATTTTCTGCGTAAGATATACGATAGTATTTATGTCGATTTTTATAATCAAAATCAAAGATATCATCCAACTCTCGCATCAAGTTTAAGTTTTGACGCTGACATACACCGCTAATTTCACATAATTCATTGATACTAATAGTCATGAAACCACTAGTTTGCTTGAGTTTACGGGAGAGTACCGTAAACAATAAATATGCTCGCAGAGAAAGAGGTTTAAAGGGGTTGTTTGCACGCGGGATATAAGCATCATTAGTAAAATTTTGCTCTTCAAAATTCACTTGACGCGCTTGAGATATAGTGATATCGTCCTGTTGCATTAAAAACATACGACCTCCTTTTGATTAGTTGGGGTTTTTGTTGTGATTTTTTGTTTTTGAGTTAAACGCTCATTACGCATTAAATTACGAAAATTTGGGTTTTGGGTTAAACGCTCATTACACATTTTATTTAACATCCTTTTGTTTTTGATTGGTTGTTGTTTGTTTTTTTTGTTTCTTTGTTGCAAAAGAAAGCTTAGTTTTTCATTGATTTAAAATAAAGAAGGCGGCCTTTTGGTCGTCTTTTTTATTTAATATCCTCTCCTTATACTCATCGGAATCAGTTACATATTCTGCGACTATAAATCGCGCTATTTCAGACGACAGGACTATATCACACCGTTTAGCTTTTTCCATCACGATTTTTATTTTATTTTCCATCTCAATCAGTTCGCGGCTTTCAGTTATGAATTGTAATACCGCTTTCGTAACTATTTCGCAAATTGAAATTTTGAAAATCTTCGATATATCACGCAATAATTGATAACATTCAATGGATATCACGCCGCTGACTGTTTTTTTACCTATATTATTAGCCATTCAATTTCCCCCAATTTTATTTTTAGTTTTCTTATGTTTATGCATTAATAGCTCTAAATCTTGAGCTTTTTCCAAAGCTTTACTTAATGCAGACTGAAACTTACCTAATGCGATACGGCAGTCAGCATCAGCTAGTCTATATATATGGCGTAAACTATATATCGAGCTCGCAAGGTCTTCGTCTTTAATAACACGCGTCAGTTCTACGGCGTCTCTATTAATTTGTTTGAAATGCTCATCCAACAAAACATATGCTTGCGTAACGTGCGTTGTAATGTCATCTAACATTCATCACCTTTTAATAAATTATCCTTAGGTCGACCCCACATCGAGACAAAGTCCTTATGCTGGTATTGGGCTAATATGGTTAATACGACGTTTTCACTGCGGCAGATATTTGCACTGCGATATACATAACGAATTCTGTGTATTAACTCCATTTCTTCTAATTCATCCAATAACCTAACAATTGCTGCCATATTCTTAGGTTTAGGAAAAGTATCTCCTAACTCCTTTATACTAAAGGTAATTTCATTATGTTTTACGCGCTCATGCTCTTCAAAAACTACATGCAATATATACTGATATAAATGCAAACTATTAATAGACAATTGCTTCCACTTATGTAGAGGAATTTTGCTATAATCATATCTCAACGCTTGTAGAGCCTTACTCGCAATATATTTTAATGAAGGGGAATGCATAATACGCTATTTTTATATTTTTTACTTGTCATCACTGATTTTTTTGTTATTATCGTCCTTAACCATTTCCTAAAAAAACAAAAGGGGTGAATAAATAGTAATTATTTCTTCTTACCTTTTCATTAAAAAAGGGAGTGTGTTTAAGGGGTAGCGACAAATTAATACCATGCTCGTTGTTCTTTTAAAAATCGTATCAGGTAATCTTAAGGATTTTTGCGTTCACACAAAAAGGGGACCTTAAGATTACCTATATCAGTAGTATAATTTCTATATAGCGTTTAGCCCTAAATAATGCGGTAAAATTTAGTGGCTTTCGTTTAGGTTGTCAACAGTATTTTATATTTTTATCCATAGTTATAACAATGGAAACAAAAGCATATTACAGCCCACATGATATCGTTACATTGCAAGATATAGGCTTTACAACAAGCCAAGCTACAAGTATAGTGTCGGTGTTATCTTATGTAGATGAAACTAACATGAATTTTCAATTACAATATTTGCAACACCATGGCGTTGATATGGTAACCGCTTCATATATTATGACTAAAGTGTTTTACTATGATCATGTTGCCAGTGATCAAATGCTCCCACGTAATTTTAACCCTCAACAAAAAGCCAAATTTGATGAAGTTATTTCTAAGGTGCGATACCAAATAGCTACAATGAAATTAATGGCGACAGCGTAAATTATATGCATTTTTTAGATAATCCAGAAAACCAAGAATTGGCTTACAAAGCAGTAGAACATAGCAGATCTTTAGGACCGCTTCAAAAGCAAATTTTATTGTTTTTAATTAAAGCCGCTCGCGTAGGAGTCGTTGAGGTTGGTGCTACAGATTTGAAAATAGCTATAAATAAAGCGTCAGACTCCACATCTTATCGTCCCGCAATAAATTCTTTATGTAAAAACGGTTATCTGATTAAAACTCCCGTGAATAAAAGATTTAGATACTTCATTTGCGAAGACAAACTTCAAACTTTGATTGCTGTCTACACCACTATTATGGCTCAATAAGTTTTTAAATATCCTCTCCTAATTCTTGCGGTATCACAACACAATTCAAAAATAAATACCAAAAAAGATCAAAAAGAGATTAAAAAGAGATTGACTTCAGATTAAGCGTAACGTACAATGACTTTATAACTATAAGTTTATGGAGTAATTTTATGTCTTACAATCCTACATTATACCTTGAATGGTATGAGGATATCCTCAATAAAGCTGCATTAAGTGGTATAACTAACTACGCGTTCAAAAAACACAATTTAAACGTTATTTTTGCTAAAATATCCGCTTTAAACACAAAGGCGGCAATGAAATCGCAATATTTAACATTAGAACAACTTTCATTATTAGCACAAGCCGAGAAATACGGGGTTAAATTACCTGATTTATCTGATATAAATCAAATTGATTGGGATCGTTTAAACGATGAGATTTTAGATATCTTAGCTCTAAATAAAGACCTTTTACAACAAGCTCATTATTATGGGATATCATTGGACCAATATACTATTGCAGAATTACCAGATGTAATAGAGATATACGAAGAAGAGCATCATGTTACTTATGCTGATAACGTAAGATGGCATAGGGCTATTATGGACGCTACTAAATTATAAACCTGGAGGAAATAATGAACGATCGTAATAAAGTGACTATTAATGAAAGAGAATATTATCTTGAAGCTAACGAGATATTAGATCAATTACTGACTTTATACCCACAAGATATACCGATATATCAAGAGCAAGTAGATAAGTTTTGTAACAATACTGAGGAGCCTATTTATATCACGATACAAATACGTAGAAATCCAAAATTATTAGAATGGAATGATAATATATTCATAGAAGATCATCCAATAATGGCTATAACCGCTATCACGCACAAAATAAGAGATTAAAATGACAAATACCATTGACGCTAAACAATTAGAATTAATACAAGCTATTGCACAAGTACAAGCAAGTATAGTCGCTATCCCCAAAAGTGAGATGGCAAGCATAGGGGGGAAGCTTTGGTATAAATATGCATCATTAAGTAGCGTACTCATCGCTTTACACGAGACATTACAAGCTAATAAACTTGTCGTATTATTTGATATTTCATATCACGATCAACAACAACACCTTATTACAACATTAGTACACACTACTTCAGGTGCAAGTAGAGTATCTACGGTAAATCTAGATAATATATTAGATCGTATTAAAGATTCACGTACCGACAACACCAAAGAGTCACGTATTAAAACCCCTAATATTTTACATGAATTAGGGTCTATTTTAACTTATCTCAAAAGATATCTGTTGTTAGGAATGCTTGGGATAGCTACAGAAGATGATGATGCCGAGATCTTCACTCCTAAAGACGTATCTGCGAAACAAATTACTATTACACCAGAAGATCAACGCCAAAAACTTGTGCAACTAGCAAAATTATGTAATGATCAGGGAATCAACAGTCAAGAATTTGCTAAAGCTTTTAATATTAGCCGTAATAACATGGATAGTGTTGAGAACGCAATACAACAATTTGATAAGCTCTCTATTCAGTATAAGGATCAATATGAAAATGCTCAATCTGCCACATAAAATACTGGAAACCTTAGACAATGTATTGCGTAAACGCGTTGTTATTAATACGCCTTTTAAAACAAGCGGGAGCTACAGAATGAAGCCACGAGCATTCCCACTACATAAGGCTTGTATGTATAATGATATTGATCAAGTAAAAGCGTGTATTGCAGCTGGTCAAGATGTCAATTCTAAAAGCGTTGAAGGATGGACTCCACTACATTGGGCAAGTTTTTGGGGGTACACAGAAATTGCTAAGCTCCTAATTGCTGCTGGCGCAGACGTGACTACAAAAACTCCATTCTTGGGATGGACGCCTTTGTATGTATCTCAATTTTGTAACAGGGTGTCTAACAATGAGGAAATGATGAAACTCTTACAACAAGCAGGAGCTACAGAATGAGTATAGCATTTACAAATCAATCTTTATTAAGTTCTCACATTAATAATATCGATACAGTAAAAGATTGGTTAGCAGAGGGGTACGTAAATACTAAAGTTGATGGAGACTATACATTGTTATCTGCCGCATGTGTGTATGGCGCTACAGAAATCGTTAAACTTCTTATCTCTGCTGGCGCAGATGTTAATGCTAAAGCTCATAACGGAAATACGCCGCTACATTATGCGATCCAATCTTCTCAGCTAGAAATAGCATTACTCCTGATTGACGCTGGCGCGGATGTGAATGCTCAAAATCAGAATGGTTCTACACCATTGCATTGGGCATGCCGATGGGGAATAATAAAAATCGCCAAATTGTTGATTACAATCGGCGTAAATCTAAATATTCAAGATAACGATGGAAATACGCCATTACATTTTGCATTGTCGGATAAAACAAGAGAAATTCCAGCACTACTTATTGAAGATCTGATTAAAGCTCGCGCAAATATGAATCTTAAAGATCAATATGGAAATACGCCGCTGCATCTTGCAAGCATGTGGGCAAGTAAGGAAATGGTGGAGCGCTTGATTCAAGGAGGTGCTGCCCCTAATATCAAAAGAGATAATGGCGACACCCCTTTTCATTTAGCTTGTATGCACGGAAATATAAAACTTATGTCACTCCTTCTGACGAAAGGAATGGATATAAATGCTAAAGATGATCGAGGAAATACACCACTCCATTGGGTATACCAACATGGATGTTCAGAAGTTGCACCTCTCCTTATTGACGCTGGTGCAGATGTGAATGCTAAAAATACTCGAGGCATTACGCCATTGCATATATTATCTAGTGATTACACAAAGATGCATATAGACGATTTATCATTTCTAATCGCTGCTGGAGCAGATGTAAATGCTAAAGATGATCAAGGAAATACACCACTGCATTGGGCAAGCCAAGTTTGTCACGATTCACAAAATGTTAAGCCTCTGATTGCAGCAGCAGATGTAAATGCTAAAGATGATCAAGGAAATACACCACTGCATTATGCTAGTCAATTCGGACGTACAAAAACATTACGCCTCCTCATAGCAATAGGTGGCATAAGAACAGGCGCAGATGTGAATGCTATAAATATGTTTGGAGATACCCCACTGCATTTAGCATGTCGCTATGGTTATATAGAATGCGTGAAATGCCTTATTGCAGCTGGGGCGGCTGTTAATGCTAAAGATGAGGATGGAGAGACACCGTTGTATTACGCAAGATTATATGGACCTACAGACATGATAGAACTCTTACAACAAGCAGGAGCTACAGAATGAATTCACAAGAATTCCCGCTGCACGAGGCTTGTAAAATGTGCGATATAGAAAAAGTAAAGATTTTGATTGCGGAAGGTGTTGATCTTCATGCCAAAAATGAAGATGGATATAGAGCCATTGATATTGCAGAAATGGTAGGATGCTTAGAAATTGTAGAGTTGCTGATTTCCTCCTACTAGAGAAATATTGAAAAATGAGAATAAAATGAAAATGCTACAATTGCCGGCTAAAGAAACACCTATTCTGTGTACAGAGTTAGAACACGTGACGGTACACTACATAGATCAACGTACTCCTGAATGGTATAACTTACGTTGCGGCAGATTTACCGGTACATCATGCGCTAAATTATTACTTGGTAAGGAGAGTGCTAAAGATAAACATGTGTATGATAAAGCCGCTGAACGTGTTACTGGTGAATATTGTGATGGAGAAGAGTACGAAAACGTCCATATCAAACGCGGTAATGAAATGGAAACAATAGCCAGGGACTTATATATTGATGATAATATATGTGCTTTTTTGGACTTAGAAGTTACTACCCCTGGTTTTGTACAAGCGGGGGAATATTTAGGATACTCGCCTGATGGGTTTGTTGGTACAGATGGAATGATCGAAATCAAAGCATTAGATTCGAACAATCACTTTCGGCAGGTACTAGAAATTACAACGCGTGGAGTAGATGCTATTGATCCAAAACATTACTTACAAATGCAATTTGGCATGCTGATATGCAACAGGCAATGGTGTGATTATGTGTTATATAACGCAAAGCATGGGGCTAATCGCAAAGAATTATTTATTTATCGGGTATTGATAGATCAAGTCAAACAAGATATTATTCGCCAAACATTAGAGAAACGTATCATACAATTACAAACCTTGGTAGATCAATATAACACGCTTGATAAAACCAGATTTTTTTAATAAGGAAAATATGCAGAACGCAGATATTTCTACTTTTTGCCCAAAACAATGGTTGCAAACAGCCGCGGCGACAAATGATGTAGAAAAAATACAGGAACTAATTGATCAAGGCGTGGATGTTAATACCAGAGATATATCTCGTTTGACACCATTACATCAAGCAGCTTTTTGGGAAGAGAACATTGAGGCAACAATATTACTTCTTGCTCTTGGAGCAGATGTAAATGCTCAAGATATAGAATGGCGACCCCCATTACATACAGCAGCATGTAATGGAAATATTGAAGCAATGAAGTTGCTCATTGATAATAAAGCAGATGTAAATGCTCAAAATAAACATGGACGCACCCCATTACATATAGCAGTTTTTTATCATCAGCCCCTTGAAGCGGTAACATTATTACTTGCGCGCGGTGCTAATATTCATATTCAAGATACAGACGGTTGGACCCCTTTACACCAAGCGGTTTATAATAACAATATTAAGGCAATCGAATGTCTCCTGACGCACAAAGCGGACGTAAATGCTAAAGATAAACATGGTCGCGCTCCATTGCATCTGAATTATCAAAATCATCAAGTATTGGAGTTATTACTTAAATACAAAGCTGATATCAATGTGCAAAATGATCGAGGACAAACACCTTTACATTTGGCGGTTAACTACGCCAATTTTAAGGTGAACTTTGCCAATTTGGATATTGTGCAATTATTGCTTGAATATAATGCCGATCCTTATATTAAAGATAAGATGGGCGATACTCCCTCAATGCTAGCGTCAGGTCACGGGAGGATAATATGAAATTATTACAAGAGATAACGATATGTTAGACCAAGAATTATTAGAAGCCGCAGAAAACAATGATGTAGAGACAATACAACGGTGCATTGATCAAGGCGCAGATATTAATACCACAAACGAGGATGAGGATACAGCATTACATCTAGCAATTGGAGTCTGGAGTTTTGATACCGCTCAATTACTGCTTGAATGTGGCGCGGATCCTAATGCTCAAAATGAGGAAGGAGATACACCGTTACATGTATGTGTTTATACCAGGGATATTGAAAAGATGAAACTTCTTCTAAAATACAGAGCTAACCCTAATATTAAAAATATTACCGGCAACACCCCATTGCACTTTGCTACAACTTTGACGCGTATAGAATATAATTATGCTATTGAAGCAGTAAAATTACTCCTTGAACATGGAGCTGATATCAATATTGTTAATGATATGGGGCACTCAGTCTGCCAATTACCAATAAATCCCGAAGTTCAATTTTTATTAAACATTCATATGGCTCATTCATGACATGTGTGACTAAAAATTGTAGTAATTTTTGAGTGTCTTGTTCATCTTATTTTCCTCCCCCCTCAGGCTTTGGGAAATTCAGCAACAAATCACGGTAATATGCGTATTGCTTTTGGCGGCCTGTAAGCTCTGCGGTAAGTTTGATGGCAAGCTCGGCGTTAAGTGCGGAAAATGCATCTAGGATGCGCACAATTTCCATTTGAATTGCCAGCGACTTCTTCGGGTTTTCAGGGCATGGAATGGGGATTTCCTTATTAGAAAAATTACTAATCCACTGTCGTTTATGATCCCCATCAATGAGCTCGATGGGCAACGTATTCAGCCAATAATACACATATTTTAGATGGAATTTGGACTTGTCACTTGGTGTAATCATCTTCATTGCAGATGATTTAACTTTGAAATCAAAATCCACCCATTTATTAGCCGTTGTAAAATCATCAAAGATGATGACGGGGGCTTTAGATGCATCATAAACCCTATTAGTTTCATCAGTGTATCCAAGAATAAATGTTTTACCAGCTGTCAATACAGGGGTCTCAAATTTATCACTATAGTTTTTTGTTTGCACAAGATATTTAGTTGGCTGCTCATATTGCGTTACATCCTTCAGCGGCTTCCACTCCACATCAGCACCATCCAGTAGTTTTTCTAAGTAGCTCATGCCTCAATCTCCGCGACAATGGCATCAATATCGGCACGTAGCTGAGCAATGTTGGTGACAATGGTTTCTATATCCGCATTGAGCCGGG
>Ga0075163_10012151_pt1 | contig 11217 bp, 13 predicted proteins | sample JI1023141ADNA_FD_71478 | JGI IMG/M metagenome (GOLD analysis project Ga0075163, IMG submission 71478) | Wastewater effluent complex algal communities from Wisconsin, to seasonally profile nutrient transformation and Carbon sequestration -... | ecosystem: Engineered > WWTP > Effluent > Algae...
ATAATGGTTGATCCTGAGCTTCAGTCGGCTTATGGCATTACTCATTTATTGGCTATAGGTGCACTCAAGAATTTAAAACGATGTGAGATGAAAGACTGCCAAAAGTTTTTTATTGGCCCTCCCAATAGGAAGTGGTGCTCCAAGTCCTGCGGCTCTCTCTTTCGAGTCAGACAGAAACGTAAAAAAGATAAATATTAAATTCGGCCCTAAAATATCTACGAGAGATGTGCCAATGCTATGCCAGAAATAATTTGAAAGCCCTGTTTAACAAATTGTCGTAACTCAGAATCGTTAATTGGCTCAGTTTCGCTGTTTCTATTGTCTCTGTGATGAAACCGCTTAGAAAAATCATTAACTGAACTCAACATATTAAGTTGAGGTTTTAGTGACGCAATCCCTGAATTTTCAGTCGAATTGCGAACACTTTCAATACAATTACCCAGCCATTCATTTTCTTTAAAATCCTTTGGAAATCTAAGATGTAGATTGTATTCGATTAAGGGGCGAATACACCTTGCGACATCTCTCATTGCAGATTCGCTACCATTCGGGACACCATTCTCGAGATATTCCACAAGACTATGGTAATCCTGCAAATATCGACTTCGAGTTTCCTTCTCGATATCCCAAAGTGCCATTGATGTTCCTTCGCCTTTTCGGTAAAGGTTAAAACACTTCGCTTTGATATCTTGGGTTGAGTCCCAGATTAGTCTTAAAAAAAATCGATCATGTGAAAATACGATTACCTGTTTTGCTTTTGAAGCGAGTTCAGTAATTGCTTGCTTCGTTTTCTCACGTCGGAACAGGTCGAAACTTGAAAGTGGGTCGTCAAAAATAATGACCTTTTCACCTATATTGTTGTCGTCGCGTAGTTTGGAGAGAAAGTAGCAAAACGCCAACGTAGATTTTTCGCCTTCACTAAGCGTGTTCTTGAAGCTAGGTTTTGATTCGTCATTTGTTGAATCCTCAAGATCAAATTTAGTGCCGTTTATGCAAAGTTTGTACGTCGTACTAGGTTTTCCCCCAGAATAGTTTTCTTTTTTATCGGCAATGGTGAACGTTGCTCCAAAGTCTGAAAGCAAAGCATTTATGGAACTTTGGTACTTTTCAAAAATACCCTTTGCATAATTATCTAGCTCGATCCGAGCCTGTTCTTTCTCATTCTCAAAGGTCATTTTTTCCCGCTGAAGAAGAAGAACTTTGTCGCAGAGTTCTTTTACGCTAGTGCTGTGCCTAATAGGTGTGTTTAAGAGTTTCAGCAACTGTGCTTTTTTTTCTTTGAGATTCGCAGTTGAACTTTGCGCCTTTAGAGTTTCAATCAACGTATTGATTCTTACAACCTCAGCATTATACCCATCAATCTTTTCGGTGATTTTTCTATATGAGCCGTCTCGAATTTGCGCAATTTCCTGCTCTGTGACCTGACTGTCTTTTGCAGCAATCTTTTTTTGTATTAGATATTCAATACCTGTCATAGTTTCATTTAATTGGACAATAGCCTCGTCAGATATAGACTGATTTAGTCCTTCTACATTAATAAAACTCGACCAAAATTGTTGCATGGCTTGATTAGTTTTAATGTCAGACTTGATCTTTTCCGCAATGCGAGTTTGCTCCTGCTTGGAGTATTTGGATGTAAGAGATGCCAGCTCAGAACGATGGCTCTTGTATTCTTTATTCAAGATCGACTTATAGATCTCGATCAATTCCGAACCCGTAAGGGGCTGACTACAAAAAGGACACTCGTCCTTCTTTGCTGATAGTAGTCCTTGTTCAATCCACGCGAGCCCACTCATTCCATGAGATTTTAGATGCAAATCAAGTTTGGATTGCGCAGCACTTGAAATCGATTCAAATGTCTTTGTGAGCACTTCTTCCAATTTTTTAAAATCGAGGTGCAAGGACAGCCTAGAGAGCAACTGTGACGTGCGAATTTGTTCCGATTTTTCTAGAGATTGTATCTCCCTCTCTAAATCAGATGCCAGACTAGAGGCATAGTTATTCTCTGGTAATGCTAGAAAATCACTGAAACTAAGTGCTCCCAAAATTGCTTTACTAACTTCTTTATTAAAACCGCTAGCTTCAGATGTCGTCCGACGAATTTCGGCATCTAGCGATTCAATCTTATGAGCTATAGCGACGCCTTTTTCACCCACAACAAATTTATGAAGATTTCGACGGTGATCATGATCAACTATGTTTCCTGAAAAAACATTATCCACAATAAACTGAGAATCAAAAATTTCAAATTTTTGTTCGCACGTTGTCCAAGAGTTGTTTTTAAATTCAACTATGGCGTTGCTAATCAGTAATTTTGCCGATTGCACATCATCATTGCCTAGTGTTTTGCGTCCAACAACAATTTTTGGATTATTCGAGGAGAGTGATCGAACCGTAGAAGATAAAGTTGTCTTACCAGTTCCATTATCAGCATAAATTAAATTAAATACTCCGAATTTGAGATCACCGGCCGCGGCAAAGCTTGTGAATTTTCCTATATTTTTAATCTCAATAATTTTATCAAACACAATCTATGCCTCCGCTTAGAAAAACTCATTTAAAGCATCCTTATATTTCTCGGTCTTCAGCATCAATCGTGCATGAATTTCCTAAACGTCTTCGTGAGCTTAGCAAAAATGTAACCCCTCCAGCAGGATGCAAATAGGCTACATCAGTTGCGAGATATACTCAAAATTCTCGCTGACGACTCTTAACAAGTAAAGTCGAACACACTGAACAGGTGTAAAATATTTTTATTTATACAGACTAAAGCAATGTACTTGAATTTAACCGATTCAAAATACATTGCGTCATGCTTTACAAAGGTGCATTCAAATGAGTTTCTTGATCTAAATATTTTTTTGGTAAAGCCATTTTCGATTCATAAATGGGAATTGCGATTAAAAGTTTTGTACCAACTTCTGCTTTTGTATCGACAGAAATTGTTCCACCCCAAGATTCTACGGACTTGTAAGCATGAACTAGACCTAATCCTCGCCCTGAGCCTTCTTTAAGAGAGAAATTCTTTCTACCTAAGTTCGCCAAATGAGCTTCCGGAATTCCGGAACCATAATCTAAAATTTTAATCATACAGCTACCATTATCTTCAAATACCGATATTTCAACTAAACCACCAATAGCACCATAAGATTCGCAAGCATTGTTGATGATATTTGAAAGTACACAAGTCAGTTCTAGAGAACTTGCTTTAACGTAAAGCCTTTCTGATCCAATACTAGATTTTAATACAACAGACGAATTACAGTTGTTTAAAAACTCAATATTTTTCTGCCGTACCAAATCATCTAAAAGAATCGGTACAAAAACTAAATCAGTATCTAGCTCTTTAACTAAATCAGTTGTTACGGATTCAGATTGTGTTCTGAGTTTTTCTGAAAGCTGTTTGATTTCTTTAGCCGCATTCTTCAAAATCCGTTTCATCCTCTCGGGCACCATGACAAGGCCGGGCAACATCATTTCTATAGCTATTGCTGGTGAACGTATATTATGAGCCACGACTTTTGCCAAGTCGACTTTTGACTGAGCTTTTTCAGCTTCGACTAATTTTTTCTGCGAGTCCTCTAATGAATCCAAAAGGCGATCAAATTCCTGTGTTAAAAACGAAATCTCATCGCCTCGATTCATTCTTATTCTATCGGTAACATCACCTTGATCTTTTATCTTTCGGACTTTACTAACCGCGATCTCAATATTTCTAACCAGTCTTCGCGAAAGTAGACGAGCTAAAATATAGGATAACAAAGTGTTGCCAAATCCTATTAGCAAAAACAGAATACCAGCGCGGGCTTGAATGGCTTTCAGTTCTGATTTTGAGACTTTGCTCTCTAGGACATAGTAGTATTCGCCATTTTTAGAAGTACCTGAAACATCACACTGACAGCACCTTGGATGAGAAGATATAACTTTTGTAAAAAAACTGGTACTGTCGGCTGACGAGATTGTAGTGTCAAATGACTCTGGCAAATTTGCTTTTTTACTTTCAAAAGCTACGTTCTGATCCGAGTAAGTACCGAACGGAGTGCCATCTGGTGCATACAACGACATTGAAATTACATTCACGTCGGACTTAATCGCTTCGGCCAGAGTTTTAGTAATGAAATCAACTCGAACGCCAACTTCAACGATTCGACTTCTGTCTTTATTCGGAATCGACAAAAATTTGAAAGGTTTCGGTTCTGGATTTGGTTTGATAATTGGTGTCGCTTCAACATCAAGACCGCCAGTTATCAGTTTTTGATAGTTTTCACAGAATGAAAATAAATTTGGAATTCCAGCGGGGTCGTCATTTGTTGATCTAGTGAACTTTCCAGTTCGATCAATCATAAATAGGTGGGTAATTCCTAATTCACTTTGAAGGGTCCTTAGTTTTTCCGTAGAAAGTAGCCCGTGTTTTTCATCATGTTCGGCAACGACCTTAGCCGCATTCAACATTAAAGCTTCAGTGCTGGTATCTAATCGGTTCAATGTATCTGCAAGAACTTTTGAAAAAACCTGATAACGGGCCACGAAGTCTTCTTCTGAGCGATTCACGGTATACTTGTAGGCGGCCCAAATTAAAATTGAACCAACCATCAGAGTAGATAAAAATACGGCGATAAATATCTTTTTCGCGAAGGTCATCAGTGCACCTTCTCGTTGGGCTCCCTTGTAAATCTGATGATGTCACTCTGGTGTTGAGGGAATTGTTTAGCCATTGCTTCGCGCGTACCAACTTCAAAATCTTCAAACTCAAAGCCTGGCGCCACAGTTGTGCCCATCAGGGCCCATTTTCCTGCGGTTTTTAATCGAAGGGCTTGCCATACTCCACGCGGGACTACGACTTGTGGAACTTGACCGGAGAATATATCTGCACCAAGCGTAAATCTTTTTAGATTTCCTGATTGATCTATTTGTATCATTTCAACCGGGTCACCGGAATAGAAGTGAAAAACTTCATCACTTTTCACGCGGTGAAGAGCTGAAAAACTTTCCGGAACGACCAAATAATAAATACCTGTGCATATGCTTCTAGGCGATTCTGATTCTATTCCATATGACTTCGCGGACAATTTAACTGCGTTATCGCGATAGGTTTCTCTATAGTATCCACCTTCTTCAGGTAGCGGCTTCAGATCAAGCTGTTTTATAACGTCGATAGCCTCTTTCATAATTCCTCCCCTTAAATGCCACAAGTTACATTAGTCTTTGCGGCAGCCCCTCGTTTTTAGCCTTTAGTTCTCTATTTTTCGACTCCTCAGTATTTTTTCGTCCATCATTGATTTGGAGTTGTTTTAATTTCTTAAATGTCGTGCTTCGGGCAAGTCCTAATCGACTAGAAATTTCGATAGCACTACCACCAGTAAGTTCTATTGCGGACTTTAGATATTCACGTTCTAGGCTTTCTAAAAACTCTCGGTAGTTATTTGGCGTTAGGTCCGATAATTGAATTGGCAACGACGCTTCTAGTTTTCTCATACGCTGAAGCGTGGTTTCAGGTGGGCTGTGAACGGTGATGTCATCAAATGCAATTTCTGATGATTTTCTTCGTTTAGCTGAAATCACAGCTCGTTCGATTGCATTACGAAGTTCACGGATATTTCCTGGCCAGTCATAGTCTTTAAGTGCGCGAATAGCGTGTTCTGAAATTTTAAAATTGGACCCGCCAATTTGCAGAGTAAACATAATTGCCAGGTCGGAAATATCTGAAAGCCTATGTCGCAAAGGAGTCGTTGAAATGCGAACTACATTCAAACGGTGATACAAATCTTCGCGAAATTTTCCTTCTCGGACCATTTGTTCCAAACTTCGATTGGTGGCCGCTAGAATTCGACAGGTAATTTTGATTATTCGGTTATCACCAACGCGACAAATTTCATTTTCTTGAATGGCTCGTAATAAACGAACTTGGGCAGATAAGGGAAGCTCACCAATTTCATCAAGAAAAATATCGCCACCATTAGCCTGTTCGAATTTTCCAGGCCGATCTTGAAGAGCGCCTGTAAAAGATCCTTTCTTATGACCGAAGAGTTCACTTTCAATAATATTTTCAGCTATGGCTCCGCAGTTCAGCGCAACAAATGGTCTATTCTTGTCGTCCTCAATTGAATTTAATCGTCTGGCGACGAGTTCTTTACCAGTACCACTTTCACCAGTTATTAGTACGTTAGCGCCAGATCCCTTTAGGCTTAAAACAGTCTCTCTGAGTTCCATCGTTGCTGGCGATTTGCCAACTATTTCATAGCGAAATACTTCGCGCACTAAAGTTTCTAAACTTTGAAGCCTTCTCGTAGAAGCAGATTTAGAAACCGCAATAGGAATACGAACAAGTAAGTCTGGAATTATGTTTTCTGATTTTACAACGTAGTCGTCAGCGCCTCTGGCCATGCAATGTTTGACTGAAGAGAAATCAGAATCTGAAGTTAACATGATTACAATAGTGTTTGGATACGAGGCTTTGATTTCGGTCAATAATTCAATGCCGTCGCCATCGGGAAGAGCTTTGTCTAGGACTGCGATGTCAAAGGACTCTTTCAGCAAAATGGATCGGGCGGAGGCCAAGGAACCGGTTTCTGTAATATCATTGTAAACGCCCAGCATCTGAGAGACTGCGGCTCTAAATGATTCCATATCTTCTACTAGCAAGATCTTAAAAGCCGTTTTCAAAGTAAATTCCCCCAGAACATGGTCCAAGGGAATACACTAAATAAAAATAAGTCTCTAGATAAAAATGTAAGTCTATTTATATGGACTAATTGGATGATCAAATCAGTTATATTGCTTTAGGTAAAGAGCTGACTCCATTTTTACATTGGATGCGGCGTGGTCAGACCATTCTACGTCACTGGCCGTTTTTGACTTAACAAGGTTTTAACTTAACGTGATCTGGTAATTTCGGAGTGACTGCTTATCGTTGCGCTTTAGGAAAATTCATTTTTAGTTGCGTGAGTCTTTCGACGAGAGTTTTTGAAACGACATAATTTCGGGACCACTTGTTATCAGCCTAAAGAATTGTCCAAGGTTCATGTTTAGTTGAAGTAGAGTTAAGCATCTTTTGAATGCGCCGGAGAAAATGTGCCGAAGGACTGATGTCGTTTAGTTTCAACTACCTCTTTTTACGGAACTTAGTTCTTTGAGATTGTTGTTGATAAGGGTAACATCGATGAACTTCAATTTTCTTCAGAACGTAAAATGCAGTTGGATCTTCTGCATATTTTTTCTTTGCATCCTTTTTTTTGGCCAGAGAAAAATTCGGAAAATTGGCAATCGTTACTATTTGCCAAGGTCAAAACAGCTTCGAGTTCTTGAGTCAATATTCTTAGCTGATGAATACTTTTTTTTGAAATATGAATTCGAGATAGCCGCTTATCAACACGTCAATCTCTACAGCCTATTCTCCGCTCGCCAAGGGTTGGTGTTCCTTGCAAATTTGTTTCACGTCATCGAAACTCAGCTTTTCATTTGTAAGCCCACAAATAAACGAGTTCCTTCCATGATTCTGATTGAATTTGCACGACTGACAGGTGTCAAATCCTCTGAGGCCATTTTTCTTTTGGATCGACGTAAGCAGGGTCTTTAGTGCAGGTTCAAGCTTTTCCGACCCATCAAGATTGATACTATCATGCATCCGCTGCGTAACTGAATTGCCTTTCGCAGTCAGCGCAAGATGAAATATTCTTTTATCGATTTTATCTTGGGTTCTTTTAATGAAACCATTCTCTTCAAGGTGACCAAGACTTTGAGAAATGCTTCCTTTTGTTTGCCCGAGATATTCAGAGATCGTCTGCGTTGTGTCAGAATAGCGATTGCAAACAGACAGGTACTGCAAAATTTCGACATGAACGAGCTGAAGCCCTTCTTCAGCCGCGAATCTGCGCATTAAATTTCGATGAAGTGCAGAGAGTCTTTCCAGCCATTGACTCACGGCGCCTATTGAATCAGCCATAGCTAATAGTATCGAATCGAAACTTATTTGACAAGCTCATAAAGCGGCGCTATCTTGAGAATAGTTTAGATACTAAACTATAATACCAACCTTAACTGATTTAAAAGGAGATAAATATGCCTAGAATTGAACTTCAAAACCCACAAGCTTCCACTGGTGAACGAAAAGAGATCCTTGGTCAAATTCATGCGGCATTCGGAACAACACCAAACATGTTCAAAGCCATCGCGAATTCTACGCCTGCGCTTAAGATGATGTGGTCAGCGTTTGGCGCATTAGGGGGCGGTAAATTAGGAGCAAAGCTGGGTGAGCAAATTGCAATTGCAGTAGCTGACCTCAATCGTTGCGAGTACTGCTTGGCAGCTCATACAGCTCTTGGAAGAGGTGCAGGTCTTTCAGCCGAAGTCATGAGCCTCGCTCAGAGTGGAAAATCAAGTGACCCTAAGACCCAAGCTGCACTGACATTTGCAGTAAAATTGATAAAAGAGCGTGCCAAAGTGTCGCCTGATGATATCTCTGTCCTTAAGAAAGCCGGCTATTCTGAGGAAGATATCGCAGAAATCTTGGCTCACGTTGCTTTGAATATTTTTACCAATTACACAAATGTCGCTTTTGATGTGCCAGTTGATTTTCCGAAAGTAGCTCTTAGCTAATGAAGGCTCAAGAACTGATTGTTTCAAAATGGTTGAACACAGACCAACCCCTTTCAATTGAAAAGTTAAAAGGGAAAGTCATTGCGATACATGCCTTCCAAATGCTTTGCCCTGGGTGCGTCCTTCACGGAGTGCCTCAGGCGCAAAAGTTATTTGAGACATTTAATTCAGAATACGTGGCAGTCATCGGACTGCACACAGTTTTCGAGCACCATGAAGCCATGCAAGAGAAATCTTTACGCGCATTCTTACAAGAATTTAGAGTGAAGTTTCCTGTTGGAATCGACCAGCCATCGGTTGGTACGGATACTCCACAGACGATGAATCTCTATCAAATGCGCGGAACGCCCACCTGGATCATCATTGATAAGAATGGCGAATTAAAGCTGCACTCTTTTGGTCAAATGGATGACCTTTTGCTTGGGGCTGAAATCGCAAGATGTGCTTCTGAAGATCTGCAAAAAAACATCAACATTTACAAAAATAAGGAAAAATAAAATGAGTTGTTCAAGGTTAAATTTAACAGCGATGTTTACTGTCTCAATTCTAGCCCCAGCACTAAGCTCAGCGAATGAACCGGCAGCGAAAAGACCAGAAATTGCGGGCGATACACGATGGGTTCTCAAAAACTTAAACGCTCGCCTGTGTCCTTAAAGGATCTTGAATCACTCAAAAATCCCAACTTATGGACGAAGACTATTTAAAGGCTCTTAAATTGAGTAAAGAAATTCTTGCCGATCAAACAGATGCCATTCTTCGGGGACCTATGGAGTAGTTTTGGTGGTCGCCAAAAGGAGTGGTAGTTCCTCCAGAAAATTTGAGAGTGGGCGCTTCCGTAATATATTTGTAGGTTCCTTCCGGTGTGGGTTTTGGATGTAAAAGGGATTGTTGGGTCTCAGCTTTATTTTGAGCCGCCCCCAGCTCGGCATTTGCCGTTTTAGTTTTAAACAATGAATCTAAAGCCTGACGCTCGACGAAGGCTAAGGTCAGTAGCTTATCATTGTCTTTAGCGACGGAGCCACTCACATAAATGAACAAAGGGGCTAATCCCAGAAAGCATTTCATTTTTCATACCTACTTAACATACACAATCGATGGGTCTGAGCACTTTTGCGCGGAAGGCAAAAAATGCAATTGCAATCCATATTCCAGATCGAAGCGTCATGGCGACAGCCGTTCGAAGTTCATAGGCTCCGCCGTTTAAAATATGGATTCCGAAAAGCACAAATACAGTGATTGTGGCGATCGCAATTGCAGCGGAAAGTTTTCGAGAACAACTTTTAAGCCTAAAAAGCATAACACCAGCAAGAATATAGGCAAACCCTGCAAAAAAATTGAACCACAAAACAAATGGGACAAAATTCCCAGCGCCTCGCTTGCCGGCCTCAGTAAAGAGAACAGTTCCGCCTTCTTTTAAGGTAGCAATTCCGAACAGAATGGCGACGATAGATAGCGAGGTTATTAAAAGTGGCCTTTTAGGCTTGAGGTTTTCCATAGGTTCTCCGATTATTGAGTTAGATTGAAAGAGAATGGTCAAAGTATTTAGTGTAATTCTTTAACGTTCGAGCAAGGTTTTCCAGAGCTGAATCGACTTTTCCAGTTTTTTCTAAGTCAGCTGCCACAGTGAATAAGTCAGTGAGTAGAACGTGAAAAGCCTCATCTTGTTTTTTTTCCATTTTGCACTTACTGATGATGTTTTTAGCTGAAGTGTTGATAACTACACTTAGCTTTTGAGCGTCTTCATTTGTAGACTTTTTCGATTTTGATAGTTCACTAAAGATTCTAAACTGTTGATAAATTGCATCCATATTTTCCTTCATGTCTTGATCAGCGGGCCATTTTTTCCCATTGTTTAAGACAAGTGAGCTTTTTGAATGGCCACTTTTTTCCTTAGCCGTGGACTTGTTGTGGCTGTGGTGGTCTTCTTCGGCAAAAGCACCAATTAACAATAGCGTTATCGTTATTGCAGTTAAAATAGTTTTCATAGGATTCTCCATTCTTTTATTTCTTTCCAAGAAATAAGGTAATTATGTTTTCAATCATAAGTTCTTTGCTACCATTGTGTTTTAATTTCTTTTGGGACAGCAGTCGCTCTCTGGTTGATTCTGTCCTCATAAAATGATGTAAAATGCCCATCAGTGATTGAGTTAAAAAGAGCGGATCTAATTTGCTGTGGATGAATTTCTTTTCCTGGCAAATTTTGAAAAATTGGGCATAGGTTGCTGACATTGCAACCATTGTCTTTTTTAGCACGAGATCGGCTCGGTGATCCGTTGATTCTACTTCTAGCAACAACAGCTTTGTTAGAAATGGATTTTCATTGTGAATTCGAAATACGTCATCAATCGCATATCCAAGGCGAAGGCGCATATCCTCAACGTTCTTTGGCTCAGCACCCAAAAATCGCTTTGCCGACACAAGTCGACTTTCACCATGCTTTGAAATACAAGCGTTATAGAGGTCCTCTTTATCTCCAAAGTGATACCGAATACTGGCAAAATGCACATTGGCCAAAGTCGCGATATCTCTAATAGAAACTCCATCGAAACCACGTTTTGAGAAAAGTTCTATTGCTGCCTTGTAAATAGTATCTTTTGCATTCATAAATAAATAATATATACA
>Ga0075163_10012152_pt1 | contig 11217 bp, 9 predicted proteins | sample JI1023141ADNA_FD_71478 | JGI IMG/M metagenome (GOLD analysis project Ga0075163, IMG submission 71478) | Wastewater effluent complex algal communities from Wisconsin, to seasonally profile nutrient transformation and Carbon sequestration -... | ecosystem: Engineered > WWTP > Effluent > Algae...
GCCGAAGTCGTAGACGTGGGAGATGTTCGGGTGGTCGAGAGTGGCGGCGTAGCGGGCCTCGTTCAGGAACATCCGCACGAACTCGGCGTCGCGCGCGTAGCTCGGCAGGATGCGCTTGACCACGACGTGCTTGGCGAACCCGGCCAGGCCGGTCATGCGCGCCAGGTAGATCTCGGCCATGCCGCCGAGCGCGAGCCGCCGCACGATCTCGTAGCGGCCGAGGCGGCTGCCGGCGGCGAGGGCGTCGTCCATCTCCGCGCCCACTATACCCGGGTTCGCCGCCGACCTACGACGGGCACAGCCGCATGGCCCACAACCCGGCGTCGCCGGCGTCGAGCCAGAACAGGTACGCGTGACGCCCGGTCGCGACCAGGTCGAAGGCGGCCAGGCTCGGGCTGGTGTGGACCACCCGCGGCGCGAACCCGACCGCCAGCGCCGCCTCGCGGTCGAGGAGCGCCACCGCCAGGCGATCGACGCCGATGCGGAAGCCGTACCAGGCGCCGTCGGGGGTCACCGCCAGGCGCGGCTGCTCGGGCGGCGGCGCCGAGGTCATGTAGACCGAGGTGTCGCTCGGGTTCCAGCCCGCGGCCAGGGTCCCGGCGTTGGCCCACACCTGATCGTTGTCGCAGTTCCAGCCTGCGATCACGCGCTCGGACGCGCCGGGCGCGGCCACCAACGCGGCGTGGTGGCAGGTCGAGCTCAGGCTCTGCCGCGCGCCCATCGTCAGGTCGGGCGTGGCGGCGACGAAGTCGCACTGGCTCGCGCCGGTCATGAGCGTGTAGCCGGTCGGGGTCGCGACCGCGGTCGCGCCCTCGCTGGTCACCGCGAACGCCGTCACCGGCCCGGCCACCGGCGCGCCGTCGCGATCGCGGGTGAAGGCCGCGACCTCGGTCGGCGTGTGGCCGAGCACGACGAAGCGATCGCGGGCCGGATCGGCGACCGCGAAGCCGAAGCCGGCGGCGGCGTGGTCGGTGATCGTCGTCGCCGCGCCGCGCGCGTAGCCGTAGGCGTTGAGCGGATAGAGGTCGATCGTGTCGGCGTGCGCGACCGCGAGCAGCGCGTCGTCGCCGACGGCGGCGATCGCCATCGCCGGCCCGGCCGGGCCGACCACGCCGCCCGACTGGAGGTTCACCAGGTATGGCCCGCTCGGGACGTCGAGGTGGGCGAAGGCGCCGGCGTAGACCTGGCCGCCGTGGCCCCAGGCCGCGACGAAGCCGGTGGTGGTCTCGGTGACGTCGAGGCCGACCAGCGGCGTCGCCTGGTTGAGCCCGAGGACCCGCGTCGCGACCCCACAGGCCAGCGGCGGCTCGGTGATCGCGTCGACCGCCGCGTCGGCGCCGCCGGCCGGATCGTAGCCGACCCGACCGCAGGCCGTGAGCGCGAGCGCCAGCGCGAGCCATCGCATGGGCCGGCAGTGTAGCGCGGGCCGCGCCCGGCCGCGCGCCGAGCGCGATCGCCCCCACCCGGTTGACGGCCGGGCCGCGACCGTCGACGCTCGCGGCGATGACCGCCACCGACTACGACAAGGCCGACGGCCTCGGGCTCGCCGAGCTGGTCCGGACCAAGGCCGTCCACCCGCGCGAGCTGGTCGACTTCGCGATCGCGCGCATCGAGCGCGGCAACCCGCGGATCAACGCCGTGATCCATCGCATGTACGACAGCGCGCGCAAGCAGGCCGACCAGGTCGACGTCGGCAGCGACGCGCCGTTCGTCGGCGTGCCGTTCCTCGCCAAGGATCTCCTCGCGACCTGGGCCGGCGAGCCCCAGGCCTCGGGCTCGCGCCTGACCGCCGGCTGGATCCCCGATCACGACAGCGAGCTGACCCGGCGGTTCCGCGCCGCGGGCCTACTCACCCTCGGCAAGACCAACACGCCGGAGTTCGGCATCGTCCCGGTCACCGAGCCGGTGGCCTTCGGCCCGACCCGCAACCCGTGGGATCCCACCCGCACCTGCGGCGGCTCGAGCGGCGGCTCGGCGGCGGCGGTGGCGGCCGGCTTCGTGCCGATGGCCTCGGGCGGCGACGGCGGCGGCTCGATCCGCATCCCGGCGTCGTGCTGCGGCCTGTTCGGCCTCAAGCCGACCCGGGCTCGGACCCCGATCGGCCCCGATCTCGGCGAGGCCTGGCAGGGCTGCGCGATCGAGCACGTCCTCACCCGCACGGTGCGCGACTCGGCCGCCATGCTCGACGCCACCCACGGCCCCGATGCCGGCGCGCCCTACGCCGCGCCGCCGCCGGCCCGCCGGTTCCTCGACGAGGTCGGCGCACCCCCCGGCAAGCTGCGGGTCGGCTTCACCCGCAAGGCCCTCCTGCCGGCCGAGGTCGATCCGGTGTGCGTGCGCGCGGTCGAGGACGCCGCCGCGCTCCTGGCCGACCTCGGTCACGAGGTGGTCGAGGATCACCCCGACTTCGACGCCGACCGCCTCGCCCTCGACTTCGTCACCATGCTGGTCGGCGAGGTCGCCGCTGACGTCGCCACCTGGGAGGCGACCCTCGGCCGCACCGCCGGGCGCGGCGATCTCGAGAAGGAGACCGCGGTCCTGGCGCGCATGGGCCACGCCGTGCCGGCGGTCGAGTTCGCGCTGGCCAGCCGGCGGCTGCGCCTGCTCGGCCGCCAGGTCGCGCCGCTGTTCGCGCGCTGCGACGTCTTTCTGACCCCGACCCTGGCCAAGCCGCCGGTGCCGATCGGCGCGCTGGCGCCTCAGGGCGCCGAGGCCGCGCTCCTCGAGGTCGCGCGCCGCCTGCCGATCGGCGGCCTCCTGCACAAGCTGGGCGCGCTCAACCAGATGGCGGCCCGGGCCTGGGCCTTCGTGCCGTTCACCGCGCCGTGGAACGTGACCGGTCAGCCGGCGTGCAACGTGCCGCTCCACTGGGCCGGTGGCCTGCCGATCGGCGTGCAGCTCGTCGGCCGCTTCGGCGACGAGGCCACGCTCTTGCGCCTGGCCGGGCAGCTCGAGGAGGCGCGGCCGTGGCGCGACCGGCGGCCGCCCAGCGCGTGAGCGATCAGCGCCGGCGCGGGTCGACCGGCGGCGGCGGGTAATACGGACGCGGCCAGCCGCCGGCCCACGGGTATCCCGGCGGCAGCGGGTGACCGTAGGGGATCGGCGCGGGCGGCGCCGGCGCGGCCGCCAGCCGGCGCGCGGCGTCCTCGTCATCCTGGCGCAGCGCCCGCCGCGCGTACCGGCGCACGATCCACCACGACGCGATCATCACCGCGACCGGCACCACCAGGAGCCCGTAGGCCGCGGTCTCGTGGCCGTCGGCGGTCAGCGGCCCGGTCAGGAACAGCGCGGCGTCGTAGGTGCCATGCAGGAAGACCGCGAGCGCCAGCCCGCCGAACAGCCCCAGGCCCCGGCGGTCGAAGCGGCGGCGAGTCGCGCCGGCGCAGGCGATCGTGGTCCACAGCGCGTGGCCCGGCACCGCCAGCGCCGCGCGCAGGATCCAGGTGATGATCAGGCCGCGCAGCTCGACCTGGCCGAGGAGGTAGAGGATGTTCTCGACCAGCGCGAAGCCGAGCCCGGCCCGCGCGCCGTAGACCACGGCGTCGAGGCGCTCGTCGTAGCTCTTGCGATCCCAGGCCACGGCGTAGACCACCGCGACCTTCATGCACTCCTCGATCAACGCGGCGACGACGAACGAGGTGAACAGCGCGCCGGCGTAGGTGCCCTCGCGCGGCGCGGCGTCGCCCAGGGTGCCCAGCAGCACCCCGGCCAGCACCAGGACCGGGATCACCGACAGGGCGCCGAACAGCGCGACCAGGCGGCGTAGGCCGGGTGGCTCGGGGCGCCGCCGATCGAGGCGGTCGAAGTACCACATCGCGATCAGGGCCGGCAGCGCACCCGCGGCCGCCACGTAGATCGGCGAAAGGGCCACGGATCGACTGTAGCAAACCCGCTGACCCACCCCGCCCCGAATATTTTCGCCTGGTCCGTCGTCTCTGTTCGGCCGGCGAGCTATACCCGCCGGGACCGCGAGACGAAACCCTCGATTCGGAAGACAGGCTCGGTCGCACGGCGCTCGCGCCGGGAGGAAACATGCTCAAGTCCACTCTGGCTCTCTGTGTTCTCGGTTCGGCGTTGGTCGCGACGTCGGCCCCGGCCCACGCCGGCGACGGTACCGACCTGCTCAAGTTCGTGCCCGACACGGCGCAGGTGGTCATGGTCTTCGACATGGCCGACGCCCGGGACTCGACGCTCTTGCAGAAGGGCTACACCAAGCTCCTCGACGCCGCGCCCGACGCCAAGCAGAAGCTGGCCGAGCTCGGCCTCGATCCGATCAAGGACATCGACACCCTCCTGTTCGCCGGCGGCGGGGCCAAGGACCTGCAGGACGACGACAGCATGAAGGACATGCTGATCATCGTCGAGGGCCGCCTGCCCAAGGACAAGCTCGCGACCATGCCGGGGGCGACCAAGTCGACCTACGGCGGCGTCACGATCTACACCAACAAGGACACCGACGCCGCGTTCGTCGGCGATCGCATGTTCTTCGCCAAGAAGGGCAAGATGAAGCTCGCCCTCGACATCGCCGCCAACAAGGGCAAGGGCAAGGGCAAGAGCGTGGCGGTCTCGAAGAAGGCCAAGGCGCTGCGCGACGCCATCGCCGGCACCGACACCGCGGCCGACACCTGGGCCACGATCCTGGTCCCGGCCAAGAACCAGGCCGACGCCAAGAAGGCCGGCATGTCGGTGAAGACCGTGTCGCTGGGCGTCAACTACTCGGCCGACCTGGCGATCGGCCTGCGGGTCCTGACCGACAGCGCCGCCGACGCCACCAAGATCGTCGGCCTGGCCCAGGGCAGCATGGGCCAGATGACCCAGGCGCTGGGCTCGATGGGCCTGGCCAAGGCCGCCAAGTCGATCACCGTCACCGCCGACGCGGCGACGGTCAAGATGGGCGTGACCATGACCGAGGCCGAGCTGACCGCGATCATGGGCCTGGCCCAGCAGTTCGGCGGCATGGGCGGCGGCAACCCGTAGCTCGGCGCGCTCCGCGAGCTCACCACGACGCCGGGCCGCTCCGTCCGGCGTCGGTCGTTTTCGGTGGAATCCTTGTCAGGTCGGAGCGGGTTGGATCCACGAGGCATCGACATGGAGCTCGCGACCCCCGATGCCGACCTCGTCGCCGCTAGCCGGCGCGGTGAGCGCGCCGCGTTCGCCGCGCTGATCGAGCGTCACCTCGACGCCGTGCGCGCGGTGTCGTTCTCGACCACCCGCGATCGCGCGCTGTCCGACGACGTCGTGCAGGACACCTTCGTCGCGGCCTGGGGCCAGCTCGATCGCCTGCGCGAGGTCGGCCGCCTGCGGGCCTGGCTGTGCGGGATCGCTCGCAACCTGGCCCGGCAGGCTCGGCGGCGCGCCACCCGCGAGCAGCCCCTCGAGGCGCGCGAGCCGCGCGCAGCGGCCACGCCCTTCGACGATCTGGTCACGGCCCAGCGCCGGGCCGTCGTCGAGCAGGCCGTCGCCGAGCTGCCCGCGGCCTACCGCGAGGTGCTGGTGCTGTACTACCAGCACGAGCGCTCGATTCGCGACGTCGCCAGCGCCCTCGGGCTGTCTGAGGACGCGGCGCTGCAGCGCTTGACCCGCGGCCGCCGGCTGCTGGCGACCCAGGTCGTCGCGCAGATCGACGACGCGCTGGTCGATCGTCGGCCGCGGCGCGCGACCGTCGCCGCGATCCTCGCGGTCCTCCCGCCCGGCCTGCCGTCGGCGTCGGCGGCCGCGAGCTCCCTGTCGAGACCCCTCACCGTCCCAGGAGCCTCGATGTTGAAGATCGCCGCCATCGCCCTCGCCACCGCCGCCGCCGCGGGCGCCACCTACCAGCTCACCCGGTCGCCGTCGGACCCGACGCCGGCCGCCCGGCCCGCGGCCGCCAAGGTCGCCGCGGTCGCGGTCGAGGCGCCCCGGGCCGCCCCCGCGCTGCGGCCCCGCCAACCCCCGACCCCAGCGCCAGCCGCGCCGGCCGCCGCCGCCGCCGCCGCCGACTGCGCGACCTGCGGACCGATGGTCGCCGAGGAGGGCACCGTCCTCGCGCCGTCGCTGGTCGCCGAGGTCGGCGTCTACCAGGGCCCGGCCCGCGGCCCTGCCGACGCCCCGGTGCAGATCGCGGTCTACCAGGACCTCGAGTGTCAGTTCTGCGAGAAGGTGACGACCTCGATCGATCAGCTCTTCGACGAGTATCCCGGCCAGCTTCGCCTGGTCATGAAGGACTTCCCGTTGCCCCACCACGCCCAGGCCCGGGGCGCCGCCGAGGCGTCGCGCGCCGCCGACGCCCAGGGCAAGCTGTGGGAGTTCCGCGCCGCCGCGCTGGCGTCGCGCGACGACCTCACCCGCGACGCGCTGATCGAGCTGGCGCGGGGCGTCGGCCTCGACGTCGCCCGCTTCACCGCCGACCTCGACAGCCACGCCTTCGCCGCCGCGGTCGACGCCGATCTCGCCGGTGGCCGACGGCTCGCGGTCGACGGCACGCCGACCTTGATCATCAACGGTCGGATGATCGGCGGCGCCCGACCGGTCGCCGAGCTGCGCGCCCTCATCGATCGCGCGCTGGCCGAAGCCCGGCCGTGACAAGGCCGCGCGGCGCGGGTAGGGTCCGCCCATGGTCGCCACCATCTCGTCTCCGTCCTCGAACGGCTCGTCGTCGCCTCCGCCCACCGAGCGCCTGCAGGTGCGCGCCCCCGCCGACGGCGCGCTCCTCGGCGAGGTGCCGGTGGTGTCGCCGGCCGGCGTCACCGCCGCGGTCGGCCGCGCTCGCACCGCCGCCGCCGCCTGGGGCGCGCTGACCTTCGCCGAGCGCGAGGTCGAGCTGGTGCGCTGGCGCCGGGCGCTGGCCGACGCCGCCGACGAGCTGGCCGAGCTGATCCACCGCGAGAACGGCAAGCCGCGCCTCGACGCCCTGGTCGAGGTCATGATGGCGCTGTCGCACCTCGACCACGCGGCCCGGCGCGCCGCCAAGGCCCTGGCCCCCGAGAAGGTCGGCACCGGCGTGCTCGCCAACTTCCGCGCCACGATCACCTACCATCCGCTCGGCGTGGTCGGCGTGATCGGCCCGTGGAACTACCCGATCTTCACGCCCATGGGCTCGATCGCCTACGCCCTGGCCGCCGGCAACGCGGTCGTGTTCAAGCCCAGCGAGCTGACGCCCCTGGTCGGCGTCAAGATCGTCGAGCTGGCGGCCAAGGCGCTGTCGGTGCCCGACGTCCTCCAGATCGTCACTGGCGCGGGCGCGACCGGCGCCGCGCTGTGCAAGGCCGGGGTCGACAAGCTGGCCTTCACCGGCTCGACCGCGACCGGCAAGAAGGTCATGGCGGCGTGCGCCGAGACCTTGACCCCGGTGCTGATGGAGCTGGGCGGCAAGGATCCGATGATCGTCGCCGACGACGCCGACCTCGACGCCGCCGCCGAGGCCGCGGTGTTCGGTGCGCTCACCAACACCGGCCAGGCCTGCATCTCGATCGAGCGCATCTACGTCGCCGCGCCGGTCTACCAGCAGTTCGTCGACAAGGTCGTGGCCGAGGTCGGCAAGGTCAAGGTCGGCGGCGACGACGGCCACCTCGGGGCCATGACCTCGTCGGCCCAGGTCGGGATCGTCCGCCGCCACCTCGAGGACGCGGTCGCCCGCGGCGCCAAGGTCCTGACCGGCGGCCCCGACGCGATCGTCGGCAACTTCATCCAGCCCACCGTCCTGGTCGACGTCGACGACGACATGCTGGTGATGAAGGACGAGACCTTCGGCCCGGTGATCCCGATCGTCAAGGTCGCGTCGGCCGAGGACGGCCTGCGCCGCGCCAACGCCACCAGCTTCGGCCTCGGCTCGTCGGTGTTCGGCAAGCGCGCCCGCGAGCTGGCCGATCGGGTCAAGGCCGGCATGACCGCGGTCAACTCGGTCATGGCGTTCTCGGCCATCACCACCTTGCCGTTCGGCGGCGTCGGCGACTCCGGCTTCGGCCGCATCCACGGCGACGCCGGCATCCGCGAGTTCGCGCGCACCAAGGCCACCGCCGAGCAGGTCTTCGCGCTGCCCATGAACCTGATGTCGTTCAAGCTGCCGGCCAACACCTACGATCGCGTGCGCGGCATGATCGGCCAGCTCTACGGCGGCGGCGCGATCGCCAAGGTCAAGGACGCCCTGGGTCGGTTGTTCTAGTCACGCCAGCGCGACGTAGATATTCTGCACGTCGTCGTCGGCGTCGAGGTCGGCCAGCCAGGCCTCGACCTCGGCCCGGGCCGCCTCGTCGAGGACCACCGGGTTCTTGGCCTTCCACCCGATCACCGCCGAGGTCACGGTCCAGCCGGCCGCGGTCAGGGCCTTGGCCACCGCGTCGAGATCGGTCGGCTCGGTGAAGAACCGCGTGGCGTCGTCGGCGGCCTCGAGATCCTGGGCCCCACACTCGATCGCCGCCGATTCGGGGTCGGCGCCGGCCGGCCCGCTCGCCTCGATCATGCCGAGGTGGAGGAAGTCCCACGACACCGAGCCGGTGTTGCCGAGCTGGCCCTTGCGGAAGTGGACCCGCATGTTGGGCGCGGTGCGGTTCTTGTTCTCGGTCAGGCACTCGACGATCACCGGCACCCGGTGCGGGCCAAAGCCCTCGAACACCAGCGTGTCGTAGGTGACCTGCTCGTCGAGCAGCCCGGCGCCCTTCTTGATCGCGCGCTCGAGGGTGTCGCGCGGCAGCGAGCCCTTCTTGGCGGCCTCGACCGCGATCCGCAGCTTGGAGTTGGTCGCCGGATCGGCGCCGCCCTTGGCCGCGATGATGATCGACTTGACCAGCTTGGAGAACGCGGCGCCGCGCGCGTTGGCGTTCTCTTGCCGGCCCTTGTGCTTCCACTGAGCGCCCATGGCTGTGGCCTACCACGTCCGCGCCCTCGGCCGCGACCGTGTACGATGGCGACGATGCCGACCCCGGGCCGCGCCGCCCAACGCGCGATCGCGAGCGCGGTCGTGGCCGCGGTCGCAGTGGCTGTCCTCCTGGCCGGCTGCGGTCGTCGCGAGCTGGGCGGGACCCTGGCCCGGGTCGAGCGCGCCGGGGTCCTGCGCTGGGGCGCCGATCTCCAGGGCGGCGAGCCGTTCCTGTGGCGGACCGCCGACGGTCGGCTGGTCGGGTTCGAGGTCGAGATTATGGACGCGGTGGCGCGCCGCCTCGGGGTCCGCGCCGAGATGCGTCACTTCAACTGGGTCAACCTGGTGCCGCTCTTGCGCCGCGGCGACGTCGACGTGGTGTGCAACGGCCTCGAGGCCACGCCGGCCCGGGCCGCGTCGATCCTCCTGTCGCGCCCGTACTTCGTCTACGCCGAGACCCTGGCGGTGCGGACCGGCGCGCCCTACCGGTCCCTGGCCGACCTGCGCGGCAAGCGGGTCGCGACCCTCGACCAGACCTACGCCCTCGACCTGCTGAAGGACGCCGGCGTCGAGGTCGCGCTCTACGAGGACAACCAGGTCATCTACGACGATCTGGTCCTGGGGCGCGTCGAGGCGGTGCTCCTCGACAACGTGATCGCCGATCGCTACGGCTGCAAGCGCGACGGCATCACCTGCCTGCCCGACGACGTCGCCCGCGGCACCTACGCCATCGGCATCCGCCGCGCCGACCCCGAGCTCAAGGTCGCCATCGACCGCGCCCTCGACGCCATGATCGCCGACGGCGAGCTCGAGCGGATCTTGCGCAAGGCCGGCCTGTGGGATCACCGCCAGCGCGAGCCGGTGCCCGATCTCGCCGCCGGGCCACCGCCGCCGCCGGCGCGGTTCGGCGCGGTCCAGCTCCGACGCTTCGCCGCCGCCGCCGCCGTCACCCTCGGGCTGTCGGTCGCGGCCTTCGCCCTGGCGGTGCCGCTCGGCCTGCTCCTGGCGGTGGCCCGGGTCTACGGCGGTCGGCTGGCCGGCGGCCTGGCCCGGGTCTACATCGAGCTGTTCCGCGGCACGCCGGTCTTGCTCCAGCTCTACGTCATCTACTTCGCGCTGGGGCCGTACTACGCGCTCGGGCCGGTCACCGCGGCGATCGTCACCCTCGGGCTCAACTACGGCGCCTACGAGGCCGAGGTCTACCGCGGCGCGCTCCTGGCCATCCCGCGCGGCCAGGCCGAGGCCGCCAAGGCCCTGGGGCTGTCGCCGCGCGAGAGCCTGCGCCACGTCATCGTCCCGCAGGCGCTGCGCCTGGCGCTGCCGCCGATGACCAACGACTTCGTCGCGCTGCTCAAGGACTCGTCCCTGGTCAGCGTCATCACCGTCATCGAGCTGACCAAGCAGATGACGATCTCGGCGGCCGAGCTCCAGGGCTGGCTGGTGCCGGGCCTGGCCTGCGCCGCGTTCTACCTGGCGCTGTCGGTGCCGCTGTCGGAGCTGGCCCGGCGACTCGAGAGGAGGCTCGCGCGTGATCAGCGTGCGCACGCTCTGTAAGGGCTTCGGCGACCGCGCCGTCCTGGCCGAGCTGTCGGCCGAGGTCACCGCCGGCGAGCTGGTCGCGATCGTCGGCCCGTCGGGCGGTGGCAAGTCGACGCTCCTCCGCTGCCTGAACCACCTCGAGCCCTTCGACGCCGGCGCGATCGACATCGCCGGCTTCTCCCTCGGCCCAGGGCCGCGCGGCGCCGAGCCGGCGACCTTGCGCCGGCTGCGCGCCAAGGTCGGGATGGTCTTTCAGCAGTGGCACCTGTTCCCGCACCTGACGGCGCTGGGCAACGTCACGCTGGCGCCGCGGGTGGTGCGCGGGGTGACCGCCGCCGAGGCCGCCGACCGCGGCCGCGAGCTCCTGGCGCGGGTCGGGCTCGGCGAGCGCGTCGACGCCTATCCCCACGAGCTGTCGGGCGGCCAGCAACAGCGGGTGGCGATCGCCCGCGCCCTGGCCCAGGCCCCCGAGGTGCTCCTGTTCGACGAGCCGACCAGCGCTCTCGATCCCGAGATGACCGACGAGGTCATCGCGGTCATGCGCGACCTGGCGGCCGGCGGCATGACCATGCTGGTCGTCACCCACGAGATGCGGCTGGCCACGGATCTGGCGACCCGGGTCTGGGTGATCGATCGCGGCACGATCGTCGACGACGGCACCCCGGCCGCGGTGATCGCGGCACCCAAGAGCGCGGTGGCCCGCGACTATCTCGGCCGACGGTCGCGCTGACCTCGCCGCGGTGCGTCGGCGCGGTCTATTCGCGCTTGGCCGGCTTGGCGATGCGGCCCGCGACGCGCTCGGTGGGAGCGTCGCGCAGCGCGGTCGCCGGCGAGGCCAGGCGCTG
>Ga0075163_10012154_pt1 | contig 11216 bp, 7 predicted proteins | sample JI1023141ADNA_FD_71478 | JGI IMG/M metagenome (GOLD analysis project Ga0075163, IMG submission 71478) | Wastewater effluent complex algal communities from Wisconsin, to seasonally profile nutrient transformation and Carbon sequestration -... | ecosystem: Engineered > WWTP > Effluent > Algae...
CCATCCGCGATTTCCACTTCGGTGGTCGCTGTGCGATCTGCAGCGCCGCCCACAAGCCAAGGGGCAGGAGCAGAAGCACGCTGTCGATGCGCACCAGCAGAGTGAGTCCGAGCAGAGCGCCGGAAAGCCACCCGAACGCGCGCGAATCGCTTTCCTGATCGAGGCGGTGAGCGATGAGACCGGTGAGGATCAGGAACTGCGAGAAACCCTCCGACACGGGATACCGCGCGAACCAGACCTGAAGCACGGTGGTGGCGAGGCCCAGCGCGGCGAGCAGACCCACCGTGGTCCCGAACATCCGGCGGGCCAGGAAGAAGGTGGCGAGTGTGCCGAGGATGCCGAAGATGGGCGGTGTGGCCAGAGCGCCGCGCACGCCCATGGTTTCGAAGAGATACGCGCCGAAGGCGGGGAAGAGGTGGAAGAACTGAGGGGTGATCAGACCGCTCTTCGGATGATCCAGTTCGAAGCCCATGAAACGGGGCCACGAGGGCTGCGGTCGGTCGTCATTCACTTCCAGGCTGAACTTGAAGGGCGGTTCGTCGAGGTTCGCGTAGAAGAGGGACAGGTCGTCTGCGGGAATCGAGGCCACGACCGGATCGACGTGGGTGATGGCGCCGGTGCGGGCGATCACGCCCATGGCCGAGACGTAGGCCCCCGGGTCGCGACCGCCCACGATGTATTCGCTCGGCCGGGCGTGAAGAAGAAAGGCAACGAGGGCCACGGCGAAGGCGGGCACGAGTTTCACGAAGCGATCGGGTGCCGCGAAAGGGAGGCTCGGCCGAACACCCATGAAGCGGACAGCGATGCCGACGAGAGCGAAGAGCCCGATTTCCACCGCGGCCGCCGTCACCGTATCGAAAACCCCCAACTCGGCGAGAAGCAGGGCCACCCACGACGAGAAGGCGACGGAGAGCGCGCCGGTCAGGAAGATCCTCTCGTCGAGCTGCAGGCGCGCGCGATCAGCGGGCCGCAGGAACGAAAGGAAGACGAGGCCCGGGAGCAGCAGGAGGACGAAGGCTGCGGGAAGAGCTAAAGCGGCTCCGAGAGTCTGGGGCAATCGTGTCGATTCCAGAACGGACCGCCGAAGCAGTCGGTTAAGAGGCTTGGACGGATTCCTTCACGGCGGTGATGACGGCGCCCACCTGGGTATCCGTCAACTCGGGATAGATGGGGAGCGATACGATTTCCTCGGCGGCCTTTTCGACCACGGGACGATCTCCGGCTTTGCCCCCGAGAGAGGCGTAGGCCTGCTGAAGATGGAGCGCCACCGGATAGTGAATCAGGGTGCCCACGCCGCGGGCCGCAAGCGCAGCCATGAACGCGGCACGGCGCGGGTGGCGAACTACGAAGAGGTGATACACGGATCGCGCGTAGTCCGCTTCGTCGGGCAGACCAAGGGCCAGGCCGCGGAAAGCCTCAAAGTAGCGCTCGGCGATCTCACGGCGTCGCGAGGTCTCGGCGTCGAGGGTGGTCAGAAGCTCGCGGAGGATCGCGGCCTGCATGTCGTCGAGCCTGGAGTTGGTGCCGAGGATTTCGTGTTTGTACTTCTCGCTCTGACCGCCGTTGCGCAACTGGCGCAACTTCCGGGCAAGGGCGGGATCCTCAACCAGGATGGCCCCACCGTCTCCGAAGCCGCCGAGGTTCTTGGTGGGATAGAAGGAGAGACCGGCGATCCCCGCGATGGTGCCCACGGGACGGCCCTTGTAGCGAGCGCCGATGGCCTGGCAGGCGTCTTCGACCACGATGAGATTGTGGCGACGCGCGATGTCCATGATGGGATCGAGGTCTGCGGGGTGTCCGTAAAGATGCACGGGCAGGATGCCGCGGGTGCGAGGGGTGATGCGAGCCTCGATGGTTGCCGGGTCGAGGTTCATGGTGACGGGATCGACGTCGCCAAAAACGGGTGTGGCGCCGAGGCGGGAGATGGCGAGGGCGGAGAAGGCCGCCGACATGGGCGAGGTGATCACCTCGTCGCCCGGGCCGATGCCCTTCACTTCGAGGGCGAGAATCAGGGCGTCCGTCCCGTTCGCCACCGACACCGCGTCCTTGACCCCCATGGCCGCAGCCAGTTCCTTCTCGAAGGCCTCAACCTCGGGACCGAGGATGAACCAGCCGCGATCGAGCACGCGGGCGATGGCCCGGTCGATGGCGGCGCGGTGGGCGAAGACCTTGGGCTTCAGATCATTGAACGGAACGCTCGTCGTTTCGGTCACAGATAGCGATCCTTGTGTTTCTTGTAGTAGTCGATGGTCCGGATGAGGCCATCCTCGAATTTCGTGGTGGACTTCCAGCCGAGCACGCGCTCGATCTTGCCCGCATCGGAATAGAAGTCGCCGATGTCGATTTTCTTCCGCTCCTCGGGGAAAGGAACCACCTTGAGCCCGCCGTGGCCCGAGAGTCGGACAAGGTCGGTGGCCAGATCGAGCAACGAAATCGGGGCGCCGCCACCGAGATTGAAGACCTGGCCGTTCGACGCTTCGCTCGCGCCGGCGCGCAGGAAGGCGTCGACCACGTCGTCCACGTAGTCGAAATCGCGCCGCTGGGCGCCATCGCCGAAGACTTCGATGGTCTCGCCCTGCACCGCTTTCTTCATGAACCAGCCGATGAAGCCCTGACGGTTGTGGCGGATGAGCTGGCGCGGCCCGTAGGTGTTGGTGAGGCGGAGGGAGCAGGCCCTTATGTTGTACACCTGGTTGTACACCAGGTGGTAGAACTCCCCGGAGATCTTGTTGATGCCGTTCACGTCGGCGGGGGCGAGCGCGTGCTCCTCGTCGACGGGCAGGTGTTTGGGCCGGCCGTAGATCTGACGGGTGCCCGCGTAGATGATTTTGGCCTCGGGGTTGCGCTTGCGCAGGGCTTCGAGGATCCACAGTTGCGAGCGGCAGTTGATCTCGAGATCGGTGAAAGGATCGGTCATCGAGTCGATGTGGCTGACCTGGCCGGCCAGATTGAAGACGATGTCCTGGCCCTGGACGAGGTACTCCATGGCGTGGCCGCGCACATCGGCGATGTTGATACGGACCTTGTCCTCGTAGCCGTCGAGGTTGAAGAGATTGCCGCCGTAGTCGGGGAGCAGTGAGTCGACCGCGGTGACCGAGGCGCCGAGATCGGCGAGGCGCCGGCAGAGGTTCGAACCAATAAAACCAAGGCCGCCCGTGACCAGGATGGCCCGATTCCGGTAGGAGTCGAGATAGGCGGACATGTTCGTGGTCAGGCCGAGGGCTTCAGGTGGCTCTTGGTGATGGTGAGTTCCACCCAGAGGCTCACCAGGTCGCGCAACGTGCGGAAGACCCGTGGGAAATTGAAAAACTGGCTGGTGCCGTAGGTGCGGTGGAAATGATGGACCGGAACCTGGGCGATCCGGAAGCCGGCATCGGTAACCTTCTTCATGAGCTCCACGCAGATGACGCCCGAGGAACGGGTGAGCGTCACCTTGTCGAAGACGGTCTTGCGCATCAGCCGGAAGTCGCAATCGACATCACGCACCTTCAGGCCGAAAGCGAGCTTCACGAAGTGGTGGTAGACGCGACCGATCACCTTGCGGTGGAAGGGATCGTTGCGCGAGATCTTGTAGCCGTTCACGAAATCGACGTCGTCCGAATAGGCGTCCAGAAGAAGCGCGAACTCCCGCGGGTCGTACTGAGCGTCGCCGTCCGTGTAGAGGATCAGTTCCTTGGACGCGGTTTCAAAGCCGGTGCGCAGGGCCCCGCCGTAACCCCGGTTCTTCCCGTGGTGAACCACCTTCAGCCAGGGGTAGGCGCGGGACATCTCATCCAGAAGTTCGCCGGTATGGTCCGGACTGCCGTCGTTGACCACGATGATTTCGTAGTCATCGGTGTACCGCCGCACCGTCATGTGGGCCAGGATCGCCAGACTGGCGATGGTTCCGGCGTCGTTGTAGGCCGGAAAGAAAACGGAGACGGAGGGTCTTTGGGAGGGCATCGGTGGATAAACCCCTATTTTCCCTCGTCTCGGCGGATTTTGAGGAGGCCGGCAATAAACGTCGGGCGGGCGAGGATGGTCACGGCCAGCAGCAGGCCCACGAGAGCCGCGGCAACCCCCGGCAAAAACAGGGGCGGAAGATAGCGAAGGCGGGTCCGCCCCGCGGTCGTGACCTCGACCTTCAGGGCCCCCATGCTCTCGGAGATGGCAGCCCTTGAGGACCAACCGGGCAGAAACGGAACCGCGACCTCCACGGCTTGCGCGGTGTCGGTGGAGAACTCGAGCCGACCACCAGGATCGGGTCCGGACACCTGCTGAACCGGCCCGGTAGTCCCGTGAACCAGCGGTCTTGGGCTGGAAACGCGGAACACCCGGATCTGCGGGGTGGTCCCGATGTCCTCGAACGCGGGTTGAGAGAGGTAGGCCGAAAGGGCGGAAGCGTGAACGCGGCCGCCCTCCTGGAGGTCGATGCTCAGGCCTTCGAGCCGCACCGCGGTGGACTCTTTCGGTACTTCAACGGTGATCGCATCCGCCCGGTATGGGGGCGAGGTCACGCTGATCCGTCCCTGGGGCGAGCCATGGTGGCCAAGGAGAACGTCGCGGTCCCCGTTCACCCGGGCGAACACGCGGATCTGCGCTCCCGGGGCCGCCTCTACGCTGAGGTGAATCATCTGGAGGCGAAGAAAAGGGAGTGCGAAGGCGCGGCGCGATCCGGGCTGCACGGTCACTCCGAGGTTCTCTTCCGGCCCTCCAATCAGATCGGCGGTCTGAACCTGAACCGCGTCGATCGACCAGGCGCGGAGAAGCTGGACATCGGGCATCAGGGAGCGATCGGTCAGGAAGCCGCGCGCCGCCATCTGGCCAAGCACGCGACGCACGGGCAGGGGCGCCATGGGATCGTAGCCGTTGGCCTGAACCCGGGGTGCGAGCGCGCCGTAACCCGCGAAGCCGAGATCGAGGGCGTGTTCGGCCGGGAAGTCGCGCACCAGGGTGAGAACCCGCGGCTCCTTTCCAAGGCCACTGAGCGCTCGATCAACGGCGCGGCGCGCCGGGGTTCCGGCCACGAGCTGCGAGCGCGTGGGCGCTTCCTTGAAGACCTCGCGGCTGAAGGGCTGGAGGGCGAAGGAAACCGCAAGGGGCAGCAGGAAGACGCCGGCCTCAATGGGGCTCTCCGTGTCGGCGAGGGCGAAGTAGGTGATGAGGGCGATGGCATACACGCCCACCGCGGCGGCGAGGCGATCCGGCAGTCCGCCGAGCGTGGCCGCGGCGATCGAGAGCACGCCCACGGAGGCGAGCGAGGCCACGAGGAAGTAGGTGCGGAGACGGCGGCCTTTGCGCGTTCGCCTCTCCTTCCATTGCTCGTCGAGGGCGAGGCCGGCCAGGGCGGCGAGGGCGAATTCAAGAACGAGGGGCAGGGCGCCTGGAGCCAGCAGGGGACCTCGGCCCACCTGGAGGGCCAGCGAGGAGAGCACGGCGAGGAGGAGCACCCGGACGGGCAGACGGTCGAAGAGAAGGGGAAGGCTCGCGAGGGCGAGACTCGCCGCGGGGGTGTGGGTCACCGTCTTCAGGATGAGACCAGCGAGGCCCGTGATCCCCTCCGCGGTTCGCTCGGCCAGAAGACCCGTCACCTGCCGGCCTGCGTTGGGAAGGAGTTCGAGGGTGGGAAGCCACTGGGGCGCTGAGAAAGCGAGACCAAGAAAGATGGCGAAGGCGGTGGCTTTTCTCGGCGGGGTTCTGGGCGATCGGCTCAAGGTATGACCGAGAAGGAGCCGACCGAAAAGGAGCGCGCCTCCCGCCCTCAGCGCTTCCGGGGATCCGGCCAGAACGAGCAGCGCGATGGAGCCTGCGAGTCCCACAAGGCGCGCGGCGCTCGCCCGATTCATATGCGACTCGGCGGCCAGGAGAACAAGAGGCAGCATGGGAGCCGCCACCAGGGTGGCGGTGTCTTCGAAATGTCCGAGCAGATAGGGGCCGTAGGCGAAACAAAGCGCGCCCACAAACGCGCCGTGGGCGCCCGCGCCCAGCCGCTTCAGGTAGAGGAAGGTGAGAACACCGGCCAGGGAAATGGAGATGAGGACGAGGGCCTGGAAGGCGGAGAAGGCTTCAAAGGGAGCCAGGAGGATCATCAGCGGATAGAGCACGCCGCCGCGGTAGGCCGCGAGGAGGGGTGTGCCCAGGAACTCCCGCGTGTTCAGGAAGGGAATCGAGAGGTCGCGGTAGGCGGCGAAAGCCTCGGTGCGCATGGGCAGGTGCAGGGCCACCCCATCACCCGGCCCGAGCAGCCGGTGCTCGAGCAGAGGCTCGACATACGCTATGAGCGGAAAGAGGCCGAGGACGACGAGGGCAAAGAAGTCGCTCTTGAAATACGCGCGGGTCAACGCCTGTCCTGCATCGACGCGATCTGCTCGGAGATGAGGCCAAAGAGGAACACCACCACACCGAGCTGAATGAGCAGGGCCGAACCCATGGGGATCTTGTCGAACTTCACCACGTTCCAGATGCCGTAGAAGACACCGGTGAAGAAGGAGAGGAAAGCGATGGGCGCGAAAACGCGAAGCGGCGCGTAGAGGGTGACGATCTTGAAGATGATCAGGATGAAGCGGAAGCCGTCCTGAAGCGGTCGGATCTTCGAGGTCCCGATACGCGGCCGGGCGATGATGGGCACGAACAACACGCTCTGCCCGGACTTCATCAGGGCGAGACACGATGTCGTCGGATAGGAGAAGCCGTTGGGCAGCAGGTGGATGACATCGACCAGGGACTGTCGCCGGGCCGCGCGGTATCCGGAAGTCAGATCGGGAATCGGTCGTCCGGTGAGCCAGGAGGCGAGGGCGCGGAAGAAGGCGTTGCCGGTGGCGCGAAGGAGCGACTGATCCCCGAGCGACCGCGCGCCGATGACCATGTCGTAGTCGCCCACCGGTCCGATCAGCTTCCCCGCTTCCGCGGGATCGTGCTGGGTGTCCGCGTCCATCAGCAGGATCACTTCGGACCGCGCTTCCCGGATTCCCGTCTTGACCGCGGCGCCGTTGCCCTTGTTGTAGGGGTGGCGCACGACACGCGCGCCGGCCGCGGCGGCACGCTCCGCGGTGCCATCGGTCGAGCCGTCATCGATCACCAGGATCTCGGCGAAACCCTGGGACTTCAAACCCTCGATGGTGGCCGCGATCCCGTTCGCTTCGTTGAAGGCGGGGATGACGACCGTGGTTTCCCGGGGTTCAGCCACGAGGCTCGGCGTCCTTGCCCAGTTCCGCCTTTCGCACCCGGTACAAAACGTCCTCGATGAGCTTGCGGTTGCTGGCGATGAGGTCGGCCATCAGCCCCCACTGCAGGGTCTGGAAGCCGAGGATCAGGAGCAGGACCGAGAGCATGGCCGACTGGAGGTGTCCGGTGATGGCGCCGTTCCACCAGAACCAGGCATAACGCAGCCCGAGCAGGGCGCCGCCGGAGAACAGGATGCCGCCCAGGATCATGAAGACCTTGAACGGTTCGTACATCGCGTAGATGCGCAGGATGGTGGCCACCGAACGCTTCACGTATTCCGCGGTGGAGCCGAAGAGGCGCGATGGCCGGGTCTGCCGGGCCTCGATGGGCATGTGGGCGATGGCGAGACGTTTTTTCCCGGCCTGGATGATCGACTCCAGGGTGTAGGTGAATTCGCTCACGATGTTGATGCGGAGCGCGGCCTCGCGGGAGAAGGCGCGGAAGCCGCTGGTGGTGTCGGGGACGTCCGTGCCCGAGACCTTCCTCACCACCCAGCTCCCAAGCACCTGCAGACGCTGCTTCATCCAGGAGAAATGCGCGACTTCGGAGACCTGCCGGTCGCCGATGGTCATGTCGGCCTCGCCGCGGAGGATGGGCCCGATCAGCCGGGGAATATCGGCGGCCGGGTACTGGTTGTCGGCGTCGGTATTGACGATGATGTCCGCGCCGAGCTTGAGGCTGGCGTCGAGACCGGCCATGAAACCGCTGGCCAGACCTTTGTGCCGGGTGAAACGCAGCACGTGGTCGGCCCCGTTCGCCAGGGCCACTTCACGCGTCCGGTCCTTCGACCCATCGTCGATGACGAGCACCACGACCTCATCGATGCCCTCGATTTGTCTGGGGATGACCTTCAGGGCGGCGGGGAGGGTTTCCTCCTCGTTGAGACACGGAATCTGGACCACGAGCTTCATACGCGGGGCCGAAGGTAGCACAAGGCGCGCCGAAACATCGTCGATGGTCGAAGCGTGCGGGTCACAGTCGGGCTCTCTCGACCGCCGCGCGCCAGGCCGAGTACTCGCGAAACTGGGCGACGTTGTCCAGGATCACCGTTTTCGGCTCTTTGCCCTTGGGTCGGGATTCCCTCATGCCCGAGAGGTCCGTGAGGGGATCCACCCCGGGTGATAGCGCGGGCACGATATTTCTGAAGGCTTCGTCGTGGGAGATCGTGGCGCCGAGACGTCGAACGAGTTCGAGGGTGCGCATGTAGGCGGAGCTTGGGCCGGGGCCTTGATACCCGGTGCGGCCAGGGTCGATTTCCCAGGGTCTTTGCTCACCTTTCAGATGCAGGTGAACAAGGTAGCCATCGTCGAGACGCCGATCCGTTCGCAGTCGCGAGGTCGCGGGCTCGCGGACCTTCTCCCGCTTGATGATTGCGGAGACCATGAGAACGATGTCGTGTTCCTTAAGGTCTCTTTGAACCACCGCTGCGTCGGGCTCCTCGACCAGGTGGGCGCGCAGCAGGGGCGTGGCGGACAGATCGAGTGTCTCGACGGTCAGGGGCCGGCGCGCGCGCGCGACCACGTCCTCGGGAATCACCAGGGGCGCCACGCCCCTTTCACGGAGCTGCGACTCGAGGGGCCCATCCGGGGGCTCGTCGCTGATCCGCAACAGGCGATAGCGTGAGGCGGCCTGCCACTGCCTGGTTTCCCATTCCGAGAGCGAGCAGCCGAGTGCGAGCGCCTCGGCCGTCGCGGACGTGGTGTCGATCACGACATAGCGCCTCGCGGGACGGACGGGTTCGGCTCCTTTGGCCGCGTTCTCGAGGTCGCGGAGGGTCTTCGACTTCAGAACCCGCTGCGCGGCGGACGAGGCCTCCTCGAGCGTTTCCTTGGGCAGGGGGGCGCCGCAGTAGACGCAAGTCGGGCGGGCCAGGGCGACGGGCCGGGCGCAGGCGGGGCAATTCATGGCAGGATCAAGGCGACTCTGGTCTCTTCGAAATCAAGTCTATAAGGCGGTGCCGGTACACTCTCCCCTCCGCTTAACCATGAGGCTCTCCTGTTGCTGATTCGGCGATTCACCCTGTTTTTGGTTGGAGTTCTCAGCCTCTTTTCCCTGTCTTGCTCCACGGGAGGCGGGATCAAACCGGGGGCCTTCCGGTCCGAACTGTCGGGCAGCGAAATCCTCGCCCGCATCCTCGTCCTCGAAGACTCGCGGTCCTTAGGCGCAGGGACCATCCAGGGATACCTCCAGCACCGTGATGCAGGGATCAGGAGACGCGCGGCGGTCGCGGCGGGGCGCATAGGCGATGCCCTGGCCGTCCCCCGCCTGATCGAAAGTCTGAAAGACGAGGTGGTGGAGGTTCGACGCGCGGCGGCCCTGGCCCTGGGCCTCATCGCCAGTCCGGAGGCGGTGGCGGCCCTCACCACCTCCCTCAGCGACGCCGACGCCCTCACCCGAGGTCGGGCATCCGAGGCCTTGAGCCGCATCGGACAGGCTTCCTCCGGCCCCGACATCGCTCAGGCGTTCCGTCGCGCGCTGCCCCAGACCCCAAGCGGCGTCCTGCGTATTCGCGGCGACAACCCGGGCCGGACCGACGATCCGTGGGTTGAACTGCGGCTGCATCTGATCGCCCTCGCCCGTCTCAAGGACGCGGTGTCTCTGGCGAACGCGGTGATCGGATCGGAGAACTCGCCCTTCGTGGATTGGTGGGCGGGGGTCTGGGCAGCGGCCCGGGTGGGCGACCCGCGCCTCACTCCGGTGCTGCTCACCGGGGCGGGGGCGGAGGACGCGGCCATTCGAGCCCTGGCCGCGAAAGGCCTCGGCGCCCTCAAAGACCCGGCGCACCTCGGGGTGATCCGGAAGCTGGCCTCTGATCGCGAACCCTCGGTGGTGCGTGAAGCGCTCCGGGCGGCCGCGCGGGTGGGCGGGCCGGAAGCCGCGGCGGTGCCGGCGCTCTATCTCGACTCGCCCAACCTGGTCTTGAAGCACGAGGCCCTGCTCGCCCTCGCCGCGCTGCCTCCGGTATCGAAGTACCGCGCCCAGGTCATCGAGAGCGTCGGGCACGGGGATCCTTGGGTCCGCTCCGCGGCCTGGCCCGCGCTCATCAGGATCGATGCCGAGGATGTGGGCATCGTGCTCTCGACCATCGGCCCCGACAGCGACTGGCGGGTGCGCCAGGCCGTGGCCCAGGCCCTGGGCGAGAATCTCGGAGAGCGCGCGGCCTCGCATCTGCTCGCCATGCTCGATGACGCCGATCCGCGCGTGGTGCCGGCGGTGTTGTCGGCCCTGGCCTCGGCCCGGGGCGAAAACGCCGCGCCCACGCTGCGAGATCACATCGCGCACGCGGACATGGGCATCCGCGCCGCCGCGGTTTTCGGCCTGGCCGCGCTGCAAGCCCAGGGAAAGGGTACGTACCCCCAGGATTTCGCGCGCGCCTTCGAGGCTTCGCTCGGCGACAACGATCTCGAGGCCCGCATCAGCATCGTCGATGCGGTGGCGAAAGACCGGAGCGAGCAAGGTTTGACTCTGCTGCGCCGCATCGCCGGCTCCGACCCGTCGCGCGTGGTCCGGCAGAAGGCGCTTTCCGCGCTGGGCGAAGGGGTGGCGCCTCCGGAAGAAACCGGTCTCCGCCTGGCCGATGCTCGACGCCTCACCGCAGTGTATGAGCCGGAGGCGATGGCGCTTTTTTCTCCGCGCGTCCTGATCTCCACCCGTCACGGCGTGATCGAGATCGCCCTCGACGTGGTGGAAGCGCCGCTCACTTCGATGTCGTTCGTGCGCCTGGCCCAGGCCGGGTTTTATAACGGGCTCAGTTTCCATCGCGTGATCCCGGGTTTCGTGGCCCAAGGCGGTGATCCGCGCGGCGATGGTTACGGCGGCCCTGGTTTCGCCCAGCGCTGCGAATACAGCGGACGGCCGTTCGGGCGGGGGGCCCTGGGCATGGCCACCGCGGGCAAGGACACCTCGGGGTCGCAGTTCTTCATCGCCCTGGAGCCGCAACCCCATCTGGATGCGAGCTACACCCAGTTCGGCCAGGTGCTCTCGGGAATGGACGTGGTGGAGAAGATCCGGCC
>Ga0075163_10012155_pt1 | contig 11216 bp, 10 predicted proteins | sample JI1023141ADNA_FD_71478 | JGI IMG/M metagenome (GOLD analysis project Ga0075163, IMG submission 71478) | Wastewater effluent complex algal communities from Wisconsin, to seasonally profile nutrient transformation and Carbon sequestration -... | ecosystem: Engineered > WWTP > Effluent > Algae...
AAGAGACCATTGTTCGTTTCGCTCCTTTGCAGGAGGGCCCATTTAAGGGGCAACGGTTCTTTATTAAATTGTAATGGCTTAAGTATATCGTATGCAAGTTTTATTGTCAATAGTGGATTGTTGCGTAGCCTAATTTGAAAGTATTTATAAGGAAAGTTCATTCAAACGTTCATCATTCGTTCATAAAGAGCGTTGTTTTACAACACTACTTTATTCCTCGTTTCTTCTCTATTTTCATTTCACTACCCTTTTAAAGTAAGAGGAGGACTCACTCTTTTAAGAATTTTAAAAGAAAAAGTCCGTCTTTGTTTTGGATTTTTACTATGTAGATTGATGGAGGTAAATTTGAGATATTTATTTCTGGAGCTGTTAATTCGGTAACAATAATTTTTCCCCCATAGATATTTTCTACTGATACATTAGTGTTGTTGTCGATTTTAAGGTTTCTAAAATAAATTTTTGTAGATGCAGGATTGGGAATTAGTTCGATTGTAGTATTTCCAGCAATTTGATTTACTCCAACTGTTGTTACAGGAACACATGTAGAAGTAGCTGAGCATCCAAATTGGTTTACAATTACAGCATAAGAACCATTTTGAGTTGGAGAATATGATTGACTTGTTGCACCTGAAATAATTGAAGATGAACTGCAGTCAATCCATTGGTAAGATGCACCACTGGTAGTTGCCGTAATTGTTGATCCAACTAAATTTGTATTTGCATTCGGTATAGTTGTGCAGTATTTTACTGACTTACAATCTTCGCTTGTTCCATTACAATCAGAGAATCCGGTTATGTAAAGATTGTCAAAATTGTCCCTAACCATTGAGGAAGCAATATCATCGCCATTACTACTACAATCGTAATTTACTACCCATTGTTGTGTGCCTGAATTGTTGTATTTAATGGACGTGAAATCATGCAAACCATTAGCTGTTGTTGTATAACCAGTTACAAAAATGCTTGGATTACTATTGCTATTAATTGCAAGCGATACTGATTTATCATCAAGGTTTGCAGGAGCATTATACTTTCTGCTCCAAAGTGTATCACCTTGCGAATTCAATTTTAGAGTTAGAATATCATAATTTATTAGTGCTGAGGGATTGCTGTCGGTATATCCACAAACGTATATATTTGAGTTGGCATCGACTTTAATGTCTGATGAAAAATAATCACCGATGTTATTTTGTCCTGTAAAGAATGTATTCCAGATATTACCTGAGAAATGAGTATAGTTGGTAACCTCAATTCTGTTGTGTTGCGGAATCCCAGGAATTTCTGTGCTCAAGGCATAAATATTTGAGCTACCATCAAAAGCCATTGCTGAACAAAATCCACTGGCAGGAAAACCACCCCAAGGATTCCCATTCCATCCATAGAAGTAAATCTCTGAACCATTTATTGAAGAAAGCTCTACAAAATCTGTATGGTCAGTTCCCTGTCCACTATTTTCGTATTCTGAAATTACAATATTTCCTGCGCTATTAATTCCAATTAAATTTGATAAATGGTCATAGGAAACAACTGCATGGAAAAGCCGTCTTGTCCAAACAGTATCACCATTTGCATTGTATTTAATTGCTATTCCGTATGTAAAATTTGATCCTAAATCATAGGTAGAACCAGCTATATACGAATTACCAGAACCATCAACAACAAGAGCATAACCAATATCATCCATATTTCCTGTTCCATTAAATCGTTTTGCCCACAGTTGATTTCCTGATGCGTTATACTTTATGGTTAGAATATCTGATGAGGATACTCCTTGACTTTTTCCAGTGACATATACATATCCTAATGCATCGACTTTTATTCCTTTAATTTCATCATTGCCATTTCCCGAACCATTATATTTCCTAGACCAAACAGTATCTCCATTTGAATTATATTTAATGGTCAAATAATCACTTCCAGTGCCCATGCCATCGCTTGTTGCGCCGACATATACATTTCCGCTTGCATCTATTGCTATAACATTTCCCTTGTCTGTTCCAGTTGTGGCATCAAATGATTTTTCCCACTGCTTTGTAGGTTGTGAGAACGCATAAATTGCGCTTAGAAAAAATAAAATTGCTGTGTAAATTGTTTTCATGGGTATTAGTTTTAGTTAGTAAATCCGTTTTAAACAAATTTACAAAAGTTGTGCCATAATACCAATTTAATTTTTGTACAAAATCAGACTTTCAATCTCTAATGAAGAAGAAAGAAAGCTCTGCAAAGTCTTATTTAAAAAGTGTTGGAGAGAATATTAAATATTATAGAAAATTAAGAGGGCTTTCCCTTGATGTTTTGGGCTTGGATATTGGTTTAGACAAATCTAATATGCATAAAATTGAAGCAGGTAAGAATATTACACTGCTTACTTTGCTTAAGCTTGCAGTTGTTTTAAAAGTGAAACCTGAACAATTAGTTTCTGTTGAAACTTTGCCAACACCGGAGGATATTGACAAGGATTTAATTCGTAAAGAGAAGAAAAGAAAGAAATGAGACGATAGCTTATTTCAACTTACTAAACCCTTTTCCGACAGCTCCTCCTACTGCTACGGCAAGACCAATATTAGTCAGAGTTTTGTTTCCTGCTAGAATTCCAATTAATGTGGCTATTCCTCCTCCTATCATACTATTATCACTAACTCTCTCAATTGTTTCAGAATGACTCACTCCTTTTGATACTTCATTTACAAAGTGCTGACAGTTTTGCCATAACCAATGATATTCATTCCCAAACCACCATGCAAGCAACGAGCGTTCAAGTATTATATATTGATTATAGTTCACTTTCCGACTATCGTAGAAAATTAGTTCGCCCAATGAAAAACTATCTTCGCGTTCGATTGATGGCTTTATATTCTTATAATGGTGATGAACAAACCATCTATAGCCTTGCGGGTCTGTTCCAAGTTCAACTCCTGGATGCTTAATCCCAATTAGTGTATTTATTTTATCTCTATACACAATTCGTCCGGAATTTTGAGTAATGGATAGTACTATCGTTTCACCGTTATCTAATGACAAAAAAATATTTTTACTGTTGATACTATAATTTATCATCTTTTCTTTTTTAAGAATATCAAACGTACATAATTATGCAATCTTGAGCAAGAAATAATCAATCTTGTTTAATTTCTACTGTTATTCAAACAAGCCTAATTTTTATTAGAGTCTTTGTATAGAGCATTCATTTCAGTAAGATTCTTTCCATCATACACACCGACATATATCCCCTTTATTCCTTGAATAATAAGGAAAAGATATGGTTCAATATTTTTATTAAGCTTCAGTTGATTTTTAATCATTCTTTCATCTTGTTCTGAAGGAGTTGGATAATTTTCAGGATGGGAATGCCATTCACCGATATAAATTGTTTTACCTAAACTGTTTGCAAATTCATAATCCACGATTATCTGTGCAATTACTTTGTTTCTTTCAAAGCTATACCTTGACGATTTATCAAAAGAGTTAGGTATACTAGCCCTCATTAGATAGACATTATTATCCTTTACTTGACCTAATAATATACCCCCTGATTCGTTCTTGCTTTTCGTGTTTTGAATGTAGTTTTGAAAGATAAGCAAAACATCGTTGGAAATAATTAAAGAAAATCTATTGGATTTATATTCCATATTCCACCAAGTCAAAACTATTATGCTTATTCCCAAAATCAGATAACTCAAGTCCTAAATTATTAAGTATCTCTTTATCCCCAACCCAACTTATGCAAAAACTTTTTTTGCAATTCCCGCGAATAATTTTTAGAATAGTGGGATATAATGCAGATAAAAACAACACTACATTACATCCCGAGTATGGGGTAAAGGATGACTGACACCCAGCTTCTTTTAAAGTGATTAGTTCATTTTTTTCATTGTATTCTTTATCGTTGATGATGTTGTTATTAAAAAAAGTCGAACCCTCTAAAGTATGATAGTACTCAGAATACTTAAAGTCTTGGGGATGTATATAGATGCAATGTCCTCCTGCAAGATAGGGTTCCACCCAAATAATAAAAGCAGGTTTATTTATTTCTCCTTGCTTTATTTTTTCTGCAAGCCAATTCTCAATATTTAATTTACCAGTGACAATAAATAAAAAGTCCGAATCATTAATAAAAGTCTTGTCATTTTCATAAACTTCTGTCAGTTCTAACTCCTTTGTTAATATACTTTGTTTCGGATTAATACTTAGAAGATGATTTTTTGCACCAATTGTTTTCGGGAAATTCAAATAATTCATTCCGAGCAGATGTCTTCCCAAATTTTCAATGGTAATACTATCATAATCAATTAATCTTAATTCAGGATATGATAAGGAATTTAAAAAATATAACAAATTTGATCCGATGCTTCCAACTCCAACAATCAAAAACTTATAATTGTTAATATTATCCAACCCCGCTGTTCTCCTATTTATTCTTTTGTTTGTGTACTTCCTTGGCGAAATACGTTCCACCTTTTCAACAGATTGAGCCATTTTTGTTAGTACACTATATTTAGTCAAAGTACCTGGCCTGAAACCGGCTTGTGATGTATTGGGGTTTGAATGAAACCAACCTAAATAGTGATCTTCTCCTTTCACTGTTTTTTTAAACAGTACAAATAATCGCCCAGATTTATTAAGTTTTCCTATAAGTTCTCTATGCCTTTCTTTTGAGTGCCCTCCTATTTTATTTATTGCATCTCTGTTGGAAATATCAAAGGGTGGGATATTAGAAATATCAAGCTCATCTATATAAAGCAATTCTACCTCCTTATATTTTCGTGCAGCATCTTCAATGAATTTTAAAAATCGAGCATTTTCTATACTCTCTTGATAAAGAATATGGGAAAAACCAAATAGTTTTTTTTCTAACTGAAGTAATCTAACCTCAACAGTCAATGGGCTTTCTTCTATAAGAGACATTATACTCTCATTAACTTTTAACTTTTCTTCAAATTGACACTCCCAGTAAGAAAGAAACTCATCTTCGAAATCCTTTAAGTTTTCTTTTCTTAGACCAGCCTCAATAATCGCTCGCCCTCTTTGCAGACAAGCTAAAACAATTCCATAAGGATTATTGGGATTAGTCCTTGTCGTTTCACTATCATAAGTACATATCAACTGACTCGAATTTACATGAGGCAAGTACTTAACTAAATCATAACTATGCTTAGTTAAGTAGAGAGATGGTAAACTCAACGGGAAAGAATTTCTAAGGCATAAATAGAACGTTAGTTCCTTGCCAATACCATTTGTGTCTGTTATCTCTTTTTTTACCTCCCATACTTCTGCAAAATCGCCAAATCCTTTTTCCAATAGATTTTTATCGATGACTTTAATATCCTCATGGATTGAAAGTTTGTTGTATGCTTCTTTTCTGGCGTCATTAAAATTATTCATTATGCGCTTTTTGCACGATCACCTATTACTGCAGGTGCTCCGAATTCTTTTGCTCCCTCGATTTCATCTTTAGCAAGCGAGCAAGGGAACCTATCGCCCAAATGTTTTTGCCACTTCAAACAAGCCTCCTTGGGATTCGGGCTTGATATTGCTTGATTAGCAGAATTAATGAAGGTTGTAAGCCTATCCATAAAATATTTTTTTTTGGTGTCACTATAGTTTGCAAATAGATCTTCATCTATTGGAGTTGTTGGCCTCGGGCACTTTATTTTATTATTGTCCAAGAAGGATTTAATCCCTCGCAAAGTATCCCGGAGAGCTATATCATCTCTTTCATTTGCTACGTAATTTTCTGCTGCAAGAATTGTCATAACAATACCAGGTGGCATATCACCCCTTAAATGGTCACCCCATGCCTTAAGGTACCTCACAATCCTTCTAAGTTGAACGTCTTCCTTCCGAATATCATTTAACCACTTCTCATACTCAGAAAACATCTTGGATTCCATTAGAAAAGCTTTTTGAAACCCTGATTCTGCTTTCTCCTCAAACCATATAACAAACTCGATTGGACCACTCAGTATCCAGCCGCTAATTGTATGTGCTAATTCGGAGCTATTTTCTGTGTTTGAATAATAGATTGGGAGGTCAATATGAAACTTCTCCTTTTTATATGAAACACGCACACAGGTTTCTTTATCGGTGACACTAGCATAGGTTTCATTCTCTCCAACTGCAAATAGAACCCATTTATGAAACGCGTCAGGTAGTGGCCTATTCTCTTTTGAAAGATTACCCACAAAATAAACGCCATCATCAAGATCAAAATCATCATCCTTTGGCGTTATTATGGTATCCATTACAAAAGAGCCTTGACTTTGAAAATCTAAAATATGATTAGGAATATCAGTATCGGGAATCTCCTTAAATCTGCTTTGCATTCGCTTTCGAAGATCGTCTCTAACCCGTTTTAGGACCTCTCTGTTAGTGTCATTAAGTTTAATTACCGCATTATAATGCTTAAATATTTCGTTACAATTTGCCATATAAATTATTTTTCGTGATGTAATTTTTTGTTTTTAAAAGTTAAGTCAATTTTTCCCTTTGTACTAAAAGGTAGTCTTTCAGTATAATACCTTCCTACTAAATACTTAATGTTGTCTTTTTCGATAAGCTTTAGAATTTCCGTTCCGTAATGTGGCGGATACCCCAATTCAGAATTACCTTCATTTAAATAGTGGTAAATTAATGAAAAAGTTCCGTCTGACTCCTTTACAATACTAGCCTCCTTGCTTACAGAAGGGGAGGATAATGTACCATCCTTTTTTCGTGTAAAAGAGTTAATCACAATGCAGGAACCGTTTTGCTTTATAACTTTTATGTGTTCTAGCGAGTCCGTAATTAATTCACATTTCTCATTGCGAAATTCATATCTCAATGTCCCCTCATACCTACCTGTGAAGTCTTGCACATTATACATCCAAGAGCAAGGTCTTACATTCCATAAGAAATTATTTATTAATCCGAACAAGAAGCCTAAAACAGCAAATACAGAAAAAGAAAGCCCCCAATGAGCGCTTAGATACTTATTGGTTGCAAAAAGAGCTGCAGCAAAAATTGCTATTATTGTTATTAAAGCCTGTGTCTTTACATATCTGAAATTGAAATTTTCCATACTTTATCTTAGGTGAATTATTCTTTCGATTGTACAATCAATAGTCCTATTAAACCTCCAACGATTGTTTCTTTAATTAGTGTTTATTATCTTTGGGAGGATTAGGGTCATTACCAAAAGAATCCTTATCTCGTATTTTTCCATCTTTCCCATGAATAACCAATTCTGATTCTTGGTTTTTTGCCATCACTTTGGCTACTTTAATTGCTTCCGCTTGCGTTTCTGTTATTCGATAAGCCCTTTCACTTTTTTCTGGCTGAACTGCCCATCCTCCCTCTTTTCTTGGAGTAACGTGTACATTTTTCTTCATTTTTTATAAATTAGTTAATAAACCAAATATTTTTCAAATAAGCCCTGCAACAAGCAAGCCAAATTTTAATTTTGTGCGATTTTAGCGCGCAATATTAAAATTAACAGTATTAAACATCAAATATTAACTGAAATAATGTCATTTATTGGCACATGTTGCCATTTTGTCAATTTTTGTATATTTGTTCATATTTGAATTAAAAACGTAATAGCTTAAAATTTAAAATCTATATTTGCGCTCAATAGGCTAGCTATGATTCTTAATTTTTCTGTAAAAAACTATCTCTCCTTCAAAGAGAGGAACACAATTAGTTTTGAGGCCTCTTCTGTAAGGGACTCATTACTCAGTAACACTTATCAAACCGATTCGGATTTAAGAGTTTTAAAGGCCATAACGCTCTTTGGTCCTAATGGGAGTGGGAAATCTAACCTAATAAAGGCTTTAAGTTTTGCAATAAACTTCATTCAAAACTCGGCGAACGAAAACTTATCTGACCGGCCCATAGTAGTGACTTATTTTAAGTTCAGTACTGAAAGAATTGGACAACCTTCTTTCTTCGAAATTGAGCTTATTGCTGAGGATAATCATCGCTACCTCTATACATTTTCTGTTGATACTAAAAATGTCCAATATGAGCGCCTTAAACTAATTGTTAAAACGAGAGATTATTTATTATTTGAAAGAACCCCTCAAGGTATTCATGTTGATGAGAATAGGTTTTCGGAAGGTTTAAGTGTAGAAAGGAAAACAAGGCACAATACTCTATTTTTATCAGCAGCAGCAAATTGGAATGGAAGAATTTCGCTTTCGATTTTGGCTGTTCTCAATAAAGTTATGTTCATTAATGACATGCCAAGTATGGAGCGCGAGACGGCTCAAATGCTGGAACAAGAAAAGTACAAGCCCGAAATTTTAGATTTCCTAAAGACATCAGGTTTGGCCTTTAAGGATATTGTCAGCACCCGACAAAATATTTTACCGGAATTATTTGAAGGCCTTCCAGAAGAAATAAAAGCTTCTTATCCGAGAGAAAATTTTTTAGTTCAGACAATTTATGATGTATTTGATGAATTTGAAAACATTGTTCGTCAAGATAAGTTGCATATTAATTCGGAAGAGTCAGCTGGCACAAGGAAAATGATTCGGTTAGCGGGTCCTTTTATTGATGCTGTTTTGAATGGTAAAATACTGGTAATTGATGAATTTACTGCAAGGCTGCATCCAAAGCTGGCAGAACATATTATTAAATACTTTTATAAGCGCACCATTAATCCTTTAATTACTCCACAACTAATATTAGCATCTCATAACGTTCAACTGATGAATAGTAGCTTATTTAGGCGTGACCAAATCTATTTATCTTATAGAGATGAGTTTTATGCCTCTTCTCTTTTTACGATATTATCCCAAAAAACTAATGTAAGGCACGACGCAAATTATGTCAAGAAATACCTTGAGGGAGCGCTTGGTGCATTACCTGATATAATTGATCCCACCTAAGGCTGTAGCCACTTGTCTCCTTGACTATCTGCAAGCAATATTGTTTTTATTGAATCCTTCTCATGCTAAAAATTTTCTAATGTTACAACCCCATTTGCTTGCGATAAGCTCATTCATTCTGTCACACACAGCATTTGTTTCATTAACCGCAATCAATACACACAAGAGAAACAAAAAATAAATTACCACTGTCCTTATAATTCAGTAGTTCTTTTTAAAGCTTTGAACCCATAGATAGCACTACTTTAAATTTAGTTACACTAGCCATTCCTTCCAATAAGGCAACTTTTTTTGATGAAAATACAACCACTTCAAAAGATAAAAATTCTTTGCGATTCTCCACCTTGTTTGTAAAGGTTAGAGTGAATTTCAAAAAACAATTTTGGATTACAATTTTCAGAGTAAAATTCATTTCCCTAAACCATTGACAAACAGCCTAATGAATTTTTGTTTGATGTTTACGCGGTTTTATTTCTCCCTTTTTTGAAGTGACTATGAAAGGTTAGAATTCTATCTGAATTTGCCCCCACTTATATTTTGAGTAACCCACACCTATTGTTGACAGTAATCCTAACTAAAAAGAGATTATCCTTCCCCGAAAGATATATTTATTTTTGTTCGAAAATCTGAATAATATGAGGAAAATTAAAGAAAAGATTTCAATTGATTTTGAGGTTGAGTATGATGCCGTGATATGGAAAGGAAACTTAATTCCTAAGACAGTTTATAAATACAGAAACTGGGATGATATTAATCACAGAAAGATTTTAGAAGAAATATCCATTTGGGTTCCTGACTCCAATAATTTTAATGACCCTTTTGATTGTAATATACCAATTGCCTACAATTTACTTTCAACTGATGATGCAGTTGCTGAAAAATTTATCCGCAATATGGTAGAAAATAATAAGAGCAAATTTCCTGACGGAATAGAAAAGGAGATTAGTAGAAGACTGGCTGAAAACAAACATAAAGATCCGGTTTTCATAACTGGATATACAGAAGATACGCTTGAGGCAAATAAAAAAGTTAATGGGGTTTTCTCTGTTACACCTGTCAATAATAATATTTTAATGTGGAGTCATTATGCTAATTCACATAAAGGTTTTTGTGTAGGTTTAGATTCCGTTAAGTTATTCGAATGTTTAATGGGTGGCGGTGCACCTGTGAACTATGCAACTGAATATCCTATTATTTCTCCTATTGAAATCCGTGAAGAACAATACCGTCAACAGATATTAACTAAATCAAAGCATTGGGCATATGAGTTTGAGTATAGGCTTACTACATTTCGAAGAAATAACATGAGCATTCCAATTCCCCCAGATGCTATAACAGAAATAATTTTTGGTGCAAAAATAAACAATGACTTTAAAACCCAAATAAAAAGAGCTTGTAACAAATTAAGCCATATCAAATTTTTCAATTCTATTCCAAATGAGAATGAATTCAAATTAAATATAGTTCCCGAAAAAACATAAGTGGTTTAATATCATACACGTCTACGGTAAACAAATTCCGTAGGAAAAGTGGAGAATCATCTGGAAAAATCCCTTAGAGGAAAAGCTTATACATTGAATGATTGGGACTTCCCTGTTTACAAATCAAAATTGCATAACACTGATTGAAATTGGTTCAATTTTTATTGAACCATCAAAGAATTAACTTCTTTTAAACGCTCTATTGTATTCTTAATAAAATAAGCCTCCATTTCAGCATTATGTTTCAAAGAGTACAAATCACCAAAAATTGTTGAACTATACGCCATGCCAAAGATGGAATATAATTGTTCGGCATAATCTAAGAGAGCTCGAATCTCTTGAATATTGATAGAAACCTCTTTGGTTTCATTATGCGCTATCGCTTTATCTCGAAACTTACGAAGGGTGTTGATGCTACTTTGAATTGTGGGATTATTATATTTTTCCTCAAAGTAATCACAAAATGCATGATAGAATTCACTTGGGCTTTTATTAATTGAAGCAATAAAAAATTCCGGACAATTAAGTGAAGTAAGCATGTTTTTAAGTTGAGAAGTTTCAACAATTGGCTTCATTTGTGCATTCCTTTCTCTAACCTTATTCAAAAAAACTTCAACACATTTATTGGGGTAGTTTCGAAATGGTCGATCAAACAGTTTTGATAAGGCTAAAACAAAACTATCTTGCGCTGAGGTCTGAATATATTCATACAGTTTACTTTGTGCAACGCTTTGCTTGTTTATGAATTCATATTCATCTGCAACATTTTTATAAATACAAAGGTTTTTTTCTGCATGGAAAGCTTCAGCAACAATGCCATCTCTAAGCAAAATTTCTAACTCATCCATTTTGGTGTCAAATAATTTAG
>Ga0075163_10012156_pt1 | contig 11215 bp, 11 predicted proteins | sample JI1023141ADNA_FD_71478 | JGI IMG/M metagenome (GOLD analysis project Ga0075163, IMG submission 71478) | Wastewater effluent complex algal communities from Wisconsin, to seasonally profile nutrient transformation and Carbon sequestration -... | ecosystem: Engineered > WWTP > Effluent > Algae...
GCCTGCGACGCGATCACCGTGGCCAGCGTGGCGAGGCCCACCAGCGCGTAGGTGGCCGGACCCTTCGGCACCATCTGGAAGAACGGGTTCGCGGCGGCCTCGGGGTGCTGGAGCAGCAGCGCACCCTGGCCGAAGTAGTTGATGAGCAGGGCGGGCATGACCATCAGGTACCAAGCCCGCACGATGGGCTTGTGGCCGAAGTGGCCCATGTCGGCGTAGAGCGCCTCACCACCGGTCACGCACAGCACCACGGACCCGAGGATCGCAAAGCCGTGGAACTGGTGGTCCGCGAAGAACGTGATGGCGTGACGCGGATCGAGCGCCCACAGCACCGCGGGGTAGGTCGAAGCGGAGTAGGCGCCGAGCGCCGCGAGCACGCTGAACCACACCACCATCACGGGGCCGAACACCTTGCCGATGCCGGCCGTGCCCTTCTTCTGCATGGCAAAGAGGCCCAGCAGGATGGCGCAGGTCAGGGGCAAGATGAACGGATCCATCTTGTCCGTGGCGACCTTCAAGCCCTCCACGGCGCTCAACACGGAGATGGCCGGGGTGATCACGCCGTCGCCGTACAGCAGGGCCGCGCCGAACAGCACCAACGCTGCGATCCAGCCGATGCGGCGCTTGGACTTGGGCCGCAGCTCGTCCGGCACCAGCGCCAAGAGCGCCATGATGCCGCCCTCGCCTTCGTTGTCGGCGCGCATGATGAAGGTCACGTACTTCACCGCGACCACCATGATCAGCGACCAGCTCATCAGGGACAGCAGGCCGAGCACGTTCTGGTAGGAAGCCGGGACGCCATGAGGCAGCGTCACGCACTCTTTGAGCGCGTAGAGGGGGCTCGTGCCGATGTCGCCGAACACCACCCCGAGGGCGGCCACGACCAGCGCCACCATGCCGGTGGGGTGGTGACTGCCGCTGTGCATGGCGGAGAACTCGCCGCTGCTGAGGTTCTCCGACGCGGCCATCTCGGCGGCCATGGCGGCGGCCGCAGCGTCCACGTCGGCGCGCGCGCGCGGCAGGTGCGCGGCAGCCTGGCGCTCGGCGTGGGCATCGGGCTCCGCTGCGGAGGACGCGCCCGCGTGCGGGTCTTCGGCCGGCGCCTCGGGGGGCGCGTCCGCGAGCGGGGGGGTCACCGGGGGCGGCACGACGGTGGTCTGCACGGCGGCCAGCTGCATCGCAGCCAGCTCCTCGGCGGCGCGCAGCTCGTCCTCGCGCTCGGCGGCCTCCCGGAGCTCGGCGTCGCGCTCGGCAGCAGCGCGCAGCTCGGCCTCGTGCTCGGCCGCTTCGCGCGCGGCCCGCTGAGCGGCTTCCGCCGCGGCCTGACGCGCCTGCGCCGCCTCGCGGGCGGCCTGTTCCTCACGCTTCCGCGTCGCGCGCTCTTGTTCTTCACGCGCGGCCGTGGCTTCGAGCGCCCGAGCGGCGGCTTCGTGCGCCTCCGCGTCGAGCGCCCGGGCGGCGGCGTCGTCGTCGGCCTGTTCCTCGAGCTCCTGCGCGGCCGTCACGGCCGCAGCGCCGGCGCTCGCGCTCTGCTGTACGCCCGAGCCCGCTGCCTCGGTCGTCGCGGGCTCCACCGCGACCCCGACGAGGGGAGCAGCGACCTCACCGCTGGCGACGGGCTCTTCGAGCGACGCGCCAGCGACGGGCGATGGACCAGGGGGCGGGGTCGAGCTCATGGCGGGCCGGAACCTACCCCCCCGTCGAAGGGTCGTCGAGCCAGACCCGCCCCCCGGCTAGACAGCTGGTGACCTCGGGGCCATCAGGACGATATGCTCCGCGCCGAGGAGCCGCCGTGACCGAAGCGCCCAAGTTCTTCTATCCACCCCACTTTCGCGAGTGCGACCCGCGCGTGCGCCGCGAGGTGCTGGCGATGCACGCGCTCGACGGACACCCGCTGGCTGGGCAGCTCTATCTGCCGCCGCTGCCGGACGGACACGTGGGCCCCGCGCCGCGCGACCCGGACACGGTGCTGCTGCTCATGCACCCGCGCGGCGACTTCCAACTGCACTACGCCGCGCCGCACCTGGCGCTCGGGGGTTACGCGGTCTGCGGGGCGACCACCCGTCACCTGCACAACGACGCCGACGCTCTCCACGAGCGCCTCCTGCTGGACGTGGCGGGCGTGATCCACACCCTGCGTCAGCGCTTCACGCGCGTGGTGCTGCTGGGCAACTCGGGCGGGGGCTCGCTCTTCGCGCTCTACCTCCAGCAGCAGGGCAAGGCCCCGGCCGAGCGTCTCTCGCGCGCGCCCTCGGGCGACAAGGTGCCGCTCGCGGACTTCGCGCTGCCGCCCGCCGACGGGCTCGCGCTGATCGCGGCGCACCAGGGCGAGGGGCGCTTCATGCTGGAGCGCCTCGACCCGAGCGTGATCGACGAGAGCGACCCGACGGCGGTGAACCCGCGCCTCGACATGTACGACCCGCGCAACGGCTACCGGCCGCTTCGAGAAGGGCCCTCGCGCTACTCCGCCGACTTCCTGGCCGAGTTCCGGCGGGCGCAGATCGAGCGCTGCGAGCGGCTGGACGCGCGCTGCCTGGCCTGGTGCGAGGAGGCCCGCATCAACCGGGCCCGTGCCGGGATGGACGGCGCGCCCGAGGCCATTCGCCGAGACGCCCTGCGCCGCGGGCTCACGCGTCGCTACATGCTCATCTACCGAACGCTGGCCGACCCGCGCTACCTGGACCTCACGCTCGACCCGAACCGACGGCCGATCGGCTCGCTCTTCGCCATGGGCGGGCGCGACCCCATCGCGGGCAACTACGGCGAGGGCCTCGGCCGCGTGATGAGCGCGCGCGGCTGGCTGTCCACGTGGTCGGGGCTCCGCAGCAACGCGGCCCTCGAGAAGACGCTGCCCGACGTGCGCGTGCCGGCGCTGGTGGTCTACGCCGACGCCGACACCGAGATCTACGAGGCCGAGTGCCGTGAGCAGCTCCACTGGCTCGGCAGCGCAGACAAGACCTTCACGCACGTGGACTACGTGGACCACTACTTTCACAGCGTCGGGGCAGAGGGCGAGGCGCTCGGCGAGGGCCGAGCGCGTCTCTGCAACGAGCACCTTCTACCCTGGCTCCGAGAGCGATTTGCAGCATGAGTATCTTCGACTTCAGTGGGAAGCGCGTGGTGGTGACCGGCGCGAGCCGTGGCCTCGGGCGTGAGCTGGCGCTGGGCTTCGCGCGCGCGGGAGCCGACTTGGTGCTGACGGCGCGCCAGCAGCCCTTGCTCGAGCAGGTGGCCGCCGAGGTGCGCGCGCTCGGCCGCGAGGCGCTGGTGGTGCCGGCCGATCTCGCCACGCGCGAGGGCGCCGACGCGCTGATCGCGGCCACGCTGGCGGCAGGTCCCGTGGACGTGCTGGTCAACAACGCGGGCTACAGCGAGCCGCTGCCCTTCGTGGATGCGGGCGACGACGTCTGGGAGCGCGTCATGGCCATCAACGTGATGGGCGTGGTGCGGCTCACGCGTGGGCTCGGGGCTGCCATGTTGGCGCGCGGGCAGGGCAACGTGGTCATGGTGGGCAGCGTGCTCGGCCGCACGGCGATCCCCGGCGCGTCTCCGTACATCACCAGCAAGGGTGCCATCGAGCAGCTGACCCGCGCGCTCGGCGTGGAGTGGGCCCGCAAGGGGGTGCGCGTGAACGCGCTGGCGCCCGGCTTCATGGACACCGACATGGTGGGCGAGGAATCCGCTTCGCTGCGGGGCTATGTGGAGCGGCGCGCCCCCATGCGCCGCCTCGGCCGCGCGGACGAAGTCGTGTCGGCCACGCTCTACCTCGCGAGCGGCGCCAGCAGCTACGTCACGGGCAGCATCGTGCACGTAGACGGTGGTTGGACCGCGGCCTGACACGGGCCGCACGTCTGCTGCTACCGTACGCCTCGTGACCGACACCCCGACCACGAGCCCCGTCAGCGCACCCTCCCAACCCGGGGGCGCTGGCCCCATCACCGCCCCGTCAGCGAGCGCTGAGGCCGCCGCGCCGGCCAAGCTGCTGGTCGCGCCCCTGTGGCTGCGCCTCCTCCAGGGCCTCTCGGGCGTGGGCTTGATCATCGGGTTCTTCATGCCCTGGATCAAGCTCGGGGAGATGGTCTCGCTGAGCGGCTTCAGCCTCGTGCTCACCGGAGGCGACGTGGTGGAGCAGCTCTCGGCGCCGAGCCGCGGTCTCATCTTCAGCATCCCGCTGATCGGCCTCGCGCTCTTGGCCACCGCCATCAAGGGCTTCCGCGGCCTCGCCTGGGCGGGACTGGCCACCGGGATCCTGATCGGGCTGGTGGGGATGTACACGCTCATCAGCGCCTTCCTGGACTCCACCGGCTTGGGGATGTGGCTGGTCAGTGGGGCTGCGCTGCTGGCGATGGGGACGGGCGCGCTGTCGCTGCGCTTCAGCAAGCGCTGAGAGAGTCCGCCACGTCGTCGTCGTAGTCGCAGTCGTGGTCGTCTACGTAAACCTCGTCGTGCTCGTTGACGTGCTCGTGCTCGAGCTCGTGTTCGCCCCCCGAGGCGCCCGCAGCCGTCGCGGTCTCCGTCGACGTTCAGCGGTCACGAGCACGAGCACGAGCAAGACCACGAGCACGCCAACGTAGACGACCATGACTACGGATACGTCTACGACGACGCCCAGATGAGCGCAGCAACCAGCGCGATGACGGACACGACCAGCGTCCCGGACAACACCGGGTCGAGGCGCTGGAGCTTCGCTCGCACCGTCTTCCCGCGCTCCACAGCCAGAGCCTCCTTGCGTACCTCCGTCTCGGCGACCGGGGCACTGGCCCCGACACCCACCACGCGCACGACGCCATCGGGACCCGGGCCGACGGCCCAGCAGTCGGTGCGATCCCGGTAGCCACCGACCATTCCGCTCGGCAGGGGCTCGCGGCGCAGCGCGCCTTCCACTTCCACGGCGTCGCCTTCGCGCAGGACCACCTCGAAGCGCTCTTGTCGGCGCTGCAGCGAGCGGCCGCCGATGCCTGTGGCCAGGGCCGCGTTCTTCTCGATCCAGGCGCGCTGGCCGGAGGCGTTCCCGCCGACGTGCACGTTGCCGCGCGCTTCGGCGCGGATGGCGCAGAGCAGCGTGGCCACCTTCGCGAGGCGGCGCTTCTCGCGGTTGGCCTCGGCCCGCTGCGCGAGGGGTCCGCTGCGCGCGATGTCTTTCAGCCGGCGGATGTTCTCGCTCACCACGGCGATGTCCTCTTCCACCACCTGCACCAGCGCCTCGGCGCGCTGCGCCCGCACGTCCACGTCGAGGCCCTCGCCGCGCACCAAGTAGCGCTCGCCCGCGGGGTCCTCCACCCAGAAGGCGCACGCGTCGGTGGCCTCCGGCTCGTCAGCGAGGCCCACGCGTACGTCCCAGTACACGCAGGCCACGCCGTGCAGCTTGGAGCGCAGCGTCTGGCCGGCGGCGCGCACCACGCCACGGATACGGGTCGTTTCTCGCCCGAGCGGTGTGCTTTCGGCCGAACTCATCCCGCCATCAAGCACCGCCCGTGCCTTCTCGGCAAGTCTCCTTCAGCGGTCCTTCGGATGGGCCGCTGCGCGGCTACTCACGGCGCGCACCGGTTCGTCGAACAGACTCTTCAGCTCGACCTCCAGCGCGTCGAGCACGCGACTGGCACGTTCAACCGTGACGCCGTGGTATTCGTTGCGCTCGTCGCGCGACACCTGAGACTCGTGCACACCCAGCCGAGTGGCCAGCTCACGCTGCGTGATCCCGCGCACGACGCGCAGCGAGACGAGCATCTGGCCGAGTCCGTGCAGGTTCGAGAGCTGGCCAACGTCGCCGCGTCGAAGCCGTTCATAGCTCTCCACCTCGTCTTGGAGTTGAAGGTGGAACGAGCGCAGCGGGTCGAGGACTCGCTTCAGTTCATCCTTCGAGAGCCCCGCCTCGGCAAGACGCGCTCGGTGCTCTCCGAGGCGTGTGCGCTCCGCCTCGAGCTTGGCGATCGCCGCTTGATACTCGAGTTCCGTCCGGATCATGACGGCCGCCCAATCTTGACGATTCCACGTGGCGCCCCGCTCCGCCGAGAGCGTCGAAAGGCGGCTGGAAACTCGAGTTCATGACCGAAAGAGTCGGTGATCCCCGAGAGCTGGCCAACGTGTGGGTAGAGCTCCACACGGTACTGGTGCCACATGGGGAGCTGGGCCTTTGCTGAGCCCACGACCGGTCGCCTCGCGTCCGGGTCCCAGGTCCAGACCTTGTGTGGGTCAATCTGGTTCAGATCTCGTTCCAATTCGCCCGACGCGAGCCGGCGAAGGTCGCAGACGAAGTACCCGTCGATGTCGTTCAGGTGCAACTTGTCTTCGGCGAACGAGCCATCGACGAATATCTCGTTGATGCCCACTGCCCACAGCTGGTGGGTGAGCGTCTCGAGGTGGTCCACTAAGCGGGCCCGCCAGGAGGCATCCCAACAGGGATCGGCTGGGCGTGGTCCCACCACCAACAAGCTGCTGCGCAGTTCGTCGAGGGTGAGCTCGTAGTCGCCAGCGGGCAGGAGGCCCTGGGAGTCGAACATGGACGGCATTGGCTTTGTGAAGACCATGACGACCGGTATCGGCGCGTCACGCACAGTCTTTGCGTTCATGACATCTATGTCAAGTTGACACGCGTGTCAAATGAGCAATGCGTCGCTCATCATGGCGCTCACGCCACCGCTGCCCACGCCGCAGCGTCCACGCCCACGCACCCGTGAGCTCCGCCGGTCGAAAGAGACAGAGGTAGTAGGCCATCGCCACCCACGAGAACGGCCCCACGTTCAGCGTGACGAGGATGCCCAGGTGCAGCGCGAGCCCGACCACCACGAACGGCACGCGCAGGTCACGCCGCGCGAACCACGCGCGCGCGCGGCCCGGACGCTCCGCCGTGTAGCGATAGTAGAACCACACCAACACCACCGGCGCGCCCACCTCGAAGAACCACGTCACCGCGGTGGCCAGCTGGGTGAGCGGATAGACGTGGGCCGTCCAGCGCATGTCGAAGCGCCGCCAGGTGGGTTCTTGGAACACGTCGTAGAGGGCCGAGTAGCCGCCCAGCGGGAGCCACGCGCTGCTGAGCTTGTGGAGCCCGGTGCAGGTGTACATGACCACCAGCTGGAAGATCACGAGGTAGCGCGGCCAGGCCGGGATGAGCTCATCGCTCCGCAAGCGACCGGTCCGCAGGAGACAGTCGAGCGACAGCGTGCGCGACGATCCGCTCAACACCAGCAGCCAGAGCGCGTTGGTGATCAGCTGGTCGTAGCCGCCGGTCGCGCTGCCGTTCACGAACACCAGCGCGAGGTACGTCTGGCCCGCCACCAGGGCGCTCACGCGCGTGACGAGGCCCAGCGTGACCAGCACGGCGCTCCCGAGCGCAGCGCCATACAGGACGTGCACGGTCTCCGGCGTGGCGCCGCCCAGCCACGTCATCAGCCAGTTGCCCGTGCCGAGACACGCGTAACCACCCGAGTGGTAGTCCACCCACAGCACGTCCACGAGTCCGGCGAGTCCCACGTCCAGCAGGCTGTAGATCGTCACGAGGCCGATCGCGATGCGGAAGCACGCGAGCGAGGACGCGGTCTCACGGCGGTCGAACAGCGTCACCCAGAAGCGCCATGCGCTCACGGGGCGTGCTCCTCGAGGAGGCGGGCCACGCTGTAGCGACGCGCCTGCTCGTACTCTCCCATGGGCACGGCACCCGCCCGCACTTCATCGGGGCGCAGCGTGGCGTAGCGATAGAGCTGCACCCGGACCACCCGCCCGTCGGGATGGGCCCGCGCCACCTCACGCGCCAGGAACTCGGCCAGGCGGTCGTAGGTGTCGACGTCGAACGTCCTCGCGAAGCGCCCCAGCTGCTTGCGCATCCGGTGGTGTCGGAAGCGCTCGCCCCAGAAGTCGTGCGCGCTCGAGTGCGGCCGATAGATCGGTCGCCACGTGGTCCCGTCCGACAGGTCGATGTGGAGCTCCGCCGGGTGCCGCTGCGGCTTGGCGAACATCACCCACCCCTGCCGCGCGCCGCTGCCCCGCGAGTAGGCCGAGAACGGAGCGGCGAGGCCAGCATGCACGTCGCGGTAGCTCTCGGCGGCCTCCCGCACGTCTTGCCCCAGCGCCTCGGGCGTGGTGCTCACGCCCACGCCTTGCAGACCTTCCACCCAGCGCGCGAGCTCCGCCTGCACGTTGGCGCTCTCCCAGCCCATGCCGCCGAGCAGCGCGTCCGGGGTGGGCAGCGACATGACCACCACCATGCCCACGTGGAAGAGGATCAGCAGCGCCCGAACGTGCGGCCATGCCCTCTCACGCACGGCTCAGTCCGTCTGTCTGGAGTTGCCCGGCGGCTGCCACGCGTGGGTCTCGGGCGGCAGCAGCGAGCGCTCGCGGCTCTCCGTGCTGCCCACGAACGGGAAGGCCTGCTGCTTCAGGAAGCCGAGCGGCATGTAGTCGCCGATCACGCCGTAGCGGTCGGGCCACATGCGGTCGGCCTTCACGGCGGTGCCGAACAGGTAGTCGATGAACGCGAAGTGCGCCGCGTAGTTCTTGTCCACGGCCTCGGTGTCGCGCGAGTGGTGCCAGTGGTGGAAGTTGGGCGTGACCAGCACGTAGCGCAGCGGCCCGAGGCGCACGTTGACGTTGCAGTGGTTGAAGACCGCCTGGAAGCCCACGATGACCACGTAGGCGTCGATGACGCCCTGCGAGAAGCCCAACAAGAAGATGGGCGACAGCACCAGGATGCGCGTGAGGATCAGCTCGAGGATGTGCTGCCGCGAGCCCGCCAGCCAGTCCATGTGCTTGGCGCTGTGGTGCACGCCGTGGAAGCGCCAGAGGAAGCCCACTTCGTGATAGCTGCGGTGCGCGGCGTACTGCACCAGGTCGGCCACCAGCACCACCAGGAAGAGCTGCACGAAGAACGGCAGCCCCGCGATGAAGCCACGCACGCCATCGTTGGCCGCCCAGCCGAGGCCGTCGTGCACCACGCGGTTGGTGATGAGCAGCACGAAGCCTACCACCAGGTGGTTGAAGAAGAAGTGCGTCAGGTCGTTCTGCCACTCGGGCCGGAACACCGGCTGATCCTTGCGCAGCGGGCGCACCTTCTCGATGAGCACGAACACGATGGTGGACCCGAGGAGATCCAGGATCAGGAAGTCGAGCCCCAGGTACGGCGTGTCGTCCGGGAAGTCCGGGATGGGCGTGGTGGGGCCGCCCAGCAGCTGCGCCACGACCAGAATCGCGAAGGTCCATGCGGCCAGCCAGGGCGTGCGCCCGAGGACGCCGTTGACGATGGCGATGGCGCCGGCGATGACCATGCCGCCCGCCATCAGGTAGCGCAGCGTGGTCACGTCGTAGACCGCACGGAACTCCGGCGTGGACAGGTAGGCCGGGAAGTGGAAACCGATGACCCCCAACAGGGCCATGACCGCCAACGCGAAGCCGATGACGCCCGACACCAGGCCGCGGCCAGTGACGAGCGAGCCATGAGCCACGGCCATGCTGCCGAGGCTCGTCAGCTCGGGACCGGGGTCGGGCGCCATCGGCGCAGCGCCCGCCATCGGCGCAGCCGCGGGGCCGTCCTGCGCCTCGGTCGCCCGCTCGTCGGTCGCCCGCTCGTCGGTCACCGCGCGCCTCAGCCCGCGGCGTCCAGCTGCTTCTGGTTGTACTCGAACTCTTCGCGCATGCCCTTCTGAGACTGCTCTTCCACGTAGGCCTCGACCTTGCCGCCGATGAGCGGGATCTTCGCGGTGCCCTTGAAGTCGATGGTGTAGGTGCAGCCGCCGCCGGCCGCCGGCGCGATGGTGATGGTGCCGTGGATCTCGGTGGGCGTGCCCTGCACGTCCACGTCCAGCTTGCCGATCTTCTTGTCGCCCTCGCTGCGCCAGGCCTTCTTGTCCACCACGGTGTTGGTGGGGTTGAACAGCTTCTTCATGAAGCCCGGCACGTCGGCCGTCACGAGGCGCGTGTTGGTGATGGTCTTGGTCCCGCCCGCGTCGCTCTCGGCCACGCGGATGTCTCGGTCACCGAACGCCACCGAGCGCTTACGCACTTCTTCCACGTTGCTCACGAACGCGTACACGGTCTCGACGTCTTGCTTGAACTTGAAGGATACGCTGGCCACGGCAGTCTCTCTCGCAATGGGGGGTGGGGAGCGGCATGCTACCCCTTCCCGGTGGTCAGGCGCCAGCGCTCGCGAGCCGGGTCTCGATCTCGCGCAGCGTCTCGGCGTCGAGCGCCAGCGGGTCGACCTCGTTCACGCTGTCCATCATCAGGGCCAGCTGCTTGGTGTTGCGGGGCCCGACGGCCACGCTGGCCACGCGCGGGTGCGACAGGGCGAAGCGCAGCGCGAGCGCGGTGAGGTCCGGGATGAACGTCTCCGCCTTGCGGGCGTTGTCCGTGTGGCGCTTGGCGAGGCCGCCCAGGGCGCGCGCGTGGTGCAGGCGGGTGCGCAGCGCCTCTTCGCTCCAGCGGTCGCGGCGGTGGTCGCCGATGGGATACACGTGCCCGGCCGGCACGCGCGCGGCCATGACGCCGTGCAGCAGCGTCGAGTGGGCCAGGATGCAGCGCGGGCTCTCGTCGCCCAGCACCGGAAAGCCCTCGTCCAGCTCGCGCACGGCCTGGGTCTGGAGCGCGTTGTAGGGCATGGCCGCGCAGGCGAAGCCCATCTCGAGCGCCGTCAGCGCGATGGCGCCGCTCGGGGTGCTGAGTCCGATGGCGTGCACCAGCTCGGCCTGACGCAGCTCGTCGAGGGCCTGCATGGTCTCGCCCCGCTCCACCAGCAGCCGCGGCGGCGCGTGCAGCAGCAGCATGTCGATGCGCGCCACCCCCAGCAGCTCGCGGGCGCGCTCCACGTGGGGGAGCAGCGCCCGGAGGCCGAAGTCCACGGCGATGGGGTTGTTGGGCTTGCCGCTCGGCACGCGCCCCACCCGCAGGAAGAAGAAGCACTGCTGAATCTGCGGGCCCAGCGCCTCGGCCAGCAGCCGCATGGCGCGCTCGCCGTCCCAGAGCAGCGCCAGGTCGAAGCTGCGCACGCCCAGCTTGTAGGCGAAGACCACCAGCTCGCGGAACGCGTCGTCCGAGAGCGCGCCTCCGTAGGCGTCGGTCATGGCACCCCAGGTGCCGAGCGTCAGCGGGGTGGGGGAGGTGGGGCAGCCGCGCAGCGCGACACGGTCGAGGTAGGGGGCGGTCATGGAGCGGCTCGTCAGGTTGCGACGGAGAACACGTACTGGGCGACCCCGAAGTAGACCATGAGCCCCAGCACGTCGACCAC
>Ga0075163_10012158_pt1 | contig 11215 bp, 6 predicted proteins | sample JI1023141ADNA_FD_71478 | JGI IMG/M metagenome (GOLD analysis project Ga0075163, IMG submission 71478) | Wastewater effluent complex algal communities from Wisconsin, to seasonally profile nutrient transformation and Carbon sequestration -... | ecosystem: Engineered > WWTP > Effluent > Algae...
CGACCTCGGCCTGTACGTGCACTTGCACTGCCTCGTCACCGATGGGGCGTACGACGAGGGCATCGCCGACGTGCGCTTCTTGCCCGCGCCGACGCCGACCGCGGAGCGGATGCAGGCCGTGCTCGCGCAGGTCCACGAGGCCATCGCCCCCGTCGCCGCGGTCGACGACCTCGACATCGACCCTGGGCTGGGCTGGCGGCGTGCGTCCAGCTCGCGCTCGCCGGCCCGTACCTGGCGCCGCCGTCCGAGCCCACGACCCGGCCGCCGCTGACGGTGTCCGCCTTCGGCATGCAGCTGCACGCCGCGACGACCGTCGACGGCCGCGACCGCAAGCAGTTGGAGCGCATCTGCCGATACATGCTCCGCCCGCTATGCAGCCCGTGACAACAGGCCGCAAGATCGCCAGGCTGGCACGGTGGCGCTCTTGACGATCCTCGCACGCTGTCGCCAATATTCATGACTGCCTCTCGTCGGCAGCCGCAGCCCGCCAGAGCCGCCTAAGCGCCGCCGTCTTCCGCTCACATTCGGCCCGGTCGAGGTTTGGAGGCTATCAGGGGGCCGCCACGACCCGCATGGAGTCGTGACACCCCGACATAGCGTTTGGCCACCGGAGCCGGCTGGGGTACGTTCCCCCTGCTCATGACCCGAGAGGCCGCGCTCCACACACTCCTTGGCGGGCTCTTCAGCTCTGAGGAACTGCGGACGCACCTCGCCCTGGAACGCGAAGGAGATGAACTCATCGGGTCGTTACCCGAAGGGGTTTCGCGCGCCGCTCTCGTCACAGCCGCCATAGAGGCCTTACGGCGTCGCGGGATCATCGACCGCGACTTCTTCGACAGGCTCGAGGAGGTCCGTACCCGACGCCGCAGTGAGATCCGCCAGGTCCGCGCCCGCTGGCTGCACAACCCCCGGCTCGACCGCGGCGAGGTGTGGGCCGAGCAGCGCTACGAGCTCGTCGACCGTCGCGGAGGTGGCGGCTTCGGGTTGGTCTGGAAGGCGATCGACACCTGGACGGGCACCTTCGTCGCGCTCAAGATCCTCCACGATATGCACGCCGACGATCGACGCATCCGCCAGCGGTTCTTCCGCGGTGCCGAGGTGCTCGCGAGGCTGTCCCACCCCGCCATCGTCCGTGTCCGATCAAGCGTCGAGCAGGAAGGGCTCCGCTTCTTCTACGTTATGGAGTACCTGGACGGCGAGTGCCTCGACGCTCTGGTCGGCGCGCAACCCCGCGAGACGTCGCTGGCGCACGTCTTCCAGATCGGCGAAGCCCTCGGCCACATTCATGCCTGCGATCTGCTCCATCGTGACATCAAGCCGAGCAACATCCTGATCACCACCCGAGGTCAGGCGAAGTTGATCGACTTCGACCTCGTCACCGGTGACGCGTTCGCCCCCTTGACGACCCGCGCTCTCGGCACTGCCATCTATGCGCCGCCCGAGGCCGGCGCCAACGACAGGAAGACCGCAGCCTACGACGTTTATAGCCTCGCTCGCACGGCCGAATTCGTGATCCGTGGACGGGCGCCGACCGTCGCGGAGCTTGTCGCTGTCGATCCCGTCGTCGGTCTGGACGCCGCGGATGCGGTCAAGACTGTACTACGGGCGGCGCTGTGCACCGAGCCTTCGACACGCACACAGTCTGTCGAGCAATTTTGTTCTAATCTCCGCGCTGCGCTCGCCCCTCTACCGACCATTCCCGGGCCACCTGTCGAGCTTCCTGTGAGCCTTTCGGGTCTGCCGGTAATCCAGGCGAAGGTTGACGCGGACGTGAAGGACCGGGACGAGGTTGTATGCCAGACGAGGGAAGCCGTAGAAGCTGCGGCCAGCAGGGAAGTCGCGGAAGCTATGGTCAGGGGCGAGCGCCAGGCTAGGGAAGCCTCGGAAGCTATGTCTGCACGCCAAGCGAGGGAAGCGGCGGAAGCTGAACGCCAAGCGAGAGAAGCCGCGGAAGCTGAGGCCAGGGACGAGGCTGCGCGTTGGGCGAGAGAAGCCGCAGAAGCGAAGGCCAGGGCAGACCAGGCAAGGGACGCCGCAGAAGGGAAGGCCACGAGGGAGACAGCGGAAGCGAAGGCCAGGGACGAGGCTACATGCCTGGCCAGAAAATCCAACGAGGCTACACGCCTAGCGAGAGAATCTGCGCCGGACTCCGACGACCCCACCTGTCAAGCCGACCCGCAGCCACACAAGCCCCTGTCGGCCTCAATGATCACGTCGATCACCAAGGTCGCGGTCGACGACGCCGACGCAACCGAATCCAGCCGCTCGCGTACACAGCCAATCCGCGTCACCGATCTCGCCCGTGCCGCTGCCTCCCACGTCGAGAAAATCGTCCAGGCCGTCGACAGCCAGCGCGCTCGTGACAAGCGAGCTGTCGACAGCCAGCGCGTTCGTGATAGCCGAGCCGCGACCGCCGCCGCCGTTACAGCCGCCATGGCAATCGCCCGCGAGTCCTCGCACAAGCCAGCCAAACCTGTGGACCTGAACTCCACCGAGCGTGCGTCGCTCACCGATCCGCGCCCGTCCGCCGAGCGCGCCCGCGTCGAGGCCACACACCTCTACAAGCCGCGTTCTACCGACTCGTCGGCCAATCTCCCGGCCCCAATAATATCGTCACACGAGCAGGCCGAGCAGCGGTGGGGCATCGTCATCGCCGACCGCTACCGCGTCGAGGACCTGCTGGTGTTCGACGGCAGCGGCGCCCTCTACCGGGCCCGCGACACCGAGCGCGGAGTGCCGTGCGCCCTGCGGGTGCTGCCCGAGGTCTACGCGCGCGACGAGGAGATCCACGCACGCTTCGCCCGCGACGCCCGCGCGGCGCAGGACCTGATGCACCCGAACATCGCCCAGGTGTTCGACATCGGGAAGCTCGAGGATGGGGCGGTGTACGCGGTCACCGAGCTGCTGCTGGCCGACGGCCAGAGCCTGGCGACGATCATCCAGGAAGAAGGCCGGCTGTCGCCGCCGCGGGCGGTCCACGTCGCCACCCAGGTCTGCCGCGCGCTGGGCACGGCGCACGAAGCGGGGATCATCCACCGCGACCTCACGCCGAGCAAGGTGATGCTGGTCGCCCAGGAGGGGGACCTCGACTTCGTGAAGGTTGTCGACTTCGGGATCGTGTCGCACGTCGACAGCGAGCCGACGACCAGCGTGTCGCAGCAGGATCTGATCGTCGGGTCGCCCGACTACATGGCCCCAGAGCAGGCCGCGGGCGCGGAGGCCAGCCCGGCCTCCGACATCTACGCGCTCGGCGTGGTGCTCTACGAGATGCTGACCGGGAAGCGGCCGTACAGCGGGCGCAACGCGATCGACATCCTGATCCAGAAGGGGGCGCACGACGCGGCCCGCGTGACCGACATCCAGCCCGACGTGCCCGAGGGGCTCGCCGACGTGGTGGCGTGGTGCCTGGCGCGTCTGCCCGAGGACCGGCCGGCGTCGATGCGGGCGCTCGAGAAGGACCTGATGCGGGCGCTCGACCCGTCGACGCCGCGGCCGACTCGCTCTGCTGTCGCTGCGGCGCTCGCAGAGAAGCGACAAATGAGAGTCTCCCCGGCCTCCCCAACACCACCGGGTGAGACGAAAGATGCTGAGCAGCCTAGACAGCTCAGCCCTTCTCCAAAATATCCGAGCTTCCAGACCTTGATGGTAGCATCACCTCTAACCGGGAGACCAACGGTCTTACCGACGGCGTCATCAACCAAACCGAAGCACTACATTTATGCAGCGATGGTGTCTGTTCTCGGTCATATCATCGTTTTTAGCCTGGCTTCTATTTCGCCTGTCGGTCCGAAAATTTCCGGTTTGGTGGCGTTGCTGATCTATTACGTATTGCCGAGCGTTCGCGTGCTCATCGATCGGAGACGCTACCATTTTATGGTTTCGATTCAGTGGATTTGGACCTGCTCCTGGATTCCGCTCATGTGCGCGTTATTGTTAGCCATAGGGACGGCGTTGATGTCTGAGCCTGGCGCTTCGGATTATAGTAGTAGTCCTTGGGTCAACTTGGGGCGAGCAATGGTGTCCGGCCTAGGTGTCCCTTTGAGCATCACTGGCAATGTCGTCGTGTTCTTCGTCTCGGTCGCGCTGGGGGCTTTCGCTAATATCTACTATCTTCGCATGGGTTCATGGCAGAGCATTTGGGATGGCAAGTACGAATAATCTGTGTCATGGCTTGATGACTGTATGGCTGGGCTGCATGGAGATCGCCTCGGTCCGGCTCACCAAGTCGGCGTGGTAACACCTCGGAGGAAGCGTGACGTCTTCAGGCGGGCGGCGATGGTGCCGGAGCGGGTGGGTTGGCGGGGTGGCTGGCGGTCGAGGAGTTCTCGATCTGCGACCGCGGCGGCCAGGTGCTTCACGACTTGGCCACCCGGACGTCGGGGAAGGTGGTGGTCGAGGGCTTCGAACCCGGGACGGAGCAGATCGCCGGGGCCTACGACGAATGACCGGCGCCGGACCCGGGCGTTCGCGGTGATCGTGCTCGAGGTGGCCGCGGGCGCGCATGTCAGTTCGGCGCTGGGTGAGTAATAATATAAGTCGAGGGCGTAAGTCGCGGGTGGTCAGCGGCCGGGAAAGGGCTGTAGCGGATGCGGGGCGGTCCGACGATCCTGTGACGGCAGGTGTCAACGCCCTCGACCTCAACGCCGACGTCTTGCTGGATCTCGCCCGCGCCCGGATGGTGTTCGGCAATTACCAGCGCCGGCCGCTCATGCACCTGCCCGAGCCGTACCTCGTGTGGTTCGCCCGCACGGGGTGCCGGGTCCGGCCAGGCCGCGCTCGATCGGCCGCTCCGGCGGTTCTGCGATCAGGACGACCGCCTCGGCGGGGCGAGCTGCGGGCATGGACGACGACGCGCTGGTAGAGGCGCGGACGATGCGCTCGATTTCGGAGCCTAACTCAAATCCAATCCATCGACGCAACACCTCTTCACTGAAGAGAGGCCAGTAGATTGAGGAGGTCGTCGAGCGAGGTCAGGCAGGGGGCGGGTCAGGCGATCCGTCGGAACGCATCGATGTACGGCTGCGGGATCCGTGTGGGCGTGGGGAGCGGCGTTGCGCCCACGTCCTCGCGGAATTGTCGCATGATGTCCGGCAGGGCCTCCAGGTAGGCGAGCATGTGCTCGCGGTTCAGGCCGGGGCCGATCCAGGGGATCTTGGAGTACCAGCGGACGCTGTCCATGAGCTGGTCAAGGCGGGCGTCGTCCATTGTCGGCGAGAACTTCTCGCTGAGCGGCTCGAGCTCCGGGTGGGGAAAGGGGACGTGCTCGAGCGCGGCGAAGATGCCGGGCGGGATGGCGGCCTCGCCCTGACGATAGGCCCGGAGCAGCTCCTCGCAGGACGCGGCGACCGCGGCCACCGGCTGTTCGTACGCCGGCCCGGAGCCCTTGCCGAGGACGAGCTGGCCATCGCAGCGGGTATACCAGGACTCGCCGCGGCTGTTGCACACGCGCAGGGCGTCGGTCTCGGGGTGTTCGTGGCGCTTCACGCCGTGGATGGTGGTGATGTGTCCATCCTGATCGTGGATGAGCATGCTGAGCGCACCGGCGAGGGTGTCGCTGCGGCCGGTGGCCCGCGCCCAGGCGCGGGTCTGGGCCCGCGGGACGCGGATATGGCCGGCCGCGAACCCGTCGGTGAGGAAGTGGTCGGCGAAGCCGTTGGTGTAGATGGCCCGACGCCACAGCGCCTCGTCACCAGTAGCGCGCGCCCGCACGGCGAGCGCCAGCGCGGCCTCGTGGTGCCGGCAGTAGGCGAGGACATTGTGCCAGCCGAAGTGGACGACGTTGTCCCGGGCGAGCTCGAGGTAGTTTTTTGCGCTCCACCAGAACACGAGGTTGTTGTCGGGGTAGATGACCTCCTCGCCGGTCAGCCATGTCAGCTCCGAGGCGAAGATCTTTCGTAGCTTCGGGATGTCGTTGTCGCCGGTGAGCCAGGGGAGCCGCGAGTACTCCTCGTCGAACAGCGCGTCGGGGTCGACGTAGAAGTCGCCCGAAAGCGCGACGATCTCGCCGTAGCTCAGCTCGTCGCCATTGCCCCCGCGACGGGTCCGTCGGTGCACCGCCACGCTCTCTCCGCAGGCCTTGCAGGCCCGTTCGAGGCCGTCGTTGCCGAGCCGCAGGTGCTCGGCGGCCTCGTACGCTTGGCCTTCCGGGGTGTCACGCTCGCGTTCCCGCAGGAACTGTGCGAGGGGATCGCCCCCGGGACCGCTCTCCTTCGTATCTTCGCTCATATACCCTCACTCCTTCGTCCACGGGCGATACAGGGGCTCGACATATTCTCTTGCCGACCAGACGTCGACGACACACGAGAGGCCCCGCTTCGTAAACTGTTCAAATCCTCTCGCGCACGCGTCCGCGAAGTTGGCCCGCCCGCCGTAACGGGTCGCCGCGACCGTCTCGACCAGACGGACCAGGCCGGTATCAACGAGATGCGTGAGATCTGCGCGGTTGCGGAACACCCAGCGATCACCGGTCCACGGCTGGCGCGCCGAGTCCTCACGCCGTTCGAGCCAGAATTGCCGCTGGGCGCCCCGGGCGCGCCAGTATCCGAACAGCGTGTGTCGGGGGAGGAGCACGATGAGCGGCAGGATGTTGAGGTGCTCGGCGCAGGCGGCGAGGAGCAGCGCCAGATCGTGGCAGGTGCCGCGGCGGTGGAGCTTGACCTCGTTGGGGAAGCGCACCCGCTGTCCGGCGACGCGCATGGCGGCGTACGGCTCGACGTCGGTGTCGCCGCCGGCATCCGGATCGGCGAGGTAGACCGGGGCGCCGGGCGGGGTGACGTACTCGAGGGCGAAGTGATCTTTCAGCGCGGTGTAGAGGGTTTCGACCTGACGGTCGAGGCCGTCGCCCTGGGCGTGGCCGTCGAACCCCAGTCCGCCGAGCTTCTCCAGGAGCAGGCTCGCCTCGGCGATCAAGGCCTTTGTCCCGTCGGAGTCGGGCAGGACGTACGAGGGGATGTACGGCCAGGCGTCGGTCTCGTTCAACCACTCGGTCGGATTGAGGTATGCGGTCGCCTGTGTCAGCTCGGCCAGGAGCGTCCCCTCCTGGGACACCGCCAGGGTGAAGTTGATCTGGCGGCGGTGGAGCGTATGCGCCGCCAGCAGCTCGTGGAGGGCCGGGAAGTTGAGGAGCTTAACGCGCCACGTCCTGATCCCGGGCGCAAGATCGACGACCTCGCTCCACGTCGACGAGGAGTGTCCGGTGTCGCAGGTCAGGGAGACCCGCGCTCGTTTGACCGCCGACTCGGTCGTGACGCGCAGCCGCGTGACGGGCGAATGCCCGTTGATCAACATAGCCGGACAGATCGCGGAGAGGCCCAGGTCGAGCTTCAAGGCGCTCTGCGAGCCGCGCATCACGCCGGCCGACTTGCCGGTCTGGAGCTTCTCGAGGGACTCGACCTGGCTCGCGGAGACGAGCAGCACGGCGTCGGACCGTCCGCTCAGCGCCGACGACACTGCGGTGAGCGGAGGGGCGCCGGTGTTGCATAGCGAATAGAAAGTGAGGGCCACGTCCGCGGCGGTCGGCGACAGGACGTTGCCGTACCAGCCGAGGACGACCGCGTCGGCCAGCCGCTCGCTCACGGCGCGGGCCAGCGTGAGGCCGCTGCCGCACACGTTGAGGAAGATCAGGGGATGGAGCGGTGCCTCGGCGAAGGCCGCCGCGACCGCGTCGACGTCGTACCACGTCGGCTCGTCGTGCTCGTCGGCGAAGCAAAGCTGGTACTTCTTGTTGTCCTCGCGCGCCCGGCCGATCAGGTGGACGAGCGAGGGCTGGCCGCTCTTGCAGGCTTCCGCGATCTGTTGCAGCGTGGGGTACTCGAGGTACGTGCAGTCGAAGCGCTTGCCCAGCAACGATGCCAGCGCGTCGAACTCGCGGCGGGCGTCCGGATCGAGCCCGCGCTCCAGCGTGTGGGAGGCCACGATCAGGGCGTGTTGCTTCGCGGGCCCCCGAGTCGCCGTCGGCTGGGTTGTGGCGGGCTTCGGCTCCGTCCGACGGACGACCTGGATCGATACGTCCCATAACGCGGGCAGCAGCTCCCAGGGGACATGTGAGAAGGGCTCCGCCGCGTCGACCAAGAGCACCGCCTGTTCGTCCGCCGGGGTGCGGGCGAGCGCACGCAGGCGCTCTTTCAGGCGGTTGGGGATGGGCGTCGATCGGAGATAATTGTCGAGGCGCGTGGGGTGTACCGCCGCGTCGTTGACGGCGACCCGTATCCCCGCGAACCAGCCCTTCGGGACGTCGGAAGGGGCCAGGTTGAAATTCTCGGCTGCGCCCCTGGGCGGGTCCAGACGAAACTGCCACCCGGAAGCGTCGCAGGTGATCTGCAAGCAGGACCGCTGTACTTTCACCGACGCGACGGTAGACCAATTCGCGTGCGGAGACAAGGGCGCTCGCCTTGTGCCGTCGATCTGTTCGCAGCGAGCGCGACGCTCATCCGCGCGGCGAAGCGGGACACCTGCCCTAACCCACGTTTCTTGCTTCGTGGGGAGCGTCAGCTCGATGGTGACTATCCTGAGACCTACCGCCCACCACGGAACCGCCGGTGACGGCTTCCCGAATCACGGCGGGGGCGGCGGTGCGACGAGGACGAGTTGACGCTTGTTGTTCGGGTCCTTGTCCTCGACTGGGAACAGTCGTGGGACCTCTTCGTCGAGATCGAGCATGGCGAATTCAATCGCATTCTCGACGGTGCGACCGTAGCCGAGGGCCTCGTAGAACGCGGAGGAGAACCTGACGGCGTCGACGTCGGAAATCGCGTCGCTCATCCCGATCGCCAAATCGATCATTGGCGGGATGTCACGAGTGACCTCCTCCGAATAGCAGGCGTTGAAGATGATCAGGCAGAGTTCTTTGCGTAGCGCCTTTAACAATCTGTGAAGTTTGGGTTTGTGAACAATTCCGTCGTCGTCTTCGCCAGCCTCGAACTTCAGCGATCCGTCCGGCTCGCCATGGCTGCTGATGTGCAACACTTGTGGTTTGTGCTGGAGTAGCGCAGAGCGAAGATCTTTGAAACGAGCAGCTTGAAGTTGGATGAAGTTAAACCGGTCCCGGAGCGCGGATGAGCGCATCGCAGCAATGATGCGGTTGAACTCCCTGTCCACGCGAATGCGCACTTGGGTATCCGGGCTCGCGGAAACGAGCAACACAGTGATCGTTTGCGGCAAGGGGCGCGAAGGGGAGGCAGGCTCGGGTGGGGAAGGCGGAGGGAGAGAGGGAGGGGGAGGCCAGATTAGATGGGGCACGAAAGCGAGGTTACGATTTCCCTTGGGGTCTTTGTCCCTGGGCGGGTAAAGGTACATGAAAGGCGGCTCTCCTAACAGAGAGTTACCGGCCACCTCGAAGGCATCCTCGACGGTTTTTCCATAGGCGAGGCCCTGATAAAATACTCTCATAGCGTCGCGTGCGTTCCCGGTCGGAATGGTCGTATCCATCCCGATGGCGAGGCAAATGCCCGGGGGGATTGAGTGAGCCAGTCCTTGAGAATCGCCGGCGTTGATGAACACCAAATGGAGATTTTTCTTGAACTCTTTGGCCGTGAGTAGCTTTAGTAATTGCTCTTTGTCGATAATCTGAGGATTGTCGCTCCGCGATTCGAGCATCAAAGATCCGTCGTTGCCACTCTGGGTGCTAATGTGTAGGATGTGAGGCTCATGCTGATAAAGCGCCGAGATAAGATCGGAATACCCTACGGCCTCCGATACCACGAGACGAAGCCGGTCTTTGTAATTCGGGCTTCGAATATTCTCTGCGATACTCTTGAATTCCTCAACGAAGTCCGAAAAATCCTTGAAGGCACGTTTGCGGATACTCGAAGTGGGGTTGGCCGCGACGAACAGGATTACGATGGGAGGGTGTTCCTGCATGAAGATGTTCCTCAGGGCGCGAGCAGGACCATCTGACGTTTTTTATCGGGGTCATTGTCGGGAGGTGGGAAGAGTTGCTGGACATCCTCGTCGAGCGAGAGCGTAGCCACTTCGAATGCGCTCTCGACCGTGCGGCCGTAACCGATAGCCTCATAGAATGCTACGGCGAATTCGATGGCATCCCTGTCCTGGACCTTATCGTCCATGCCAATCGCCACAGCGATCGTTGGGGGAATGTCGCGAGCGACGACCTGTGAGTCGCATGCATTGACAACCACGAGGCGGAGGTTATCACGCAGCGCTCTGAGCAATTTGAGAAGCTTGGGCTTCGTTACGAGGCCGCTGCCGTCGGGGCCCGCCTCGAATTGCAAGGCGCCGGTTGAATCGGCGTGACTACTTATATGCAGGATATGAGGCTTGTATTGGAGGAGCGCTGAGCGGAGCTCGTCGAAGCTGGCGGCTTGGAGCTGCGCGAAGCTGAGTCGATCGCGCAGCTCGGTCGAGCGCACCCGTTGGATGATGCTCTTGAACTCCTTGTCGACACGGAGGCGCACGTGTGACTCAGGGCTGGCCGAGACGAGCAATACGGTGATTGCCTGGGTCGCAGGACGCGTGGGTGGAGCAGTTTGTTGTGACGTTCCCGCGTGGCTGGGTGGGACGCCGAATCTTCCACGGAGCTCGACGACTTGTTCCTTGAGGTATTTCGGAGCCGCGACCGCGAGCGGGTCCCAGAACTCGGATACGCCGAGCAGGCCCCAACGGCGCAGTATGTCGGCGGCGGCAAAAAAGTATTGAGCCGAGGCGACACTGGTGTTGGGGAGGTTGTTGACGATGCGCTCGCCGTCCGGGACATCAGAAGTGGTCAACCACGTACGGAGGGCGTCGGGAGACGGGAAGATCTGCGGGAAGAGCTCGAGAAGGGCCCGGAGGGCGTCCTGGTTCATAGCGGCGCACAGTTTGCCAGGGGGGCGTGCGCGGTACAAGGACGGCGGCGGGCCGGCTGTCGTCAGTTCTTCAGGACGCGGGCGAGGTAGTTGCCGGTCGCACTGTTGGCCGTGCAGGACCTCCCTCCCGCCCGTCCCGCCCGCCCAGCCGGAACCTGGACCGCTACGCGCCGAGGTCGAGCTCCTCGCCGGCGCGCGCGCGTAGGCCCTCGTACGCCGAGCCGGCAGCCGGAGCTCGGGCACATTCTCCGCGCCCTATTGCGGCCACCTGACCTCGACACCGCCGCCGTGACTGTCAAGGGTCGGGGTCACTGATCGCCTCGAGGTCGGCAGAACTGATCGCCCCGATCATGTCGGTCGCGCCCTGCTGATCGAGACCGCCGATCGAGTTGCTCGAGGTCGGCAGAACTGAT
>Ga0075163_10012159_pt1 | contig 11215 bp, 7 predicted proteins | sample JI1023141ADNA_FD_71478 | JGI IMG/M metagenome (GOLD analysis project Ga0075163, IMG submission 71478) | Wastewater effluent complex algal communities from Wisconsin, to seasonally profile nutrient transformation and Carbon sequestration -... | ecosystem: Engineered > WWTP > Effluent > Algae...
CCCCACAATACTACGTACTACAAATTCCCTTATACTAGTAATGCTAATTTAGCTAATGGGAATAGGCTATAGATAGTGTTATTAGTATTGCTTATGGTTTTAGGTAAGTATCACACTAACCAATGTGTTTTCATAGATCAAGCTAGATCTAGTATTTTGTAAAAAATTGATCATAAAAATAATAACCTGATTATTTGCTTTAGTTAATAATTCAAAAATCCATACTACTATATATAGCTTGATTCTCTAAGCTGACCCTATATATAATGCTCGTTGCCACAGAACAGATGTAACAATTATAACTTTTGGCATCATTTTTACGCCAAGCGCCGTACTCCGTCTGTTCTGTGGCAAGAATCAATGTGAGTACGGCGTTTGGCTTTTTCTTTTGGAGATATTTTTATGCCACCTATTATCATCGCTATTGCTAACCAGAAAGGGGGTGTAGGTAAAAGCACCACCAGTGTAAACCTATCTGGTGAACTTGCCTTACGTGGTTATAGCGCATTATTAATTGACTCCGATCCACAAAAAAATGCTACTTCTTACTTAATGGCAACTGATCAAATTACTAATAAGCACCTAGCAACTTTTTTACTCTATGAAGTAGCACCTGAAAAACGAGGGTCTGCTAGGCAAATGTTAAAGCAAAAACCTGTTATTTACCCTTTAGAAGATTGTATTTTTGAAACAGGTATTGAAAATTTAGATATGATCCCTTCACATATTTCTGTAGCTAAATTTGAGCAAGCAAAAGCAGACAAAGTAACATTATTGCGCTCTGGGTTGGCAGAAATGGAATCAAGGGAAATTAAGTATGATTTTATTATTATTGATACTCCACCAAGTCTTGGGCCACTTCTAACCCTTGACCTTACTACAGCAACACATGTTATCACCCCACTTGCGGCTGAATATATGAGTTTAGAAGGAGTATCAGACTTTACAGAAACTTTTGCCAATATTAGAAATGGTCTTAACTCTAAATTAGAAATGCTTGGTGTAGTTACTACTAGATTTGATAATCGTAAAAATGTTAGTGCTGAGGCAGATGCTAGCATTAGGCGTGAGTTTGGTGAACTTTGTTTTGAATCAATTATTTTTGAAAATACTAGATTAATAGAAGCTTTTGCATATAAGTCTATTTTATCTCAATATAAGCCTCGTGCTCTTAATGCACATAATTATGCGGAATTTACAGAAGAAGTCTTAAAACGTCTTTCTTTACCAACACGTAAACTAGAAATAATAGGGTCTAAAAGTAAAAAGTAGGATAAGTCATGTCAGAAACCCCTAAAAAACGTTCTGCTAGCTCACAGCCCAAACGCTCTGCGCGTAAGAAGTTTGACGTTCAAATAGACCCTGAAGTTGATGCTTGGTCAAAAAAACTGTTCCATCCTATTAAACCTATTATTGATGGATTAAAAGAACAAGCTGCACAAAAAAGTGACCCTGACTTTATGTCATACTCTGAAAGAATGTCAGAGTATGACATAAAAGCTGAGTCTGACATTATGTCACACTATGACAAATCAGCATATAGTGACATAAATTCAGGGTCTGACAATATGTCAGAGTCTCATTTTAGTGAAAAAGAAATCTCTACCCCAAAACTTTTCTTAGATGAGTCTGATCTAAGATCTTTAAATGATCAATTTTCTAGATCACGTGATCACGATCACAGATCAAATGATCGCCCTAATGCTCTTAAAGATCAGCTTAATAGCCGATCTCAAAAACGATCAGAACTTGAAATAAAGTCAGAGGCTGACTTTTCTTCAGTTGTCCCTATGATCGAGTCAGACAGAGAAATAAAGTCAGATACTGACAAAATGTCAGACCCTGACAAAATGTCTGGGCAATTTCGTGTCCCTTTAGTCCGAGGAGAACTTAGAATTCCAAATTATATATTAAAAGGATTATTACCCGTTCTTAGTAATAGTGAGTTCGTAGTTTATCTATGGCTTTATTTTCTTTCTCATGGTTTTAGTAAAAACACTTGTTATGTAAGTGCTGGTAAGTTAGCAGGATCAGTGAACTTAACCGATCGAACCGTTTTTCGTGCCCTAAACTCATTAGAGTCCCGTGGACTTATTCGACGTACAAATAGACACTTCTTAGGTAAGGCTGGAGGACTGACATTTGAGGTATTTTTACCTGAGACTGACAATATGTCAGACCCTGACAATATGTCAGAAAATGTCAAAATGTCTGGGCAAGGAGTAAAGTCATTTCGATCAGACTCTGACATAAAGTCAACCATCAAAGATCATGATCATGATTTAAAAAAGATGACTGATCATGAAAGTAAAGTAATGGGATTTTATCAAGATTTAACCTCTAATGACTGGACACCTATGGATCGTTCTCAGTATGAACAAATAAAAGATATACCTATTGAAACCATAGAAACCAATATGAAAGTGATCGCTGGCCGTTCTGCTGAACCTGTTCGCAGCTTTGCTTATTTTGCTAAATCTCTGCGTAATGCTAGTAACCTCTTAGGAACAAAGGTTAGCCCCCGCACCCAAAGAACAAAAATAAGAGACTTTATTCAAGAAGTAATGAATACACATATTGGTGGTAGACTTGCTGTCTCAGATTTAGAAGAAAAAGTTCGTATTCGTTGTGAAGCAAATGGAATAATTTTTGACAAAATGATTTTTAATGAACTACTTTCCTCTCGCTAATAAAAACTCTCCTAATTAATATTTTTTAAAGTTTACCTAAATTAAATAAAAGTTTTTGCTCTCAAGAAAAAATATCTTTATAGGCTAAAAAGTATTTTGATTTTTTTTAATAAAGTGGTATAACCACCTTACCACATAAAAATCATTGGAGTTTTTTTAATGAAAGAACTAACTATTCCTACTGAGTCAAAGTCTAAAGGCGGTTGGAAGAATTTATGGTATTTTCAAGCTTATTTTTTTTATCCTCCAGTACTGCTTTTTTTATCAATAAATGCTGCTCAAAAGATAGGATGGCAACATTTAAGCTGGGCTTTGCCTTTAGGAGCAATTGTTTGGGGTTTTGTTGAGTATATAATGCACCGATGGATTTTTCATCAACCAGAACGAGGGCAATGGTGGGCACTACTACCTTGGGCACATAGAACTCATCACAAACACCCTAGAGAGATTAGTTTAATCTTTGCTCCAGTTTGGTTTAGTTTACCAATTAGTGTTTTAATTTGGTTTGTTTTAAGTTTAATTCTTGGAAATAAACAAATAGCAGTTTTAATATTAACCGGTATTTGGTCAGGATATTTATGGTATGAGTTTGTTCATTATACTGCTCATTGTCGTCAACCTAAGACCAAGCTTATGCGCTACCTAAAAACTTATCATTTACTACATCATCATACTCATGCCCCTATTTGGTTTGGAGTCACTTCCCCAATAGTTGATCACTTATTTGGCACTTATGAAAAATTACCTAAATCTAAAAAAAGTAATGTAAATAAATAACTTCAATCTGATAATGATACTATTAGATAGATAAATTAGGAGATTTTTAGATTAATAAAAGGGTTAAAAAGGTTAAAAAAGCTTAGCAGGGTTATTCGTCGTCTTCTTCTAGGCCAGGGATGATAGTAGCCAAGCAAACTCTATTACGGCCAGTTTGTTTAGCACGATAGAGGGCTTCATCTGCTTGTTTAACTAGTTCTTCTAAAGTACGACCACATACAGGGTGTTGAGCTACACCAACGCTTACAGTAACACGTCGTGGACAGCCATGAGGAGTAAAATCTATTGCCTCAATACCTTGTCTTAGTCTTTCTGCTGCAATTACAGCGCCTTCAATACTAGTTTCAGGAAGTAGTACTATAAATTCTTCTCCACCATAACGAGCAGCCATATCATGAGAGCGCAAGTGATCACCTACAGTTTGAGCTGTCATACGCAAAACAGCATCTCCAACATCATGACCATAGGTATCATTAACACTTTTAAAGAAATCTATATCAAATAAGAGAATTGAAAAAGGTCGAGTATGGCGATTAGCAACAGAAAACATTTTTTCTAATTCTTCTTGGGCATGATTACGGTTCCATAGCCCAGTAAGTGCATCACGGGTTGCTTGTTGATAAAGCCTTTGATGATAGGAAAGATCTAAGCGGTCTTTTACTTCAAACTTTAATATTGTGTCACCAATGCTTATTTTATCAGCATTACGCAATACAACTTCTGCAATCTTTTCCCCATTAATATATGTGCCATTTTTGCTATTAAGATCAATTGCAGTAACTCTTGAGGTAGCTATATCGCCATTATCTTGAACTGTAATTAATATATGGCGTCGTGAAGCTTTACCATCATCTAGTCGAATATCTGCTTCTTCACTACGACCAAGTACATTTTCTGGTTTGTCTAATTGAAAAACACACCCAAAGTCACGGCCTTCTATAACTGTAAGGGTATAGTAATGACTTGATGCACCGCCCTGCGAGCCACGGACATCAGCCATTCGCAGTTCGATAGTTTGGTCATTAAGTGGTTGAGTTAAATTTGCGTCTCTATCCTTGGCCATGCTTTTTAAATTATAAAGTTATTCTAAGCGTGAATAGGGGTAAAATATCATAGGTAGGTTTGTAATGTCTATGCTGATTATGCGTTTAGAGAGAAAAAGTTAAATAACTACCGTTACTAATGAGCATTTTTACTCAAGTCCAAAGTCAACAATACGTAATAATCCTGCTTTATTAAGTGCTACTACGGTTTGAATAGTTTCTAAATCTCCTTGTAGGCAATGCAGGCATTCGCTTAAAGGATGTGTACCATCAAAGAGTTGTAGAATACGCATAGTTTCATCTGAAAAATCAGCAGAGAAGAACTCAGGATTATCCTCAGTATTTACAGACATAAAAACTTCTCCTGGCGGTAATTGCTCAATTAATCTTAATTCTTCATCACGACGACGCATTGCTTCCATTAAAATACCTTGAATGCTTTGTTTAATAACCATAGTGCGATCTATAGTTTGGCTATGAAAATTAAAATTCCCTCCATCCATACACCAATTAACCAAACAATAAATTGCTGTTTTACCAGCTAGATCTTCAAATTCAGCATCAATAATACGGCCTTGATCTATATAAATTACTCCATAACGGCCTGATCTAGATAAATGTAGGCTACCAGATTTATTACCAGAGGCTAAAGACTGTAATAAGTCTGGTAGAGGCATTTCAGAAAGTTTTCCTCTTACATCTCCTGCTAAGCGGACTTTTTGAAGCATTCGACGTAACCTAATACTTATTTCTCCAATATCAAAGGGTTTTAACCAGTAATCTTCTACACCGCCTTGTAAAGCTTGGAGTTTATTGTCTGTTTCTCCACAACCTGTTAGAAAAACAAAAGGAATATCAGCAAAATCATCATTACTTTGTAGATATTCAAAAAGCTCATAACCATTTTTACGTGGCATGGTTATATCAGAAATTATAAAACTAGGAGAATTATCTTTTAATTTCTCAATTGCCTCTTCACCATCAATTGCCTCTATTACAGAACAACTAAACTCTCCTAGCAGTTCTACAATTAGCTCTCTAACCGCAGCATCATCATCTACTACCATTACAGATAAATTGCTAAAATCCATTCTTTCTATAGGGCGAAAACTACCAGTATTACGGCCTGAGAAAGCTACACGAGATTCCCCAGAACGTAGCTCAGAATTGTCCAGACTAGGAAATTGCCCAGTAGGTCGTTTAATAGTACTACTGCTAGGAGAAGCTAAAGCAGGTATTTCTTTAGGAGTAACAAATTTAGCATCAAAAGAGGGTATTGGATTATCAACAGGAAAAACTAATTTAGGGATTTCTGTAGAATTAGCAAATGTATTTGCGCTTCCATTTGATTGTTTAGCTAGATCAAATATTGCTGGAAACTTTTCTTGAGCTAAATTTAGAGCTAAACTACCTACTGGAACAGAGTTTGAGCTTAATCCATTATTGGGTATGGAGGTTTTAATAATAGGATTTTCCTCTTCTATTAAGTCATTAATAAGAGGCATACTTTCATCTGAATCATCTGTTGCAACAGAAACAAGTAATTCCACCTGATAACTTAATAAGGCTTTTTCTATATATTCTTGAATGGCAGAAGATACATTTAATCCTGAGGTTAATTTATACCTGTCTAGTATTAAAAGCACTTCATGAAGCCAATTTAGGTCTAATGGTGAAGTAGAAATTAAATGTTCAAAATATTCTTTAGCTGTTTGTAATTGTTCACTTCCAGTATAAATTTGAGCTAGTTGTTCAATTGGTCTTAGTGTTCTATCTAAACGAGATTGTTTACAATATATGCTAATAATTTCTTTTAAGTTACTATCTGTAATACTTGGTTGTAATAATTCTGCTTTATGTAGGTACGTTAAGGCTTGATCTAGCTCTTCAATATTATGAAAATGTTGAGCAATTTTAATATAAGATAAACGCAAAGTTTTAATATCATTGTTTAATGCAGCAATTTTAAGAGTACTTTTTAAGGTAGTGATATCTTCTAAAGAACTTTGTTCTTGGGATTTTGATTGTTGAGAATTAGTTGCAATTGAATCAATAGTAGACTCAGGGTGTGGGCAAATAGATAAACTAGTGTCGTGATGGTTTTGACAAACCGGGCACTCTTTATTAGCTGTTATCATTGTTAATTCCAGAAAATAGAAATTCTTTTCGCGTTATCCTAACAAGCTGTTATATATTTGAACAATTATATCATATGTAGTTAGTTAAGTTAGATGTTCAAGAGATATTTTTGATTTTTTCTTGAAACTTAATTTAACTAGTTTATTTACTTAAGGTTAGCGGGAATATGTTTTGTATAATATTTAAGAAAATATCATACTTCTTTTAAAAAATCACGAGAAATTTAAGGGTATTTCCTATGATTAACCTAGACCTAGAAAAAGGTACTAATATTAAAATAGCATTAATTGGTTTTGGTAACTCTGCTTGTCGTCTAGCAGAATTATTAGTTGAACGAGAAAAAGAAATTACTGACAAATATGGAGTAAAAATTATTTGTACTGCTATTGCTACAGCACATCATAGCAAAGTGGTTTCTTTACAAGGGATTGACTTACTATCAGCCTTAGAGTTGATAAAATCCAAACAATCTTTATCTAATCTAAAACAAGTAGAAATAGTAACAGATTCTTTTCAAGCCATTGATAAAAGCAAAGCAGATATTGTTATTGAAACTACACTTTTAAGCCTAGAAAATGGCGAACCTGCTTATAGCCATATTAAACATGCACTTTTAGCTAGTAAAAGTGTTGTTACTGCTAATAAAGGCCCACTAGCTTTTGCTGCTAGTGAGCTACTAGCATTAGCTCAAAAACAAGGATGTTTTTTGCGCTATGAATCAACAGTAATGGATGGCACTCCAATTTTTAACCTAGCTAGACATACTTTACCTCTAGTTAAATTTCATAGAATTCGTGGAATAGTTAATAGCACAACAAACTTTATTTTAACTGAAATGGAAGCAGGTAAAGACTTTGATAATGCGCTAAAAGAAGCACAAGAACGCGGTATTGCTGAAGCCAATGCTAGCCTAGATATTGATGGTTGGGACGCAGCAGTAAAAGCAACAGTATTAGCTAATTGCCTAATGAATGCTAGCTTAAAACCTACTGATGTTGCTCGTACAGGTATTAGCAATATTACCTCAACAGAACTTTTAGCTTCTATAAAAGCAGGAAAAAAAATCCGTTTAGTTATGGATATTGAGCTTATAAATTCAGAGGTTCAGGCTAGAGTTGCACCTACCAAAATTGCTAAAGAAGATATTTTCTATAATATTGATGCTTTTTCTAATATTTTAGCTCTAGAAACAGATTTAATGGGTACTTTAATGATTGTTGAGCAAGAACCAACATTAACACAAACAGCTTATGGCCTACTTAGTGATTTGCTTTCAATAGTTGAGCAAACCAAAATTACTTAATCTTCTGGTACAAACTTATAGAAATTATTTATCGTCTCTATATGCTGTCGAATAAGCCCTTCATGCTCTTGTTTAACTATAGGGTTAATAATGTTATTTGTTCCTTTAGGATCAGTTGCTAAATCATAAAAATAGTCTTGGAAATTTACCCCATCAGCAATATAAAGCGATTGTCCATTGTTAGAAAGTAATCCATAAACTGCTCCATAGCTAGAAGCTACTAGGTAATAGTCTTGTAAATAAGTTTTTTGCTCTTCTAGCGTTGTGGTAAATAGTGGTCTACCAAAAATCTTATGTTTAATTATAGGTTTATGCCCAAGTAAGTAATAAAGACTAGGTGTAATATCAGTAGAAAATGTTAAGGTTTTAGTATTCCATACCATACTACTAAGAAAATTATTTGGTAAATGAATGATTAAAGGAATTTTAAGGATTTCTGGAAAAATAGTATAGGCATGACCAAAACGACCTTCTTCTCCCAAAGAATCACCATGATCAGCAGTAAAAATAATTATACTATTTTCAAACATTTCTTGAGATTTAAGAAAATTAATAAAATCTCCAAAACACTTATCAATTTGTTTAACTCTTGAAGCATATGGAGCATAAAAATTACTATATGAATCCTTATCAATTACACTACGGCTTTCCCTGTTAATTACTGAAACATGAATATTTTGCGGTTGGGTATAGACAAATATAGGGCGAGTTTTATCACTACGATTAATAATTTTTTCTTTTATTTCTTCTAGACTACTACAAAACTTTAAACTCTGTGTTGAAACCCCTTTATCAATTTGAATAATGCTAGGGGATGGTTTAACTATGGTTTCTAAAATAGAGTCTATGCTAATAAAACTTTGATAATTTTCTGCTTCAAGAAGTTTTGCTAGGCTATTCATAGGGTAAAAAGGTGTAACATATTGCTTATGCAGTAACATCCCACCTACCCAAATAGAAGGCTCAGATAAACCTGTAGCACCATAATGAGTAAAACTATTTTCCATTACAATGCTCTCTTTAGCAAATTGACCTATTGAAGGGGTGAAATTAACAGACCTGTTATATACACCTATATAGTCTTGTCTTAGGCTATCAATGGTAAAAATAAAGATATTTGGTTTTTTATTTTGGCTAGAGCTAAGTTTTTCTACTAGATTTATTTCTACTGGATTAGTTTTTGTTTCATGAGGAATATTACTAGAATTTTGTAAAAGCTTATAAAAAGAACTGTTTTGATTAGTAGGGATAAAAATCTCTTTTAATAACCTATAAGATATATCATAACCACTATATTTATCTGAGAGTTGTCTTGCTGAAACTGACTTGGTGTTTATTTGCCAAACTATTTGATTTTGTAAAAGAGATAAAATCTTATAAGTAAGTAGACTTAATATAGTAGCAAATATCATTAATACTACTTTAGGAGACTTTGTTTTATAAGTAGGCTTTGTTAAATAAAAGCAAACAAACATAAATAGCCAAACTAAGATGGCAATTAATTTTTGTAAGAGAAAGTTCCAATCTAAAGCAACAAACTTTAAGGTTAGTAAATAAGTGATTATAAATAAGCTAGTTAGGAAAACAAACTGTCTAGCTAGATTAAACGAAGTTTGATAAAGCAAAGGTCTTACTAGCATAGCTATTGCTGCATCAATAGGTTTTTCTTTGTCAATTAATTGAATACTTAAACTACTAATAAAAGTTACTATTGCACTAGCAAACATTAATGCAAATAAGATTGCTAAGCTATTGTTAAAGGAAATCGCTGCAAAAACTATATTTTTGAAAATTAGAGTAACAAAGATAATTACTAGTATTTGTATTAACCAAAATTCTATAACAATGGCTTTAGATGTAAGTCGAGCTAAAGCACGAATTAAGTTAATTATGGCAAAAATAGCCATAAACATTACTAAGTGAGCGCTAAAACTCCAAGCTAAGGTAAAAAAACTTTGGTTTGGAGTAAGGTAAAAATCAGTATTAGTTGATAATCTAGCTTGAAAAATAACAAAGTAAAGTAAGCAGGTAAAAAAGGACGTTTTTAACAGAGCCAAAAAAATTCTTTTATCTTCTATATCATCTGTACTTTCTGCCCAAAGTAGCTTTGGATAGTGACTTAAATAATCAATTGCTACTAAGAAAAAAAGCGGTAGAAGCGTAATAAAACACCATATTAAACTACTAATACTATTTTCTAGTGTACTTAACAAGGGTTTGAACACTAACACTATGCTAAAACTAGTGTTAACTATAATAAAGGCTTGAGATAATCTTTTTGTACTAGGTGTTTTTATTGTAGGTAATAGACAAGGAATAAGTAGAATGCTTAAAGCTAAGTAGATATATGGCTGAAATTTAACAAATACTGGTAACCAAGTTACTAACACTAGCTTAATAACTTGTTGATAGGTAAAAGGAGGATAGGCTAGTAAACAATAAAATGAAGTTAAAATAATAAAAACTGCAAAACTTAGTCTGATAACTAAAGAAAAAATTTTATTAATCATAAAATTTATTAATTTACTAATTTGTTGAAATTATTTTCTGTCGAATGTTTTGAGCCTCTTTATTATTTGGGTCAATCTTTAGAGCTTGATCATAATATTTAAGTGCTAATAAAATGTCTTTTTCTTGCTCAGCAATTTTACCTAATACCAAATAAAAGTCTAAGTATTTAGGGGTTATTGATAAGCCTTTTTTTAAGTATATTTTAGCCTGAGTATTATTATTTCTACTATTTTCTATCATTCCTATTAAAAGTAGTGCATCAACAAAGTTAGGATTTTTTGCTAGTACCTTTGTTATTAGGCTTTCAGCTTCTTTGCTATTGTTTTGGAAAAAATAAATACGAGCTAACCCAACACTTTGATCTAAATAGTTTGGATCTAAATTTATTCCTTTTTGGTAGGTTTCTTTAGCTTTATCATATTGTTTGGATAATTCATAAGCATGTCCAAGATAAAAGATTAAATCTCCATTGCTTGGCTCAAGTGCTAGACAACGTTCACAAGCATCTACCATTTCTTTAAATTTACTTTGGCGTAAATAGGCTTCTTGTAGTTCTGGACAGGCTTCACTAGGTAAGGGAGCCACTTTAAGAAATTTTTCTAGTGTTTGGGCTTGTTCTTGGTATTGATTTAATTTTTTATATATGGTTGCTAATTGGTCTAAATAAATATGGTTATTAGGGTAAGCTTGATTTAGTTGCTCAGTTAGTTTTAAGGCTTCTAGGTATTTTTTCTGGTCTAAATAATTTCGAC
>Ga0075163_10012160_pt1 | contig 11214 bp, 25 predicted proteins | sample JI1023141ADNA_FD_71478 | JGI IMG/M metagenome (GOLD analysis project Ga0075163, IMG submission 71478) | Wastewater effluent complex algal communities from Wisconsin, to seasonally profile nutrient transformation and Carbon sequestration -... | ecosystem: Engineered > WWTP > Effluent > Algae...
GAAGGCATCCTTGCTACCACACTCAGGGCAAGTAGCGTGTGTTACCACTGGGCTAGACATGCCGCACCTATCAAGTCCCTTCCTTCTCTAAAATCTACCCACCAATTTTCCCAAGTCCAAGTTTCACAGTCACCCGTACAGTCTTCTATTGTAATAGTTGTCCCTGAATTTTCCACGGAATTTTTCCAAGTTTTATACCAATAGATGTACTGATTCTCTTTATACATACCCTTATTCATTGTAACTCCAATCAGCTAATGCTCTAGGTGCTAGCAGAGGATTAGTCTCTACAAATACTTGGTTCTCTGGATTAACTACAGCTAGCCTGTATTTAGGTACCCTTCTAAACGGTGTGTACAAATTGACCACGTTGACATCGTTGTTCCTAAGGCAGAGGATACCATGCTCAAACTTCCTGATCATCTTCACCCCACCATACTAGTTGTTCTGGTACTGCTAGTTTGTATCTAGGTGACCATTCATCCCACATACTTTCTCTAAGATTTCCATTAAAATAGTCTCTGAATAATAGGCCAAAGGAATTAGAACTATGTTGGTAACCAGACGTACATGTCCCATCTTTCCAGTAATCAAAGGACCATTTCGTTGGACTGTAGTTCCAAATAGCGATACCATTAGTCATCCCAATACATCTCCTCTAGCTCTGAGATTTCCTCAAAGTCTTCGAACTCGTCTAGGGAGTCGTAGATAGAGTCAAGACACTCTTGGCAATAATAGTCTTCCCAAGCCTCCACCCATTTAGCATCAATAGAATCACAAGATTTACAACGAAGCCCCATTACAGCCTCACCTTTCCACCAGTAAGCAGGTTACTAAGTTGGTTGAAGATAGCGCCAGAAAGGTCTCCTACCTTAGTAATACTAACAGACTTAGGATAGATTTCCTTAACATGGTCAGTAAGGATACCAATACCTACACACTCAACACCATGCTGTCCACAGTCATCAATAGCATTTTTAAGACCTTTGATTAGAGGCCCTCTACCACTGTACTCATCTCTAACGTTAATAGTCTCGTTAGCAGGCTGACCATCAGACAACACAAAGAGAATCTTACGTTTCTCAGGACGTTGTAGAAGCTCATGGTAAGCCCAGATAACAGCGTCCCTATCAGAGTTGTTACCACCAGAAGCACCACCAATAGCAGCTACAGCACCTTTAGAAAGCTGTAGAGATTGGCTGAAGTCCTTGAACTTATAAAGGTTCAATGGCTCCCAACGATGATACTTAGATTTACTGTTTTTAGCTTTGTGGACTACGTCACTAAGACCATCACCGTGATCTCTATTACTGAAGCCGGTGATCTGGTATCTAATTTGTGTACCCTCCAGACACTCCGAGAAGGCCACAGCAGCGTCTCTAGCTACTTGAATCTTCGCCCCACCCATAGAGCCGCTAAGGTCAATGAGGAAGTGAACAGCAGTATCTAGCTCCATACGGTCCTTACGCTGCTTGTACACCGTAGGAGAGCCTAGAGAGCCTGCTACGATACGCTTAGTGTCCAGTCTACCAAACTCTCTAGCAAAGTCCCAATCACGACTCTCCTTAGCCATAAGAGCACGTCTAAGCTTAGCCTTCATGGTATTAACAAGACCACCAAGATTAGACTTAACCTTCTCATAATCAGCGGCAGCAGTAGACTGCATAAGGTCATGCACTCTGCTCTTTCTCTTGTTGTTAGAAGTCTTGGTGTATACCTCATCCCAGCGAGTAGACAAGACACGATAGTCAGTGCCGGAAGGATTAGCGGCCTTCATGAATTTATCTACCTTGGACTGAGTATCATCCTTGATAGCCTTGATAACATCATCAAGCATCTGGTTGCCTTGAGCATCCTTAGCTTTACCGACAGGCTTACCATGAGGGGCTTTGCCTTCAGTGAAGTCACCATTAGGATCAAACTTGAAGTCAGCAGGGTCACCATCAAGACCCTTACCAGAGCCACCCTTAGGCTCACCATCCTCAGGCATAGGCTCAGGCTTCTTATTAAGCTCAGACTCCTCTAGAAGCTTCTCTACTGCTAGGGCTAGGTTAAGAATCTCGTCAGTGTTCTTGCATTCTCTAGCCAAGTCTGCAAACTTATGTCCCCATGCCTTGAAGCGATCAGGGAGCATGTTGTACATCTCTCTGTTGTTCTCTCCGGCATAGTCCAAAGTACCAGCACGAGTGATAGCAGATTGAATTGCGGGAGCGGTGATAGTAGTAAACACCTCTTGGTTAGCTTTGGTATACTCTAGCTCCTTGACACCTACAGACTCCCTCATAGTGTGGAAGTTCTTCTGAGAGCCGGGGTATTCTTTCATAACCAAGGACTCTAGACGAATATCCTCAAGAGTATTGGAGATAGAGAAAGCCTGTTGAGATTGAGTATCACCAAACTTCTTAACAGACTTGAAGTCAGTATGTCTTACGTGGCCAGCCTCATGGTCCAGTAGACCACGCATAGTCATTACCTCTTCGTGACTAAACTCTAGATTATCAGGAAGAGAGGGAAGGGTAATCTCAGTACCATCGGTATAGGCTACAGCAGTCTCACCATCAGCCTCAAAGATTACATTACATTCCTTGTTACGACCAAAGACAGCCGCAGTCTGTTGAATCTCGTGGACTAGTTCATGTCCCTTTTTCATTCTTCATCACTCCATTGTGTTAGTACGTTTGCAGATACACTAAGCCATTTCTCAGAATTTAAATTCTCTGTGTGACTATGTAGTAAGTAGTCTGACCTAGAATCTTTAAACGGTAGCCAAAAGACTTCAGTCTGTCTAAAGAAAAACGTTTCACCAAAGCTTCCTTCGGAGGTGCAGATAGTTATCATCACTCACTCCAAAATGCTAGGATTACAGGGGCGGCATGTTTCATACCAGAGACATTACAGGTTTCTTTTTTACCTTGCCCAAACATAAAAGACGATATATCACTGTATATATAGTTGTATTTATAATCCTCTAGTAGAAGAAAGAATGATACATAGGCTCTAGGCTCTAGATGTCTACCACCCAAATGAATACCAGCCATCATTTCTTCTCCCAGAATAGGATAGGTAAAGGGGCGACAAGCGCCGCCCCCTCTAGTTCAAATTCACCAGCCCAACCTTCGGTATCTTTGTACAGCCAGATATCTCTAAAGTTATGTTCTCCCGGCCAAACATACCAAAGCTTCTCGTCAGCCCATTTCATTGTGTAGCCAATAGGAGTTTTATAGATACCTTTAGCCTTTGCTGACACGATCCACCAAGCCTTTCAGCACAGCAGCATCAGCCTCCGTGGCACGATCTACGATGGTCTGAGTGAGAGCACGATGAAGGTTCTTCTTGTCCTTAGGATAGATAGAGTTGAAGAACATAACACTACGAGCGATAGCCAGCATACCACGAGGAGAGATAGGCTGTAGTACTTTAGCTTTCTCGAAGGCATCAAGGTGTTCAGTGGTGTACTTACCAATCACATTGACTTCTTCTTCTGCAAGCATAGGGAAGTGGCGCTTGACAAGGCTCTTACGTTCTTCATCAGACAGGTATTCAACCTTAGCCCAGATAGTGAAGCGATCAAGGAAGGCAAGAGACTGAGGACGAGCACCTTGGTACATGCCATGCTCATCACCTTGACCAACAGTGTTACCAGTACCGAACATACGGAACTGTTCATGAGGATAAACCACACGACCACCATCTTCTGTGATGTTCAGACCATTACCCTCAAGAGCAGCTTGCATAACATAGCTGACATCGGGACGGCAGAAGTCAAGTTCATCGAACACACAGATGTAAGGACCAGACATAGCCTTAGGCAGCATACCATCCACAAAGACGGACTTACCATCTTGCAGGGTATCACGACCGATAAGGTCCATACGAGTAATCTCAGAGTCGAAGTTGATCCGGGTGAAGGGCCAGTTAAGGTGTGCTGCAATCTGTTCAATCAGGGTAGTCTTACCAGCACCAGTATGCCCTTGCAGATACATACGTTGATTACTGATGATTGCATACAGAGCCTTGACCAGAAGGTCTTCACGATAGATGTAGTGAGGGTCAATAGCAGGCACATCAGGGTGCACACCATCCCACTCCCATACTGGCACATCCATCTTGACTTTGACCAAATCAGGGAAGACATCCCCGACAGGTTTCATGACAATGCGCCCATTAGGAATGGTACCATCTCCGACAATCTTAGCGTCTTCGAAAGGCTTACTTGCCAACTCCTTGGTCATACGAGAAATTGCAGCAGCAAGCTCTTTGATTTCTTTCTTGGCTTTAGCGATTTCCTTGTCGGAAAGCTCCTTGACAACAGAGACCTCACGAGCAAGGGCCGTATGAGTCTGAGCAGCGGTACACACAAACTTCTCAATGTCGGTGTACTTGGGAACATCAAAGCTACCCAACAGATGATCAAGGGTAGTCTTCTTCTCAGCAGTCAGGTTAGGGAACTGGGGAATACCCAAGTCCTTAAGATCACCAACAGGGATATACCCTTCGGAAAACTCTTTCCAGTCACGATACATAGCCCAGAGAGTAGCCACAAACTTATCTTCAGGGATAAAGTTAGGGATAATCTGAGCATCACTAGGAGCATTAAGAACAACCTTGACAAACTCCTCATGACTAACAGCACCACTAGCTACAAACAATACTGCAAAGGGAGGAATAAGATCAAGTGTCTTATAGAAGGTACGCTCAAACTTCTTCTCAATAGCCTCATAGCCAGCAGGATTGTTGTCCTTCATGTAACGCTTGAAGGCATGTTTAACATCCTTACCCTTCATCTCCCATTTCTCTGGGTCTTGAAGCTCAATCTCTTTCACAAGATTCTCAAGCTTCCCATCAGAAGGGCCATTATCCTTGAACATAAAGCTGCACAAGGGATAGATTTCGATAGCAAGATCATTGTAGGTTTTCATTCTTCATTCTCCGTCATTGTTGAATTTAACAAGGTTGATAGGCATCAGTAAGTATGTTTGTTTGTAGTCACCATCATTTTGGTAGGTTTTACCTTCAGTTGCAAACTCTCTAAATGCCCCATACAAATAATTAGTATTCCAACCATCTGTATACGCATTAGTTCCTTTCAGGACAAAGAAATACCAGTTTGCGTCCCACCAACCTTTATAGAATCCTAAAGCCATCAAAGCCCTCCGTATAGATTAGAGTGTTACCCATGATGACTACTTCCTTAGAAGCAAACTCAGTAAGCATCTCTGTGATTACCTCACCTCTTTTGCTGGGATCAAGAAGATTATACTGGCATAGAGGAATAAGGGCAGTACCCATAATACCACAAATGTTTAGTGGTTCTAGTGGTAGTTCTTTAATCTCAGCTGTCATCGTTCCATACTCCTAGGTCTATAGGTGCTATCTTCTGGTGTTTGTCATTAGCTAACCAACCGTAGTCATCCTTAAACTTATAGTGGTGTACAAAATAGTTTTCTTTTAAGACTGTTCGTACACCTACACCCTTTAGCCAGACAAAGATTCCTAGTTTCTCCATTTTCTTGAGGTCTCCAAAAGAGCTTCGTACAGAGGCGTTAGTGGTTTAGGCTAGGGGTACCCTATGAAAACTCTTAGAGGGCATCTGGTGGCTCTCCTAGGCTCTCTACGGGCATGGTTTAGAGTAGGTGGTGTCTGCACTCGGATTCGAACCGAGACTGAAGAGGGTTTAAGGCTCTTGCCTCTGCCTGTTGGGCTATGCAGACTTGGTGACCCCGGAGAGATTCGAACTCCCGACCTTGGAATTAGAAGTTCCTTGCTCTATCCAACTGAGCTACGGGGCCGATATTAGTTATTTTACTAATGCCACCATTAGAATTAAGTCAATAAAGAAAGTAGCAAAGAACAAACCGTTTGCTCCGTACTTATATTTAGCATCAAACCAAGCCATAAGAAGTGTGAACATCACTCAGCCTCCGATCCTTACCATTTTCCAATTTCTACTGTAGTCCTTACAAAATCATAATCAGTAGAACTAGGTTCTTTGTCGTCAGCCTCCAGCCAATCAAAGAGTCGGGTATCTTTAAAGAACATTACAGGTGCATAGCCCATAAACACTTTGTGGGCTGTGATAGTAGTAGGTTTGGTATTCTGCTCTACTTGCTTATAGGGGATACCCTTAAGATATGCTCTGATAAGATTGTAAGCCCTAGCCTCACGCTTAAGTCTGACGTTACGATGCCAGTCATAGGTGTTAGCTTCTTGGCTCTCTGCATTAAGTAGCTTCTCCTTGTTGCGCATGCGACAGGCACGAGAGAGGTTACGCAATGCACGTTGTTGCTGCATCACAGACAAGTGAGACAGCCTAAGGGAATGTTTAGTTGTTTCCAGTTTCATTCTTCGTAGTCCTCTATTAGAAGTTCAAGGAGTTGTCTAGCCTTCTCTCTCATCTTATACTGCTGAGGAGAATGGCCTTGGCATTCGTAGGCAATTACACATTTAGTTGGAATATGAGTAAGCTCATAGCGCATATGAAACCCACCAATACCCATACCAATACGTTGATCAGTAGATTTCCACCAAATATCTTTTTCTTCAAGCTTCATCTACTGATCCTTACGATTAGACATGATGTACTCTTTAGTTTTCTTTAGCTCGGCAATCTTAGTATCAAGAACTTTTATCTGGGCCAACAATTCTTGGAGCTTATCCATTATTTGATCCTCCAGACACGAATCGTATTGTTGGGACGATCCTTACGGATTACAAAGTAGGAGCCATAGCCACGAGTGTTGAGACTGGTAAGGCAATAGGAATAAGCAGCATTGCTGACACGAGCAAAGGCTTTCTCCCAGTTGTGTTGACCTTGAGGCTCAACAGGAACGGCAAAGGAATCACCCTTCTCCATTTGAGCAAGAGGATATTTAGAGGGCTGGCCACGAGACCAGCCAGAGATAGGAACATTCTTTTCGATCTTAAACATTATACTCTCCTTGGTTGTAGCCTATCAAGCCACCATTTGGCTTCTAGTGCATCTCTGATAGACTTGTTCTCAATGTTCCCATCTTCCATACACCAGATAAGACTACGCCTACTGACACAGACAAGAAGGAACATAAAGAACAGGTATTGTGCTAGTAGGTGAATCATTTCCACTTCTCAGGGCAAGACTTACGGATACGACGCTGTTCACACTGGCTACGAGCTTTGTTGGTACGATAGTCCAGAGACTCAAAGCCCCATGCTACCTTCATCTTGTCACAGGTACAGATAGCGTAATAGATACGAGTATAGGGATCATAGACAGAGTCACCGTCTACCTTAGGCTGATCAGGAACCACAACTACAGGAGGCTCTGGTTCAGGCTCAGGAGTAGGTTCACACCCACCATCACCACAGGCTGATGCCTTGACAGCAGTAAGGGCTACAAGCATTAGTGCTAGGGTAGTAATCTTCATTCTTCTTCTCCAGAATAAATCCAAAAGCCATCTTCGTCAGTGAACCCATCTGCATAGAGAGCTTCATAAAGTTCTTCATGAACCTCATCTCCCTCTACAAGATTGACACACCATTCTGCGTATTGTTCTTTAGTGGCCATGATGTTTCCTTAAAGCGCTAGGACTACGATAAAGACAACAGCCGTAGTCAGGTTAATTAGGATTGCCCCTAGGATGATAGGGATGATTAGGGAAGGTCCAAGCTTCATTCGTCACTCCATTGGATTAGTGGTTTACCAGCAATAGGAACATAAGATCTTCCTTTATAGTAGTCCAGCCTACCTTGAGACTGATTTCTCAAGAGTGCTTTTATAAGACACTCCTCTAGGCTGTACCAATTTCCTGAGTGCAGCCCTGTTGATCTTGTCACCATAAAAAAAGGATCATCGTAACCCTTACCCATGATATTTAAAGCTACTTCATCCGCCATGATGTTCCCTTAGAGTTCGACAAGCCCATTGACAAAGTGAGTAGCCATCCGATCAAACACGAAAGGATCGCTAAGGTTCTTGGTGCCACGCTTCATGCTGGCAATCTTGGCCAAGCCTTCTCTGCGATTGACACCAGTGGGGACAGGTATACGATCCCCAGCCTTAACCTCATGGGTCATCATATAAGCCTTCGGTTCAGGACTATCGTCACGGGGACGAGCCACAAAGGGAGCAGCCATGTAGCTGCCGTGGCTATCCTTCATGATGTTGTGAGGACGACGCTTGCCAGCCTTAGCCACAAGGCCAAGCTTGGAGCGAGAAGCCTTAGCCTTGGTCTTGCTATTGCGCCGACCCTTAGCCTTCGAGATACCAGTAGCCATGATTATTCTCCTTTGATTGTTTGTAAGGGTTATCCGGCTATCCACCCTCAAGGTTGTTTTTAACTAGCCATTAATAAGCCGTAGCCCATTAGCTCTAGTCGCCAGTCCACAGATGATAGTAGTTAGTAGATGAACCTCAATTCATTCTTACCAACAGCCTCAAAGATAGCTGCGCATTCATAGCTATCTCCATTGACAATAGCATTAGGCTCGTCAGGGAATTCACAGTCAAAGGCTTGTTTAACGTAGTCTTGAACAGACCAGTCCTGCATGGCTTGACGCTGTATGTCATCTTCATAGAATTTAAGAATGGTTGTCATGATAGGCCCATCAAGAGACCAGACAACGTATATGTTAAACAGGTCATCCATCTTACTTACCTTTCCTAAGGTTACTTAGCTTGTGCAATACTGCCTGATTCTCGGTAAGGATACGATGCACCCATCCGAAAGCCTTGAGTTGCTCATACTGCACCCAATTACAGGGCACAACGTCACCGTTAGCCATCTCTACATAGTAGGCCATAGCTTATCCCTTCATTGTTAGGATGAAACAGAGAAACACTAAGCCTAGATCATAACCCTTACGAGGCTCCCCAAGCTTAGTGCTCTGTCGGCTTCATCCGACATACCTAGGCTATCTAAACTAGAGATAGATCAGCTTAGGTTAGTATACCCTGACAGGATTGTGTAACCTGTGTTTACGCCTTATCAGTGCGTTGTAATCGTGCTGGCACAAGGTCCAGTTATACTACAGGGTATTCCGTTGTTAGTTATTCCTTCCCCGCCAGCATCTCACGGATGCTACGCACAAGGGCGGGCTCAAGAAGCTTGTCACCTTCCTTGAGTTTGGTGGGGTCAGCAGCTTTCTTCTGGTTCTTGTCAAGCAAGGCGAAGAGCAGAGCTTGGGCATCGAAAGGCGTAGGCTTGGGCGGAGGCGAGACTTCCCAGAAAGGCTCATCCCGGCAAGACTTGAATGTGTCGCCATTAACCTTGGCATCAGCCGGGACATACCACTTGTCATTCTCATCAGAGAAGGCAAGAGGCAGCTTGACGCTGATCCAGTTAGCCAATGCCTTGCCATGATAGCCAGCCGCAGAGGCAAGTTTGTTGAAGTAATCGGCAGGCTCTTGGCCAGTGATCATTCCCTTGCCCCATGCCGTGATGATAGACAGGGCGACGTTGTGAATCTTGTGTTTCAGCTTGATGCCGTCCTTCTCAACCTGAAGGATAGCAGCATCAAGATTCTTGGAGTAGTCCACAAGCCGGACCACTTCCTTTGGGGTAGTTTCCTTAGCCATGATATTAGTCTCCTTTTAACATGCACGATTGCATGATAGGGCCAAGCTTTAACACTTGGTCCAGTGATACAATCAAATCACAAGGATAGGATACGGAACCTCTTTCGTCTCATCCTTGGTTACAGGATAAGACATATCATCAGAGTAGAACCACCAGTCATCACCAACACAAGATAGATCAATGTAGACACCATCGCACTTGGCATCACCAAGCTTGAGTTGACACACTCTGATGCATTGATCCTGTACTTCCATCTGTTCAGCAGTCAGCATAGCTTATCCTTCCTTGATTGACACATGACTAATGACCCATCCTAATCCCTTCGGACTAGACAGGTTGGCCTATCTTAGACAGGTCATTAGCGTAATATCAATCCATTGCATTCGGGGTAATTCTATTCAGCCCGTGGCTCAACCATCAAGGGAGCCTTAGTCATGCGCTTGATCATGGTTTCACCGTCTGATTACAGACAACCGCAATGATCATACTAAACCGGACACTCAACCCATAGGCAAAGACCGATAGCGCACTAGCAGCTAGCTTGCATATGTACTCCAGACAGAACACTAGCTAGTGTCCAGAGGCTTGCATCATGTGCCCTAGGCTATCGCTTCCAAGCCTAGTCGTCAGCCTGCCATGCAAGAGGCAGTATGTCCAGACCTACCAGTCTGTTAGGGCTAGCTACATGCTAGCTATGTATGCGATAGACTGCACATGATAGGGCATAAGGCTACGCCCTAGATAGTGAAGTCACATGATCCAGTTGTATCCTTGCTTATGTGTGTCTCTTATTCCGCCAAGTCTGCCGTAAGCGTAGCAAGTCTTATAGCGGGTTACTGCCTCCTCAAGGCTATCGGTTTCGAGGACTAGATCAGACTTCTGATAAACTTGATACCGCATGACTGATCTCCCTTTCGCCATGACTGACAATCCCACAGGTAGCAGACCAAAGCAAGTAACATAATATTTCAAGACTGTAACAATCCGTGATGTCATCACGCGAGGAAGAAAGGAACGTGATGCGCGCATAGATCAGAAGGACAGGCATAGTCAAGTAACGAATTGTTACAGGGTTGTAATGTAAACAAGATATACATACCGAATGGTATAGTTGCATTTATATCACATGATGTGACAATTATGTTACATAAACCAAAGGGATATGTTCAATGGGACATAACGACTGGGCATTACCTAACAATCATTCACATATGCAAACCTTTGAAGATGTATAGCATCGAGGCATTGCCACAGGAAAAGTGCATGAAGGCCATACCGGGGGGTAGGGGGGTGGTCTTCTTCAGAGGAAATACCACTTGAAATTATCTCATAGAAATTACCGTCATCCTACCTAACGGATACCGCAGGTCTCTGAACAACACCACGGCCCCTCAATGCTATACTTTATGCTACTACGTAGGTTAGTATCTCTTATTCTTACGAAGCTATCATAAAGCCCCTTTATGCTATATCCTAGGGTACTACCCTTAAGGTAGCTTAAGTTAGTTCTTTATAGTTATTCCTACGGAAGGTAGTACCTTAGAGCTAGCTATAAGTATACCTTATAGTATATATAGTACTATTTTGTCTAATTTCAAGTACCAAAGTAAAATATATTTGTTTCTATAGAAAACATATACTTATCATTTCTTGTCTAGTT
>Ga0075163_10012161_pt1 | contig 11214 bp, 9 predicted proteins | sample JI1023141ADNA_FD_71478 | JGI IMG/M metagenome (GOLD analysis project Ga0075163, IMG submission 71478) | Wastewater effluent complex algal communities from Wisconsin, to seasonally profile nutrient transformation and Carbon sequestration -... | ecosystem: Engineered > WWTP > Effluent > Algae...
GCCGTTGTCGAACAGGGCGTCAACCGACTCCTGCAACATGCGCTTTTCGTTACGGACGATAATGTCAGGAGCCTTCAGCTCCATCAGGCGCTTCAAACGGTTGTTGCGGTTGATGACGCGACGATAGAGATCGTTCAAATCCGAGGTGGCGAAACGGCCACCATCGAGAGGCACAAGCGGACGCAGTTCCGGCGGAATGACCGGAACGACGGTGAGGATCATCCATTCCGGACGGTTGCCAGACTCAAGGAAGTGCTCCACCAGCTTGAGGCGTTTGGCGATCTTCTTGGGTTTCAATTCACCGGTAGCGACACGCAGGTCCTCGCGCAGTTGTTCCTTCAACTGCTCGAGATTGATTGACATCAGCAAGTCGCGAATGGCTTCTGCACCGATGGATGCGGTGAAGCTGTCCTCGCCGTAGTCTTCCTGGGCCTTGAGGTACTCGTTTTCGCTGAGCAACTGGTTCTGCTTGATCGGCGTCAGGCCGGGCTCAACAACGATGTAGTTCTCGAAATAGAGGATGCGTTCCACATCCTTCAGGGTCATGTCGAGCAGCGTGGCGATGCGGCTCGGTACCGACTTGAGAAACCAGATGTGGGCAACAGGGGCGGCGAGTTCGATGTGGCCCATACGTTCGCGCCGGACCTTCGAGAGTGTGACTTCAACGCCGCACTTTTCGCAGATGATGCCCTTGTACTTCATACGCTTGTACTTGCCGCACAAGCATTCGTAATCCTTCACGGGTCCGAAAATGCGGGCGCAGAAAAGCCCGTCCCGCTCCGGCTTGAAGGTGCGGTAATTGATGGTCTCCGGCTTCTTGATCTCGCCAAAGGACCAGGAGAGAATCTTCTCCGGGCTGGCGATCGAGATGCGGATCTGGTCAAAAGCCTGAACCGGAACCGACGGGTTGAAGACGTTCATGACCTCTTGGTTCATGTGTCCTGTTCTCCATTTTTGGCGAAAAATCCGCCGCTAAAATTCAAATTCGCGAAACGAAAAGTGATGTCTTACTCGGCGGCTTGCGCTGGCGCGGTGACGGTTGTTGCCGTCCCCTGCCCGTTCTGCAATTCGACATTGAGGCCGAGTGAGCGCATTTCCTTCACAAGAACGTTGAAGCTTTCTGGAATGCCGGTTTCGAAGGCGTCGTCGCCACGCACGATGGCTTCGTACACCTTGGTGCGGCCGGCAACATCGTCCGACTTCACCGTCAGCATTTCCTGCAACGTGTAGGCAGCGCCGTAAGCTTCCAAAGCCCAGACTTCCATTTCGCCGAAGCGCTGACCACCGAACTGTGCCTTGCCGCCCAGCGGCTGCTGGGTGACGAGCGAGTACGGACCAATCGAACGGGCATGGATCTTGTCGTCGACCAAGTGGTGAAGCTTGAGCATGTAGATGTAACCCACGGTGACCTGGCGGGCGAACTTTTCGCCCGTCTTGCCGTCGTAGAGATCAATCTGGCCCGAGGTGGCGAGACCTGCATCGGTCAACATCTTGGCGATGTCTTCCTCGCGGGCACCGTCGAACACCGGCGTTGCAATCGGAACACCGCGCTTCAAACCTTCAGCGAACTCGATGATCTGGTTGTCGTCGAGGGCATCGATCTCGGCGTTCTTGCCATAGATGTCGCCCAAGCCATCACGCACCGGCTTGGCCTTCTGGGTGTCGCGATAGACCTCCAGCATCTTGCCAACCTTCTTGCCCATGCCTGCGCAGGCCCAGCCAAGGTGGGTTTCCAAGATCTGCCCGACGTTCATGCGCGAAGGCACGCCCAGGGGGTTCAACACGATATCAACCGGTGTACCGTCTTCGAGGTACGGCATGTCTTCCTGCGGCACGATGCGCGAGACGACACCCTTGTTGCCGTGGCGGCCGGCCATCTTGTCGCCGGGTTGGATCTTGCGCTTCACGGCGACGAAGACCTTGACCATCTTCATCACGCCGGGCGGCAGTTCATCACCACGCTGCAGCTTTTCGACCTTGTCCATAAAGCGTGTTTCCAGCGCCTTCTTGGACTCGTCGTACTGCACCTTCATGGCTTCGAGTTCGGCCATGGCCTTGTCGTTGCCAAGGGCAATGTTCCACCACTGCGAGCGCGGAATGTCATCGAGCTGCGCATTGCTGATCTTGCCGTCCAGCTTATGGCCACGCGGACCCGAAGTGGCGACCTTGCCGGACAGGAAGTCCTTGAGGCGGCCATAGGAGTTGCGATCGAGGATGGTCATTTCGTCGTCGCGGTCCTTGGCGAGACGTTCGATTTCTTCGCGTTCGATCGATTGGGCGCGCTCGTCCTTGTCCACACCGTGGCGGTTGAACACGCGCACTTCGACGATGGTGCCCGACACGCCCGGTGGCAGACGCAGAGACGTGTCGCGCACGTCTGAGGCCTTTTCACCAAAGATGGCGCGCAGCAGCTTTTCTTCAGGAGTCATCGGGCTTTCGCCCTTCGGTGTGATCTTGCCGACGAGAATGTCACCCGGCTTCACTTCTGCACCGATGTAAACGATGCCGGCTTCGTCGAGGTTGCGGAGAGATTCTTCACCAACGTTTGGAATGTCGCGGGTGATTTCCTCAGGACCAAGCTTGGTATCACGCGCCATCACATCGAATTCCTCGATGTGGATGGAGGTGAACACGTCATCCTTGACGATGCGTTCGGAGAGCAAGATGGAATCTTCGAAGTTATAGCCATTCCACGGCATGAAGGCGACGAGCACGTTCTGGCCGAGGGCGAGATCACCAAGCTCGGTGGACGGACCATCAGCGATAATGTCCGACGCACCAATCACGTCACCAACACGCACCAGCGGACGCTGGTTGATGCAGGTGGACTGGTTGGAGCGCTGGAACTTCGAGAGTGTGTAAATGTCCACGCCGGGCTTGGACGGATCAGTTTCTTCCGTGGCGCGGATAACGATGCGCTTGGCATCGACCTGGTCCACGATACCCGCACGGCGCGCCGTGATGGCGGCACCGGAGTCACGGGCCACAACCGATTCCATGCCTGTGCCAACGAAAGGTGCGGATGAACGCACCAGCGGCACAGCCTGACGCTGCATGTTGGAACCCATGAGGGCGCGGTTGGCGTCGTCGTTCTCAAGGAACGGAATGAGAGCTGCGGCAACAGACACGATCTGCTTCGGCGATACGTCGATGAAATCAACGCGATCAGCAGGCATCTGCAGCACGTCGCCGTGATGACGCACGATCACCAGTTCGTCAGCGAATTTTCCGTCCTTGGTGAGGGCTACGTTGGCCTGACCGATGTAGTACTTCGATTCTTCGATGGCCGAGAGGTACTTGACCTCGTTGGTCACCTTGCCGCCAACAACCTTGCGATAAGGCGTTTCGATAAAGCCGTACTTGTTGACGCGGGCATAGGTCGCCAGCGAGTTGATCAGGCCGATGTTCGGACCTTCCGGCGTTTCAATCGGGCAGATACGACCGTAGTGGGTGGTGTGCACGTCGCGGACTTCGAAGCCAGCGCGTTCGCGGGTCAGACCGCCCGGGCCAAGGGCCGAAAGACGGCGCTTGTGGGTGATCTCAGACAGCGGGTTGGTTTGGTCCATGAACTGCGAGAGCTGCGAGGATCCGAAGAACTCGCGAACGGCTGCTGCGGCAGGTTTGGCGTTAATCAGGTCGTGCGGCATGACGGTGTCGATATCGACAGACGACAAGCGCTCCTTGATAGCGCGTTCCATGCGCACGAGGCCGAGGCGATACTGGTTTTCCATGAGCTCGCCGACCGAGCGCACACGGCGGTTGCCGAGGTGATCGATGTCGTCGATGTCGCCCTTCGAGTCACGCAAGTTATGCAGGACCTTGATGACTTCGAGGATGTCTTCCTTGCGCAATACGCGCATCTGGTCAGACACGTCGATTTCAAGACGCATGTTCATCTTGACGCGGCCCACGGCCGAGAGGTCGTAACGTTCCTGGTCGAAGAACAAGCCGTTGAACAGGGCTTCCGCACCTTCACGCGTTGGCGGTTCGCCGGGACGCATGACACGGTAAATTTCAACGAGCGCCTGCTCGTAGCTCTCTACCTTGTCGGCCTTGAGCGTGTTGCGGATATAGGCACCCGTGTTGATGTGGTCGATGTCCAGCAGGTTCAGGGTCTTGAAGCCCTGGTCCTTCAGGGCAGCGAGTGACTTTTCCGTCAGCTCATCGCCTGCTTCGCCATAGATTTCACCGGTCTGGGCGTTGACGAGTTCGTCAGCGAGATACTGGCCAAACAGGTCTTCGTCACGCAGCAGCAGTTCCTTGGTGCCATCTTCGGAGATCTTGCGGGCAAGGCGCGGCGTGATCTTCTTGCCAGCCTCGACAACCACCTGACCCGTCTTGGCATCAACCAGGTCAACGGTGGGCTTGATGCCCTTGTAACGGTCGGGGTTGAAAGGAACCTTCCAACCTTCCTTGGTCATCGTGTGCGGCACGGACTTGTAGAAGGTGTGCAGGATTTCCTCGGCGTGCATGCCAAGCGCGTAAAGCAGCGACGTCACCGGCAACTTGCGGCGGCGGTCGATACGGGCGTGGATGATGTCCTTGGCATCGAACTCGAAGTCGAGCCAAGAGCCACGGTAGGGAATGACACGGGCAGCAAACAGGATCTTGCCCGAGGAATGGCTCTTGCCCTTGTCGTTGTCGAAGAACACGCCTGGCGAACGGTGCATCTGGGAAACGATGACGCGCTCTGTACCGTTGACGACGAAGGTGCCGTTCTTGGTCATGAGCGGAATGTCGCCCATGTAAACATCCTGTTCCTTGATGTCCTTGACGGACTTGGCCTGAGTGTCCGGATCGATTTCAAACACGATCAGTCGCAGAGTCACCTTCAGCGGTGCCGCAAAGGTCATGCCGCGCTGCTGGCATTCATCCACGTCAAACTTGGGGGCTTCAAATTCATAGCGCACGAATTCGAGCACGGCCTGACCGGCGAAGTCGGAAATCGGAAACACCGACTTGAACACCGCCTGCAAACCTTCTGCAAGACGACCACCGGCCGGTTCCTTCATCTGGAGGAACTGGTCATAGCTCTCACGCTGCACTTCGATGAGGTTCGGCATCTCGGCGACTTCAATGCCTTTGCCAAACACTTTGCGGATGCGCTTGCGGCTTGCAACGGTCGTACGGGTATCGGCCATCTGTTTTTCCCTGTCACTTCAATTTCAAAACGGTGCGTCCGAGACGCACCAAACGGCTTGCTCGAAAACCCGGCGCCGGGCATTCAAACAAACCGTCACACACTCAAGAGCCGCTCCCGGCACCCGGGCATGAAACCCGGATGCCGGAGGCGGAAACACTTACTTCAGCTCAACCTTGGCACCAGCCGCTTCGAGCTTCTTCTTCATGTCTTCGGCGTCCTTCTTGTTGACGCCTTCCTTCACGGGCTTCGGAGCACCTTCGACGAGGTCCTTGGCTTCCTTGAGGCCGAGTCCGGTGATGGCGCGGACTTCCTTGATCACTTCGATCTTCTTGTCGCCAGCGGCGGTGAGAACGACGGTGAACTCGGTCTTTTCTTCGGCAGCGGCAGCGGCCGGGCCAGCAGCGGCGGCAACAGCCACCGGAGCAGCGGCGGAAACGCCCCACTTCTCTTCGAGCATCTTGGACAGCTCAGCGGCTTCCATGACGGTCAATGCCGAAAGGTCTTCAACGATTTTGGCGAGATCAGCCATTGTAGTTACTCTCTTTGTTTCAGTCGGTTTCAGATATGGTTCAGTTCAACAAGCTTTGCTCAGTTCTTGGTGGCATAGGCATTGAACACGCGGGCCAACTGGCCTGCGGGTGCAGCCAGAACGCCAGCGATCTTCGTCGCCGGAGCCTGGATAAGCCCGATGATCTTGCCGCGCAGTTGATCAAGCGACGGCAGTTCAGCGAGTGCCTTGACGCCATTGGCATCGAGGATGGTCTTGCCGAGCGCGCCACCGAGCACAACGAACTTTTCGTTGGCCTTGGCGAAGTCAGCAGCCACCTTCGGGGCCGAAACCGGATCTGCTCCGTAGGCCACCATGGTGGGGCCTTTGAACAGACCTGCGATTCCTGCAGCGTCAGTGCCTTCAAGAGCACGCATAGCGAGGCGGTTCTTCACGACCTTCACGGTCGCTCCCGCCTTGGACATCTTGTTCCGCAGATCATTGACCTGGTTCACAGTGAGGCCCTTGTTGTGGGCCACGACGAGCACTCCGGTGGTTTTGGCCACCGAATTGAACGACGCGACGAGCTCTTTTTTCTCAGCTCTTTCCACTTGCTCTCTCCGTTGTGGTGAAGCGTTACCGCCTCACCGGTTGGACCTGTTGCAGAACGGAAGTTCCACAACGTTACTTCCTGTCGCCCGCAAGTCGCGCGGGAGTAGAGAGGCCCAAACCGACTGACCCACTTTCGTGGGGCAAATTCTGTTTCGACTCCCATCTCATGCTGGCTGGTGTTTTAAGTGGAGCCTAGACCCCACACCCGCAATCTCGGACAGGCCCCCGCAATGCCGATGGCATTGCCGGGTCTACCCCGAGCACACCGCCGCATTGCGAAGCAATGTCGGCACTGTCCTCAGGAATTCTTGTTACGCCGTGCCCGTTGAGGCGGCGTCAATCTTCACGCCGGGGCCCATGGTGGAGGAGATCGAAATCTTCTTCACATAGGTACCCTTGGCGCCAGCCGGCTTGGCCTTGTTAACAGCGTCAACGAAAGCGCGAACGTTCTGGGCGATCTGGTCTGCCGAGAACGAAGCCTTGCCGATACCAGCCTGCACGATGCCGGCCTTTTCAACGCGGAACTCAACAGCGCCACCCTTGGCAGCTTTCACTGCTGCGGTGACGTCCATGGTCACGGTGCCAACCTTGGGGTTCGGCATCATGTTGCGCGGGCCGAGCACCTTGCCGAGACGGCCGACGAGGCCCATCATGTCCGGTGTGGCGATGCAGCGGTCGAATTCGATCGTACCCTTGTTGACGATCTCGAAGAGGTCTTCGGCGCCGACAACGTCTGCACCGGCCTTCTTGGCCTCTTCAGCCTTCGGGCCCTTGGCGAACACGCCGACGCGGACCTTGCGGCCCGAACCGTTTGGCAGGTTGCACACGCCGCGGACCATCTGGTCAGCATGGCGGGGGTCAACACCGAGGTTCATCGACACTTCGATGGTCTCGTCAAACTTGGCGATGGCGCGTTCCTTGATGAGCTTCACGGCGTCATCGAGAGCGAAGGACTTGCCGCCGTCAATGCCAGCGTGGCTCTTCTGCATGCGCTTTGGGAGTTTTGCCATTGTCTTATGCTCCCTCAACCGAAAGGCCCATGGAACGGGCTGAACCGGCGATTTCCTTTGCCGCGGCTTCGAGATCGCGGGCATTCATGCCCTGGATCTTCTGCTGAGCGATTTCGCGGCACTGGTCCATTGTGACCTTGCCGACGATGTTCTTGCCTGGTTCCTTGGAACCGGCGTTGATCTTGGCAGCCTTCTTCAGGAAGAACGAGGCTGGAGGAGCCTTCATTTCAAACGTGAAAGACTTGTCCTGATAGGCGGTGATCACCACGGGAACGGGCGAGCCCGGTTCCATCTTCTGCGTGGCGGCATTGAAGGCCTTGCAGAATTCCATGATGTTCAAACCACGCTGACCGAGCGCAGGCCCGATCGGCGGTGATGGGTTGGCCTGTCCTGCAGGAACCTGCAGCTTGACATAGCCGACGACTTTTTTCGCCATTTCTATATCCCTTCTTCAAAGGTTAGTGGTGCGAGTTGTTGAGGCTCTCCCACGGGGTTTGCTGGTGGCAAGGGATGTCTTCCGGGCCCTCGCCGCCCACGCCGCTTGCGCGACGCAGGTCCCTCCTCTCCCGCAAGCGGGAGAGGTGAATTCGTCATTTCATCTTCTCGACCTGGCTGTATTCAAGCTCGACAGGCGTCGGACGACCGAAGATCGACACAGCCACCTTGAGGCGGGAGCGTTCTTCGTCGACTTCTTCAACCTGGCCATTGAACGAGGCAAACGGGCCATCGGCCACACGCACCTGTTCGCCGATTTCGAAGTGAATGGTGGTCTTGGGCTTTTCAACGCCTTCGGCCACCTGATTGAGAATGCGTGCCGCTTCCGCATCACTGATCGGCACTGGCTTCAAACCCGAGCCCAGGAAGCCTGTGACCTTGGGTGTGTTCTTGATGAGATGGAAGGCCTCGTCCGTGAGGTCAACCTTGGCCAGCACATAGCCGGGGAAGAAGCGGCGCTCGATCTTGAACTTGCGGCCGCGGCGGATTTCCGTCACTTCCTCGGTGGGCACAATCACGCTTTCAAAAAGCTCTTCGAGCTTCTTCTGCACAACCTGCTTCTTGATGTCTTCCATCACCTTCTTTTCGAAGTTCGAGTAGGTGTGGATGATGTACCAGCGTTTCGCCATTTATCTTCGGGCCTCTTTCAGTCGTCAGAATCCAAACAGCACGCCGTCCACGACCCATTTGAGAATCGCGTCAACGCCCAGGAAGAACAGAGAGGCGGCAACGACCATGATCAGAACCATGATGGTCGAAATGCCAAGCTCGCGACGTGTCGGCCAGGTGATTTTCCTGCCCTCTTCGCGAACTTCCCGCAGGAATTCCACCGGATTGCTTTTGGCCATAATAGTCCTTTGTTTTCAAGATTTTGAACTGCCTATATGGGGCCGCACCCGAAGCAATCCAAGACCTTGTAAATGGCAGGGGCAGTAGGATTTGAACCCACGACCTATGGTTTTGGAGACCATCGCTCTACCAACTGAGCTATACCCCTACTGCAAGTTCCAACAGCGCCATTCCGGCGCAGCCAGGCTTGAAGTTATGTGTTGAATGTGCGGGCTTTAGAAGGTTGATGACCGTCCGTCAACTGACGAAATCTTTGTCCTTGACATACAACAAATGCAGCAATTGCGTAAATTACAACAATGCTGTATATGCTGCTTATGCGATACTCAACCTCCGACCTCTCCCGAAAGTCCGGCGACATCATCGCCCGCGCCCTGCAAGGCCCCGTCACCATCACCCAACGGGGCAAGCCCCGGCTGATCCTGATGAGCGTGGAGGAGTTTAACCGTTTGCGGGGAAAGCAAGCAAGGCCTGAGTCGCCGTCCATTTCAGATGAGACGGTTTGAGAGCGTACTCAAGCGCCCTCCCCTAGCCTCGATAGTAAATCACGGCATCAAGGCCGCATCGCAGCTAGCCCATCAGCGTCAGACAAGGAAACACAGACGCTGGACAGTTTGCGCGGCTGCACGAATGGCCAAGGCCTGCCACGATGGAGTACGGCCCGCTGGTCCCAGATCAGGACGTCACCCACCTGCCAGTGATGGGCGTAGACATATTCTGGTCTCGTGCAGAAACCCATCACTTCGTCAAGAAACGGCGTACTTTGTTCCTCGCTGAGATCGTCAACCGCAAACGAGTGGGAGGCGATGTAGACCGCTTCGGCACCAGTCGCAGGATTGGCAATCACCGCTTTCCAACGTTGTTCAGGCCATTTGTTGAACATTGGCAGCTTGGCAAGTTCTGGCGAGATGCGCGCGCGTGACTTTGCGTAGTGGTGGCGGATTGTGGTGTGGCGCAGCCGCTTCTGCAACGCAGCATCCATGTCTGAAAAGGCAGCGCGTGTGGAGGCAAACTCCGTTTCCCCTCCGGTTGACGTAACGATGCGTGCGGTGAGGATGTTGGTAAGAGCCGGCACGGGCAAAAAGGTACTGTCAATGTGCCACAGCATATTGGCCTTCAAGTGTAGGGTGTGCATGTCGGCCTCGCTCGTAAGCGTGCCATCCTCCTTGACGTTGGAGACCGGAGAGACACCAACTTCCTCACCCGGCTTGCGCTCATCTGCCTTGCGGTCCTCAATTACGCCAAACATGCGGCCAAGGCGGAGGTGCGCGTCATCGGACAGATCCTGATTGCGGAAGAGCAGAAGCGAATGCTCATCAAAGAGTTTGCGCAGCACGGGATAGTCCTGTTCCCTCGTGGCAACAGCGAGTGAGGTGTCCAGAACCTCAACGCCGAACCGGCCGGTCAAGGGCTGGAGCTTGGGTTTGTTCATCTTCATCAATCCTCACAATCTGCACCTGCAGTAAGCAGCGGTGATGCCTTGGCTGTCAATTGCATGAAAAAAGCCGCCGGATTGCTCCAGCGGCCTTCTGATATTCGTCAGCAGACTGAGAGATCAGTCCGTGATCTTGGCGACGACGCCGGCGCCGACGGTGCGGCCGCCTTCGCGGATGGCGAAGCGGAGCTTTTCTTCCATGGCGATCGGCGTGATCAGCTCGACATCAAACGAGATGTTGTCGCCCGGCATCACCATTTCCGTGCCTTCCGGCAAAGTCACAACACCCGTCACGTCGGTCGTGCGGAAGTAGAACTGCGGACGGTAGTTCGCAAAGAACGGCGTGTGACGGCCACCCTCTTCCTTCGTCAGGATGTAGGCTTCTGCCTTGAACTTCTTGTGCGGCTTCACAGAACCAACCTTGCAGAGGATCTGGCCACGTTCAACGCCTTCACGGTCAACACCGCGCAGAAGTGCGCCGATGTTGTCGCCAGCCTGGCCCTGATCGAGCAGCTTGCGGAACATTTCAACGCCCGTGCAAACCGTCTTAACGGTGTCGCGGATGCCGACGATTTCGATTTCTTCGCCGACCTTGACGATGCCGCGCTCAACGCGACCCGTCACAACCGTGCCACGGCCAGAGATCGAGAACACGTCTTCGATCGGCATCAGGAACGGCTGGTCAATCGGACGGTCAGGCTGCGGAATGTATTCGTCAACCGTCTTCATCAGAGCCAGAATGGCATCGCGGCCAATCTCAGGCGTCACATTGTTCAAGGCTGCAACCGCAGAACCCTTGGTGATCGGAATGGTGTCGCCCGGGAACTGGTAGGACGAAAGAAGCTCGCGCACTTCCATCTCAACCAAGTCAATCAGCTCAGGATCGTCAACAAGATCAACCTTGTTCATGAACACAACAAGTGCCGGAACGCCAACCTGGCGAGCCAACAGGATGTGCTCACGGGTCTGCGGCATCGGGCCGTCAGCAGCCGACACAACCAGAATGGCTCCGTCCATCTGGGCGGCACCGGTGATCATGTTCTTCACATAGTCAGCGTGGCCCGGGCAGTCGACGTGGGCATAGTGGCGGGCCTGCGTCTGATACTCAACGTGTGCCGTGTTGATGGTGATGCCGCGGGCCTTCTCTTCCGGAGCCTTGTCGATCTGGTCGTAGGCCATGAAC
>Ga0075163_10012162_pt1 | contig 11213 bp, 6 predicted proteins | sample JI1023141ADNA_FD_71478 | JGI IMG/M metagenome (GOLD analysis project Ga0075163, IMG submission 71478) | Wastewater effluent complex algal communities from Wisconsin, to seasonally profile nutrient transformation and Carbon sequestration -... | ecosystem: Engineered > WWTP > Effluent > Algae...
CCAGTTGCCAACTTTTGGTCAATGGCGTGAATTTGTCGAGAAAAATCAAGTAATTTCAAGCAGTGATCGCAAGGATATATCAGATTTTCTTTTTAATAAAAAAGGCATGAAGACCACAAAAGCAGGAATTGTGTCTCTTAATTCCGTCCTGGGTTATATTGCACGAACTCGTGGCTATAGTCTTGAGAATGATAATGATCGACTTGCATATAATGCAAAAAAAATCACCAAAATGGACGAAAACCCATTAGTCTCAAAAGGATCGGCATATACAGGAAAATTACCACAAGAAGGGAAACAATGGTCTCAGGTGAGCCCTAGTTTTGAAGACCAGCAAAAGAATAACAATAATATAGTGGTGAACAGAGGGGCAGAAATTGAATCTGCTAAACATACAGATAAACGGCTACGCGAAGAAATTGCCACTGACCCTATTGTTAATAAATTGATGGAAAACATTCTACCTATACCAGAAAAGCAATTGAATCAAAATAAAATACAACCACAAGAAGTGATGGAGACAGAAATATCTGTAGACAGTACAATTCAGGATACGAGTCTTTTAGAAGATCAAGAAAAAAATATTATTGAGCAAGTCCAAAATATGGACATAGAAGCACAACGAGAAATAACAAAGACATTGAGTCAACAGTTTCTTGAGGAATCATTAGTGAATAAAAAACATCGCGCTATTGACCTTTCTGTTTTTGAGAAACCAGGAGTTTTTTCGAAGGACTTTATCACACAAATACTTCTTGAAAATGCTCAAAAAAAATCAACACTAGATACTAGTAAGAGCGAAGAATCTGATACTACTCCAATACTTGATACAAAAGGAGCACCTGATCAGGTTGTGATAGCTAGAGATACGCCTCACGAACCACGAATTTTTCGTAAATCTGACGGCACTGAGGTTCGTGAAAATTTAGGAATAGAAACAGAATCTGGATTTATTAATGTGTCTCCAGCAGACGCAAAAAACCGTTATGCTGTAAAAGAAGAAAATTTTGAACAGGTATTACGAACTTTTCAGGATTCAGAAGGAAATATATATCAAGAGACAGATTATCCGGATGTTGCACAGGGGTATGTAAATGTAACAAATCCTGAAGGGCGTCAGTATGCCAAGAAGCTCGAGGGATTAACCCGTATTGATTCATATCTAGAAGAAGAGAAAGAGGGGAATCAAGATCAAGATACCGAAAATACCGAAAATACTGAGGATACTGAAAAAGAAGAAGTTAATCCAAAGGAAGAAGCTCCTGAGACTATTCCTTCCACACAAAATACAGAAGAAGATGAAATTCTCGACGCTGAGGATGCGGGAAGCTTTATTTCATTTAATGATATAGAAGACATTGAACCTGAAAAAATTGAAACCACAGACATAGAGCTCGTACGCCAGGCACACCAAGCAGGTACACACCCCGTTCTTAATTATAAGGGGCACGAGATGAAGGTAACGAGTATTTCTGGAGATACTATGGTAGTTACCTATGGAGGGCAACGGCGAGTTATTGGCATTGGTGAAGAATTAGCAAATGATATGCGAGAGGGGAGAATTTCATTTGGTGTCTCTGTGGAGGAGAAGCCAGTATCCCCACATAATTCTCAAGAAAAAATAGAAGAAGATTTTATACAGAAATATAAGACGGATATTCGCGAACAAGGAGCCTTTAATCAATTAGCTCAGCGTGTGTGGTATGGTCGCGGAGAGGGTGATTTTCTCGAAAAAACTGTCATGTCAGACTCAACCAAAGAGGCTTATGAAGCATATCAGGGGAATCTCAGAGAAAAAGCTCAATCAACATATAGTGCTTTTATTTCAAAGATGGATACTAAAGATGGCTGGGATGATGTCCGCAAACAGGAAGTAGCAAAACGCCTTCGCGATCGTTATTACGGTATTCAATATATTCGTGGGCGGCAGAATCTCTTGCGAAAATTACGAACAGAATCTATTGAAGAAAAGTATCGAAGAGACACGGGAGTAATTGGGATTGTCACTCGAGGATTGGATTCTGTTAAAGCAGAAAATCCTAAATTAGCAGCATTCTTGAATATCTCAGAGAAATGGAAAAACTTTGAACAGCAAAACAAGAAAGAAGCTGCCCTTTTGAAGGTGGGAGGCGCAAGCCTTTTATTTGCAAGTTCAGTAGTTGCATTCGGTGGCCTTCGTGTATTAGGCGGAGCTCTTGGTGGTTTCATAACGCGCCAGGCATTGAATTCAAAATATGCACGCATCAATAATATTAACCTCCACACAGAAGAGCTTATACGTTCTCAGCACAAGGGAGAAATTGATACCTTGCAAGCAAAAACAGCACAATGGGATCAGCAGGTAAAGTCTTATGAAGACCGATGGGAAAGCCGCAATCAAATCGATTCTGGATATCATCCTGACGAAGATATGCCTTTCAAAATTGCACAAGCCGAAGAAAAGAAACAATATTTTCAAGAAAAAGTAGTATCAGAATATGACGAATTATCAAAACGTAGTCGTATAGAACAACTACGTAAACAATTTGAAGAAAGAAAGATTGATGGAGTAGCGCTTCAGCGCGAAGTAGAAAATATAGATCGCGGAGATGTCCGTCGATTCCGTGCGAATTGGTTCTTCACCACACTCGCAGCTGGAATAGCTGGTAGAGCTGCCGCTCAGTCTGAATTACTTCGAGGAGCCCTTACTGATATAGGGATTCCACGGGCCTGGATGGATGGATATTTCTTTGCTTTAAGAAGTGAAAACCAACCAGGACAAATAGTTCATCAGGAAACTATGGTAGGGCCAGAGCCTACACTACCTCGTGGTGAAGAAGTTGTCGCTCCAGTTGCCTCAATAGAAGTAACTCCTGATCCAGTTGTCTTTGCTCCTGAGCCTACGGTGAGGCCCCACGCTCCTAATGCCCCTGATCCAATCAGTATCTATCAAGAAGCAACCCCACCTGTAGATATTATTCCATCAGTAGAAAGTCCAGTTCAGGTACAAGCCCCAATAGAAACACCACCAATAAACCCTCAAATTCCTGCTGAGCCTACTCAGTCTGTATCACAGACCCCTCAATCTCAATGGAAACCAGGCCAGATTCATGTTGAAACCAAGGGGCCTAATATAGGAGGATCTACTGGAGATGGGACATATACTCAGCATCTTCCAGGCAAGACAGATTTTTCAAAAGACCCAACATATGGGCAATTACCACCACAACAGGGAGGCCCTATTAACAAGAGCGGTCCTATATTAAATCCTAATGCAAAAGTAGGCCTGGGAGGAACAATTGTTCTTGATCCTGGAGGAAATGGAGAAGTCCGCGTAGATATTGGAAATGGTAAAAATATTCCTACAGGGAATAAACGACCGGTAGGTCCTGGTGATATTTTGACGAGTATTTTCAAATAATTCTTATCCAGTATATATTACACACATTTTATGATTTCTCATGATTCACAACACGTAACACAAACCCTACGATCATCGGATAACCCGACGGCAATGGTGTTGCAGCGCTTATATCGGCATGCTTTTGTCTTGGGGGAAGAGACTGATCCCTATACAGATGAACATTATCGCCGCCTCAAGAATCTCGAGCCTGTACGAGTAGGAGATTCGTACAAAGGAGATGCGGTTGAGTTTATGGAGGGGTCTCTCCATGATGTGTACCTAACATTGCAAGAACTTATCCAAAGGTTAGCAGATTCGATAGATGCAAAGCCATTTGCCGGAGAGCATATTACCGCATTTATCGAGCGAGTCGCAGACAAGGCTACTCAGCAAATGCTTGCTGATGAATCTTAATTTTTTATTTTTATGACTACTGAAAAACAACAAATGAATATGGCAGATATCCTTGATGATTTGGCAGCAGTGTTAGGCATTGAGGAGATGCCAGCGGAAGAGCGAGAAGAACTTATTGGGATGATGGGAGAAACAATTCTCCAGAATTCACTTGCGCGTTTTGTTGAAAGTAGTGATGAAGTTCTTGTTGCTGAGATTACGAATAAGATGGAAACAATGAATATGCTCGAATTCTTGGCATATGTCGATGAAACATATCCTGACTTTGGATATATTATGAACGAAGAAACTCAGATATTTCTACAAGAATTAGAGGAAATTGAAATAAAGGAATTGTAAAACAAAACTCCTGCGCAAGCAGGGGTTTTGTTTTACTGATTTAAATTTGAGTATTTATTAAATTGCAACGCCTGTTCCGAGCTCGAGGCCAGCAATATATGCATCGATAACATCAGGGTGTTTTCCGTCTTTGCATTCTGCAACGAAGGCATCAGCGCTTGCGCCGTCAATAAAGGTCATGTAGGTAAGAGTATTTTCACATACTACATCAATATTTATTTTGCCTTGTGTAGTAGGTTGCGCAGATGCCGTCTCAGAATCAGGGGCAACTTTTTGAAACACAACAGATTCATCATAGGTAACGGCGTCGAGATCTTCAAAGCGTGATCCTGTTGCTTCGTCGACTTTTCCATATCCACGTATAAAGCTATCTCCTTGTTTCATAAAAATGACCTGCATTACCGACCCCATCCCTTCTGATTCGAAGGTGTAATCTGCGAGGAGAATATCATCCGTATACGTACCAGACAACGTCCCTGCTGAGCTATCTTTTTCAAAATTGTTAAAAACAAGACTTCCCTCAACTTGTTCATCTTCCTGAGATGAAATTTCTAGTGTGTATACATCGTTCCCCAGATTGGCTACATAGGTGCCCACGATGGATTCCTCTGATGGGGTGGTGTTCTTTTTGCTGTATGCCAGGATTGCCCCAAGGATTACAATGACTGCTAATATTCCAATGATGATTTTGATATTATTTTTCATAGAATGTCATTATACACTAAACAACCTCGACAATTATAAAATTGGGTCTGAGCGCGCTCTCGTGTATAATACCCCTCATGGATTTACTCTCAGGTTTAAACGAAGAACAACAAAAAGCGGTCCAGAAAACATCCGGGCCGCTTTTGATTGTGGCAGGGGCAGGAACGGGGAAGACTCGAACACTTACTCATCGTATTGCGTATCTCATCCAGCAGGGAAATGACCCATCGTCGGTATTGGCGGTAACGTTCACCAACAAGGCTGCAGCAGAGATGCGCGAACGTATCGAGGCCTTGTTGATACAACAAGGAGATGTAGAGCCTAATGCGTTCCCGATGATCAAGACATTCCACGCATTAGGTGTATATATGATGCGTCGCCATGCAGACCGATTGGGGCTGACGAAATATTTCACCATTCTCGACCGTCAAGACGCCATGAGTCTGATCAAGCGCGCCATGAAAAAACGAGATATTGATACGAAAATGTGGGAACCAGGAAAAATCCTCAGCGCTATTAGTCACGCTAAGAATGCGCTGGAGTCTTTTGAATCCTATGAAAAAAATCATCAAGGCCCGCAAGTTCCTATTGTTGCGCAGATTTGGCGAACCTATGAAGAATATAAAAAAGAAGAAGGAACCAAAGATTTTGATGACTTATTGATTAATACGTATGAATTGATACGGGATCATTCGGATTTGCGTGATTACTATCGTCAGCGTTGGCAGTTTCTCCATGTGGACGAGTATCAGGATACCAACGAGGTGCAGTTCAAGTTGCTTCAATTACTAGTGAATCCAGATACCAATAATATCTGTGTTGTAGGAGATGCCGACCAGACAATCTATACATGGCGTGGAGCTTCGATGCGCAATATGATGCAATTTGACAAAGACTTTACCGGTGGAGAAACGATCATTCTTTCAAAAAACTATCGCTCGACACCGAATATTCTTGATGCTGCACACAGCATTATCGAGAAGAACATGGTCCGTATTGAGAAAGAATTGATTCCTGCCTCTGATATTCCAGGGACACTCATCCATGCATATCAGGCAATGTCAGGAGGCCAAGAAGCCAATTGGATTATCAAGCAATTATGGAAAGAGCATCGCGAGAATGGGCGTGCTTTTTCTGATATGGCTATTTTATACCGTACGAACTTTCAGTCTCGATTACTCGAAGAAGCCTGTCTCCATGCCCAGCTCCCGTATACCGTATCTGGCGTAAAATTTTTTGACCGTAAAGAAGTAAAAGATGTGTTGTCATATGTCTATGGAGCGCTCAATCGCAAGTCAGCATCTCATATTACGCGGGCTATTCAATTTCCCAAGCGCGGAGTGGGGGATGTTTCTTTGGGGCGTATTATTGCTGGGCAATTTGATCAGTTATCAGGAAAGGCGCTGGCCAGCTATCAGTCTTTTGAACAACTCCTCGATAAAATCGAAGAAATGGCACACGAAAAAACACCATCAGAATTATTGACGATGATTGTTCACGAGTCAGGAATTCGCGCAGCATTATTGAAAGGCTCTGCTGATGACCAGGAACGTTTGGCCAATATTCAAGAATTAGTTTCGTACGCAACGCGCTACGATGTAATAAAACAACAATTCGACGATGGAGCAGAAGGGTTCGATTCCTCGTATATGCACAACCTCGAGCATATGTTGGAGCATATTAGTTTGATGAGCGAACAAGATGGCCTGAGAGACAAAGAAAATCAAGATGCTGTGCGACTCATGACTGTCCACGCTTCCAAAGGTCTAGAATTCGGCGTGGTATGTATCGCAGGATTGGAACACGGACTGTTTCCATCAGATATGGGAAGCGGGGCCGACCGCGATCGCGAAGAAGAACGCCGCCTGATGTATGTAGCCGTAACACGCGCAAAAGAACAATTGTATCTCAGTCATGCTCGTATGCGACAGATTTTTGGCCAGCAGAATTTTCAAGCCCCGTCAGAATTTCTTTCTGATATTCCTGCAGAACTTGTTACATGGCATGGTATTGGTGGTATGGATTCTGGCGTAGACGATGAATACGAGGATGATGTGCCGACGACGTATTTGGATTGGTAGGATGTTTCTCTCACCAAGAACCTGAATCATTTCGGGTTCTTTTTCGTTATTGTACCTCGAAGATAGGTGAGATTAGTGTTACTATTCTTTTTATGCAACTCAAAAAATCTCTTGGACAAAATTTTCTTAATAACAAACACATCATCAAAAAAATTATTGATGTGGCTCAGGTCATCTCTGGTAATCAGTATCTCGAAATAGGACCGGGGGACGGGGCATTGACGGCTCTTTTGTTGGCCGAGGGAGCAAAACTCACAGCCGTAGAAACAGATAACCGTATGATAGAGTTACTCTCAGAAAAATTCTCATCATATATTGATAGTAATAATTTTACCCTAACTCAAGCCGATATTGCCGAATGGGACGAGGTGGCTTTTGCAGAACTATTCGGCACATACAGTATCGTTGCCAATATTCCGTACTATATAACTGGCTTGATTATTCGCAAATTCCTTACGAGTACACACCAGCCACAAGACATGACGTTAATTATGCAGCGCGAAGTAGCAGATCGTATTATGGCGCGCGAGGGGAAGCTTTCATTGCTGTCTATTGGTGTACAAGTATATGGAAAACCAGAATTTCATGGAATGATTAAAAGGGGGAACTTTACCCCAGCACCAAAAGTAGACTCAGCAATTTTAAAAATCAGCAATATATCGCGTGATTTTTTTATTGATTGTGATGAAGATCTTTTCTGGAAACATGTGCATGCCGGTTTCGCCCATAAACGAAAACAACTTATAAGCAACCTAAGAGATATGTATGAACGCGCAGATCTCGAGTCATTCTTTACAAAAAATAAAATCCCACACAATATTCGTGCGGAGGACATGACGTTAGATACCTGGAAAGCCATAACGCAATGGGCACAATAATGATATACTATTTACGTTATCTATTTTTTAATATAAAATTATAATATATGTCATTGCAAAAATATCTCCCGAGTAAACGTTTCATGATTACCTTCCTTGGTGTTGTGTTGGGTATTGTGCTGGTGCTTGTTGTCACTGCTGGAATACAGTATCGAAAAAACAAAAAAAATCCTGATCAATTAGAATCTGAAAGATTGGGGCTTATTACTAATGAGCAAGCGCTTAAAAATCTAGACACTCTTCAAAATCTAGACAGTGATGGCGATGGTCTTGCCGACTGGGAAGAGGCTCTATGGGGGACAAACCCAACTCTTGTTGATAGTGATGGTAATGGTATTAGTGATTTTGACGAAGTTGAGTCAGTCAAAAATAAAATTAACCAAGCTCGCCTTGAGCTTGGTATTGAAGATTCAGAAACCCTCACCGAACTCGACAAAGTAAGCCGAGATCTCTATGCGACACTAGTGGTACTTGATCAAAATGGAGAGCTTGATGAAAATACACAAGCACAAGTACAAGACATTATTCAGGAGAAAATTCTTTTGACTTTTAACTATGATCCTGCAACTTTGTATGATCTGACTATTGTTGAGTCTACCTTTGCAAACAGAGCTAAATATACAACACAATTTAATGATATTATGAATAGGTATCCTATTATCGAAGAGGATTATACCTATGTGGTGAACAACTCACTTAATCCAGTGAAGCAACAAGAAGCTCTTGATGCTATTGAAAAATACCAAAATTATGTTGACGAGTTGCTGGCAATGTCAGTACCTGTCGATGGTCAGCAATATCATCTGAATATTGTAAATGCAACTAAGGGTATTTTAGGAGCTATTACTGCAATATTATATTCCGACCAAGATCCTATGATTGCAGTGAGTGCTGCAACTCAGTTGCCAGATATTTTTAGTTTCTACCACAAATCACTCGAAGAAATACTTATTATTATTAACTAAGACTGTTTTTTATGCATACCAAATATCACCTACAAAAGAAATTCATAACATTAATCCTTGCTGTCCTTATGTTTATGATTGCTCCTATGCAAACCTATGCGGTATGGGGTATTGGGGATGTGTCCGTCGACCCGGCAGTTGCTGCAACTTCGGGGGTCAGTGCAGGGACAGGTACTGCTCGAGTGGTTTTGCAAGTATTCGACAAGGTAGGTCAGGTGGTTTTAATCCCAGTAATGAAGATTCTGATGCAAAAGATGCTCGAGAAGGTAAATACGAGCATCGTGAGTTGGATTAACAGTGGTTTTAAAGGAAACCCATTCTATATTGATGATCCAGAGCAATTTTTTAAAAATCTTGCACTCGAGACAGCATCAGATATTGCAGGAAGTATCCGTAGTAGTATTTCTAGCGGGGCTCTCTGTGATGCGGCTACAGGAACAGGACAGCAAGCATCAACATGTAATCAAATAGCCTCAATAGCTGCTGATAGGAGTATTCTCCTTACTCTGGGAGAGAATGCATTTGTGAGTGAATCAGGGAGGATTGAGCTCAACCCAGGGACGATAAAAATATTCAGTGAAAAACTCGTTGATGATATAAACCCAATGACAAAAATATCAGGAGTAGTTACTTCTGTCCAAAATGTACAAGGGGTACTTGGGAGCCTTGTAACAAGTGTGGGTAGTTTACAATCAGTAATTACCAGTGTGACTTCTAGTCAAACAATCTCCACGAGCGATCTTTCGAGTATTAATTCCATCAAATCAGACCTCGCGAATACTACGAGTGTACTTTCGAGTGAGATTGCATCTATCCAAAGTCAAATGTCTCTAGCAGGTCTCTTCCTCGCTGAAGTAGACGGGTATAGCGATTTTACGTCATCTCTTACAGATATCAAGACCAAAATTACAAGCATGAATACGAGTGTTAGCAATATCAACACGAGCTCTGCGAGTGCCTTCCTATCAAGTACACAAGGTTTAATTTCAAAAATACAAGGAGTTAATACCGTAGGTGCAAACATGCAGAATGTTCTATCTCAGCTTATGGCAAAAGCGAATAGTCTATTTGCTCAACAGGGGACTAGTAAAGGAGCCCTTGGTTGGTTTGCAGATAACTTCAAAGCAGGGGGCTTGCAGGGGTATGAAGCAATACTTGCTGACAGTAATGCAATTCCTGTTGGAAAATATATGAATACTCTCAATAGTATTGCTCAGAGTACTCAGACTGAGGCTCAAAAGATTGAAGATGCAGGTAAAACATTGAGTGATACAACATGTAAACCAGGAGCTCTCCGTCAAGTTACTGATGAGGACGGGAAGGTTCTCTCAGAAAAGTGTCTCCAATTTGATGTTCAGACACCGAGTACTGTTATTGATCAGCAGCGTAATACCGCAGTTGCCTCACGTACGAGCTCGGTAGAATCAGGTCAGGGCTCTGATAACCCATGGGCATCAGCAGCACAACAGGTAGTTTCAGCAGCCCTTCAATCTTTGGTCTCTAATGTAATGGAAGCTGGATTCAATCAGATTGCGAGTGCAGTGGGGTCTTCATTTAATTCAACAGACGAGATAACACCAACCGAAGGATTTGCAACTATCACAGGCACGACTGACATAGGTGCTTTTGGAGATATTCAAGAAGACACGAGCCTCAAGAATATTGCTGCAGGTTTGTTTAATGTTGATAATTATTTACTAGGAACCCCGTCACTCTTCGAATTCAATAAACAAAATGATTTCATTGTAAAAAATAACGGGAAAATCATCAGAATTTCAGATCCTTTTCAGGATGTAGGTGAAGCAAAAATCGTTACCACATCATTTACCTACCTTGGGGTACCTGTTAATATTGCGGATGTGCCGAGTGAATATCAGGTAGTAAACATAACTTCAGACCCAAATAATATTTTTGCTCTTAATTATTATCTGGTAGATAGTATTGATCGATATATATATAAGACATCATTCATTGCTGGTTCTAACAAGATTAGTCTCACACGTGATGACGCCCCAGAAAAACGATTCGAAGATCTCATCGCAGCTTTAGAACTTCAAAAGAAGAAACTCACAGATGCTCCAAAAATCGCTCAGAAAGTAGACAAAATGTGTGTTCTGGGGGCAGATACAGGAGGTGATCAGCGTTTGAGTTTCATTGGTTCAACCCGGGCTGCTAAATTTTCAGGAAAAGGGAAGGATGATGATGAAAATAACATATATCAACGTGCCATTGATGGCTACGAAGCTGCAAAACTACAGACATTGATTGCAACCAAAAAAGGAACTGGTGTTGATGATAGGTTTACTATAGACCACTATAGTCTTCTCAGAGAAATATTGGGATTGAATGATAGAACGAGCGAGCTCGAATACCTTTTGCCGCAAGCAGCATCAAAACTTTCTCAGATAAAATTACTCAAACAGCAATATTATAACTACAATCCTCTGAA
>Ga0075163_10012163_pt1 | contig 11212 bp, 11 predicted proteins | sample JI1023141ADNA_FD_71478 | JGI IMG/M metagenome (GOLD analysis project Ga0075163, IMG submission 71478) | Wastewater effluent complex algal communities from Wisconsin, to seasonally profile nutrient transformation and Carbon sequestration -... | ecosystem: Engineered > WWTP > Effluent > Algae...
AACTCGCCGGTGGGCAGCAGACGGAAGCCCGAGTCGCCGGCGGCGTCGACCGGGCGGCTGGCCGCGGCGATGCGTGCCAGCGAGGTCGAATCGGTGTCGGTGTAGGCCTGCGAGGCTTCGACCGGGCCGCGTGGCGGCAGGCCGGCGCAGCCGGTGATCAGCAGCACCAGCATCCAGGCGAGCAGGCGGGCGCTCAGGGACATGGCAGGTCGAAGGCTGTCGGTTCGGGTTCGTCGGAAGGTCCGACGCAAGGGAGGCCGAGGCGGGGAATCAGGTGCGGAACTGCATCGCGTGCAGACGAGCATACAGCCCGCCGAGTGCCAGCAACTCGGTGTGGCTACCCTGTTCGGCGACGCGGCCGGCATCGAGCACGACGATGCGATGGGCATGTTCGATGGTGGACAGCCGATGCGCGATCACCAGCGTCGTGCGGCCCTGCATCAGGTCGTCGAGAGCGGCCTGCACGGCGCGCTCGGATTCGCTGTCCAGGGCCGAGGTGGCCTCGTCCAGGATCAGGATCGGCGCGTCCTTGTACAGCGCGCGGGCGATGGCCAGGCGCTGGCGCTGGCCGCCCGACAATTGGCCGCCGTTGTGGCCGATGACGGTGTCCGCCCCCTGCGGCAGGCCGTCGACGAACTCGAGCAGGTGCGCGCCCTGCAGCGCCGCGCGCACGCGCTGCGCATCGGGCGTGGCGCCGAGTGCGATGTTGGCGGCCACCGTGTCGTTGAAGAGCACCACGTCCTGGCTCACCAGCGCGAACTGGCGGCGCAGCGTGTCCACGTCCCAGTCGGCCAGCGCCACGCCGTCCAGCGCGATCTGGCCGGCGTTGGGTTCGATGAAGCGCGGCAGCAGGTTGATCAGCGACGACTTGCCCGCGCCCGACGGGCCCACCAGCGCCACGATCTCGCCGGGGCGGATGGCCAGGCTCAGGCCGTCCAGCGCATTGGCCTGGTCGTCGCGGTAGCGCAGCGACACGTCGCGCAGTTCGATCTCGCCGCGGGCGCGCTCGGGGGCATGGCTGCCACCGTGCTCGGCCGGGCTCTGGTCCAGCAACTCGAGCCCGCGCTCTATCGAGGCCAAGCCGCGGGTCATCGGCGTCATCACGTCCGACAGGTGCTTGACCGGCGCCACCAGCATCAGCATGGCGGTGATGAAGGCGACGAACCCGCCCACCGTGGCGCCGCCGCTGTGGCTTTGCCAGAGCGCCACCACGATCACCGCCGACAGCGCCAGCGCGGCAAAGATCTGCGTCAGCGGCGTGATGGCCGCGCCCGAGGCCACGATCTTCAGCAGCACGCGGCGCAGCGCCAGCGAGTGGCGCTCGAAGCGCGCCGCCTGCGACGGGCCGGCGCCGTGCATGCGCACGATGCGCCAGGCCAGCACGTTTTCTTCCACCACGTAGGCGAGCTGGTCGGTGGCGTCCTGGCCCTCGCGGGTGAGGCGGTGCAGCCGCTTGCCCACCACCCGCATCACCATCGCCACCGCCGGGAACAGCACCGCGACGAACAGCGTGAGCTTCCAGTTCAGCCAGAACAGGTAGACCAGCAGCGCCACCAGCGTGAGCGAATCCTTCAGCAGCGTCTGCACCGCATTGACCAGCATGCCGGCGCCCGATTGCACCTCGTACACCAGCGTGTTGGTCAGGCTGCTTGCCGAGTGCAGGTTGAACATGCCGCCGCCGGCCGTGAGCACGCGCTGGAACAGTTGCTGGCGCAGGTCCTGCACGCCGCGCTGCGTGGCCCACGACAGGGCGTACTGCGCGATGAAGCCGGCCACGCCGCGCAAGGTGAACAGCCCGACGATGGCCAGGGGCACGGCCCACAGCGGCAGCTGGCCGGCGCCGAAGCCGGTGTCCAGCAGGGGCTTGAGCAGCGCCGGGATCATCGGCTCGGTGGCCGCGCCGATCAGCGAGCCGACAAACGCCACCAGCAGGCCGACGCGAGCCTGGCGGAAGTAGGGGGCGATGCGGGAAAAGCGCTGCAGCAGGGTGGGCATGGGACCAGGGAAACGCCGGCTCCGGGGCAGCGTGGGGCGTGATTATCGGGGGTGGCCGGGGCCGCTCCAGGGCTTGCCTCGAATACTGTATGAACGTACAGTATTCTCGTGAACCTGCCACTGCCCTTGTCTCTGCCGCTGTTTGCCCCGGAGGACGCGCCCCGTGCGCCGCTCTCCGCGGCGGCGGCCGTGGCGCCGGCGCCATTCTTCATGGCCTCGCCCGAATCCCTGCATCCGGCCTTGTGGCGTGCCAGCCAGCTCGGCTCGGGCCGGACGGCGGTCACGCGCAGCGGGTTCGAGCCGCTCGACGCGGTGCTGCCCGGCGGTGGCTGGCCGCACCGCGTGCTCACCGAACTGCTGCTGCCGCACCCGGGCCTGGGCGAGTTGCGCCTGCTGGCGCCGGCGCTGGCGGCGCTGGCGGGGGGGCTGGATGAATCGGCCGATCCCTGCGATGCGGTCGAAGCGCATCGGGCGCGTGCTGGCGATGCCCCGGCCCGCCACAGCGTGATGCTGTTCGATCCGCCGGCCGCGCTGTGCGGCTGGGCACTGGGGCAGATCGGCATCGATGTGCGGCACTGGCTGGTGGTGCGGGGCCGCGACACCCTGGCGCGGCCGGCGCTGGTCATGAACCAGCACAGCCGTCCGGCCGGCCCGGACGCCCGCCCGCGCCGGCCCGAATGGGACAGCCGGCTGCGCCGCCTGGGGCTGGGCGCCGACGTGCTGTGGGCGCTGGAGCAATCGCTGCAGAGTGGCCACCTCGGTGCGGCCATGGCCTGGGTGCCGGCGGGGTGCAAGGCCGATGCGCTGCGCCGGCTGCAGCTGGCCGCGCAGGCGCACGACGGGCCGGTGTTCGTGTTCCGCGAGACCGAAGCCCGCAGACGGCCCAGCGTGGCGCCGTTGCGCCTGCTGCTGGCGCCGGCGGGGCTCGATGCGCTGTCGGTGCGCGTGCTCAAGCGCCGCGGGCCGCCGCTGGCCGAGGCACTGCGCCTCGAGCTGCCGCCGGTGCTCGGCGAGCCGGTGCACCAACGCGAGCACCAACGCGAGCATCAACGTGAGCGGGCAGGTCGCCCTGCGCCCCATCCCGCGGCGTCCGCTGCCGATGCAACCGCGCCGGTCGCTGCTGCGCTGCCGCAGTCCTCGGTGCACGGCAGGCGCCCTTGAGGCCCGTGCGCCCGGCCTTGCCGCCCATGCCCCGCCGAGCCTGCCATGCTGTGGATCGCCCTGCACCTGCCGGCCCTGTCGCTCGAAGCCTTTGCGGCCACGCTGGCGGCCGATCAGGCGGGCCTGCCGACGGCGCTGGTCGAAGCGCATTGCATCGCGCAGGCCAACGCGGCGGCGCGGGCACTGGGCGTGCTGCCGGGCCAGAAGCGCGTCACCGCGCTGGCGCTGGCGCCCGACCTGCTGCTGGGGCAGGCCGACGCGCTGCGCGACGCGCAGGCCCTGGTGGCTGTGGCGCATGTGGCGCTGGCCTTCACGCCGGCGGTGTCGCTGTCCGGCCAGGGCGTGCGGCTGGAGGTGCAGGCCAGCCTGCGCTACTTCGGCGGCCTGGCGGCCTTGCTGCAGCGCTTGAAGGATGCGTTGCGGCCGCTGGGCCACCAGGTGCAAGTGGCCAGCGCGCCTACCGCGCTGGGTGCGGCACTGCTGGCGCGCTGGCGTGCCGACCTCGAAACCGGCCCGCACAGCACCGCGCTGGCACCCTTGTGCGAGTGGCTGGATGCCGCCCCGGTGTGGCTGCTGGGCCCCGGGCGCGAGCACTGGGAAGCGCTGCAGGGCATGGGCCTGCGCACGCTGGCCGATCTGCGCGCGCTGCCGCGCAGCGGGCTGGCGCGGCGTTTCGGCACCGAGTTGCTGCTGGAGCTGGACCGCGCCCGCGGCGACGCCCCCGAGCCGCACGCCTGGGTCGAACTTCCGGCGCGGTTTGCCTGTCGCATCGAGCTGTTCACACGTGCCGACCGCAGCGACCAGGTGATCGCCGGGGCCGGCATCCTGCTGGCGCGGCTGGTGGCCTGGGCCCAGGCGCGGCATGGCCGCATCGCGCGCTTCACGCTGGTGATGCACCACGAGTCGCGCCATCGCGCCAATGCGGACGACGAACCCGCCTCGCAGACCGAACTGCTCATCGCGCTGGCCGAGCCCGCCATCGATCCGCAGCACCTGCGGCAGTTGCTCACCGAGCGCGTGGCGCGCCAGCCGATGGCCGCGCCCGCGCTGGAGCTCAGCCTGTGGTGCGACGCGGTGGTGGCCGGCGAGGCGCCCAATGCCGAGCTGTTTCCCACCCGCGCCAGCGAGCATGCCGGCCTGACGCGGCTGATCGAGCGACTGCAGGCCCGGCTGGGCCGCGAGCAGGTGCGCAGCCTCGAGCCGGTGCAGGACCACCGGCCCGAGCGAGCCACCGCGTCGCATCCGGCCGATCCGGCGCGTGCCGGGCGTGCGCCGGCGGGCACGGCCGCCCGGCGCGTCGATCCGCGGCAGGTGGTGCGGCCGATCGGCGCCTCGAAAGCCAACGCCATCGTCACGCGTCCGGTGTGGCTGTGCCCCGAGCCGCAGGCCTTGCACGACCAGGTCGGACGGCCCCTGCTCGAGGGACGCCCGCTCAGGCTGCTGGCCGGCCCCGAGCGCATCGAGTCCGGCTGGTGGGACGGCGCGCTCGCCGCGCGCGACTACTTCATCGCCGAGGCCGGCGATGGCGCGCTGGTGTGGATCTACCGCACCCGGCTGCCGGCCTCGCCCGACGACGGCGCAGGCTGGTTCCTGCACGGCCGGTTTGCATGATCAAGCCCGCGGCCCGAACGCCAGCCTCAGCCCCAGCGCCACCATCACCGCACCGGTGCCGCGGCCCAGCCACAGGCCGACCCGCCCGCCATCGCCCCAGCGCTGCCGAAGCGCGGCCAGCATGGCGGCAAAGCCCAGGTTCACCAGCGTGCCGTTGAGGGTGAACATGGCCCCCAGCAGCGCGAACGACCAGGCCGCCTGCGGCGCATCGGGGCGCACGAACTGCGGCACGAAGGCCAGGAAGAACATCACCACCTTCGGGTTCAGCGCGTTGGTCAGGAAGCCCTGCGCGAAGACGCGGCCCGCGGGCGCGGTGGCAGCGGGTGCTGCGGCGCTGCCTCCACGGGCGGTGGACCGGATCATGCCCAGGCCCAGCCACACCAGGTAGGCAGCTCCTGCCCAGCGCAAGAGGGCGAAGGCCGTGGGCGACCCTGCCACCAGCGCCGACAGGCCCAGCGCCGCGGCCGCCGCATGCAGCCCGCACCCGGCGCCGATGCCCAGCGCGGCAGCCGCCCCGGAACGCACGCCCTGGCCGGCGCTGCGCGCGGCCACCAGGGCCATGTCGGCACCCGGCGTCAAATTCAGCAGCAGCCCGGCACCGATGAACAGCGGCAGGTCGTGGATACCAGCCAGCACCGCATCGAGCATCGTCACACCCAGCCCAGCATGCCCAGCGCGGCACCTGCGGCCATCAGCCACAGCAGGCTGATGCGGGTGCGTGCCGACGCGATCGCGGTGCCCAGCACCAGCAACCATGCCACGGGGTGCGCCCGCACCGGCGCGGCCAGCAGCCAACCGGTGGACACCAGCAGGCCGAGCGTGACCGGCACCATGCCGCCCGTGAAGGCCCGCATTGGCAGTGCATCGGCGCGCCGCCGGCCATAGCGCGCCACGTTCAGCGCCAGCACCGACGAGGGCAGCATGATGCCGCCCATCGTGGCCACCACCCCCGCCAGGCCGGCCACCTCCCAGCCCATCAGTGCGACGAAGAGGATGTTGGGGCCGGGAGCCGACTGGGCGATGGCCACCGAGGCGGTGAACTGCTCGGCGCTCATCCAGCCCTGCTCGTGCACCAGGTAGCGCTGCATCTCGGGCGCGGTGGTGATGGCCCCGCCCACCGCCAGCAGCGACAGCAGCATGAAATGCCCGCACAACTGCGCCAGTTCGACCCAGCCCATGCCGTGCAGGCCCAGCATGGCCCAGCCGGTGACCGCGATCGGCGTCATGGCCGACCTCGCTCAGCCTGCGCCAGCTTGCGCCACGCGATCGCCATCGCGATGCCGCCGATGCCCAGCACCACCCACACCAGGGGCACGCGAAAGACACCCACCGCGGCGAAGGTGGCCACGCCGAACAGTCCGCCCAGCGCCTGGCCCATGACGTTCTTCTTCAAGGTGGCCGACAACTTGATGGCCGTGCCCACCACCAGGCCGGCGGCCACGGCGCCCATGCCGCGCAGCGCTCCCAGCACCAGCGGCTGGGTCGAGAACTGGCGGAACAGCGCCGCGAGCGCCAGCACGATCAGCATCGGCACGGCCAGCAGTCCGGCGGTGCCCGCCAGCGCGCCGCGCCAGCCGAAGTGCCGGTCGCCGAAGATCAATGCGAGGTTGACGATGTTCGGGCCCGGCAGCACCTGGCTCAGCGCCAGCAGCTCGACGAACTCCTCCGGGCTCAGCCAGCGCTCGCGCTCCACCAGTTCGCGGTGGGCCACCGGCAGCACGCCGCCGAAGCCCTGCAGCGCCAGCCGCTGGAACACGCGGAACAGCTCGCCGCACGACACCGGGCTGCGCATCGCGCCGCCGGCTGGCGGCGCAGGCTCGGCTGCGTCAGCGGCCATCGGTCGATCCTTTCATCATGCGGGCCTGCGCCCACAGGCTCAGCGCCACCGCTGCCAGCATCCAAGCCAGGCCAATCCAGTGCAGGGGCCCGAAGCCCTGGCGCGCCACCACGGCGCCGCCGCTCGCCGCGCCCAGCGCTTGGCCCAGGTACATGGCCGAGCTGTTGAGTGCGATCAGGGCCGGCGCCAGCGCTGGCGCTGCCACGCCCAGCCGGGCCTGCTGCGCCGAGTTGGACGAGAAGCAGCCCAGTGCCCAGGGCACCAGCACCAAGGCCATCGCCACCAGGCCGACGCCCAGGTGCCACAGCCCGAGCGAGACTGCCATGCAGCCGAGCGTGACAGCCACGCTGCGGGCCGAGCCCACCCGGTCGATGTGGCGGGCGACCAGCACGTTGCCCACCACCCCGACGATGCCGAACCACAGGAACAAGGCACTGATCTGCGCTGGCGTCGCACCGAGCACCTGCTTGTAGTACGGCGCGAAATAGGCAAACAGGGTGAACTGGCCCGCCGAGCTGAGCGCCGTCACGGCCACCACCGCCATCAGGCCGGGATGGGTGAGGGCGCGCACCCAGCTGGCGCGGGACAGGGCCGCGGGCCGCACGCCGTCGGGCATCGAGCGCCAAACCGCCAGCGCGCCGATGCCCGCCAGCACGCCCACGCCGGCATACGACCAGCGCCAGCCGAACACCTCGCCCACCCAGGCGCTGGCGGGCATGCCCAGCACCGACGACACCGACCAGCCCAGGAACACGAAGGCGATGGCCCGGCCGCGCTGCTCGGGCGGCGCCATCACGCCGATGGACGCGGCCGCCTGAGGCGTGAACACCGCGGCGCCCAGCACCGCCAGCGCGCGCGCTGCGGCCAGGCCGGCAAAGTCGGGCATGGCGGCCGACAGTGCGTGGCCTGCCGCGAACCAGAGCAGGGACAGTGTCAACAGGCGCCGACGATCGAAACCCGCCACCACGGCGGCCAGCAGCGGTGCGCCAATGGCCATCACGATGGCGGCGATGGACATCAGCTGGCCACCCACCGCCACGCTCACCTTCAGCGAACGCACCACGTCGTTCAAGGTGCCGGGGGTCACCATCACGCCGCAGCCGATGGCGAAGTTGCCGAACATGAGCGCCCAGCGCGCCGAGGCCAGTCGTGCGGGCGATGCCAGGTTGGGGGTGGAGGATATGGCTGCGGTCGTGGAGGCCGCGGCGTCGCGCCCTGGGTCGGCCAGGGGCGACGTCAGCTTCACCTGAGCACCTTGAGGGCGTCCGGGTTGACGATGTTGGTGGGCTCGTTGCGGATGTAGTTGATGACGTTGTCGAACGCGGCGCCGAAGTACAGCTCGTAGCTGTCCTGCTCGACATAGCCGATGTGCGGCGTGCACACAGCGTTCTCCAGACGCAGCAGCGGGTGGCCCTGCAGGATCGGCTCGCTCTCGAACACGTCGATGGCGGCCATGCCGGGCCGGCCCTTGTTGAGGGCCGAGACCAGGGCGTTTTCCTCGATCAGTTCGGCGCGCGAGGTGTTGACGATCAGCGAGGTGGGCTTCATGCGCGCCAGGTCGTCGAGCTTGACGATGCCGCGCGTGGCGTCGTTGAGCCGCAGGTGCAGGCTGAGCACGTCGCTGTCGGCAAAGAAGGCCTCGCGGCTTTCGGCCACCAGCAGGCCATCGCTGGCGGCGCGCTGGCGCGAGGCTTCGCTGCCCCATACCATCACCTTCATGCCGAAGGCGCGGCCGTAGCCGGAGATGATCTGGCCGATCTTGCCGTAGCCCCAGATGCCGAGCGTCTTGCCGCGCAGCACCATGCCGATGCCGAAGTTCGGTGGCATCGACGCCGCTTTCAGCCCGCTTTGCTGCCAGGCGCCGTGCTTGAGCGTGCCCACGTACTGGGGCAGGCGGCGCATGGCCGCCATGATCAGCGCCCAGGTCAGCTCGGCGGGCGCCACCGGCGAGCCCACACCCTCGGCCACTGCGATGCCCAGGCGCGTGCAGGTGGCCACGTCGATGTGCGAGCCGACCTTGCCGGTCTGCGCGATGAGCTTCAGCTTGGGCAGCTTTTCGAGCAGGGCCCGCGGGAACTGGGTTCGTTCGCGGATCAGCACCAGCACATCGGCGTCACGCAGGCGCACCGCCAGTTGGCCGATGCCCTTGACGGTGTTGGTGAACACCTTGGCGTTGTAGGGTTCCAGCCGCGTTGCGCAGTGCAGCTTGCGAACGGCGTCCTGATAGTCGTCGAGGATGATGATGTTCATGGTTCGGCGTCGATTGTGCCGCGTCCGGCACGCCGGACAGCTTGGCGCTAGCATCGCCGGCTCACCCCATAACCTTCCGGAGACTCTCTTGGCAATTTCGATGCACTCGGCCAGCGCGCCCGTGTTCCTGCAGCAACTCGGTGCCATGCTCGCCTGGATGGACAAGGCCGAGGCCCATGCCCAGGCCCGCAAGTTCGACACGGCCGTCTACCTCGGCCTGCGCCTGGCGCCCGACATGCTGCCCTTCGTCTCCCAGATCCGCATCGCCAGCGACGCGGCCAAGAGCTGCATGGCACGACTGTCCGGCGTGGAGCCGCCCAAGTTCGAGGACAACGAGGCCACCCTCGACGAGCTGCGCCAGCGCATACGCAAGACCGTCGACTACGTGAAGTCGGTGCCCGCGGACGCGATCGACGGCAGCGAGGAGCGCGACATCACGATCCCGATGCGCACCCGCGACCCGCTCCACTTCAAGGGCGAGTTCTACCTGAAGCACTGGGCACTGCCCAATTTCTTCTTCCACTGCACGACGACGTATGCGCTGCTGCGCCACGCCGGGGTGGAACTGGGCAAGGTCGACTTCCTGCACGTGGACTGAGGTCGCGTCGCCTGTCGACGCGCGGGTACTGGCGCGGGTCCGGGCGGCAGCCAGCGAACGCCGGATCCCGGCAATCAGGGCAGCGGCAGCAGTTCGGCGCTGTTCGGGAACACGTCGGACAGCGCGTCGTGCAGATCCAGGCGCGCTTGCCGGCTGGCAGCACTGCCCTGGTCGCGAAGCGCGCCGAAGACGGCGCCGCGCAGCAGCCACAGGTCGAACGGGTCGTCCGAATCGTCCACCTGCTGGCGCAACCAGTCGCCGCGCTGGCCGGGTACCGACGCGATGGCACGCGCAAAGCGGGTACGCAGGTCGACCAGGACGCTGTGTGCCGCCATGCGCGACAGTCGCTCGTGCGGCAGGCCGGGGCCAGGCAGCGGCGAATTGGCGCTGGCCTGAAGCCGATGGACGGTGGCGATCATCAGGTGCCCAGGGTGTTTGGCGCGGTGCGCGGGGCGCGCACCGGGAAGTGCCGGTTGAGCACGGCCATGCGGCGTTCGGCCTCGGTCTGCGTGTAGGTCACGGCCAGCTGACCGTACAGCGCCGAGCGCAGGTGCCACAGTTCGCGCAGCGAGCGGGCCCGGTCGATCTGGTCCGCGAGCTGGCCGGCGTCCGGCCCGGTCAGTCCGTGCAGGCTGTCGCTGAACTCGTCCTTCACCAGGGCCAGCCGGTTGAGCGGACGCACCGACGGCGGCGTCCAGGGGTGCTCCTTCATCAGCCAGCGGCGGGCACGTCCCCACAGCGACACCGACGACGGCCACAGCTCCGGCGGGCACACCTGGGTGTGGCCCATCAGGCTGGTGGTGGGGGCGCCATGGCGCTGCTGCTGCTTGCGCAGCATCCGCGAGGAGAGGAATTGGGCTAACGGGCTCATGACGTGGATTTCGGCAACAACGCGCTGAAACTGAAACTCATTGTGTTCAGCCCGGTTCGGTTGAATGTCACGAACAGCCCGCCCAAACGGCCCCAGTTCGGACCACTGCGTGCGGCCTGCTACCCTCGGAGTCGACGTTGCCGTGACAAAAAGGACGAGACAACATGAGATGGATCAAGCGGGCGTTGTGGGGCGTGCTGGGCCTCATCGTGCTGGCCCTGGGCGTGGCGGGGGTCTACAGCCAGCGGGTGTTGCCGCAGGTCGACGGCGAGCTGCGGCTGAGCGGCCTCAAGGGCGAGGTGCGCATCGAGCGCGACGAGCACGGCATTCCCAGCATCCGCGCCCAGAGTCTCGAGGACCTGGCCTTCGGCCTCGGCGTGGCCCATGCCCAGGACCGACTGTGGCAGATGGAAACCCACCGCCGCATCGGCAGCGGACGGCTGGCCGAGGCCTTCGGCGAGGGCGCCGTCGACACCGACCGCGTGCTGCGCACGCTGGGGGTGCGCCGGGCTGCGCAGGCGCAGTGGGACAACACCAAGGGCGAGGCCCGCGGGCTGCTGCTGGCCTACAGCCGCGGCGTCAATGCCACGGTGAAGCAGGCCATGCGGGCCCGGCCGCCGGAGTTCGTGCTGCTGGGCCTGCAGCCGGAGGAATGGGGCCCGGTGGACAGCATCGCCTGGTCCATCATGATGGCCTGGGATCTCGGCGCCAACTGGAACAACGAGCTGCTGCGCCTCAGGTTGTCGGTGCAGTTGCCCAAGGAGCGCATCGACGACGTGCTGCCGCCCTACCCGGGCGAGAAGCCGCTCGAGACCATGGACTACGCGGCCTACTACCGCTCGCTCAAGCTCACCGACAAGCTGGCCGGGCTCGACGCGATGACGCAGCG
>Ga0075163_10012164_pt1 | contig 11212 bp, 10 predicted proteins | sample JI1023141ADNA_FD_71478 | JGI IMG/M metagenome (GOLD analysis project Ga0075163, IMG submission 71478) | Wastewater effluent complex algal communities from Wisconsin, to seasonally profile nutrient transformation and Carbon sequestration -... | ecosystem: Engineered > WWTP > Effluent > Algae...
GAGCAGAGCCAGCACCGCATCAAGAAGGTGATCACCGATCGCGGCGACATCGAGTGCGAGACCGTCGTGCTCGCCGGTGGCGCCTGGAGCCCCGCGATCGCAGCGCTCGCCGGCATCGACCTGCCGAACGAGCCGCACCGTCATGAGATCTGCTCCACCGAGCCGCTCAAGCCGTTCCTCGGGCCGCTGGTGTCGGTGCTCGACTCGGGCCTCTACTTCTCTCAGTCGATGCGCGGCGAGATCGTCGGCGGCATGGGCGACTCGCGCGAACCTGCCGGCATGAACCTGGGGTCGACGCAGCGCTTCCTCACCCGCTACTCCCAGGCGCTGACCGAGCAGATGCCGCAGGTCGGCCGGGTGAAGATCCTCCGCCAGTGGTCAGGACCCTACGATGTGACGCCGGACAACTCGCCGATCCTCGGGCGCACGCCCGGCCTGCCCAACCTGCTGCAGCTCAGCGGCTTCGTGGGCCACGGCTTCATGATGGCGCCGGCCGTCACCGAACGAATGGCCGCGTGGATGGCGACCAACGAGTCCGACGAGCTGTTCGAGCGCTTCACCCTGAGCCGCTTCGAAGAGGGCCGCATGGAGCGCGAAGACATGATCATCGGCTGAAGCTGACATGTGGCAAGCCGTGAGCAGAAAGGTTGACCGCAGGCGATACAGGCTTGCGACAAAGGCTCTCGCTCGACATGAGGGAATGGTGCCGTTCGAGTTCCTCGAGCCAGGTGTGGTGAAGCTGACGATCCCCGACACGGGCTGGGAGCTGTCCGACCGCAAGGCGTTTGCGCTCGCCGTGACCCGCAGCTGCGCAAGCGGACCCACCGGGCTGATCCTCGAGTCGAACACGCGCGCGGTGACCGAAGCCGGGCCGAACCACATGCTCGATCTCCTCGACCAGCTGCGGGAATCGATCACCTGCATCGGGGTGATCACCAGTTCGGGCATTCTCGAGCTCACCGTGATGGCGCTGCGCGCGGCGCTCGGCGTGCGCGGAATTCACCTGCCCATCGTCTCGTCACCTGAAGGCGACGTGGTGCTGCAAGCGGTGCTCGACCACACGCGAGCGCGCCGCGAGAGCCTCACCGAGCCGAGCTTCGCGCCACCCGCACGGGCCTGAAGCCCGGTCATTCTGACCACCCTGCTCGTCTGGCGGGCACCGCAACATCTCTGCGCCTCGCGCGTCATCTCTCCACGAGGTGATCGCCATGAAGGCCTTGCTGCTCTCGTTGTTCAGCCTCACCGCGCTCGCACAGGCGCCATCCTTCCCTCCGCTCGAGGACGACTTCGTTGACGATGGGCCGCCCATCGACGTGCCGCAGGTCTCGTCGGTCGACGCGTTCGAGCCCGCCCTCGCGCCGTATGGAACGTGGGTGTCGATCGAGGGGCAGCGCGCATTCCAGCCCTCGGTGGCGCTCGTCGGGCCCGACTTCGTCCCGTACGCGTCGCAGGGCCAGTGGGTGTCGACGCAGGCCGGGTGGTCGTTCTCGACATCGCTGCCGTTCGGCTGGGCGACGTACCACTACGGTCGCTGGTGGTTCGACCAGACGCGCGGCTGGCTCTGGCTTCCTGACACCGTGTGGGGTCCTGCGTGGGTCGACTGGCGCGATGGCGGTGGGTACCTCGGCTGGGCGCCGCTGCCGCCTCCGCGCTTCGCGTCGTCTCGCCCGAGCTGGTTCTTCGTGCGCTCGGGTGTCTTCGGGTCGCCCAACGTCATGCGGTACGGGGTGCCGCGCGGGCAGCACGACGCGATCTTCGGCCTGACGATCTCGGTGCCGTCGCGCCGCTATCGCGGCAACACCTGGTACTCCGGGCCCGCCTATCGCGACGTCGCGCGCTTCGGTGGAGAGCCGCAGCAGCGACCGACATCTGCGTTCGGACCTCCGCCTGAGGTGCGGGCGTCGATTCGACCGCGCGTGTTCGTGCGTGAAGTGCCGCCTCCGCCCGCTGTCCATTGGTCGAGGCCGTGGCCTGTTGGATCGAGTGGGTGGCCGAATCGCGGCATCGCGCCAGCCGTTCGGCAGCCACAGAATGTGCACCAGGCCGTGCCGGTCGGGCCGCCGCCTCCTCGAAGCGGCGTGCATCAAGCGCAGCCGGTTGGACCGCCCCCGTCGCGGGGTGGAGGCCGTCAGCGTCGCTGATCAGCGCTCGCCCGTTTGGATCGCAGACCGCCTCAGCGCCATACTGAGAGCAGTCATGGGCAACGCGGCGAAACGGGATGCGACCTACGAGGACCTGCTCCAGGTCCCCAGCAACCTCATCGCGGAGATCATCCGCGGCACCCTTCACACCCTGCCGAGGCCCGCCGGCTTTCATTCCATGGTGTCCTCGTCGTTGGGAGGCGAACTCCACGGTTTTGGCCGAGGACGAGGAGGGCCAGGCGGCTGGCAGCTCCTTGATGAGCCCGAGCTTCATCTGGGTGCCGACATCCTCGTTCCGGACCTCGCAGGCTGGCGCAAAGAGCGAATGCCTCAAGTGCCCGATGTCGCGTACTTCACCCTTGCTCCCGATTGGGTGTGTGAGGTGCTGTCGCCGTCGACGGCCGCCATGGATCGCGCCGAGAAGTTGCCCATCTACGCAGAGCACCACGTCGGGTTTGCATGGCTCATCGATCCGCGAGTCCAGACCCTCGAGGTGTTCAAACTCGACGGAGCAACGTACCGTCTGGTCAAGACGTGGCGCGGCGCCGAACAGGCCCGCGCAGAGCCCTTCGATGCCATTGCGCTCGCCCTGTCTCAGCTGTGGCCCGAGTAGGACGAGCTGACACTCAACGAGGTGGCAGCGGAGCCAGTCCCAGCACGCGCCGGTTCGCGTTGACGCGAGCGCGATCGGCTGGAGTCACCGCTCCCGAGCCCTGTGTTCCGTAGCGCTGCGGCTGCCCTTCATTGACCAGGACGCGATCGGTGAGGAACGCGAGGCTCTCGGCGTCAGCCTCGTTCTTCGCGACGGCCACTTCGAGCAGCGCCAGACACCGTCGCTGCAGCGGCAGATCGTGATCGAGATGCTGGGCGATCACCCACGCAGCCATGGAGCCGTCTTCACCAACCAGCGAACGCCCTGGCCAGCCGTGCTCTTCGATGATCGCGCGGAGCCGTGCCGTGTGCCGCTTCGTCACCTCGCCGAACGGCGCATCGACTCCACGAGCGGCTGCTCTTCGAACGGCCTGATCTTCGTCCTTCATGACGAGCAACTCCGCACGCAACGCAGGCGCGCGGAGGTTCGGCTCGGCATGAACCAGCAACGAAAGAACGAGCGCGATCACACGACGGTGACGGGCTGACCGACCTCGGGCTTCTTGAGCTCGGCGACCGCGGCAGGCCCGATGAGCTCCTTCAGCTTCGCGACGGTGGCGGCATCTCCAGCGTAGTGGTGGCCCGTGTGCGCGCCGAGCGCCTGCGTCACCATCGACAGGGTGATCGACGAGGGAAGGTTGTAGCGCCTGGTGAACGTGCTCCAGACCTCGTTGTCGCGGTAGCCCTCGTCGACGGCGAGCGACTGACCGAACGCGAGCATTCCGGCGAGCTTCACGTCTTCGGCCGGCATGCGCAGCAGGCCCTTGTCACCGAGGAAGCGGTTGAACTCGAACACCGTGATCGCGCGCAGGCCCTCTTCCGAGAGGTGCGAGTACCGCGAGCTCACCGACATCACGTACTCGGTCTTGCCGTCGCGGCCCTTCTGCTCGGTGAACCGAATGAGGTCCTTCTCGCCCATCTTCGGCTCGAACCAGCCGCCGGCGATCACCTTCGAGTCGGGGTTGGCGCGATCGAGAATGCCGCTGAACTCCGAGAGCGTGTTCACCATGTTCGCGCTCACGAGCACCTTGGTGCCGTCGAGGACGCTCGCGTGGCGGTCCTGCTTCACGGGCTCGAACTCACGGCGCGTGTCTTCGGGCACCTTGAAGGTCGAGTAGTTGAAGTGCTTGTCGAGGTAGTCGGCCTGGCCGTCGTTGTCGCGGTCGAGCACCTTCTCGCGCGTCATCGTCGAGATCGGCGTGAGGTAGTTGTCCCACGTGCGGCCCCAGCCGATGTCGGCGGCGTCGTTCATGCCCTTGTGAATGTCCGTCCACCCCTTGCGGCCGGCGACGCCGTCGACGAGGGCCATGAGCGCCTGCACGCCTTCACCGCGCGTCATCTGGCCGTTGGTGTCGGTGTAGAAGTTCGAGGCGGCGTAGGTGGTGACGACCTGCGCGTTGCCGTACTTCTCCTTCACCTTGTCGAGCACGCCCTTGCCGACGCACAGGTTGTAGAAGAGCAGCTTGTCGGCGGCGCCGTCGGTGGTCGCGGGCCCGTTGTTCACCGAGCTCGACATCGCGCGGCCCCAGTTCGAGTGACCGTCGTAGCCGACGATCTGCACGTTCGGGTCGTTCATGGGCGAGAGGATGTTGGTGCCACCTTCGCGCACCGAGATGCGGAACTTCGTCTCGCCGACGCCGGGCTTGTTGATCGTCGCCTCGTACGTGGAGACGCCGTACTGGTTCTCGGCGCCGACCGGCTTGAAGCCGTGGTCCTTGAGGTACTTCGTGAAGCCGCCCCAGAACTCGCCCTGCCCCACCGTCCACGAGAGGTTGACGGTGTTCTTCCCGTTGGCGAACCACTTGTCGTACGGCGGCGACGTGGGAGCGAGCTCCTTGAGGAGCGCGTCGGCGACCTTCTTCGGCTCGCCCGTCTGCGCGGCCTTCGAGTTCACGAGGTGGAAGATCATGCTCTCGCGCAGGCGCGGGTTCTTCTCGGCGCGCACGAGCGCTTCGTAGGTGCCGAGGGCCGACTGCTGCAGCGCGGGCGTCTTGGCGGCGTTGACGAGATCGAGCAGCACCGACGCAGCCGAGCCACGCAGCTGGAGCGCCTGGTTCGCGTCGAGGCCCGCGGGCGGAGCGCCGTCGCTGGGAACGCGGGCGAGCGCGAGCTTCAATTGATCGAACGTCTTCGCCTGCAGCTCGGGCGTGACGTTGGCGAGCATGGGCTCACGCGCGTTGTCGGCGACTTCGCCGGCCTTGAAGAGCGCGTCTCCGAGCTCGACGTTGTTCGCAGGGGCCTTGCCGTCGGCAGCGGCGGTGAAGACACCCGACGCGTTGAGGAAGACGGGGCGGTTTCCACCAGCGGGGTCGAGGTTGATCGTCTGGCCAGCGGGAGGCGGCTGCGGAGGCGGCGTCGGCTCGACGAGCGCTTTGATCACGTCGAGCGCACCGGCCTGAAACAGGTCCTTGTACTCGGTCATGATGCGCTGCAGGTCGGCCTTCTCGGTCTTCGAGACGATGCCGTTCTTCTGCGCCTGCGCGACGATCGCCTTCGCTTCATCTGGCGTGATGGCGCGGTCGGCGGCGGCGGTCTGGCCCATGCGACGAATCGTGGTCATGTGGATTCCCCGAGTGCTGCGAGATGGGCGGTGCATAGCACGGGGTGAAGCGGCTCCGAGACAGCGGCTGTCACCCGCGCGTGACGTCGTGGGAAGCGACGATCGTGGGCACGACAGGTGGCACCAGTGGAGGCTCTGGAAAGAGAGACCGCACGGTCACGACACCTTGCGTCAGGCCGGAACGGGCCGAATTCGTTCATCCATTTGAGGCCGACTTGAAGTGACCGGTTGGTCACGTCACTGGCACGGCGCGCGCACTGGAGCCCGGCATGCTCCGACGATTGCCGATGGTGATGGTGACGATGTTCGCGGTGGGCTGCGCCGACGGCGTGGTGACTGAGGGTGGGGATTTCGAAGATGCGGATCCCGAGACGCTCGAGACGGCGACGGTGACGCAGGAGGTGCGGTGCGCGCCGCGCATGAACACCTTCCCGGTCGGAGCCGCGCACAACATTGGCTACGACCGCGCGTCGTGTGGAACGGGAACATGCCGCACGTCGTGTCCTGATCAGAACGCGAACTCCGATTGGAATCCGGCGGCGACGCACAATGGCATCGACGTGTTCGCGTTTCAGCGGGCGCCGATGGTGGCGGTGGCGAATGGGACGATCGTTCGGGTGGGCACGCCGAGCGCGACGTCGGGGCTTCGCGTGCGCCTGCGCGATGAGTGCGGCTGGGAGTACTACTACGGCCACCTGGATCAGGCCGTCGTGCGCGAGGGGCAGACGGTCACGGCCGGGCAGTTGATTGGATACATGGGGCGCACGGGAACGGGCTCGACCCACCTGCACTTCAACGTGTCGCCTGATGGGCAGTACCTGCGAGACATCAACCCGTTCGAGCTGCTGCGGACGACGTCACCGACGGCGTGTCGGGCAGCGCCGAACCCGAACCCGAATCCGACCCCCAACCCGACCCCCACGGCAGGCTGCGGATTGCTCGCGCCTGGACAGTCGCTGTCGGCCGGCCAGAGCAAGGCGTCGTGTGATGGGCGCTTCGCGCTCGCGATGCAGACCGATGGAAACCTGGTGCTGTACCAGGGCACGCGTGCGCTCTGGGCGACGATGACGAACGGCCGTGGCGGAGCGCTGGCCGCGATGCAGGGTGACGGGAACTTCGTCGTCTACACCGCAGGCGGAGCACCGCTGTTCCACACGAACACGTTCCGCTACGCCGGAGCCCGGCTCGCGATTCAGAACGACGGAAACCTCGTCGTGTACCAGGGCACGACTCCGCGATGGGCATCGAACACCGGCGGTCGTTGATCAGAGCCGGCTCGATGAGCTGGGGGCGTCCTGTCGAATGAGTGCCGCCAACCGCCTTTGCTTTTCCCCCAAGCGATTCCCATTCGAGGCGCAGCGCGGAGTGCCACCGCGCCCGTAGAAGGATGACAAAGTGGACCGATCACAATGCCGATGCAGCTTCGAGGTCGGTGAAGCTGAAGTCGGCTTTTGACTTTCGCCCGAAGATCTCGACCACGACCGTTGCCCGGTCTTCCGTCACGGTCTCGACCGTGCCGGTGAATGCAGCGTAGGGACCATGGACCACCCGCACGCGGTCGCCTGGGCCGAGACGTTCGATGGGGCCGCGTCTCGGCAGCCGTGGTGGAAGGGGCGCAAAGCACGGGGGGTCGGCGACGCCTTCCGGCGAGAACGTCACTGATTGCAGGCGCTCGCCCTTCGCCTCCGCGTGCGTCGCAAAAAGATCGAGCCGGCGCGCGGCGACGTCGAACACGTAGACGAAAGCCGCGCGAGAGTGATCCTCTGGCGAGACTGCGAACCCTGGCTCGTCGGACGTGAACCGATTGCCCTCGCGAAGGCTGGACCAGCCATGCGGCGACTGGTCGATGAGCTTTCGAACGACTGAAGCAAGGTCTCCGGAGGCGTGCCCAACCTCGCGAATCAGTTCTTCGCCAAGGCCATCAGGCCCCGAAGACCAGTGGTGTGAGACACCGCGCCAGCGCCGGTCGTCGACGGAGTCGGGAAGAGAACCCGCCTCCACGTAGACGGCGATGGCGCCTGGTGTCGACATACCTGGGAGCCTACGCGCCGAGCGCTTTCACGCCCAGCGTGCCGCGGCCAGCTCCTCAACGGGCTCGGCAGGCGTCAGCGCGCAACGAGGTGCTGCACGAGCAGCACGATCTTCTTCTCGGCGTCGTCCTTCGAGCTCGCACGGGCGACGACACCTTCAGCCGCAGCGTCGAGCACCTCGGCGAGCTCGGTGGCCTTGCGCCGCTCCACCACCTCACACGCGACCAGCAGCTTCGCGAGGTGCGCCACGTACTTCTCGTGGCCCTTCTTCACGACCTCGGCAGTCAGCACGTTCGAGGCCTGGAGCAGCTCGGCGCCTTCGGTCGACTGATGCACGAGCTCGTAGAGCCGCACGAACTTGGTGATCATCGAGCGCTCGAGCGCTGCGATCGGAGTCGCCTCCTTCGACGCGGCCTCGACGGCCTCGCTCACCATGCGATCGATCACCCGCTCCACCACCGCCGCGAACACCGCCGTCTTGTTTGGGAAGTAGGCGTACGCGGTCGCTTTCGAGACCTGGGCCTCCTGCGCCACTGCCTCCATCGAGGTCTTCCGCAGCCCGTAGCGGAGGAACAGCATCAGCCCGGCGTCGAGCAACCCCTGATGAACACGGTCTTTTCGAGAAACGTCGTCGCTCACCGAAACCCCTTTCGCATTCTCGCATCTCACCCGCAACTGAACGGTTTGCACGAAAAACGTTCACTCCATCCAAGACGTACAACCATGGGAGCGGGTCATGTCAGAGTCGATCACGAAGGTCTCGAAGGTGGTGCTGATCACGGGGTGCTCGTCGGGCATCGGTCTTTCGACGGCGAAGTACCTGGCAGCCCGAGGGCATCAGGTGGTGGCGACCGCGCGTCGGGTGAAGGACCTGGCCGAGCTGAAGGCCGCAGGCTGCGACGTGCTGGCGCTCGACGTGAACGACGAGGCGTCGATGGTGACTGCGGTTCAAACGGTCGAGGCGAAATACGGCGCGATTGGCGTGCTGGTGAACAACGCCGGCTACAGCCAGTCGGGCGCGATCGAGACGGTGCCGCTCGAGAAGGTGCGCGCGCAGTTCGAGACGAACGTGTTCGGGCTGGTGCGGCTGACGCAGCTGGTGCTGCCGGGCATGCGCCGTCAGGGCTGGGGTCGGGTCATCAACATGAGCTCGATGGGAGGCAAGCTGACGTTCCCGGGCGGCGGCTACTACCACGCGACGAAACACGCGGTCGAAGCCATCAGCGACGCGCTGCGGTTCGAGGTGCAGGGCTTCGGCATCAAGGTGGTGCTGGTGGAGCCCGGCCTCATCAAGAGCGGCTTCAGCGAGGCCGCGGCGAGCGCGATGGAGGGAACTGAAGGAGCCGACGTGTACGGCGTGTTCCACGACGCGGTCGCGAAGGCGACGAAGGAGTCGTACGAGAAGGGCCCGCTCTCGAAGCTGGCCGGCGTGCCGGATGATGTGGCCGCGGTGATCGAGAAGGCGATCGTCTCGAGGTCGCCGCGCGCCCGTTACACGGTGTCGGGGTCGGCGACGCTGCTGCTCACCCAACGCAAGATGATGTCCGACCGCACGTGGGACTGGTTCCTCAAGTCGAACTTCCCGGTGCCGGGCGTGGCCGCGAAAGCCTGAGGTCCTGTCGATTCACGCTGGGAGCACGAGGGTGAAGGTGCTGCCAACTGGCGCGCGCGGTGCGTAGGTCAGCTCTCCGCCCATCGCGCGCGCGAGCTGCCGCGAGATCGCCAGACCCAGACCGGTTCCGCCGTGACGCCGGGTGCTCGAGGGATCGGCCTGGTGAAACGGCTGAAAGAGCCCCGCCCTGCCGTCGACGGGAATGCCGATGCCCGTGTCTTCGACGGTGATGGTGAGGGCGCCTGGTGTCGTGGTCAGGCGAACCAGAATCGCGCCCGAGTCGGTGAACTTGATCGCGTTGCCGATGAGGTTGCTGAGAATCTGCCGCAGCCGGGTGGCGTCGAGCATCACCGGCTTCTGCGCCTCTCCCCGCAGCTCGAGCGCGAGCCCCTTCTTCGTGGCCATCGGCTGAAGCAGCGCCACGACGTCTCGCACGATCTCGCTGGGGACGCTCGAGACCGGAGCCAGCGTCGCCGCGCCGCTCTCGAGGCTGGTGAGGCTCAGGACGTCGCTGATGACCGTGATCAACGACTGGCCGCTGCGGGCGATGAGCTCGAGGTGTTCACGCTGATCGGCGCGCGGCGATTCGGCGAGGAGCAGATCAGTCAGCCCGAGCACTCCGTTCATCGGCGTGCGCAGCTCGTGGCTGATGTTCGCGAGGAAGAGCGTGCGGGCCTTCTGCGCGCGCTCCGACTCTTCGAAGGCCAGCAGCCGAAGGCGTTCACTCGCGCCGGTGAACAACGAGAGGCCGATCACGAGCGCGATGGCGCGAACGAGGAGCACGACGAACGGCACTGGCCCTTCCGCGGGCAACGGAAGATGACCGTGGAGCGTGGACACGACGACGACGAGCAGCGCGGCCGCGAGCCCGCCGATGATGCCCTCACGCTCTCCGACGAGCACGAAGCCCGAGATGGGGAAGACGAGGCAATAGAGAATCGAGCTGAACTGGAGCGGGGTCTCGACGAGCGTGCTGACGGTGATGGCGACCCACGTGACGGCCAGCAGGGTGAACCACGTGCGCTGCGGCCTCCAGCCTGCGCGGTAGCGCATGGTGAGCGCGATGAGGCAGACCCCGAAGGTGTGGGTCATCATCGCCGAGAGCGGCAGGCCGACGAGCCAGTACCCCGGCGCGGTGGTGAGCGCGGCGAGGGCGCTGATGACGAGCGTGACGATCATGAGCTGCGAGCGCAGCCGCTCGAGCGATCCAGGCTCGCCACGCGCGGGCTGCAACCCCTCGGCGAGCTCCCCCAGCGAGTGCGGCAGCGACGGAAAAGCCGCCAGCGCGAGCACCGGAGCGAGGAGCCACACGAGGCCGAGCGGATCGAGCACCTCGGCGCCGTTGGAGCGCGCGATGAAGACGGTGGGCACGGCCGACCCGACCCACAGCGCCGCCCAGCCGAGCGTGATGCCGCTGCGCAGGGCGAGCAGCACGAGCACCACCCACAGGCCCGAGGCCGCAGCGATGAGTCCCGGCGTGCGGTGGCCGGTCGTGAGCTCGATGATGGCGGTGAGGAACGAGACCGCCGCCAGCGTGACGAGGGCGATGGCGAAGCGACGGCGCCGGGTGACCTCGACGAGCTGGCCGTTCGAACCGCGCACTCCGCAAAGGTACACGCTGAACGGCACGGCGCCCTGCTTCGTGAAGGGTCGCCTTTCACCCGTCTCGGGGCATGCTGGGCTGGTGGACCTCTGCGACGAAGTGATGGATCGGCCGCTCGATGCGCTCGTCGGGACCGAAGACTCGGTGATTGTCGATCTTCCTGACTGGCATCAAGTGACGACGCCTTCATTCGCCAGTGGAGGGTTGAACGGCATCGCGCGGTGTCGGCTGGCTGAGGCGCAGCTCGAGCAGCGAATCGATCGGGCGATCACGGGGTACTCAGGCATTCGCTGGCGGTGGACGGTGGGAGCGAACGACACGCCTGGTCTGGCCGAGCGGTTGCGAGCTCGTGGTCTTTCTGAACGCTCCGTCATCGGGTTGTGGCGGGCGAATGACCTGTCAGTGCCCGACAGCGCGGAAGTGGTGGAGGCGAGGAGCGCCGACGAGGTGACCGCCTTCAGCGCGGTGATGGCCGAGGGGTGGAGTGCGCCGCTGGCTCCCATGCTCTCGTACAACGCGCGGTTGGCCAGGACGCCGATGAAGCAACGACTCTTCCTCGCGCGAGTGGACGGTGAGCCAGCCGGGAGCGCCGGTGTCGCGATCGTCGAGCGCTCC
>Ga0075163_10012165_pt1 | contig 11211 bp, 13 predicted proteins | sample JI1023141ADNA_FD_71478 | JGI IMG/M metagenome (GOLD analysis project Ga0075163, IMG submission 71478) | Wastewater effluent complex algal communities from Wisconsin, to seasonally profile nutrient transformation and Carbon sequestration -... | ecosystem: Engineered > WWTP > Effluent > Algae...
TTTCAAGAATGAAATAGAACGTTTGGTCAAGGAAGGGAAGATTGTAATTCCCGAAAAATAACCTCAATAAAACTTCACCCTGTATGAGATTATTTTTTCAAGATGTCTTCGGACGTCAAAATTTTACGAAATCAATTTTTGATTTAAAATTAGCAGTTATTGCTTGTTTGATTTCAACGAGTGCATTGTCAGTTTGTAATACTGATTCGATTCCTTCTTCAAGAGCTGCGTTTGCTGCTCAACTTGTTCAAGATGCAAAACTTGCTCAGGCAAAGGATGAAATTGAATTGGCAATAGCTGATCCCAACGAACAGCATCTAGCATACACATGGTATGTACGAGGTTTTGTCTATAAAGAAATCTACAAGAAAGCAGACGAAACAACGAACAAGCCTGCCGTGCGTGACATAGCGGTTGAATCATTCATGAGGTCAAAAGAACTATCCCAAGGACAGGAAGACGTGTTGAACAATGATGCGCCACTCAGGTTTTTGGTAAATACTTATTTTAATGATGCGGTGCTTTCTGCAAGTCGTTTCGATAAAACAAACGATGAAGCGTGTCAGGTTTTGTTCAATCGATACGTTGCACTTCACAATGATTTGCACTTGACTGATGATCTGAAAAGCAGAAGAGCTGATTTTTCGAAAACAGTTGCGATGCGTTATTTATCATTGTGGCAATCTTCACCCTCGGATCTTGACTTGCATAAAAAAGCCGTATCACATTTTGAGTTAACAGTTGCGAATACAGATCAGGATTGCAATGCAGGGTACAATCTTGCTGTGGCTCATTATAAATTGGCTGAGTTTGGATTATTAGGCCAGGTGGCATGTGATTATAATGAGGAATTCGACATTGCTCTGGCAATTTTGCATAAGATCGAAAAATCTTGTCCCGATAACCTTGAAGTTCTCAAAGGGTTGCTAAACATTTACAAGCACAAGGAAAATGATAATCAGAGGCAGTTTTATGAAATGAAAATAGATGAAGTGCTAAAGAAAAACAACCAACTTAAGAACTGACATTGGCATTCAGGTTTTCCATATCACGCAAAATTGCAGTCGGTTTCGGTTTGTTCATTGTCGTTGTTGCTGTATTTATATATCTCACCAATAAAACACTTTCAGAGGGCCGTGAAATCAATCGTAAAATCAATGGGGTATATGCGCCTTCAGTAAAAATTCTTGAGGAACTTGATAATAGTTTGATTCATGCCCAGCAGCTGATGAAGCATTGGGCGTATGTGCAAAGACGTGAAGACGATCATGAAAGGCTTGAAGCTGTTGAGCTTTGTGAAAAAACTATACCTGAACAAATGAGACAGATCAGCAAGTTTGCTGAGCTATGGAGCAAGGAACAACAGGAGAATAAAAATGTAATGTTCGCGCATATTCGTGAATTACTCATCGCCTATGAGGATATTAGAGTAATGCTGGACTCATTTGATAGTTATTCAGATCCCGTGAATCAAATTATGGCCGATGGATATTTTATCGAAGGCGGAACAATTCCGGCGGCGTTGAGCGCAGCGAGAGAAAAATTGCGCTTGCTAAATTCCGATCAGCGAAATACCATGACAGCGGAAATTGGAAGAATGAATATTTCATTCGAAAAATTGCGTTTGCTACTTGTGTACATTGCCATTATCGTAATTTTTGCGGGTATTGTAATTGGTGTTCTCACGTCACGCTCTATTGTGAGGCCTGTTAATTCACTCAAAACTAAACTTCTTAATTTGTCGCGTGGTATTTATTCATTGCACACTACAAAAGCAGGCAATGATGAAGTCGGTGACATGGCATTAGCAGTAGATAAGCTCATTTCTAATTTCGAAAAGACCAAAGAATTTTCTCTCAACGTCGGAGCAGGAAATTTTGACGTGGAATATGCGCCGCTTTCAGAGCAAGACGAGCTCGGTAAAGCTTTGCTTCGAATGAGAGATGATCTTGCATCTTATCGACACGAAATGGAGGAAAAGGTGAATATTCAAACGCTCGAAATTCGTCAACAGAAAGAAGAAGTAGAAGCACAAAGGGAAAAGGTTACAGAGCTTTACACTGATTTGCAATCGAGTATTGACTACGCGAAAAGATTACAGCAAACAATTCTTCCGAACGACAGGTTTGTCAGGGATATGTTCCCTGAATCATTTGTTTTTTTCAGGCCAAAAGCAACTGTTAGTGGTGATTTTTATTGGTTTGTAACCAAAGGGAATAAAAAGATGGTTGCCGCTGCAGACTGCACGGGTCACGGTGTTCCGGGTGCGTTCATGAGTCTCGTTGGTCACAATGTACTCAATCAATCTACCAAAGTTTATAGCAAACCTTCCCAAGTTTTAAATAGCGCTAATCGTCTTTCAGCCGAGGCGATGCGTGCCGATAGTGGAGAACATTTTATGAAGGATGGCATGGACATCGCGCTCTGCACAATCGATTCGGAAACGCTCGAATTAGAATACAGCGGAGCGCATAATCCCGTTTACATCATTCGTGGCAGTGAGTTTATTTCAATAGATGGTGATTCATTTAGCATTGGAACATATGTCAATGGCGAAAGAGAGTTCACCAATCATGTTTTTCAATTGCAGAAGGGAGACATGATCTATTTGTTTAGCGATGGTTATGCAGATCAATTTGGTGGTCCGAATGGTAAAAAATTCATGAGAAAAAGATTCCGTGAGTTGCTCATGAGCATCAGCGCACTTTCAATGAATGATCAGCAGTCGGGTTTAGCCAAAGCTATTGATGCTTGGCAAAATGGAATAGAGCAAGTCGATGATGTTTTAGTGATTGGAATCAGGGTGTAGGTTCTCACAAATTTTATTTCACAAATTTTCTACTTACATCAACAAGAAATTTTCTAAGGAGTGTTTTTCGCCCAATTAGAACTTGAAATTTCATCCCAGAGCGATTGGTAAGTGATACACTGCTTTTGATTTTTTTCTTGCCAATTTTGATTGTAGTGTGCACACAATATCTTTTTTCCGTTTCACCAAACGAACTTTTGAATTCTTTTTGAAAATATTCAGTGAATAGTATTTTTTTTTGACCCTTTCCATCAAGGTTGAAGATGGCTTCAAGTGCCTCGCCATTTTCATTATTGACTACGCGCCATGAGTCACAGTGGATAACGGTGCGGAATGCACCGGTATCCACTTTAGCCTCTATAGCGGAGACGCCAAGGTCGGGCAAGTCAATATAGACGTGCCTTCCGATTGTTTTCTGTTTGATCTCCGCTGTCATGTTGGTTGTTTTATCCAGCTAGGATTTTTTTCACCATATCTGAAATGGCTTTGCCATCGGCCTTTCCAGCTAGTGCTTTAGAAGCGGCCCCCATTACTTTCCCCATATCAGCAGGACTTGAAGCTCCAATCGATGAAATGATATTGCGAACTTCCGTCTCTAATTGTTCGGCACTCATTTGCTCGGGCAAATACGCTGCAATTACATTGGCTTGTTTTGTCTCTTCTTCAATGAGATCCTGACGACCTTGCGATTTATAAATGTCAATGGATTCCATGCGTTGTTTGTACAACTTATTGAGAATTGCTATTCCCCTTGCATCATCAACGCTGCCATCACTTCCTTCTTTTGTCATTTCCAAAAGAAGTTTGCTTTTGATGTCGCGAAGAGCCATGAGTTTATCCTTTTCACCAGCTTTCATAGCTTCTTTGATATCGTTGTTGATTCTTTCTGTGAGTGTCATGTCTGTATATTTTGACTGCAATATTATAAAGGGAACTTCCACGATCGGCAATCATGAAGGGTTCAAAATGGAATACATTTGAAAAAAGAATTCACACCATGTTCAATAAATCTGAGATAGAGAAATATTTTAACGCTGAGAAAACAGAAAGTCTGGTTTTTATCATCATCGGGGTGGTCGCTATCGTAGCAGCACTTTGCTGTTTGATTTGGCTTAAATCTTCATTTTCGAAAGGTTTGGCAATTCCACTTATTGCCGTAGCATTAATTCAGATTACAGTCGGTTACAACGTATATCGAAGAAGTGATGCCCAGCGGATTGATATTGTTTATGCTTTCGATATGGATCCGGCAAAACTGCGAAATGAAGAGGTTCCCAGAATGATGGTTGTGATGAAGAACTTTGTCGTATATCGTTGGGTGGAATTGGCGCTGCTGGCATCGGGACTAATTTTGATATTTTTTTATCGTAATGAAAGTTTCCAGTCATTTTTCTTTGGATTAGGCATTGGCTTGGCAATGCAGTCTCTACTGATGCTTATTGCAGATTTTTTCGCGGAAAAAAGAGGGCAGGAGTACCTTGATGGACTAAAACATTTTTTGCATTTGAATTAGTCATTTTCGACATGATTTCTTTGAAATAGGGCATTTACCTTAGTTCGCCGTGTGGACTTTTCAATACGTTTGCCTCACCTCAAACGTTCACTATGAAGAATTTTATTTTCTTTTTCGCATTTATAGTGTCTAGCATGGCGGGCAATTCACAATATCGCCTCGGTGCCTTTGGTGGAATTTCGTTTTTCCCATCAACCGGCCCCGATAGATTAATGCTCGGCAGCAAGGGAAGTTCCTTTGACAAGTTCGTTGCAAATTATAATGCGCTCAATGCGGCAGATTTGTCTTCGCCACTTACGCATTTCAAAATGCGTCCGAGCTTTTATGCGGGATTGAATTTTTTCACCAAAAGTTATTATTCTGAATTTGCTTATAACACGCTCCACGGAAAGGCAGAAGCCACTTTTGTGAATGGCAACAAGCGTGTCTTGGAAATGAAAAGCGGAGACTTTGATATTGGCATTGGTTTCGGTTATTCAACAGATAAATTCTATGCCTATTTCGTAGGTATTATGAATTTCGGTTTTGGTGATCGTCTTGATGCATATACCGAATATCCTGATGGCACTATTAGTTATGGCATGGAAAATTATTTGAATGGGCATTACCAAACTTTGCGACTTGGTTTGCGTCCCGCATTGCGAATTGGATATTTTGTGACGCCACGAGTAAGTCTTATGTTTTTACTAGATAAGCTAAAGGAAGGAGGAGATAGTGATGAATACCGCGATGTGCTTGCTGGAGATATTACAACTGAAAGTATCAATGCAGATCTCGAATACATCGGCGTCAATTGGCAAGAATACATTAATAGCCCTTCAGATTATGTGCTCGCTGATGGTGAGATGGTAAAAGGTGGATGGTCCGGCTTGCAAATGCGATTAGGAATTTGTTTTCAAATTAACAACCCTGGGTACTATGAAGATTAAGAAAATCAATTTACTGTCGGCCTTAATTTTTACTTTATCACTTCTCGGTTGCGGAAAGGAAAACGATGAAGCCCCTAACGATTTTATAGATAAACAGGCTGGTTCATATGAAGTAGAGAATTGGGAAAAAGTCACGTATCAGAATAATGAACCATCAGGTACCGAATCTGTCGACAATGTTGGAATTATTGTTCTGGATGTTGTCAATTTTGGTTTTGTGAGCGAAGGTCATTTCGAAAGGAATACTGAGGTGAATTCTTTGCTGCTGAGTTATATGGATCCAAACAATCCTTGTTTTGAAACTTTCAAATGGACGGGCGACGATACACGTTTGACTTTAAGTCTTGGATGGTGTACACAAAAATTCATCTACAGTTTAACCCTTGATGGTTTTAAAAAGAAAAAACAAACATGGACACTAGTTGTTACTGATGCTTCATCGGCAATCACTTCAAAGGAAGTTTTTACCGTAAGAAAAAAGTGACCTTTTGGTTCGTATTTGATTCAAATGATGTTTAGAGTAACATCTATTGACGAATATCACTCAATCCTGATTTCTTTTCACTAGCTTTGGTGTATGCGTATCAAATGCGCATAATTGAATCTAATGGAAGAAGATAAAAAACATCTTGATGAATTGATTTCACATGCCGAAGAGTATTTGCGCACACGTCAAGAATTAGCCCAGCATGTGCTTACAGAAAAAATTGTTGTGCTTGGCTCTTCTACAACGGCTTCTCTAATTATTTTTTGTCTGGCAATCATGGCACTTGTTTTTGTCGGAATCGCTGCTGCGCTTTTTATTTCAGATTACATGCAGAGCAAATACAGTGGATTTCTCATTGTCGGCGCATTCTACTTGCTGACGTTGATCGTGCTCGTAATAAAACGCGAATCTTGGTTGCTTCGCCCAATCATGAATCAGCTTATAAGAACTATATACAAAGAAAAAAGCAATGGCCAGAATTGAAAACATCGATCAGCTTAGATCTGAGATATCCAGATTGCGCGTTGTTTGTAAAGAACAAGAGGTGGTCATTAAATCTGATCTCACTAAGCTGAAGGAGGAATTGAGTCCGGCAAATATCATTTTGAACACCATATCTGGAATTACGGGTATTCGTTTGAATCATCGAGTTTTTGAGCAGGGTGGCTTCTTATATGGAATATCTCTTTTGTTGCAACGTCTTATGATTAAGACTGAGAAAAAGGCAGAGGATACTGTCTATCATCTTGTGGATGTTTTGTTCGATCGTATTCAGAATTTTGTAAATCGACACACGTCTTCCGGAGCGAAGAAGGAAGACAGAAAGAACCAAGAATGATATTTCAGTTATTTAAATTTTGTTCCAAGAAGTGCTGAAATGCCTTCCATACCTTTGGTTTTATCAGCTAACACTTTTAGTATTCCTAGGAATGGAACAAACAAGATCATGCCTGCGGTCCCCCAGATGAGCCCACCTAAAAGTATTGCTACGATAGTGGAAAGTGTGTTGATGTTGAGTTTGCTGCTTACCGCCCAAGGAAAAATAACATTCGCTTCCAGGTATTGAACGATTGTAAATACAACGACTACTCCTGCCGGATAGAGCAAGGAGTTGAAAGTGATCCATGATACAACCATCGGCAGCACTGCGCCAATCATAATTCCTACGTAAGGTATAAAAGTCAATATGGCGGCAATAAAACCGAACAGAAATGCGTGAGGTATTCCTAAAATCAGCAATCCAACGCTGTTTAGAATACCCACAATCAAATAAACCAACAACATTCCTTTGATGAAGTTATAATATGTGTTGATGGTTTCATAAAGCATCTCGCGTAGTGATTCTAGGGCAACATGTGGAGTGAAGTGATGCAATGAATTGAATAGTTGGCGACGCTGAAAAAGAATAAGCGCTGATATGATTGGTATCAAGATGACATAAACAATCATCATTGACAAAGAGCCCAATGTTGTCTGAATAAAGGGAATCACTTTTGATCCAGAATTGGAACGCAAATCATTGAGCCAAGTGGTTTGTTCTTCTAAAGAAATATTGTAATGAGAAGAAAGGAAAGTCGATAATTGATTGAGGGCTTCAACAATTTTTGTTTGAAGAACCGGCCATTCGGTATAAAAATTCATGACCTGATTTACAAGTAAAGCAATAACGCCAGCACATAGCAGAAGTATGATGAGGAGGGAAATACCGATGGCGAGCGTGCTGTTTATTCCCCTTTTTTCGAGCCATATGCACACAGGAAATAGAATGCAGCTGATGAGCAGCGAAAAACTTAGCGGTACAAAAACATCACGTCCAACGTAGAGAATTGCTCCAGTTAGTCCAACCAACAACAGTATGCGTAATGACTTGTCTAAGCGTTGAGTTGGTGTTGCTGTATTCATTTTTCGTGAGGTATCAAAGATCAAAACGTGGTAGAGCTAAATTAAGGTGAATTTTTATATCGAGGTATTCGACTGATTAGGATCAATATGAGGAATGATTTGAAGAATATTATCGAGGAAATGCATGAGTTTGAAGAGGTTTAGTTTTGCAGTAAAATTCAATAACCGAATTAGGGTTAAATAAAAAAGCCGATGATTATCTCACCGGCTTCTTTATTTTATATTTCTAGATGATTACATCATACCACCCATTCCGCCGCCACCCATTGGAGGCATAGCAGGAGCATCTTCTTTGATATCGCTGATCACGCACTCTGTAGTGAGCAACATACCAGCAATTGATGCAGCATTCTCAAGAGCAACACGAACAACTTTCGTTGGATCGATTACACCCGCAGCGATAAGGTTTTCGAAAACTTCAGTGCGTGCATTGTATCCGAAATCATCTTTGCCCTCACGTACCTTATTCACAACAACAGCACCTTCACCGCCTGCGTTAAAAATGATCTGACGAAGAGGCTCCTCAATAGCTCTTGTGATAATCGAGATACCTGTGGTCTCATCGTCATTTAGTCCTTTCAATTTCTCAAGCACTTTGCCGGCGCGAATCAAAGCTACTCCGCCACCAGGAACGATGCCTTCTTCAACTGCTGCACGTGTAGCATGCAATGCATCGTCAACTCTGTCCTTTTTCTCTTTCATCTCCACTTCTGTTGCAGCTCCGATATAGAGAACAGCTACACCACCAGCAAGTTTTGCAAGACGTTCCTGCAGTTTCTCACGATCGTAATCAGAAGTTGTTTTGTCAATTTGTGCCTTTATTTCAGCAATGCGAGCTTGAATAGATTCCTTGCTACCAACACCATTCACGATAGTTGTGTTGTCTTTGTCTACAGTGATTTTTTCTGCACGACCTAAATCTTCGAGAGTCGCATTTTCGAGTTTTAATCCTGTTTCTTCGCTGATCACTTGTCCGCCGGTGAGAATGGCGATGTCTTGCAACATTGCTTTTCTGCGATCACCGAAACCAGGTGCTTTAACCGCAGCCACTTTCAGAGCTCCACGGATTTTGTTTACTACAAGTGTAGCCAATGCTTCACCATCAACATCTTCAGCAATGATGAGAAGTGGACGACCTGTTTGAGCTGTTTTTTCCAACACTGGAAGCAATTCCTTCATAGTGCTGACTTTTTTATCATAGATAAGAATGAAAGCGTTGTCGAGATCAGCTTCCATGTTCTCCGCATTTGTTACGAAGTATGGAGAGAGGTAACCACGGTCAAATTGCATACCTTCAACAGTTTTTACTTCTGTTTCAGTACCTTTTGCCTCTTCTACAGTGATAACACCTTCGGTACCTACTTTCTGCATCGCATCTGCGATCAATGTTCCTATCGCCTCATCGTTATTAGCAGAGATTGATGCAACTTGTTTGATTTTCGCATTATCACTACCAACAGTCTTAGACGTTTTTTTCAGTTCAGCAACTACAGCTGCTACTGCTTTGTCGATACCACGTTTTAGATCCATTGGATTTGCACCGCTGGCAACATTTTTCAATCCAGATGTAACGATCGATTGAGCAAGCACGGTTGCTGTTGTGGTGCCGTCACCTGCCATATCAGCAGTTTTGCTAGCTACTTCTTTCAACATTTGAGCGCCCATGTTTTCAATTGGGTCTTTCAATTCGATTTCTTTCGCTACTGTAACACCGTCTTTGGTGATGTGTGGAGCACCGAATTTTTTATCAATTACCACATTGCGGCCTTTCGGTCCGAGGGTAACTTTTACGGCGTTTGCCATTGCATCTACACCAGCCTTCAGCTTTTCTCTCGCACTGGTATCAAAGGTTATTTCTTTTGCCATTGTTGTAATTTTCTTTTAGTGTTAAACAGATTAGAGTATTGCGAAAATGTCCGCTTCACGCATGATGAGGTATTCTTTACCATCAACTGTGATTTCTGTGCCGGCATATTTTCCGTAAAGAACAGTATCACCTGATTTTACGGTCATAGGCTCGTCTTTTTTGCCGTTACCAACAGCGACAACTTTGCCGCGCTGTGGTTTTTCTTTGGCTGTATCCGGGATAATAATTCCGCTTGCAGTTGTGGTTTCCGCCGGACTTGGCTCTACAAGCACGCGGTCTGCGATTGGTTTTACATTAACTGACATGTTAGATATAATTTACTGGTTAATTTTTTTTGTTAATGTCTGCTGCTTGTCACCTTTTGTGCCAATGCTCAGAATTGAAAATTTTGTCAGGTTTGGCCAAAAAAAATGTCAGTGCATAGGACACACTGACATTTTTATATAAAGTTTTCGGACAAATCTTATGGATTGGCAGGAGCTTGATCACCGCTCTGGCCTGTATTTGCAGGTGCTTCTGTCGCAGCAGGTTCGGTGCCACCTTCATCGAATTTAGATGTTGTGTACCATTTGGCTGAAATCATGCACAACACAAAAAGTGCTATCGCCAAATACCAAGTTGCCTTTTCAAGAAATTCTGTGGTACGCTGAACGCCGCTTACTTGTGTAGCGCCTTGAAAACCTACAGCAAGACCACCTCCCTTCGGATTCTGAACCAATACTACTGCGCCCAGAAGAAGAGCTATGATCAAGATTAAAATTACAATTAAAGATGCCATGATATTTACTTTTTGAGTTTATCTAAATTTTTTAATTGGGCGGCAAAGTAAATACTTTTTTCCGGATGTTGCTCTATCAATTTTTTATAAGCCTTCCGTGCCTTATCCATTTTACCCTGTTTGGCGAATAATTGAGCCATTGTTTCAGTGATAAATGAGAAGTCCTCCTCAAGGCTTTCCTTGGCTATATTGCCCGTTGGATATTCAGCTACTTTACCTCGCGCTATATTGGGTTCCAGGCGAATAAACTTGTCGATCAGGTCACGCTGATGGGTTTTTGAGTCTGCTACTTGTATCTTTTTTGATCCATGCGACAGGGGATAATGGTCGAAAGCCGGTAAATCGCCTTCCTCCTCAAATTCCTCTTCTTCTTTGTTTCCTGCTATTTCTTCTTTTGTTGGCCTAATCCAATCGGTTGTCGCCTCCGGTACGTATGCTTCTTCCAGTTTCAAATGATCAGATTTTTTCTCTGATTCACTGGTAAATTGAATGCGCTGGGATCTTCGGTAAATCAAAGCCGCATAACTATTATCGTCAGGTAGCGGCTCTTCATCATTCTTTTCATGCTGCAATTCGATTTCTATACTGCTCTGCATTGCTTCCAGCAAAAGCTCCCTTTCATATGGATCAATATCAGCAGCTTTTACTACTGCCATCTCATTTTCCGGTTCAGCGTCAATTAGCTCGCCAGCCGTCGGTGCTGGATTTGCTGTTATTGCTTCTTTAACCAATTCAACAGGAACTTCCGTAACTGTAGGAGATACCAAAGCAACAACAGATGTCCCATCTGAACCTGCAAGATCGGATGTTATTTCTGATTCTTCAGCCAATATCAAATCAGCAAGTGACGAGGTCTTTGGTGCCATGTCCTCAACAGGAACTTCAATTTTTTCTTCAGGAATGGCCTTTTCATTGAGGATTTCTGT
>Ga0075163_10012166_pt1 | contig 11211 bp, 5 predicted proteins | sample JI1023141ADNA_FD_71478 | JGI IMG/M metagenome (GOLD analysis project Ga0075163, IMG submission 71478) | Wastewater effluent complex algal communities from Wisconsin, to seasonally profile nutrient transformation and Carbon sequestration -... | ecosystem: Engineered > WWTP > Effluent > Algae...
GCGCTGCCGCACCAGGGCCGTCAGCGTCGCGCGTGCGGTTCTCGCCTGGCGCAACTGGGCCTGGGCTCCGCGCAACTGCGCGTCCAGCGATTGGGTGTCCATGCGGGCGATCTCGTCGCCGGCAGTCACGAAGTCGCCCTCGCGCACGCGCACGGACAGCAGCCGCCCGCCGCTCTTGGCAGCCACATCGATCGTCGTGGCTTCCAGTCGTCCGTTGCCGCCGGGGATGCACTCTGGCAACCCGTCGGGGGCGGCTTAGCGCCAAGCCACGACGACACCGATGCCGATCACGACCGCGATCACATAGGGCAGCAGGCTTCGCCAGCGTAGCGGCAGGTTCACGTCGCGATCCCCGGGATTGTTCTTGGAACAGTCTGCCTCTGAGGCTGCTCGCCGTCTTGATGCCCGTCAACGGGCTCTACAAGGGCGCGAGGCCACGCGGCCAGACCCGGTTGATACCGCGCAGGCAGCCATGCACGTGATCGCCATGGGCTTCGAGCGTGGAGCGGTGATCGCGCTCGAATCGTCGCGCAGCAACGCCGCTCGCGAGCGGTTGCGCCGCCTGCGCCGGCCCGCCATGCTTCGCTCATGTTCGACCCGCCGGTGCGGCGGTCCTGGAGGCCGACGGCCGAGGTGGTTCGACCTGGTGGGCACGCAAGAAGGCGTCGACGGCAAAGCTCACATGCGCCTCGATGTCACGCTTCGATTCGGCATTCACGGCACCGTACATCGCGCGCACCAGCGTCAGGCCCTGCAGCATGCCCAGCAGCGTCTCGGCGCTGCGTTCGGGCAATGGACAGTGCAGCGAGCCCTCGCGATGGCACCCGGCCAGCCAGGCCGACACGCGCTGCAGCATCGCCGCCGGGCCGCGCTGGAAGACCCTGCGCAGCGCCGGCGCTGAACTGGCGCCCGATCCGAGCAGGCTGCGCATCTGGCCGACATGGGCGGGGCTGACGATGAATGTCAGCAGGCGCCGCCCGAACTCGATCAGGCTCGCACGCAACGCGGTGGAGTCGCCCGGGTGCTGGTCAAACGCCATCGACAGCTCCTGCGCCAGCTGGCCGATGACCGCATGCACCAAGCCCTCCCGGCTGCCATGCCGGGCGTAGATGGTGACCTTGGAAACACCCGCCACGTGCGCCACGGCCTCCACCGTGAATGCCCGCGGCCCTTCTCGAAACAGCAGCCGCCGCGCCGCGTCCAGGATGGCCAGGTCCTTGGCTTGATCGACAGGCCGGCCGATCGGCCGAGCCTCGGTGTGCTGCACGGTTCGCCTCTTTGTGTACGATGGCGTTCAGAATATCAACTTGCATGCTCATGAACAAGCCTCATTTCTTGCTGGCACTCGCTGTTGCCACGGTGTCGGCCTGCGGTCGACCCGAAGTGCCGCCGGTCAAGGCTGAGGCGGTTCCTTGGGTCCGCACGATCGCCGTGCAAGGCAGCGTCAGTGGCGGGATGGTGACCAGCGGCACGGTGCGCGCGCGCGTCGAGACGCCGCTGGCGTTCCAGGTCGGCGGTCGGATTCTGGCCCGTCGCGTCGACGCCGGGCAGACGGTGGGCGCCGGGCAGGTGCTGTTCGAACTCGACCCGCGCGACCTGCAGGAGACGGCGCGCGCCGTCGAAGCCGAGCTTGCGGCGGTGCGCGCCGAGCGTGACACCGCCGCGTCGGAGCTCGCGCGCCAGACGCAATTGCTTGCGCAGGGCTTCATTGGCCAGCAGGCCTTCGATCGCAGCCAGCTCGCGGCGCGTGCAACAGAGTCGCGCCTGGTGTCCGCCGAGGCGCGGCTGCGCCAGGCCAACAACGCCAGCGGCTACGCGCTGCTGCGCGCACGCAGCACGGGCGTGGTCACCGAAGTGAGCGGCGAGCCGGGGCAGGTTGTGAGTGCCGGGCAGGCGCTCGGAACACTCGCCGCGCAAGGCGAGCGCGAGATCGAGGTCTTCCTGCCCGATGGTCGCAACGCGCCCAAGGCCGGCAGCGTGCTGCTTGCAGACGGCAGCTCGCAGCCGGTGCGCCTGCGTGAGGTGGCCGGCAGCGCCGACTCCGCCAGCCGCACATGGCGGGCCCGCTACGCAGTGACAGCGTCGCCAGCGCAGGCTGCCGCACCCGCCGCCAAGGCCGACGCGCTGGCCTTGGGCAGCGTGGTGCGTGTGCGCCTCGAGAGCGCCTCCCCAGCGGGCGGCGCGGCTGTCGTGATTGCCGTGCCGGTGGGCGCGATCGACGAGCGCGGCGGCGGGCCGCGCATCTGGCGCGTGCAGGGCGACAAGGCCACGCCGATGCCGGTGAAGCTGCTGAGCATCGACCTCGAGACCGCCCGCATCGCGGCCGACCTGCCGGCCGGCGCGCGCGTGGTCGCCGTCGGCACCCACCTGCTCGAGCCCGGCATGGCGGTGCGGGAGCAAGCCCGATGAGTTTCCCCAACCTGTCGGCGCTGGCGGTGCGCGAGCGCGGCCTGACCCTGTTCTTCCTGCTGCTGTCGGTGTTCGGTGGCGTCTGGGCCTTTGTCTCGCTGGGTCGTGCCGAAGACCCGGCTTTCACGGTGCGGGTGATGGTGGTCTCCGCGGTCTGGCCCGGCGCCACCACCGAGCAGATGCAGCGCCAGGTTGTCGATCGGCTGGAGAAGCGCATCCAGGAGGTCGAGTACCTGTACAAGGTGGAGACCACGATCCGTCCCGGGCGGGCCGACCTGCAGGTCGAGTTCCACGACTTCACGCCCCAGCAGAAGATTCCAGAGTTGCAGTATCAAGTGCGCAAGCGCATGCAGGACGAGGCGGCACGCCTGCCGCAGGGTGTGATCGGGCCGCTGGTGAACGACGACTTTGCGGACGTCTACTTCACCGTGCTCGCGCTCACCGCGCCGGGCCTGCCGATGCGCGACCTGGCGCGCGATGCCGACGCCATGCGCGACCGCCTGCAGCGCGTGCCCGGGGTGCACAAGGCCCTGGTGCTGGGCGAGCGCAGCGAGCGTGTCTTCCTGGACTTCGACAATTCGCGCCTGGCCAACCTGGGCATCGCACCGCAGGTGATTCTGGACGCCATCGACGCCCACAACCGGCTGCAACCCGCCGGGCTGATCGAAACCCGCGGCCCGCGCCTGTATGTGCGCGTCGATGCCGATCTGGCCGACCTGGACGCCTTGCGCGCGGTGCCGGTGCGCATCGGCCAGCGCCTGCTGCGCCTGGACGAGCTGGCCACCGTGCGCCGCGGCTACGAAGACCCGCCGAGCTACCTGGTGCGCTCGCGCGGGCAGGACGCCGTGCTGGTCGGCGTGGTGATGGCCAAGGGCGAGAACGGTCTGCAACTCGGGCAGAGGCTGGACACCGCCTTGGCCGCCGAACAGGCAAGGCTGCCGCTGGGCATGGCGCTGACCCAGCTCACCAACCAGGCGCATGCGATCAAACAGGCGGTCGATCTTTTTCAGGTGAAATTTCTGGTCGCCGTGGCAGTCGTGATGGGGGTGAGTTTCCTGGCCATCGGCTGGCGCGCCGGGCTGGTGGTGGGGCTGGCGGTGCCGATCACGCTGGGTCTGACCTTCGCGCTGATGAAGCTGGCCGGCATCAACCTCGACCGCATCACGCTGGGCGCGCTGATCATTGCGCTGGGGCTGCTGGTGGACGACGCCATCATCGCCATCGAGATGATGCTGGTGAAGATGGAAGAAGGCTGGGAGCGTTCGCGCGCTGCCGCCCATGCCTGGAACGTGACCGCCGCGCCGATGCTGTTCGGCACGCTGGTCACGGTGGCGGGCTTCGTGCCGATCGGTTTCGCGCGCTCGGGTGTGGGTGAGTACGCCGGCAACATCTTCTGGGTGCTGGCGTATGCGCTGCTGGTGTCGTGGCTGGTCGCCGTGGTGTTCACGCCCTACCTCGGCGTGAAGCTGTTGCGCGCGGTGCACAAACCGCTGTCTCACGACCATGGCGACTCGCTGTACCAGACGCGGGGGTATCGGCGACTGCGCGGCCTCATCACTTGGTGCGTCGTGCGTCGCAAGACGGTGGTGGCCGGCACTGTCGGCCTGCTGGTGGCGGCCATCGCCGCCATGGCCGGTCCGGTGCAGAAGCAGTTCTTCCCGGGCTCGGACCGCCCAGAAGCCCTGGTCAGCATCTCGCTGCCTCAAGGCAGCGCAATTGCCGCCACCGACGCGGCGGTGCGCAAGATCGAGAAGGTGCTGGCCGCGATGCCGGACGTGAAGACGTTGTCGGCTTACGTGGGCGCTGGTGCGCCGCGCTTCTTCATCTCGGCCAACCCGGAGCAGCCCGACCCGGCGTTCGGCAAGATTGTTGTCGTGACCACTGACGACAAGGCGCGGGACCAACTCATCGCCGAGTTGCGGCGCCAGGTCGATAGCGGCGCGTTTCCCGAAGCCAGGGTGCGCGTGTACCCGCTGCTCTACGGGCCGCCGGTGATCTGGCCGGTGACGTTTCGTGTGCTCGGCCCCGACCCGCTGGAGTTGCGGCGCATTGCCCACCGCGTCCGCGAAACTGTAGAGGCGCATCCAAACACCGCTGGCGCGCACCTTGAATGGGACGCGCGCGTGCCGGTGCTCGATCTGCGCATGGATACCGAGCGCCTGCGCCTGCTCGGCCTGACGCCGCGCGACGTGGCGCAGCAGTTGCAGTTCCAGCTCGATGGCGTGGCGGTGGCCGAGCTGCGGCAGGACAATCGCAGCGTTCAGTTGCGCGCCCGCGGCACCCGCATTGCAGGCGTCGACGAGGCCGCTGGGTTGGAACTGCGCACGCTCGACGGACGCAAGCTGACGCTCGCGCAACTGGGCCGCGTCGACATCGGCTATGAAGAGCCGGTGGTCAAACGCTACAACCGCGAGCCCTTCGTCGCGGTGCTGGCCGATGTGCACGGCGCCCAGCCGCCGGACGTGATGAAAACGCTGACACGCCAGCTCGACACGGTGCGCGCCGCACTGCCCGATGGCTACCGCATCGACGTCGGCGGCACGGTCGAGCAGTCGGCCAAGGCCGAAGCATCGATCGAAAAGCTGCAACCGGTGATGGTTGCGTTGATGCTCATCTTCATCATGCTGCAGATGCGCTCGTTCAGCGGCACCTTCATCGTCGTGGCCACGGCGCCCCTGGGTGTGATCGGCGCCGTGGTGGCCTTGCTGCTGTTCAACCAGCCCTTCGGCTTCGTGGCGCTGCTCGGCATGATCGGCCTGGCCGGCATCCTGATGCGCAACACCATGATCCTGACGCAACAGGTGTCCGACAATTTCAACGAAGGCATGCCGGCGTTGCCGGCGGTGGTCGAAGCCGCCGTGCGTCGCGCGCGTCCCGTGGTGCTGACCGCGATTGCGGCGGCGCTGGCCTTCGTGCCGCTGACCTTCGACCCCTTCTGGGGACCGCTGGCCTATGTGCTGATCGGCGGCGTGCTTGTCGGCACCGCCATCACCTTGCTGTTCGTGCCGGCGCTGTATGCAGCGTGGTTTCGGATCGGCGCCACGCCGGCTTCAGCGTGAGTCAACCGGCAAGACTTGTGGTCAAAGCGTGCGGGGGCCCTGGCCGCCCTCGCCGACCGTGGGCGCACGTTGCCCGCCGGGACGGGAGGGCGCAGGCACGACCTCGGGCACGGGTTCACCGGCCGCGGCCAAGGCGCCCACCGTACGCCACAAGCAGTTCCTGCAGAAGGCGCGAGGTACGCGTGTACAGCACGCTATGGCCGGCTCGCGCGGCCTGCTCCGAGGGGGCGCAGGCTGTTGGCGGCGAACGCTATGCGGACGCACCGTTGCAGAAAACGCCAACCGGGCGAGCCAAGCGGCCCGCCCCAACAGGCCGAACCGCGGCGGCAACGGGTCAAAGATGTTGGGCAATTGGGGGCATCCAGAAGGCCGCCAAACCCCATAGATGGGGTGACCCGCGGGAATGCTTGAAGTTTAGGCAGCGCTGTTCTTCGTGCCAAAAGTAGCGGTTTCCGCTGACTATGTCCCGTGCTTGCTCGGCGCCCTGATCTTCCGCGGGTAAGCAGTACGTCTACTGGACATTGCAATGTTCCTTGCTCGCAATTCCGCCTGCAAGGAGTTCATCTTGGAGCCTTCCTATCTAGTGCGCTCCAGCGAGTGCGAGCGCAAGCGCCATCTTGGGCGGCCTAGCATCGTCCAGCGTCCAGCGCTGCGAAAGCAAGGCCGGAATGCAGGCGGCCGGAACGGGCCGACTGAAGAAGAAGCCCTGAAGGCGGTCGCATGCCATCGCCTTCAGCGCCTGTGCCTGCTCGAGCGTCTCGACGCCCTCTGCGGCCACACGCATGCCCAGACTGCCCGCCATGGCCAGCACCGCTCGCACAATGGCTTCGCTTTCACCACCCTCGAGCAGGCCGGTGACAAAGCATCGATCGACTTTGATGTTGCTGATGGGCATGCGGGTCAGGTAGGCCAGCGAGGAATAGCCAGTGCCGAAGTCGTCCAGCGCAATGTGCACGCCGTGATCGCGCAATGCGTGCAGGACCGCACGCGTCGCCGTCGAGTTCTCCATCAGGGCGCCTTCCGTGACCTCCAGTTCCAGGAGATCTGGCGCCAGACCGGTCTGTGCCAGCACGTCCATGACCAGTTGCGGCAGGCCCGGGGTGGTGCACTGAAGAGGCGACAGATTGACCGCGATACTCAATGGCGGCCCGGTACGGTTCCAGGCTGCCGCGTCCGCACAGGCCGTGCACAGAACCCAGTGGCTGATGCGCCCGATCAGGCCGTTGCTTTCCGCCAGGGGAATGAATTCCTGTGGTGACACCAGACCTCGCGTCGGGTGGTTCCAGCGGATCAACGCCTCGACCGCGCAGATGCGGCCGGAGGCGACATCGACCTGCGGTTGATAGACGAGGTGGAACTCGTCCCGATCAAGTGCAGCACGCAAGCTGGCATCCAGATCCATGCACTCCAGGATCTGGTTGGTGAGCGAAGCACTGTAGAGCTGCGCATTGTCCCAGCCCGACCTCTTGGCGTGATACATCGCCGTATCGGCATGCTTGAGCAGAGACGCGCCGTCGAGACCGTCATGCGGGTAGAGCGCAATACCAATGCTGGCCGTCAGGGTGACCTCGCACCCCTCCATCACGAACGGTGTTCGCATCAGGTGACCGATGCGCCGCGCGACTTCGATCGCGTCCTCCGGGCACTCGATCTCCAGAATCAACGCAGTGAACTCGTCGCCGCCAAGGCGGGCGAGCTCGACATCGGCGCCCAAGTCGTCGCCAAGCGCGATGGGGCGTGACAGCATGTCCGCGGGCCGCAGTCCGTTCCGCAGGCGCTCGGCGGCCCACTGCAGGATCAGGTCACCAGCGGCATGGCCCATGGTGTCGTTGACGTTCTTGAAGCCGTCGAGGTCCATGAACAGCACGGCCAGCATGGCCTCGCTTTGTCGGGCACACCTGATCTCACAATCGACCCGCTCGAGGAACGACTGCCGGTTGGGCAGGCCGGTCAGGCTGTCGAAGTACGCCAGGCGGGCGATCCGGGAGTCGGCTTGCTTGCGCTCGGTGATGTCGCGCGCCAGCACGATGAAATGCGGCTTGCCTCCAGCAGTGACAGCCTTGCGCGACACCGACAGTTCGAACCAGGTGTTGCCCGTCTTGAGCGCCAGTTCAAACTGCAAACCCGTCGAAGAACCTTGTGCAAGCGCCGCGCGCAAGGACGCCATGCAGATGTCGGCTGCCGTGGCTGGCAGCAGGTCTCGCACAGTCCTGCCGACCAACTTGTCCGCAGGGGCTGCCAACAAGTTGGTGTGCCCTGCGCGGTAATCGATGCAGAGACCGTCGATGTCGAGTTCGAACAGCAGATCGGGGATGGCGCTAAGGAGCGCCGCGTTGCGCGCTTCGGCGGCGCGCAGGTCCACCATGGCCTGGTAGCCGCGAAATAGATATCGCACCCGATGGCCGATCAAGGCCCAGTTGACCGGTTTGGCGATGAAGTCGGTGGCCCCGTGTTCGTAGGCGGACTCGACCGACTTCAGATCGTCCATGCCGGTGACCATGACGATCGGCAACAACGGCCCCGCCTCTGCGCGCAGGACGGTGCAGACCTCCAGCCCGCAGAGACCGGGCATGTCGACGTCGAGCATGACCATGTCGCTGGGCTCGGCGCGAAACTGCCGCAAGGCATCCTCGCCGCCCTCGGCCAGTCGGACTTCGTAGCCGGCCTTGCGCAACGCGGCCCGCATCACGAGCCGCGCGTCGGCATCGTCATCGGCGACCAGGATCGTGAACCGCCGCTCCGTCATGCGGTCTCCACCAACAACTCACGGAGCTGCAGCAGGGTGCGTTGCTGTTCACGCCGGGTCTGCGGGAGCAGGTGGCGCGCCTCTTCGATCCGGCCCTCGCGGCCGCATTTTTCGAGATCGCGATAGCAGCCTGCCAGTGCCTCTGCGCCGAGGTTGGCTGCGCTCGACTTGAGCGAATGGGCCGCCTGGCTCAGCGCCTTGGCATTGCCATCGGCCAGGGCGGACTGGATGCGCTCCAAATTGCCGCCAGCTGACTGCAGGAAGGACGTCACCAACTGCGTGACCAGCGCCGTGCTGCCGGGCTCGTCGAGTTCGCGCAGCGCGTCGATGGTCTTCAGGTTGATGGCCGACGGCTCACTGGCAGCGGCACCCACGGCCGCACGACTGGCAGGCATCGGTGGTGCGGGCGCCAAGTCCAAGGTACCCGGAAGCCAGCGCGTCAGCATGGCCTGTAACACGGCCAAGGAGTAGGGCTTGGGCAGGAAATCGTTCATGCCTGCGTCCAGGCAGACCTGCTCGTCGCCCTGCATGGCGTTGGCTGTCAATGCGACGATGGGCAGGCTCGCCCCGCGGCCGTCCGGCAGGGCCCTGATGGCTGCGGTGGCCTGGTAGCCGTCCATCACCGGAATCTGGCAGTCCATCAGAACGAGGTCGAAATCGGTCTCGCGCACCTGCCGGACGGCTTCGGCGCCATCCTCGGCCAGCCGCCACTGGAGCCCGAGCCTGCTGAGCATCGCTTTGGCGACGCCCTGGTTGATCGGGTTGTCCTCTACCAGCAGAACACGGCCCTGCAAAGCACCCGGGGACGCCTCGGGCTTCAGTCGCTGCGGCAGGGGAACGGGCAGCGCTGCCAAGGCCCCGCTCACGGCGCGCTCCAGGTCGGCACGCCGGATGGGCTTGTTCAGGAAGCGCACGATGCCTGCCTGGGCGCGCGCGCGCATCGGCGTTGGCGTAGGTGGAACTCAGCATCATTAGCCGGGTGCGGGCCAGCGCCGGCTGCGCCTGAACGCGGCAGGCGAGTTCGAGCCCATCCATCCCGGGCATGTGCATGTCGAGCACGGCAAGGTCGAACGGGTGGCCTGCGCTCACTGCCGCGGCCATCGCCTCCAGGGCCTGTGGACCGCCTTCGACACAGCGAACCTGCATGCGCCAGCCCTGCAACTGCTGCAGCAGGATGTCGCGGTTGGTCTGGTTGTCGTCCACCACCAGCACGTGCACGCCGTTCAACGCTTCTCTGGGCAGCGCCGCCGGGGTCACCGAGCGCGCCACCGACAGGCGCAGATCGACGACGAACGTCGATCCCGCGCCGGGCACGCTGTCGACGCGGATGCTGCCGCCCATCAGTGCCAGCAGCCGCTTGCAGATCGCCAGCCCGAGCCCGGTGCCGCCGTACTGACGGGTGGTCGAGCTGTCGGCCTGCGAGAAGTGCTCGAAGATCCTCTCGCGCGCCTCGGCCACGATGCCGATGCCGGTGTCTTCGACGCAGATTCGGACGGCGGCCTCGGTGTCCGTCTGCTCCAGCAACGCGACCCGCACCGCCACCTCGCCTTTCTCGGTGAACTTGACCGCGTTGCTGACCAGGTTGGACACGACCTGGCGCAAGCGCACCGGGTCGCCACGAAAGGCCATCGGCGCATCGGGGGGGGCGAACTGCACGGCCAGTTCGAGGCCCTTGGCCTCGGCCGGCTGCGCCAGCATCGCCAGGGCGTCTTCCACCACGTCGACCAGGCTGAAGTCCACGCTCTCGAGTTCCAGGTGCGCCGACTCGATCTTGGAGAAATCGAGGATGTCGCTGATGACGGCCAGCAGATGACGCCCGGAGGCCTGCACCGCCTCGGCCCAGACGTGCTGCTGCGGCTGCAACCCGCTGTCGATGAGCAGTTCGTTCATGCCCAGCACACCGTTCAGGGGCGTGCGGATCTCGTGGCTCATCGTGGCCAGGAACTCGCTCTTGGCCTGGCTGGCGGCCTCAGCCAGATTCTTGGCGGCGCGCAACTCCACGGTGCGTCGTTCCACCGTGGCTTCGACGTCCGCGCGCACGTCGCGCTCACGCTGCAGCGTCACGGCGTTGGCCTCAAGCAGCGCGTTCGCGCTCTGGATCAGCACGCCGATCTCGTCGCGTCGGTGTCGGCTTGGCGTGGCCAGACGCTCGGAGGTTCCCGGGTGCATTGCATGCAGCTGCTGCGCCAGGGTGGCAATGGGACGCGACACCAGGCGTGCCGCAACGCCGTACAGCAACAGCGCGACCAGCGCCACCTGGCCGACCATCACCCCGGCCAGCGTGTACGCCTCGTGCGTGGCTGCAGCGCCGATGCGCTCGTCGTTGCCCCAGATGCGCAGCACGCCGACCCGCTCTGACGCGTCGAAGGGCGACGCCAGGGGCTGCTCGAAGGCCATGCCCTGGGGCGGTGGCTCGACCCCCTCGCGCCCACTGCGAGCAAGCAGCACGCCAGACGCCGCACGCACTTCTGCGCTGGCCACCAGTTCATTGCGCGCCAGGCCGCTGACGACTTCGCGCAACAGCACCGGGTCGGCGGCGAATGCACCTATCGCGACCGTCCTCTCCACCGCCCGGGCCAGCCCTTCGAGCGCACCGTGGCTGTTGGCCAGCACCCGCTCGTGTCCCAGGCGGTAGGCGAAACCACCGGCCACGGCCGAGAACAGCGCCGCGCCAACAACCACCGTCAGCATGAAGCGCAACTGCAGGCTGCCCAGCGCGCCCATTCGCGCCGCGAGCTTGTTGAACACCTTCAACGCGACTCCTTGATCACCAGCAGCGTGCGCAACTGCCTGTCGGTGGGCGCCTTCGTGAGCCAGCCGATCGCGCTGGGGTTGCGCTTGACGATCTCGACCATCGCGGTCTCGTCGGGCAAGGATTGCGGCGGCATGCTCTGGCCCGAGAACATCAGCCGCGACCAGTAGCTGTTGACCTGCGCCGGGCTCATGCCGGTCAGCTCGTGGTAGAACGCTGCCCGCTGCGGGCTGTCGCGCGGCAGG
>Ga0075163_10012169_pt1 | contig 11210 bp, 6 predicted proteins | sample JI1023141ADNA_FD_71478 | JGI IMG/M metagenome (GOLD analysis project Ga0075163, IMG submission 71478) | Wastewater effluent complex algal communities from Wisconsin, to seasonally profile nutrient transformation and Carbon sequestration -... | ecosystem: Engineered > WWTP > Effluent > Algae...
GTTCTCGAAGGGTTGCAGCCGGTCCGCACGCGGCCGGGCATGTACATCGGCGGCACCGGCCTCGACGGTTACCACCACCTGCTCTGGGAGATCGTCGACAACTCGGTCGACGAGGTGATGAACGGCCACGCGAGCCGAGTCGAGGTGACGATTCACAAGGGCGGGCAGAGCGCGACGGTGACCGACGACGGGCGCGGCATTCCCGTGTCGATCATGCCCAAGTACAAGAAGCCCGCGGTCGAGGTGATTCTCACCACGCTGCACTCGGGCGGAAAGTTCAAGGCGGGCAACTACGAGCACTCCGGCGGTCTGCACGGCGTCGGCAGCTCGGTGGTGAACGCGCTCTCGAGCGAGTTCGAGGTGAAGATCAAGCGCGAGGGCAAGCTGCACGAGCAGACCTACGTGCGTGGCGTGCCGAAGACGAAGCTGAAGACGGGCGCCAACGTGCGCGGCACCGGCACGACGATCACCTTCACGCCCGACGCCGAGATCTTCGGGCCCAAGCTCAAGTTCGACGCCGAGACGATTCGTGAGCGCCTCGAGGCCAAGAGCTACCTGCACAAGGGCATGGAGGTCGTCTTCATCGACGAGACCCAGTCGCCGAAGGTCGAGGCCACCTACAAACACGACGGCGGCATCGCCGAGTACATCGAGAAGCTCGTCAACGAGCGCCAGAAGGCCATGGTGCCCGCCGGCACGCAGCCCTTCTACAAGGCGCACGACAACGGCATTCGGCTCGAGCTCGCGATGGTGTGGACGGAGTCGACCGACGAGTTCGTGAAGAGCTACGTCAACGGCATTCCGACGAAGAGCGGCGGCACCCACGAGAACGGCCTGAAGTCGGGCGTCGTGAAGGCCGTGCGCAACTACATCGAGACGCACGATCTGACGCCCAAGGGCGTGACGCTCACGGCCGAAGACATTCGTGAGGGCATGCTGTGCATCATCTCGGCGTACGTCGTCGAGCCGCAGTTCCAGGGCCAGACGAAGGAGCGCCTCAACAACCCCGAGGTGCAAGGCCAGGTCGACAACGTCGTGCGCCCGGCCGTCGAGAAGTGGCTCAACGACAACAAGACGATCGCCGAGGCGATCATCGCGCGCATCATCCTCGCGGCGCGGGCGCGTGAAGCGTCACGTGCAGCCAGCCTCGCGGTCTCGCGCAAGGGCCCGGTCAACCGCACGAGCCTTCCCGGCAAGCTGTCTGACTGCGCGTCGGCTGATCCGGCCGAGAGTGAGCTGTTCATCGTCGAGGGCGACTCCGCAGGCGGCACCGCGAAGCAGGGGCGCGATCGCAAGACGCAGGCGATTCTTCCGCTGCGCGGCAAGGTGCTCAACGCCGAGCAGGCCTCGGGCGAGAAGGTGTCGTCGAACAAGGAGCTTCAGGACATCGCCAGCGCGCTCGGCTGCGGCCTGGGCAATGCGATCGATCTCTCGCGGTTGCGCTACGGGAAGATCTTCCTGCTGATGGACGCCGACGCCGACGGTCAGCACATCTCGACGCTGCTGCTCACGTTCTTCTACCGGCACATGCGCCCGCTCATCAAAGGCGGCCACGTGTACATCGCCCAGCCGCCGCTCTACCGCGTCGACATCGGCAAGGAGACCTACTGGGCGCTCGACGAAGAGCACCGCGATCGCATCATCAAAGAGAAGGCGAAGGGCAACGCGAAGCCGAACATCATGCGGTTCAAGGGCCTCGGCGAGATGACGGCCGACGAGCTGAAGGAGACGACGCTCGACACGAAGAAGCGCATCGCGCTGAAGGTGGCGGTCGATGACGAGCTCGAGACGGACAAGACGATCAACGAGCTGATGGGTCGCGATGTCTCGGCGCGGTTCAACTTCATCATGGAGCGCGCAGGCGACGTCGACGAGATCGACGTCTGACCGGCTGACGCGGTACGAAGTCAGGCGTGTCGGGTCTCGCGCTGACGCTCATCTCGGCTCCCTCGGGGGTCTCCGTCGAGTTTCCCGGCGGGGGCCGCTCGTACGCGTGCAACGGCGGTCGCTTCAGCATCGGCATCGACCGCACCTGCGAGATCGTCGTGCGGGTCGAGGAGTGGGCCTGGGCGGGCTTCTGCGCTGACGGGTGGGGCGGCCGGAAGAACTGCGGCTTCGTCGTCGAAGACGGCACGTGGACGCTCACGCACTTCGGCCACGCAGGGACGATTCTGGTGAACGGCGATCCCATGCGGGGCGCTGGCTCGCTCGAGCTGGTGCTGGGTGATCGCATCGCGCTGTCGGCCTCCCTCGTGTTCCAGGTCGTCGAGCAGGCGAGCCCACAGACCGAGACCGAGCCACCCGAGCTGCTCGACGCCGTCGCCGAAGCCCCGTGGGACGAAGCGCGCTGGCATGTGCTGGGAGACTGGCTGATCGAGCACGAGGCGCCGCACGCGTTGATGGCCGCCTACGAGCTGAAGCTGCAGCACGGCACCAACGACCCCGATCTCATCGGTGACTACGCGGCGATTCGGCGGCAGCGGCACCGCCTCGGCGATCTGCGCAACGATCACCTCGTCTGGAAGTGTGGCTACGTCGTCTCGTGCAGCATCTGGCTGGGGCCGCGTGACGCTTCCGAGAGCATTCGCCTGGCGCGCGCCTTCGCGGGGCCTCAGTTCGCAGCCACCTCGCGGCTGACGCTGCAGTGCAACGGCACCGAGTCGGCCGCGCGGCTCGAGGGCGTGCTCGCGGTGTTGCCGAAGACGCTCCGCGTCGTGGGGCTCGAGTTCAGCGCCGCAGTGCCGTCGGCGTCGCTGATGGCGCTGAAGAATCGGCCGCCGAAGGCCCACACGGTTCGTCTGCATCTGGCCGATCCGCTCGGACCACTCGGGCCGCTGGTCGACGTACTGGTCGCGAGTGGGTGGCAGACCATCGACTTCGAAGGAACTCGCCTGACCGACCGCAGCTATGAGCTGCGGCAGTTGCTCCGCAAACACAGCGCGACCCGCTTCGTGCTGGGCGGCACGTGGCTCGGCGGGCAGACCGTGCGGTCGCTCCAGCTCGACAACGCGCGCTGGGCCTCGCTCGAGCACGACGCGCTGCTGATCGATCTCGAGAGCGGCGCGGTGCTGCCCCTGTCACGCAGCCGCAAGGACTTCTCGTGGGGCCTGCCGCTTCGTCCGCTTGGCAGTGGCTGGGCCGGTATCGGCCGGCACAACGACGGCGCGCTCACCTCTGGAGATCGGATCGTCGGCAGTGGCCGCACGTTCGTGTTCCTCACGGGCGGGTCGCTGCACGACGAGTACCTGGCGTGGCTCCGAAGCTGGGCACCTCCCGAGCCTTGACGTCGCGGGCCGCGCTCACGAAGGTGCGCGCCCATGGACTCCCTGACCCTCTACGTCGACACCCACTGGATCTCGCCCTACGCCCTCTCGGCCTTCGTCGCGCTCGAAGAGAAGGGCTTGCCGTACACGGTGAAAGAGGTGTCGCTGCCCAAGAAGGAACACCAGACGTCGACGTACCAGGCGCACACGGGCCGCATTCCGGCGCTCCAGCACGGTGACTTCTGGCTCGCCGAGTCTCAGGCGATCGCCGAGTACCTGGCCGAGACGTTCCCGTTCCCCAAATACCCGCGGCTGTTCCCCGAAGATCTGAAGGAGCGCGCGATCTGCCGCGAGGTGATGGCCTGGGTGCGCAGCGATCTGATGCCGATTCGCGAGGAGCGATCGACGTACACCGTCTGGTACGAGCACACGACGAAGCCCCTCTCGCTCGCGGGCCAGAAGGCGGTGACCCGGTTGTTGGCGGCCTGCGATCGCCTCATTCGTGACGACCGCACGACGCTGTTTCCGCAGTGGTGCCTCGCCGACGCCGATCTCGCGATGATGCTGCAGCGGCTGAACGCGAACGGCGATCTGCTGCCGAAGAAGGTGAAGGCGTACGTCGAGGCGAACTGGCAGCGGCCCTCGATTCGCAAGTGGAACGAGCGCACGCGGCCGGCCTTCGTCGCGTATTGATCGGGCTGCGTCCGGTTGTCGTGACGACCGCACCACGTTGTTCCCTTCATGGGTTCCGTCGGGTGCTGAGCGGCGGTTGCGCAGGGGCGGAGGCTCAGGTGTTCTGCCGTCATGCGTTCTGCCTTCGTCGCGCTCGTTCTGGTCAGCACTGTTGCTCTTGCGGACTGGCCGATGGCGCGGCGGGACAATCGACGCACTGCCGTGACGAGCGAGCCGGCCGACCTGCGAACGCCAGCGGTGACGTGGCGGCGGTACCTCGGTGGCGAGCTCGGCGGTGAACAGCAGGTCGCGATCGATCTCGAGGGCGATGGCTCCTCCGAGGTGGTGCTGATCGCAGGCGGCAAGCTCGTGGCGAAGCGGCCTGATGACACGGTGGTGTGGGAGACGGCTCCGCTGGCGGTCTCGACCATCGTTCACGTGGCCGACCTGAACGGCGACGGCGCAAAGGAACTCGTCGTCACGGGCGAGAACGCGTTTCTCGGCATCTTCGACGTTCGCACCGGCGCGCTGCGGTGGCGCATGGCGGCCGGAACCTTCGGCACCGTCGTCGGAGCCGTTCGCCTCGCGGATCTCGACGGTGACGGGCTCGATGATCTCTACGCGGCCGACAACGCGTGCGGCAGCGTGAACGGAAAGCCGCGCGCGATCGCCTGGCACTTCGCGAACGGCTTTGGCCCTGAGATCGACGATGGCAGCCGACGCTTGTGGGAACTGCCCGCGAACCGCGAGTACTACTGCGGCGCCGCCGACGTGGTGGGCGATCTCGACGGAGACGGCCAGCCCGAGGTCCTCACCTTCGCGATTCGGCGCGTCTACGCCTACGACGGCCGAACCGGGACTGCGCTCGCCTCTGGTTCGATGGACCCCGGCTTCGACATCGGCTTCTCCATTCCGTATGGCGTCATGCGCACCGAACTCGCGCCCCTCGCCGTCTCCGGCCGAAAGATGGTGGTCGCGGCCACCAACAACTCGTACGACGCATCGATCAACTCTCGCGCGCTCTTCGTTCTCTCGTTCGATCGAAGGCGGCCGCTCGCCGAGCGGGTGAAGTTGGAGTGGAAGCGCGCGGTGGCCGATCTTGCGACCGATCGGCACTCGTTCCCGCTTCGCCTGAGCATCGATCTCGGAGACGACACGACGCCCGAGGTGATCTCGACCTTCATCGAGGGTGGCCGCACCAGCACGTACGTCTTCGCTTTGGACACCGGACAGGTCATGGCTCGACTGGACGACGAGCAGGTCGTCGCGGTGCTTCAGTTGTCGCCGACAGAAAAGCCAACGCTCGTGACCAGCAGCTCGAGCGGGCTTCGCGGCTACCGCTACAGCCTCGTCGGGCCGTCGACAGGAACGCTGTCTCTCCAGTTCGCGCTGCCCCAGGGCCAGCTGCTGACGATGATGGATCGTGTCTCTCGTCGCGCGGTGAATACGGGCATCGACTGGGCGACGTTGCCGATCGGAACTTCGCGTGGACTCGTGCTCTTCCGCAATCAGACGCTCGAACTCTGGTCTCTCGGCGCGATGCCGGCGGTGGTGCACTCGCTCCCGATTCCTGTGGGCGTGGGGCTTCGCGGCGTCTCGGCGCATCGCAACATCTCGGGAGCTGCAGAAGGACTGCTCTTCGCGCGCTCCGATGGCTACCTCGTGGCCATCAACCCCGAGCTGCAGCCGATCAACTTCTCCGATGGAGAGCTGCCCCAGCCGGGCATTCGCACGGGCGGCGCGTATTCCGGTCCGCGCGGGCTCGGACACGTTCCGATCACCGCGCGCTTCGACGCCGGAGCCGACGAGATCATCGTTCGTGACTCGGTGGGCCGCCTCAAGCGCCTCGACGCGCGAATGGCGAGCCTCGTCTCCGAGCCGACCGAGGTGTGGAGCTGGCCGGGCGCGACGTTTCCCGTAGCGCTCGATCTCGATGGCAATGGCACGCGTGAACTCGTCGTCGCGCTCGAAGGTGACGTGCTGGTCGGCCGTTCTCCCGAGCTGGTCGATCAGTTCCGTGTGCCCGGCCAGGCGAACTGGGCCGCCGCGTCTGATCCCGTTCCGATGTTCAGCGACGCAGGTGTCCGGTTCGCGCTCACGCAGTTCAACTCGAGCACCGGAGACGGGCGCGCGGTGACGGTCGGCTCCAGTGGGCTCTCGTGGTCGAGCACGCCGATGATCACCGCGGGAAGCGGGCAGGGCTACGTGTCCATCGACGACCTCGACGGAGACGGCGCTGACGACGTGATCGCGAGCCTGCGTGGATCGCTGTGGTTGCACGGAGGAACCGACGGCCGGCTCTACGGCTCCACCATCGCCACGCACGCGATCATGCCGGTGGTGGTGCGTGGCAAGGCCGGACCGATCACGACGGTGGGCGCGGCGAGCTACCACGCGCTCGAGGGCGTTGCGTTGACCACGCCTCCCGCGATGTCGACGCCCGCAACCTGGAGCGTGACGTTGCCGCAGCGCTTCTACTCAGCCTTCGCCGCGACGCTCTCGTGCACGAGCGGGCTCGTGATCGCGAACGCGGGCTTTCAGTCACCCGAGCTGGTGCTGATCGACGCGCAGACGGGAGTCGAGCGGGCCCACGTGGTGCTCGCGCGTGGTCAGAAGTTCTCGAGTGAAGCCGAGGTCGCTGATGCGGGCGTGCTGCCAGGCTCACTTGGCAACGCGACGGCGATGCAGACGCTCTGGCCGGGGCAGTCGGCGATCGTCATCGGCAGCACCGACGGCTTCCTCTACGCCATCGACGCCTGCGCGGCGGGAGCGCCGGTGCTGTGGACCCTGAACCTGCGTGCGCCGGTCGGAGAGACGGTGACTGGCGATCTCGACGGCGATGGAAAGCAGGAGCTGCTCGTCACCGCCGCCGACGGGTTCCTCTACGGAATCGGGCCGCAGCGCTTTGCGCCGCCTCGTGAGGTGCGTGAGATCGATCGCCGCCGTCCCGACGCGGGAGACATCGACGAGTCGACGCTGCCTGGTGTGTTGACGGCCGAGTGGGACGCCGTGCCGAACGCGACCGGCTACGAGTGGGCGCTGCTCACCTCGGGTGGAACGCCCCTCACCAGACACCCGACGGTCCCCGGGAATCCGTTCATTCCGGTGGGCGCCGACGTCACCCGCGTCGACTACTCGAGCATGTTGCGACCGGGCGCCCGCTACGTCTTCGCGGTGCGCGCGCGTGGAGCCTCGGGGGCCTCGTCAGAAGTGCTCAGCGACGGCGTTCGGTATCAGCCGATCGACGAGCCCGACGCGGGAGTGATCGTGGCCGACGCAGGCACCGACGCAGGGGTTCCCTCGGTCGATGCCGGAACGAGCGGTCCCGGCTCCATTCGTGGTGGTTCAGGTTGTGGCTGTCAGAGCACAGAGCCGGGCGTCCTGGCCCTGCTGCTCTTCGCGCTCATGCTTCGGCGAGGCCGGTCGTGATCTCGGTGATCGGCTTCGCGTTCTTGTAGCGCTCGAGCAGCTTGACGATCTGCGCCGCCACGTCGGGGTCGACGCCGCCGCGCTGCAGGTCGCGAATGATCGCCTCCCGCACCTTCGAGAAGTCGCCCGTTCGATTGGCGTCGCCGATGTTCGACGAGATCGCGTCACGCAGAATGCTGAAGTAGCTCGTGCCGCCCTGATCCATCAGCTTGATCAGGTCCACCGCGTCCTGGCCCTTCACGCAGAAGATGCCCGTGGTCGCGGCGAACCAGCTCATGTCGTCGTCGAAGACGGGCTGCTCAGGCGTCGAGATCGGCTGCACCATCGCCAACGCCACCTCGCGCATCTGCTTCGGGCTCAGGCCGAGATCTTCGAAGTTCGAGAAGCCGCCGCCGAGGCCGAACTGCGCGACGACCCGTGCCTCCTGCTCGCTCATGCCCCTCAACGAGCTCGTCGACTCATCCACGCGGCTTGGAGGCGTGCTGACCGGCTCGGAGCATGTTGCCCACCTCGAGGGGAGTTCCTCGCCTACCGCAAGGCGCTCGTCGCCGGAGAATCCAGTGAAAGTCGGTCGCAACGACCCGTGTCCCTGCGGCTCGGGGAGGAAGTCCAAGCGGTGCTGCCTCACGTAGGCAGTCACCGCTCGACTCACTTCAAAGGCCGCGCAGCGCACCCGTGCAGAACGCGGGATCGCCCCAGCTCGTGTGCTGGCCACCGAACGCGTTCAGGATCGAGACGAGCAGGTTGTTGTGCTGCTGGGCTCCGAACCGCACGAACCGGCCCATCTGCCAACCACCGGCGCCACCGGCGATCAGGTGCGGCATGTCGTCGTGGGAGTGCACGTTGCCGCGCGACACGTCGCTGCCCTGGAACACGAGCGTGTTGTCGAGCAGCGTCGTGCCGTTCGGGTCGCTGATGTTCTTGAGCCCCTCGAGAATGTACGCGAACTGCTGCATCTGCCATCGATCACGATCGATCAGCTTCAGGCGACCCATGTCGCCGTCGCCGTAGTGCGTGATGTTGTGAATCGACGAGTTGATGCCGAGGAACGACATGCCGCGGTGGTTCTTCGCGTCGCTCCACATGATGGTGGCCACGCGGGTGAGATCGCACTGGAACGCGAGCAGCAGCAGATCGAGCTGCAGCTTGGCGACCTCGGGCATCTTCGCTTCCTGCAGCGGGTCGATCGCACCGGGCGCCATCGGCGTCGGGCAGGCTCCAGGCGGCAGTGCCGTCACGCGGGTCTCGAGCTCACGCACCTTGGTGAAGTGCGCGTCGAGGCGGGCCTGATCGACCGCGCCCATGCGGCGCTTCACGACCGCGATCTGATCGAGCACCGCGTCGAGCACCGATTTCCGGCGCTTCTGCACCTCGTCGAGCATCGGGCCACCGGTGGTGCCCGAGAAGAGGTTGCGGAAGGTGACGGCGGGATCGTTCTGCGGGAGCAGCGGCTGCGCGTCGCCGCCGTAGCTCATGACGCCCGAGACATCGCGCTCCTGCGCGTTGACGCCGAGCTGCAGGCTGGGCACCGACGTCTGGCCGATCATCGCGACCAGCTCTTGATCGATCGACTTGCCCTTGGCCCAACCCGCCGAGCTGCCGTCGTTGCCGATGAACGTGCCGCTGTTCAGCTTCGCGCCGGTGAGCAACGCGCCGAGGCCGCGCTGGTGCATCTCGCCCGTGCCCTGAATGGCCACGTTCATGTCGATGCCCTGCACGAACAGACACTTGTCCTTGTACGGCACGAGCGGCTGGTGAATCGACCCGAGCGTGAACGTCTGCTCGTTGGCGCCCGCGGTGGGGAACCACTGCGGGGTGAACACGCCGTTCGGCACGTACGAGCCGATGAAGCGCTTGGGCACGGCACCGCCATCGGCGCGCGCGACGTCGGGCAAGAGGGGCAGGGCGACCAGAATGCCGCCAGCGCCCTTGAGAACGGTTCGTCGGTTGAGGCGCTTCATCGCGCAACCCCCGCCGGACGCGTGCGGAACGTGTCACTCATGATGATGGCCACCAGCAAGTCGTCGAACCGGCCCTGCGACGTCATGAACTTGTCCTGCACCTGCTTGAGGCTGCACGCGTCACCAGCCATCAGGCCGCGGCCCATGCCGAAGCGCATCCACTCCGCGGCCACGCAGTCGTGCACCTGGCGCGACTGCGCCAACTTGCGAGAGAGCTCGACGATGCCGTTGAACGGCCCGGAGAGCGCGTCGTCGGTCTTCGAGAACACCTGCCCGGTGGCGTCGATGGGGTGGCTGTTCTCGGTGGTGCGGTACGCGCCGACCGCGTCGTAGTTCTCGAAGCCGAACCCGACGGGATCGATGAGGGCGTGACACCCTGCGCAGTTGGAATCGGCCGAGTGTTGCTTGAACCGCTCACGCGTCGTCAGCCCTGTGTTCGGCGCAGGCGCGACGGGGTTGAAGCCAACGGGCGGAGGCGGAGGCGGCTGACACATCACCTTGTCGAGCACGAAGATGCCGCGGCGAATCGGCGAGGACTGATCGGGGGCAGCGAGGCGCGCGAGGAGGCCGGGCTGGGTCAGCAGACCCAGTCGCTGCGTGGGAGGCATCGCGACGGCCGTGAAGTCGGCGTTGAGCCCGCTCCGGTTCGCGTACGACTCCATGAGGTTGTTCACGTACAGGCGATCGCTCGTCAGCAGCGCCTTGAGCGTGCCTTCGTTGCTCATGATGTCGCGGAGGAAGAGGTCGAGCGAACGTTCCCACGCGGCGGCGAGCTGCGGCGTGAAGTTCGGGTAGTTCGCGGGATCCTTGCTGAGGCGTGGAATGTCTTCGGTGCGCAGCCAGAGCGAGAGGAAGCGCATGCGGCCGCGCATCGCCTTCGGGTCCATGACCATGCGGCGCGCCTGAGCCTCGAGCACGGCGGGGTCAGCGAGCGTTCCGGCTTCCGCTGCATCGAGCAGCGCATCATCGGGAGCCGAGGCCCACAGCAGGTACGAGAGCCGCGAGGCCAGCTCAGGCCCGAGCAGCGGCGTGCGCATGTCCCACTTGCTGGGGGGCGCGGCGCCTTCTTCGAACCGATACAAGAACTGCGGCGACTGGAGCATCACCTGCAACGTCCACTCGACGGCGGTGTCGAAGGTCGCGCCGGCCGAGCCCTGCACCTGGTTGAAGAACACCTTGAACGAGGCGCGCTCCTCGACGGTGAGCGTGCGACGGAAGAGCCGGCGGCCGGTGGTGGTGATGAACGCGTCGGCGCACGTGGAGTCGGTCGTCTGACACGGCACCACGCGGCTGCGGCGGGTGGCCATCGCGGCTGCGGCGATCGTCTCGGCCGACTCGAGGTAGCGGGTGACGTTCTCGTCGTTGACGATCAGCGACTTCGCGTCGTTGTCGAAGCCGTGAACGATGGGCTCGCGGGGGAAGTCCTTCGAGGGGTTGGTCTCGTCACCGAGCAGATCGGCGATCGTGTAGTCGTACTCGGCGCGCGTCAGCAGGCGCATCGGCACGCGATCGGCGACGCCGTCGCACTCCGCCATCGGGGGTGGAATCTCTTCCACGGGCGGTGGGTCGACCGGCTTGGGACAGCCACACAACACGGCCAGCACGAGCACCGCTCCACCACGTCGATACAGGGGCATCGGCATCACCAGCGTGCGTTGAAAGAGGGCCGGCCCGGCCACAACGCAGGCGACGTGAACCTTGGTCAAAGACGGAGCACCGCACAAGTCCCCGGTTCGACTCACATTGATGGCTCTCAGGTCAGTGATTCCAACGCTTGCGCGTCACCCTGAGGTGGGCCAGAAGGCCCGCCCACACCAACGGGGTGTAGCGCAGTTTGGTAGCGCGTCTGCCTTGGGCGCAGAAGGTCGTCGGTTCGAATCCGGCC
>Ga0075163_10012170_pt1 | contig 11210 bp, 9 predicted proteins | sample JI1023141ADNA_FD_71478 | JGI IMG/M metagenome (GOLD analysis project Ga0075163, IMG submission 71478) | Wastewater effluent complex algal communities from Wisconsin, to seasonally profile nutrient transformation and Carbon sequestration -... | ecosystem: Engineered > WWTP > Effluent > Algae...
TTTGACAATTATTGAGAATATAGAAAAAGGCAACGATCACCCTGGTGTTTACCACTATACCAACGAAGGGGTATTGTCTTGGTTCGACTTTGCAACGGCTATATTTCAAATCACAGGCATCACCTGTAAGGTAAATCCCATTCCAGATACTGCTTATCCTACACCTGCAAAACGCCCCACTTTCTCTGTGTTAGATAAGACAAAGATCAAGAAGACCTTTAACATTCAGATTCCTTATTGGAGAGAAAGTCTTACAGAAACCTTAAAAGAGTTAAACGCATGAAATCAATCCTTGTAACGGGTGGTGCCGGTTTTATCGGCTCAAACTTTGTTCCCTACTTTATTGCTAAGCATGAAAACTATCATGTAGTAAATTTAGACCTTCTCACCTATGCAGGTGACCTTAACAATTTGAAAGAATTGACAGGTAACAGCCGTTACACTTTTGTTAAGGGAGATATTTGTGACAGAGACTTAGTGCAGTCGCTTTTTGATCAGTATAACTTTTCAGGTGTTATTCATTTTGCGGCTGAGTCGCATGTAGACAATTCAATATCGGGCCCAGAGGCTTTCGTTCGAACGAATGTGTTTGGAACGTTTACACTATTGGATGTGGCCAGAAAGAAGTGGATGAAAGAGCCGTTCGTATTCAATGAGAGTTGTGAGGAAAATCGATTTTTACATGTATCAACGGATGAAGTGTATGGTACTTTGGGTGAAACGGGATTGTTTACAGAGACTACTCCTTATGCTCCTAATAGTCCTTATTCTGCATCCAAAGCATCTAGCGATATGCTGGTGAGGAGTTACTTCCACACCTACGGGCTAAATGTAGTGACCACCAATTGCTCTAATAATTATGGTCCCAAGCAGCACAATGAAAAGTTAATTCCAACAATCATTCGCAAGGCTTTAGCAGAACAGTCCATACCAATTTATGGAGATGGCAAAAATGTAAGAGACTGGTTGTATGTGCTTGATCATGGTAAAGGTATAGATTTGGCCTTTCATAAGGGAAGAGCTGGTGAGACCTACAATATTGGGGGTAGAAACGAGCGTACCAATAATCAGATAGTGTCCACTATCTGCGCAATACTTGATAAACAAAAGCCCAAAGCAGGTGGAGGTTCGTACAGCGAGCAAATAACTTTTGTAAAGGACAGAGCAGGGCATGACAAGCGGTATGCGATAGATGCCACTAAGATTGAAAATGAATTGGGCTGGAAAGCAGAAGAAAATTTTGACACAGGAATCGTTAAGACTATTGAATGGTACATCAATAGAAAATAAGGAACTTCTCTATCAAGCGTGAAGTTAATTTCTTTAATCGGCTCAATTTATTGAAACGACTTAAGGCACCTAACTGCTTTACGGTATTCATTACTATTATTGATCAGTCATATATCAGATTTTTTTTTGCAAGAGGGTGTATACTTGTCAATTGAATTTTCGCTATTTGATAAGTTAATTAAAATCTCAATTAATGGAGCAAATCTCCTTGTCAAGGACTACGGATTGCCAACGAATGTTAAATACCGAAAAAAGACTTAAGTGTCACGTTTTTTAGGAATTCAAAATGTCAACACAGCGACAATATTTAAGAATGTCGCAGCACTTGGCTTTGTGCAAGTGACAAATTACCTATTGCCACTTCTTACCCTTCCTTATATAATTCAAAAAGTTGGCATTGAAAATTTTGGCAAGATAAGCATTGCACAGGCTATAATTTTATACCTTGTTATTATACCTGATTATGGCTTCAATTTTACAACAACCGCTGAGGTTGTAAAATCAAAAAATAACATAAATCAACTCAGTGGTGTGGTGGCAAACACGCTAGTGGCAAAAGCATTTCTGTTAATTGTCGCATTTGTTCTACTCTTAGTAGCGAGCACTTTTAGTTTTGTTAGGTCTGAAGCATCTTTATTCTTCTGGGGATTTAGTATTGTAATTGGGCAAACTTTTTTTCCAATGTGGTTTTTCCAAGGGATAGAAAAAATGAAGCTGATTGCCCTTTTAAATCTTGGCTCTAGGATTTTGTTAACGATCCTTATTTTTTTTCTAATCCATGAGGAAGGTGATTATACAAGGGTACTTCCGATATATGGATTCAGTAATTTGGTAGGGTCAATAGTCGCTCTTACCATAGTCTACTTTAAGTTTAAGCTAAAGCTTAGACTTCCAAATTTTGATGAAATTAAAGATAACCTGAAGAATGGCTTCCCAATATTTATTTCTAGTCTCGCCAATAACGCTTTTGTTAACTCTGGGTTGATAATACTTGGTTATTTTGCGGGCCCTACACAATCTGGTTATTATGCTATTGTTGATAAAGTGGCATTGATTTTTCGGCAGCTTATTGTAATTGTTGGACAGGCCCTCTATCCAAGTTTAAGAAGGCTCAAACACGACTCGGAGCATGAAATTTATGGTACAGTAAGAGATACCTTTAAGCCTGTACTATTAGCAGGTGTGCTTTCCTTTATTTTGCTATTATTAATCCCCAAACTGATTGTTTTCATTTTTGTGGGTGAATCTATTACTGAGTTGGAGCACCTTATCAGGATAATTTCACCTCTTCCAATTTTTCTTATAGGCAGCATGCTACTTAACCAGTTACTATTAGTGTATGATTTCAGAACAGAGAGCATGAAAGCATATGTTTTTTGTGCCGCTGTTTCAATTTGTATCAATATTGTATTGGCCTATTATTGGCAGTCGTGGGGAGTAGCAATCAATGTAATAGCTTCTGAAATTCTTTTGATTGGATTATTTTTTTACTTTATAAAGACAAAAGAAATTTTTGGCTCTTTAAATGGTAGGCATGATTGATTCAAAACGTCATACTGCAGCAGTGGTTGTACTATATAACCCAAATGATGAAGTTGTATATAATATTAAGACCTACATAGACCAGGTATCTGCATTATACATAATGGATAACTCGGAAGTAGTAAATTCTTCTTTAGTCGAAAAGTTTATCGAATTTCCGTCTGCTAAGTACCATCATCTAGGAGACAACAAGGGTATTGCATTTGCTTTGAATATTGGTGCGAGAAAGGCCATGGCAGATGGTTTCTCTTTTCTGCTTACCATGGATCAAGATACATCCATCTCTGCGGAACTTGTTCCTAAGTTTGTAGAAATTTTTACTTCCTCAGAGCAAAAACGGATAGGATTAATTGGCCCTCATCAAGGAGCAAAGCGAACACAGGGGGTAGAGGTAAGTGAAGTTCCCTTTTTAATTACTTCGGCGAGTATTCTAAATCTAAAAGCTTATAATGAAGTTGGCCCTTTTGATGATGAATTATTTATAGACTATGTTGACCATGAGTACTGTATGCGATTGTGGAGAGCAGGTTATTCAGTGGTTATGGATGCGAATGTTACTATAAATCATAAGCTGGGGAATAAAATTGAAAGAAAAATCCTATTCTTTACATTCAGTATACATGCACATTCTTCTATCAGGCTTTACTACATTGTAAGAAATGGCTTCTTTGTTTCTCGACAGTTTCCTGAGTTTAGAAATTTTAAATATCATGTCTATAAGACAGCAATATTTGAGATTTTAAAGACCTTGCTTTTCTACAAAAACAAAATGGAATATTTGGCCATGATTTTTAAAGGGTACAAGGACTATAGGGCGAATCAATTAGGTGCTTTTAAGAGATAGAAAAAAATGATTTTTAGACGCTTGCTATTGTCCATCATATGCTTAGAACTCTTTCTTGGGGGAGGAGGAAGGCTGGTGGATATTGGAGTGCTAAGCCTAAGAATGTACCTTTTCATCTTTGGGTTACTCATTACCTTCTTTTATTATCTGCTAGGAAAACAACTTAGTAGAGATAGCTTATTTATCGTTTTGATTGGAATTGCTTTTTTGATTTTTTCCTCCGTGGTGGGGGTGATGAATGGGGCAGATATTTCTATGGTTTTGAATGATGTAAAGCCATTATTATTCTTATTTTCCATTTTTATTTTTAATACTCTACTACGCACAAGGGAGGATATTGATTTGGTTGTTGGTCTTGTTAAAACATCTGCTGTACTATTGGCAGTTATTTATATTCTGATTTTTATTGGTATCAATACTGGCTATCTCTCCTTTATAAACTTTTATAAACTTGTTGAGCCCACACAGGAGTTTTTCTTTAGGGGGGAATTTGCCTTTTTCTATAAAGGTTTTATGTATCTGTGCATTGGTTTTATCTTCGTTTTTTTTACTCCTACAAAGCGAAGAAAGTTAGTAATGGCACTGCTATTAGGAGCAGTAATTTTAACCTTTACCAGAGGATTTATTCTTGCCATTCTTGCCGTCATGCTTATCTATTATCTTTTTTTACGAGTAAGACTTGTTAACATTTTTGTTATTGTGCCTTTTATAATTGGGGCAGTTATTTTTGGTTGGAGTTACATCAATAGTTCCGATAGAATTGACAGAGGGAAATCAGATGGCGATCGGATTACTCAAATTGAGGAGGTTATAAACAGTATTACTCTGCGTTCTGCCTTTATTGGTCATGGTTTTGGGAACGGTACCCCCTCTAGACCTGAACATATGGAAATATCATACTTGGAGATTTTTCATAAACAGGGTATATTAGGACTTTCACTATGGACTATTATTTTTATTTATGGATACTTCCTTTATAAAAAGGCTAGCTCCCTCTCTTCATTAGCCACGCCTTTCTTTTTATCATTATTATTAGTGTTCGTGCAATCGTTAACCAATCCCTTTCTTAATAATCCAATTGGCTTAGCAATGGTCATGATCTCAATAACAGTCTTAGAGATTTTAGCAAAGGAGAAGAACTATATAACATATTAAAATAGCTAGCGTACTATAAAAGAGTTTGTTGTCAATGATTAATAAATCGAATATTCAAGTTTCAGTTTGTATGGCAACCTTTAACGGTGCCAGATTTATTCGAGAGCAAATTGATTCCATACTAATACAGCTATCAGAATATGATGAATTGATAATTTCTGATGACTCATCTTCTGACAATACGATCGAAATTATAAAATCATACGCAGATTCTCGAATTGTTTTCCTTGAGAATAACCTGTTTAGAAACCCTATAACAAATTTTGAGAATGCAATAAAGAATGCGCGAGGAGAGGTAATTTTTTTGGCAGATCAAGATGATATTTGGTCTTCTCAAAAAATAACAATGATGAGACCACTTATTAAAAGACATGGTTTAGTGTTGTCCAATTGTTCTTTGATAAATGAGGATAGAATAGTTCTCCAAGAATCATTTTTTGATTTAATCAACTCAAAACAAGGCCTTTTGAGGAATCTCCTGGGTGTTAATTCTTACATTGGTTGCTGTATAGGTTTTTCCAGAGAGGTTCTAAATCATGCCTTGCCATTTCCCCCAAACATTCCAATGCATGATATTTGGATTGGTGTAATTGCCGAATGGTATTGTAGGCCGGTTTTTCTTGAGGATTGTTTAGTCCTTCACCGAATACATAGTGGAAATGCCTCAAGCACAGGATTAAGGAGCAAAAATAGTTTAGCCACTAAACTTTTTATCAGAATCCAAACAACAAGGCTGCTTTTAACAAGAGTTTTTGTCAGTTATTTTAGACTAATCCGAAAGTGAACGCATCTCTAAAGGACCGGTTAATTAATAATAGACAACTTATTTGTCTGGGTATAATTATTTCTTCACTGTTCTTATCTGCTTCAATCTTTGGTATAATCACTAGTATAGCCGGAGTTGTTCTTTTGGTTAATGATAGAAGGGATCAATATGGTGTTCAGGACCTAAAATATTTGTTTCCAGCATCTTTATTTTTTCTGGGAATTATTGGTTTGTTGTGGAGTGAGGATATTAGTTCAGGAGGTAAAGTGGTTGAACGGAATTTGTCTATGATAATCTTCCCGATAGTTTTTCTTTTTACCAAGAAATTATCAGAGAAACAATTCAAGACCTTGATGTACTGGTTTGTTTTTAATCTTATCCTTGTTTCGTTAATATGTTATGGTAATGCTATTGTTAACATTGTAACTAATGATAGTTTTAAGGTAATAACAACAACTGAGCGCCCTTACTATTACTATTCATACATTTATTTAACAGAGATTGTCAGAATTGATCCTATTTATCTTGGTGGATTTGCAAACATGGGTCTTGCGTTAATTCTCTTTGATAGAAATTTATCTCTTAAGATAAGGATAGCGTTATCGATTTACCTATTTATTTTTATTTATCTCGTTGCATCAAAAATTGCAATTATTTGTGCTATTGTTTTTGTTGTAATGTCTTTGTTTGACTTTTTCTCCAGAAGTACACTTTTGATAAGAGCACTCGTTATTTCGGCATTTGCTTGTTGCTTAGTTATTTTTCTAAATACCTCTTTTTTAAGAGAAAGATTTATTTCTGACCTTCGCTTCAACTATGGAAATGCGTACTCTGGTGATTGGGACAGCTACAGTCAACGACTAGCGATTTGGAGTTCCTCCGTAATAGCAATAAAAAATGCTCCATGGTATGGGTATGGAACAGGCTCCGGCCAACACCAACTTGAGAAATCATATTCTGATAATGGCTATATCAGAGGCATTGAGGATAAGTATAATGCTCATAATGAGTTTATACAGAAATTCCTGGATTTAGGAATACTCGGAGTTAGTTTATGGATTGCTACTCTATTTTCGCTAATTACAGGATTACAGAATCCAAGCACATTTAAATTAAGGTTAGCGTTTTTCTTAATCTTACTATTCACAGGCTTAATAGAATCCTATTTGTTAAGGCAAAAGGGAGTTTCATTTTTTTCTGTGTTTTATTGCCTTTTGGTAAGTAATTTAGACTTCCCTAAAAGATGATATTATTGTAAAAATTGTTATAAGAATCTAGAGATTTGTGAAAGTTTCACTTCATCAAGATGTAAACAATATTTCTAAAGTTAATTCTTTAATAAAGCGATCTTTGCTGTAAGTAGTTCATATGTATAATCTAATTTAAAAATGAAAAGAGTATTAATTACCGGAGGTGCAGGTTTTATCGGTTCAAACTTGGTAAAATTGCTGTTAAATAGGGGGTTCGAAGTGACAGTACTGGACAACTTATCACCACAAATTCATGGTGATAATGCCAAAGAGGAATCGCCCCTTTATTTGTCTATCAAAGATCAAGTAAACTTTATTTTGGGATCTATCACCGATAGGACTTTGTTAACAAAGGCATTGATTAATCAGGATATTATTGTTCACTATGCAGCGGAAACAGGTACTGGGCAATCAATGTATAAAATCCATCATTATTCCGATGTTAATGTAACCGGTACAGCATTACTACTTGATATACTTGCCAATTCAAAACACTCTGTGAAAAAAATGATTGTTGCTTCATCTAGATCCATTTATGGAGAGGGGCGTTATTATTGCTCTGAGTTAGACAAGTATGTTTATCCATCTCACAGATCAAGTGTGGATATGGATACTGGTGACTTTGAAGTAAAGTACCCTGGATGCAAGCAATCACTTCAGTTAGTTGCCACTGATGAAGATTCAAAAATTCACCCCTCTTCAGTTTATGGAATAACTAAACAAAATCAGGAGCAAATGATAATGACAGTTTGCCCTTCAATAGGAATTAGCCCAGTGGCCTTTCGGTATCAAAATGTTTATGGCCCAGGTCAGTCTTTATCCAACCCTTACACTGGGATTCTTTCAATATTCTCAACGTTAATAAAAAATGAGAAGGCGATCAATATTTTCGAAGATGGAAAAGAGAGTCGAGATTTTGTATTTATTGATGATGTAGTTGAGGCGACATATCTTGGTTTGGTTAGCGATTCTGCAAATGGCGAGATATTTAATGTTGGTACAGGAGTGCCTATTGATGTAATTACGGTTGCAAAGACACTTGTCGATAACTACAGAAAGATAGTTCCCATAAATGTCTCAGGCAATTACAGAATAGGAGATATTCGACATAATTATGCAGATCTTACCAAGATAAAAAGACTCTTAAATTTTGACCCTAAATATTCATTTGATCAAGGAATTAGAAAATTTGTTGAATGGGTTAATACGCAGGAGGTTAGACAGGGTAGGTATGAAGAGTCAATTCATGAAATGAAAGAGAAAGGGCTTTTAAAGTAAGTATCTTTATTAATAGGCATTCTTATTTTAGGGTTACTAAGTTTTTATTCTCTGCATAATTTGGTGAAGCCTTTCCTTTATCTATGCATCTAACTATCAACAAATATTATTATACAAAACTTATTCATCATGGTGGATTTAACTGGTAAGAGTATCTTATTAATAAGTGCTCGATTCTTTGGTTATGAAACTGAGATAAAAAGCCGTCTTCAAGAATTGGGAGCTTCCGTTGACTGGTATGATGACCGACCATCAAACACTTTTGTTGTTAAAAGTTTGATAAGGATCAATAACAGAATCCTTCATTTTACCATTAGACGGTATTATAATCAGGTAATCAGACAAACTAGCCATAAGAGTTATGACTATGTTCTATTTGTAAATCCCGAGAGTATTACAGTAAGTCTTTGGCAAAAAATTAGGGTTACCCATAGGAATGCAAAATTTGTTTTGTACATGTGGGATTCATTTAAAAATAAGCCTAATACAAAAGACTTAGTTTGTCATTTCGATTCGAAATTTTCCTTTGATCAAGAAGACTGCGCTGTTTCCTCTTACAATCTAAAATATCGTCCTCTTTTTTTTCTTAATGAGTATTCGAGAATTGATCTCTATGGCAAAAGATCATTTGATGTTTCATTTATTGGCACAATCCATAGTGACAGATTTCAAATTCTTAAATCAGTTAGGGATCAATGCAAGAAGTTAGGGATTGCAAATTTTTATTATATGTATTTCCCAAGCCAAGTTCTTTTTTGGCTGATGTGGATAAGGAACAAAACGATAAGAATGGAAGGGTGGGATAATTTTAAATTCACAGCATTGAATAAAAATGAGGTCATTGATATTATAGCTAAAAGCAAATCAATAGTAGACATCCAACATCCTCAACAATTTGGCTTGACTATGAGAACGATAGAGGTGCTTGGCGCAAGACGGAAGTTAATAACCACGAATAAGCAGATCATCAATTACGATTTCTATCATCCTCAAAACATTTGTGTCATTGAACGGAATAATCCAGTTGTTGAAAAATCGTTCATCGATTCTGAAATCGTATTGCTGGAAGATTCGATTTACAATAAATACTCCATTGATGGTTGGATTCAGGATGTGTTGGAATTGAAATAGATTTAATACGTAATGATTATTAAACAAGAATTTTAATTTTATTATTAAACAGCAATTCTATGCAGGCATCATTTTCAGTAAAATTATTTGGCATATTAGGTGGTATATGTATTCTAATTTTTATTGTATACCAATTAGATTTGTTCTCAAAGTGGAGCGCAAATGACAACCATATTCATAATTCCAATTCTGGAAATATTGGAATAGGAACAACCATTCCTAAAAGTCAGCTTCAAATAAATGAAGCAGGACAGCAAATTTCTTTCGGTAAGGTTCCTCAGCAAAATCGCGAGGAATTGGGTTGGGTCACTCAGTATATAGGTTTTAATTTAGCTAGAGAAGAGCAAGGCTGGGCAACCTATTCTGACGGTGTGAATAATGGAGGGGTTCTGGTTATTACAGACCCTTTTGGTCAAATTAAGTTTGTTAATATAAGCTCTTCTGGAAATGAAACACGATTTTTAACGGAACAACAAATCAACGATAATACCAAGTTTGTTATTGGACCTGATGGTAATGTTATAATTGGGTCACCGAATCAAAACGCTAAACTGACGATTAATGGCCAATTGCACGCGAAAGAGATTAAGCTTCCAATGAATGAAACCAGTATACCAGATTACGTTTTTAATAATGATTACAAGCTTCTTTCACTTGAGCAATTACAATCTTTTATTCAACAAAATAAGCATCTACCAGGCATACCATCTGCCAGCGAGATGGCAAAAAGCGGCATGGATATAGGTACAATGAATTTATTATTACTTGAAAAAATAGAAGAACTTACCCTCCATATACTGGACTTGAAAAGGGAAAACGATACGATATTTTTGGAGTTGGAAAGGATGAAGAGGATATCAAACAAAGTAAATCATGAATAAAATAAACAAAGTAATTGGGTGGGGCAGCTTCTTATTCTTACTTCTTAGTGGTTGTAATTTTGATGAAGCTCAAAAGCCTTTGATCAATATTGTATCACCTGAAAATGGCTTCTTAATATATAAAGGTGATACTGTTGAGATAATAGCTAACGCAAATGATCCCGATGGGTTAATCGAAACTGTTGACTTTTATATCGATGGTAATATTGTTGATAAATTAAAGGTGGCGCCCTATAAATATCTATGGAACACTAAAGACGAAAAAAAGGGAAAACATAAAATCTTTGCAATTGCAACTGATAATGAGGGCCAATCAACTAATGTTGAAGTTACTCTTGAGGTCCAAACTATTTTACCCGAGGTTCAAACGCTTCCAGTTTCGTTCATAGGAACCACACTGTTAACAGCTGGCATTCAAGTTACGTCATTAGGAATTCCAACGATTCATTCTCAAGGAATTTGCTGGAATAAAACGGGTAGCCCCACACTCGCGGATAGCTATATAAAAACTGATGGAGCGATTGGAACATCTATTATTAATCTTACTGGTTTGGGCTTGGGAACTAAATATTTTATTAGGGCTTTCGTTGAAAATGTTGATACGGTCATTTTCGCCAATGAGTACGAAGTAACTACTGCAGATAATTACTATTCTGAATTGGGAACCTTCATCGACACCAGAGATTCTAATCAATATGATTGGGTTAAGATTGGAAATCAGATTTGGATGGCAGAAAATTTAAGATATGCGACCCCATCTTATCAGTCATACATCAACTATGAGGACTCAGTTAAGTATGGATTATTATATTATTTTGAAATGGCACAAAATGCATGTCCTTCTGGCTGGCATTTACCACTTGAATCGGAATGGCTGGAATTAATTAATTATCTAGGTGGAATAGATAAGGCCGGAGCTCACTTAAAAGAATCCGATTACGTAAATTGGACTGAGCCCAACACGGGTTCTACAAACTACTCTTCGTTTAATGCATTGCCCGGTGGCTATTATTTCTATTATAGGTATCACACCTACGGATTCCAGTTAATAAATGAAACGGCTAACTTCTGGG
>Ga0075163_10012171_pt1 | contig 11209 bp, 5 predicted proteins | sample JI1023141ADNA_FD_71478 | JGI IMG/M metagenome (GOLD analysis project Ga0075163, IMG submission 71478) | Wastewater effluent complex algal communities from Wisconsin, to seasonally profile nutrient transformation and Carbon sequestration -... | ecosystem: Engineered > WWTP > Effluent > Algae...
ATTTTGTTCCAATAATCTATGGACGGATTTTTAGCCTTGATGTATTGTTGGAATTTTTGTTCCACCGCTTCATTATAATCTGCTTGATGCGCCAACCAAGAAAAAACTCCTATTTCATTACAAATTTGCATTAAGATTACTGCGCCTCCATTTGAAATTTCTCTATCAGCGATGAAAGGCATGATTTGATCATACCATTTTTCCACTTTTTCCAAATATATGGGATGAAACAAACTTACGCCATCACTTGCTACGGCATCACCTTTGGAATTGTGCATTTTGACTTCGGGAACGTATTTTTCTAAAAACCAATCGGGTAAACCCGCGCCACGGTATTCGGCAAGAATAAATGGTCCCGGTTTGAGAATACACATCAGTCCATGTTGTTTGCACTTTTCAACCCAAGTGGTTAAATCTCTTTCGGGTAAGGTTGAACCCGTAAAATCAAAAACTCCTTCTTCTGGTTCATGCCAAGCCCAAGGCACATAAGTACTCACTGTAGTTAAGCCAGCTTCTTTTGCTGCAGCCAAATGGGTATCCCAAAGGTCTTTTTTAATTCTAAAATAGTGAATTTCGCCCGAATTCAAAAAGACTTTTTTACCGTCCAGTATAAAATTTTCATTTATAATCTCAAATCTCATCTTTAAATACTACTTCTGTTATATATCTAAGTTTTAGCCTTATTTTACAATTAAATATGTTGCGCTTCACTTCTTGATTTCAATAATAATTCTTTGATTTCCATCGATCTTTTTTCAGTTAAAGTATATTTTAAAAGAAAGAAAATAGAAAACAAACTCAAAAGTGCAGGAATACCAATTTCTACAACTCTCATCATGAACAATGTATAAGGTGTTTGTCTCTTTAAAGGAACTAGTTCACCTTCAATCTTATCAATTTCTTTACTCAATGCAGGCACATTCAATTCGACTTTAACCTGATCCAATGCTAATTTCATTTCACTCATTTTGTTGTATAAATGGTTGTAATGCTCTTTATTCTTGGTTTTCGTATCCAAGGATTTATTATGAAAATAAGTCAACATTTCAAAAACATTACTTTCCATTTTATCTAATTTGGGTTGCATTAAAAGAGGAAATAACACTTTGGATTGAGCCCATACAGAATCTTTATTGAGTTGGAATTGGTTTAAAACTGTTATAGTTTGATTAGTATTAGATAAATTTTGTCTGAGTAAAAACTCTTTTTCTGACAAGTAACTTGAAACAAAATCATAATTACTCTCCTTCTTTTTTTTGAGTTCTTTTTGTAATAAAACCTTATAGTCATCAGCTTCTTTTAATGCATCAGCTCGATAGGTTTGAAGCATTTCAAATGTTAAAGATTGATCTAATTGACCTTTATTCCACTTTTCAACAAAAGTGTTTGTTTCGTCAATATTGGATTGTAATTTATCCACTTTAGTCACCTGAGATTCATCAAATAACGTAAAGACAATTAGCGCTCCGGTAACAAAACTAGCCAAAGCCGTTCCCATTTTGATAAACCACCAAAACACAGAATAATAGCTACCTTCGGAACGTTTGCCGGTTTTCAATTCATCTTCATCACAAATATCTCCAACCATAGAAGAACCCAAGGTGAAGAAAAATAACATTCCAGCAGATAATAATACAGTTGGAATGACAACTAAATAAGGATGATTGGGATTATAGCAAACAATTTTTGATAATTGTGCAATCAACATCAAAGTAATCGCAATCAGTAAGGTCTTTTTCTTTCCTAATTTGGGACTTATAAGATTTAAAGGGAATACTGCCAATACACCTACAACCGCCCAAACTGTTCCATTTATAGCCAACAATTGAGCACCTGCCGCTTTGTCTCCACCAAATACATAAAAAATAGGGATATAAGAACCCAGCAAACTCACAAAATTAAATCCCATGGCTAAGGTAAAAACTGTAAGGGTCAACCAAACAAAGTTCTTATTGGTTACGACCAATTTCATATCCTTCCAAAAATCTGATTTTTCTTGGTTTTTAGTAATTTGAAATTTCGGTTCTTTGAGTTTCAAAAACCACCATATTGATAGGGGAATGATAATCGCAGCTACCATCAACGAAACATAACGCATACCGTCGACTTCAGTTCCACCTGTGCCTTTGAAAAATTTCATATTGGCTAAAGCAAATAACCAAGGGGTACTCATCGCAAATAAATTTCCCATTAAACTCTTGGCGCTAAATAAACGAGTACGATCGTGATAATCATTTGACATTTCCATTCCTAAAGCTCCGTGTGGAATCTCAAATAAATTAACAGCTGTAAAAAATAACAATAGCGTTACGAGAATGTAAACCAATTGAAAAATTTGATATCCTTCTTCCGAGGGGAACCATTGTGCAACCGTCTCGCCTTTTGGAATCCACCAAATTAAAACAAAAAAGAAAGCAGTAAATAAACCACCAACCAATAAAAAAGGTCTTCTCCTACCCCATTTGGAACGAGTATTGTCGGAAAAGTGTCCGATAATCGGATCGGATAAGGCATCCCACAAACGTGGAATAATGAGAATCAAGCCCAACCAAAAGGCACTCAATCCCAAACTGATGTTACCCATCAATCCAACTAAAATTCCGGCTACATTAAATAAAGCTATCGGAATAATTCCTCCGGAACCATAAGCTGCCAATTGACCAAATGATATTTTATCACTAGGTAATTGGTTTTTGGTTTTATTTGTATCGTTATTTTCCATTAATTATATAGGTACTAGGATTGTTGGTTAGTAAAAAATCTCAACTTGAGCTGGGAATTGTTGGATTTGAATCACATTTTCTGAAAAGGTTGAGATGGGCTCTCCATTCAATAAAACTTTAGAAGGCATTTTGGATGCATTAAAGTTTTGAATTTTGATGCCATTTTCGGGTAATTTTACATCGCCCCATATTTTGAAAACATATTTATTTTGATCTTTTTGAATGGCATAGGAAATTTCGCCGAAATAAGTTGGCAAGTTCTCAACAGACATGCCTTGAGGTGCATCTATCCAATCTTGATACAAGGCAGCACCGAGAACTAGGGATTTGTCCCATTCATTTTCGTAAACAAACATAGAGCGAATGGCATTTAAAAAATCGGAACCTACCCAAGTATGTGGCATATCACCTATATATCCCGGAAATCGGTCATCTTTCCATACCACTTCGGCCCAATGATACCAATTTTGAGGCTTTTGATCTTTTAAAAAGAAATCGATCAATGCATGCGCTTTTTCGGGTTGGTTGAGCATGATAAACGAGCCAATGACTCTATTCTCATAAGGTGTATAGTTTACCCAATCAATGGTATTTTCACGTCTTTTGACAAAATAATCATAGTATTTATCAAATGTGTTGTAGATCTCAGGTTTGGGTAAATTATTAAATTCGTTACAAGGAGTCAGCGCTACAGTAGTGGAAGTAGCATCAAAATCACCTAATTCCGAGCAACCGGGAATGTAGTTGATCCCTTTATTTTGCATGGAAAGATTGATGGAATTATAAAGATTGGTTTTAAAAGTATCTCTTAATTCGGACATTCTCTTTTCCAATAAAGTTTCTCCCAGTATTTTTTGAATTTCGACGGCATCTTTTAATCCTTTCAAAACAAAGAAATCGTCCCAATAAGAATGCATAGGTTTGGCTGAATAGCCTTCATGGCTAATCGATTCAGGCATTAAACCATACAATGCACGTATACTGTCATTGGAAGTGGTTTGATATTTTTCGGTCATGCGTTGCAACATCAACTCCTCAATGTAATCCACTGCCATGATTATTTTCTCATTTTTGGATCTCAAAAACGCTACATCATGTGTAAAATTGTAATATTCCTTGATGACATAAATAAACTGTCCGTGACTGTCATTTTCTGGTACCGGATCGGGTCCGCGTTTATCTACGACACAGGGAACTTTGCCATTTTCATAGAGAAAATCAGCATACCAATTGATATAATCTTTTACTTCTTGAACAATTCCCGATTTGAGTAAAGCTGAAGAAGTCAATGAACCATCTCGAATCCAACTGCGTTCGTAGGAACGAGAACCCGGTTGAATTCCGGCTTTATCACGATTGGTTAAAATATAAACCAAATTGGATTTATAGGTATTGATGATTCTATCGGCAGAAGGAGGCAAATTGAATTTGATATGATTGATTTTATCCTTCCAAAAATCTACCGATTGATCGAATTCATCCGATAGATTTTGTTGTTTGCCATTTAAAGCATTGTGAAAAGGAACCTTTATGAAAAATGTTTTGCTTTCATTGGGCAACAATTGCATTTTATAAGTAATGACACCAGTGGCCATTCCGGATGCATCTTGAATTTCTTTTTGAGAATTTAATATCTGTTTTTGGATCAAAGCCACTACATCACCTTCAGCCAACGAATAGGTTGATATATTTTGATATGGTTTATCAGCATAAATCCATTTATCATCCACTTTTAGCGTTTGGTTGTCTTGTGTTTGAATGGCATGAATAGTACCCACGCCACCTATCAAATTGAGGTCTTGATAATACGGATTTACTTGAAAAGGTCTCAGCAACAAGTAGAAATCAAAATCCTTGTTTTGAGCACTCCTATTTTCAAAAGTATATTTGATATACAAGTGCGAATCTGTATTGGCAATGCCACCTGAGGTGATTTCAGTTTTAAATTGAATATCCTTTACATCCCATTGAACGGTTGGAATAAATTCATATTTTGAGGTTTCCGTTGAGTTACCCATTTGTTGTTTGGCAGTGACATTAGCCCAATTGTACAGGTGTTTGTCAATCATCAACATAGGTTCCAAAGAGAAACTAGCTTTATCCACTTCCACCATTCCATCTTCGCTGATCATGGCTTCTTTGGTATCATTATTTACGCCGGAAATCGTAAAAAAAGAAGCTTGTTCCAAAAAGTATCTCGGGTAATTTCCTTTTTCGGCATGGTGGGCATTATAAATCAAAAACTTGTTTAAAGTTTGAGATTCTTTAAAATTTAGAAATTTAATTTCATCAATGGCAAATCTCTTTTTGGAATTGGATTGTATCAAATTTAATTTGAGATATTGGGCTTCGGCTTCTGGTAATCTGATGATACTTTTATCATTCAAATTTTTCTGAACACTAAATACTTTTTCCCATGTAACTCGGTCATTTGACAAAAGAATTTCAAAACTTCTGGCTGATTCATTTGAAGTCCAATCGATATAAACACCTCCAAATTCTCTTCGGGTTTTAAAATCTACGATCAATGATTGACTATCCGCATTTTTACTTTTCCAATAAGCATTTTGCGACCCATCGAAAAGGTTGGGTAACGATTTACTCTTTTGTATAGGATTTAAACTAGCTGTTGGTTTCGGATAAACATCGGTTTCGGCAGGTAAAGGTTCAAATTTGAGATCATCTATCCAAAGAGTTCCTTTTCCTCCTACGAAAGAGGCTATGGTAAACTCGATTCGGTCTATTCTAGGTGGTTTTGGAGTATTGTTTGGACCCCAAGCAAAACTAATATGGCGTTTTTTAATTTTGATTTTAGTCCATTCGGTAGGAAAAGTATAATTTCGATTATTGACCCACCAAACATTGTCGCCGCTGACATCTAGAAATTTGATTTCGAAACTATTGGCTGGAGAATCGGCTTTAACCCAAAAAGTAATCTCATAGTTTTCAGGTAAATCGATACTTATATTCTTTTGAAATCCGCCGTATCCGGTACCTTTTGTAAAATCATAGTCAAATCGCATGGCATTTCCTGTCAATCCTTGTTCGTTGGATAAGGAGAGATTTACCCCATCAGATTTTATAAAATTCCAACCATTTTTATTTTCAAAATCTTCTAAAGTAGTGACTTGAGCATGTGTGGAAATGAAAATAAAAAAACCAACCAACACTTTTAGGCATGTATTGAAGACTAGGTTATTGGTTTTAAGTAGAGCTACTGACATTTTTTACAAAATTTTAGTTTAAAATAACTAGGTAAGTTATTTTGATTTTGAATGATCCAAGTATTCAAAATTCAGTTTTTCTAACCCATTTTGAATGATGGTGTCTTTCATTACGTAATTCCAAACCAAACCGGTTCGGAAGTTTTCAATCATGAGAATCATCGGACCTTGATCTAATCCCACAAAATCTGTTGCAACCCAATCGGCTGTTTCATTGAAAGCATCATAAAAACCATATTTTCCCCAAATCTTACTTCCCATTTTATGGTTGATATTTTTAATGGTATTTAATGACAATTCGGGTGTAAATGGTAGCGAACACAACACGCCGTATGGGCCAATGGTACCGTCTTCACCAACTGTAAATTCTTTGCCACTGGTTCCACGTCCGGCGTAGCCTTCAAATTTATACACATCAGTATTAAACGCACTTCCGGGTCCATCAGTAGCGGTAATCCCCCAAGTAAGCGCATCATAACCTTTCCATCCTTTGGGATTTTCTTGACAATATGCACTTTGTGTAAGCGTAGCACGCTTGGAATTTTCAAAATAATCGATGCCTTTAGCCTTTAGATATGGGTCGGATAGTCCTCGAAAGTCGATGAAAACATGCGAAAACTGATGCCCGAAAAGCGGAGGAAAAACCACATGTGAAAGTCCTTCGTAAGGTGTTTTCCATTCATAAGTATTGAGCCAACCTTGATAGCGTTGTTCGGGATTTTCTATACCGGTACCGGCTGCTAATATGTACAAAAACAAACCTTCGGTATACCCATGCCAACCCCAATTGGTGGTTCCTTTTTCCGGATGCCATGCCATGGAAATGGTATGAGGATGATTGGATTTTTCATCCATATCAAATGAAGACCAATCCAAATTTTGGAGTAATTTAGAGGCTAAATCTCGTATTTCAATTTCTTTAGCAGTATCTTGATTATAATAATTACGGGCAAAAACAACTCCCATCATCAATAAGCCTGTGTCAATAGAGGATAATTCGCATTGCCATTCTCTTTTTCCTTCCTTCATATCTAGAAAGTGATAGTAAAAACCTTTGTAAGCTCTATCAGGATTATTTCGGGAATTATAAAAAAATTGTAAAGTTTTTAAGGTTCTGTCTATGGCTTCATCTCGTGACATCCAATTTCTTTCAACAGCTACTGCATAGGTAGGAATACTCCAACCGGTTGCCGCAATACTAGCAGGCGAATCGGCAGTTGAGCGATCTTTCACAATTCCCATTTCGGGGTGAAATTCATTGAGAAAATAGAGAAATGACTGGTGTTGAATAGAATCCAACATAGCTTCATCTGAAGGAGATACATTATATTCAATTTTTCCTTGAGATAAATATTTTTGGGGTTTTATGTTTTTATTACAACCGTTAGTAATAATAAACATGGTAAAAAAAATTACCATCACTATGTTTAGTCTTTTGATTATCACGATAATTTTAAATTTGAAATAATAATTTTCTAAACCGAATTAAGATCTTATTTCTTTTTCTGAGCCAACATCCAATTATAAATTTCCGGATGATTATAAACCCTTGTCCAACTATCGTGATTGGCATCATCAAATATCGTTAATTCAATATCCGAGTTACAATTTTTTAATTTTTTAAAAATATCGATAGATTCTCTTACATCTACTACATCATCGAGTAATCCGTGGAAAATTCGAATGGGAATGTTTTCCAATTGGCAAGGATTGAGCATGGGAACTCTATCGACAAATCCGCATATCGGAACTACAGCAGCAAACATTTCAGGATGAGCAAAGGCTAGATTCCAAGTTCCCCATCCACCCATACTGAGTCCAGTTAAATAGACTCTGTTGGGATCAATATTTTGTTCGGAAATAACTTTTTGGATTAATTTGTAGAGTGCTTCTGCTTCCCACATTTCGTTATCCGGACATTGAGGAGCCAATATGAAAGCGTCTAGTTCGTGCGTTTGAATATAATTCAAAGGTCCATGAACTTTTAACTTTTCCACATCAGTTCCTCTTTCCCCGGAACCATGTAAAAATATAATTAATGCTTCTTTTTCATCGCTATGAGAAGGTTTTTGCAATATATATTGATAGGTTACAGCCTTTGAAATTTCTGTTTCAAAAATGCCATTTTCTTGTTGAGCAAACATAAATTGGGTAACAATTAAAAAAACAAATAATGAAAATTTATGAGACATATTTAGATCATTAAGGGTGATATATTGCCATTAGAATACCTACCCCGATGGCAGGTTATAATATTATAAAAGTATGTATCAACTCACCTAGTATTTTCTTATGGATATAAAGTTCAATTTTGAATATGATTTGGTTCAAAATGTTTTTAAAACCAATCGAACTTCAAATTAAATTTTTATATCAAAAAAACAACTAACTATTAGAAACCATGCTGTGTAGAATGGAATCCCATATTGATCAAACCTTGTTTGATTTCGGGTGCATTCATAAACAAATTCCACAATAAACCTGTACGATGGTTTTCTATCATGGGTGCAATGGTACCTTGATCAATGGCTAAATAACCTTTGACTTTCCAATCACTGTAATGAGGAGAAATAGCATCATAGGGTCCACAAACGCCTACAAATGCATCTCTTTTTTCTTGATACAGATATTTCAAAAATTTCATTGATTCAGTGGGTGTATATGGGAAATTGGAAAGTGCAGCTGTTGGTGAAATCACCCCAACGTCATTTTGGGGAGAATGGGCATTATAGCCTAAACTACCATCCGTATTGCGTGAATAACTCGCTGTCAAACCCCAAACTTTATCACTATAGGCATAATAATTACCTGGATTGGCAATACAATATTTTTGCATAATAGTCGCATGATTCTTAGTCAAATCCCAATAATTAGCATACTGGTCTGTCAAACCTCTAGGGTCAAGTGCCAAAAAAGAATAATGTGAGAAAAACATTGGACCTACACTTCCACCGGCTCCAGCATGATTGAATACAACAGGAACACCATATTTAGTAGCAGAAGTAACAATGGATCCATTTTGAGCCCAAGTTTGTTCATAACAATCCGAACTAATAGGATGCGTTGGAGAAGAAACTCCTAAAATATAGGAAATCATCGTTTCATTATAACCAATGAGTTTCATATTGATTTGCCAAGCATGATCAGGAGACCAATGCCAATACAGAGCATTTTCACCTTTGGTATACCAATCCCATTCAACACCTTTCCAAAGTAAATCAGCCTTTTGAGCCAATGCTTGTTCCGTCTCGTTTCCATTTTTAAAATATTCGCGAACACAAATCAATCCTTGACACATAAAAGCAGTTTCAACCAAATCGCCACCATTATCAATATTACCAAATGGAATGACATCACCGTTGGTTCCATTCATCCAATGAGGCCATGCTCCGTGAAATCGGTCAGCAGTTTCCAAAAAGTTTAAAGCAGTTTGTAATCTGGTAACCGCGCTAGTACGGGTAAATGAGCCTCTTTCGATTCCTACCAAAATATTGAGCAACCCAAAACCTGAACCACCGGTTGTAACGGTATTCATATCAGAATTCGGATCATCTGGATGGAAACGTTCTCTAGCCAATTTGGAATTGGTGTTGGCATGATCCCAAAAATAGGTAATAGATTGTTTTTGAACCAAATTCAACATCTCAGTTTCAGTCAATTGATTGTTTGCATTTGGATCATAAGGTTCTTGATAACCTGGACCGTCATCATCACAAGAAACCAATAAAAATGTGATAAAGGCTATTGAAAAGAGTTGATTGATAAACTTCATAATATGAAAAATAAAATTATTGAAACAACAATTAATTAGTAAGGCTTTAAAGTTGTAGTTAAGTATTTATTTAACGAAGCCTGATTATCAGACCAAAAAATTACCTTAAAACTCAATTAATCAACACCTACCTTAGCTGCTTTTTAGGCAGCTAAAGTATGCATTGAAAAATCATTAATTAAAAAAATGAAAATTTAAAATGGAAAGTATTATAACATATCTGCAATTTCTGTTGCAGTAAGTGCTCTATTATAGAATCTTAAATCATCCATCGGACTTGCATCCGATTTGTGATCCCAATAACTGAAAGTTGGGCCTCCTGAACCAATAGCAACATCACCACAATCTGTCCAACTTACAGGAGCACTTAAAGTTCCTGTTAATTGAAGTACGCCATTGAAGTAAATTTTACTTTCAGTTGCAGAAACAGTAACAGCAATATGAACCCAAGCACCATCGGTAACATCGATAACACCACCATCGTTCCAACTTTCACCTGTACCCGTACCCACATTCAATTTGATGCGTTGACTGGTAGCACTTCCTTCTCTAAAGATTCTAAATCCGTGATTTCTATCTTCAGTTGCTGATGTACCTACCGTAATTAAACCGGCTCTGTCGGGTGAACCACTCACTTTGTACCAGAAAGTAGTACTGAATTCCTGTGTTCCAAACAAACCTGTCAAAGGAAATGTTAAATAAGAATCTGTAGTTCCTAAGTAAGAATTTGAACCCGCATATGCATCTGCAGAAAAAGATGGAGCACCCACTGTACTGGAAAGTGTATTGGTTACTAAATCGGCATAATTATTTTCAAAAGGCATATACAAAGTTTCATCATATATAGGAGAATAAGGATTCGTCAAATTGATAAAATCTTGAATTTGAGATACCGTAAGCGCTTCATCAAAGAAACGTAATTCATCCATAGGACTTCTGTCAGAACCATGACTCCAATAACTAAAAGATGGAGCACCAGAACCAATTGATAAAAGATTACAACCTGTCCAATCTATAGCAGCAGACATGGTTGAAGTATTTACTTGAACTCCATCAAAATAAATCTTTGTTTGGGTTGGCGTCACCGTAAAAGCAACATTTACCCATTCTCCGGCAGTAACATCAATAACACCACCATCATTCCAGCTTTCGCCTGCTCCCGTTCCTACATTCAATTTGATACGTTGGCTGGTAGCATTACCTTCTCTGAAAAGTCTAAATCCATGGTTTCTATCTTCGTTGGTTGAGGTACCCATTGTTAAAATACCTGCTCTATCGGGAGTCGAACTAACTTTATACCAGAACATTCCCGTAAAACTAGTCCCTAATGAAGAACCCATTGGGTAAGTTAAGTATGAATCGGCAGCACCTTTATAGGCATTGGTACCATCAATACTTGAAAAACTTTCTCCTGCAAATCCAGGATTGCCAACTTTAGTAGCTTCTTGAATACTCAATAACTCATAGTAATTGCTATCAAAAGGCATATA
>Ga0075163_10012172_pt1 | contig 11209 bp, 9 predicted proteins | sample JI1023141ADNA_FD_71478 | JGI IMG/M metagenome (GOLD analysis project Ga0075163, IMG submission 71478) | Wastewater effluent complex algal communities from Wisconsin, to seasonally profile nutrient transformation and Carbon sequestration -... | ecosystem: Engineered > WWTP > Effluent > Algae...
ATGCCGGGGGCCATTGATGATCAAGTACATTTTAGAGAACCCGGCCTAACACACAAAGGCGAAATTTATACCGAAGCAAAAGCAGCGGTAGCCGGCGGCGTTACCAGTTATATGGAACAGCCAAATACCAATCCTCCTGCCATAACTGTTGAAGAATTAGAAAAAAAATATACAAGAGCATCTCAATGTTCATTGGCCAATTACTCGTTTTTAATGGGAACCACCAATAGCAATTATGATGAATTACAAAAGGTAGATTACTCGAAAGTAGCGGGCGTAAAAATATTTATGGGATCTTCTACCGGAAATATGTTGGTTGATGATAAAAAGGCTTTAGAAAATGTATTCACAAACGTGAATGCCATTATTGTAACGCATTGCGAGGATGATCCTATGATAAAGGATCGTCAAAAGCAGATCATAGAGCAATATGGAGAAGATATTCCGGCGTACTTCCACCCTATTATTCGTAGTGAAGAAGCGTGTTTTAAATCATCTTCTTTTGCAGTAGAGTTGGCTAAAAAATGCAATACACGTTTACATGTGTTTCATATTTCTTCAGCTAAAGAACTTGCGTTGTTCACCAATAAAATTCCTTTAAAACAAAAACGTATTACATCTGAAGTGTGTATACACCACCTTTGGTTTAGCGATGAAGACTATCAAACAAAAGGTAATTTGATCAAATGGAATCCTTCGGTTAAAACAGTGTACGATCGCGAAAAATTATTTGCAGCCATGTTAGACGGAACCATTGATGTTATTGCAACCGATCACGCCCCACACACGATCGATGAAAAAAGTCAAAGTTATTTAAAAGCACCAAGTGGTGGGCCACTTGTTCAACATAGTATACAAGCCATGTTAGATTTTTATGATCAAAAGAAAATAAGTTTACCAATGATCGTGCAAAAAATGAGTCATAATGTGGCCGATCTATTCAATATCGAAAAACGCGGATACATTCGTGAAGGATACTATGCAGACCTTGTGTTAGTTGACCTAAAAAAATCACAAACTGTTTCCAAAGAAAATATTTTATATAAGTGTGGATGGAGTCCGTTTGAAGGCCATACTTTTAAAAGCAGCATTGCCAAAACATTTGTGAACGGTCATTTGGTTTATGATGCTTCGGCTTCGCTCAGCACAGGCAACGGAAAGTTTGACGAAAGTAAATTTGGAAAGCGTTTACTTTTTAAGAGGAATTAGAGGAGAATTACATCCATCCCCCTCAACGAGGGGGTGGCATTTGCGGAGCAAATGACGGGGGAGGAAATAAAAATATTATAAAACCATGATCATTTTTTCTTTAAATACAGTATTGCCACATGTGGTTAGAACTGCAAAAAGTGCCGGTGAATTTATTCGAAAAGAACGTTTGAGATTTACCCCTGATAAAATTGAGATCAAAGGCCTTAACGACATGGTTAGTTATGTTGACAAAGGTGCTGAAGAGATGATCGTAAAAGAACTTCGCGAGATATTACCGGAGGTTGGATTTTTAGTAGAAGAGAATTCAGTTGAAGAAAAGAATGAGTATAACTGGATCGTAGATCCTTTAGACGGCACAACTAATTTTATCCACGGCATTCCTTGTTATGCTGTGAGTATAGCCTTAGAACATAAAGGAGAAATTGTATTGGGTGTTGTTTATGAAGTAGCCAAAAAAGAATGTTTTAGCGCTTACAAAGGTGGAGGCGCGTTTTTAAATGAGGTTCCAATAAAAGTTTCTACAAATAAAGATCTATCCGAAAGTTTAATTGGAACAGGATTCCCTATTTTTAATTTTGATAGACAAGAGAATTATATCAATGTATTGCGCGAGCTAATGCAAAAAACACATGGTGTTCGTAGAATTGGTGCTGCCGCTGCTGATCTTTGTTATTTGGCAGCCGGAAGATTAGACGCATTTTATGAATACAATTTGAATCCTTGGGATGTAGCAGCAGGCGCCATCATAATTAAGGAGGCCGGCGGAACCGTTTGCGATTTTAAAGGCGAGCAAAATTGGTTATTAGGGAAAGAAATTATTGCCACAAATGGTTTGGTTGAAAAGGAATTCATGCAATTGATAAAAAAGCACTTTTAGTGAACAAAATTCAAAATAGAACGATCAATCTTTTTTTATGGGTGTTTACCCTTTCTGTAGCTTTTATTCTAACGTTGCCGGTTTTAATTCAAGACGGCATGTTTATGGACGGTGTACTTTACAGTGCTGTATCACATAATTTAGCGAACGACATTGGCACATTTTGGTTTCCGAGTTTTAGTTATAATAATTTAGCTGGCATTCAAGGTTCTTTTCACGAACAACCACCCTTGGTATTTGGAATACAGGCATTATTCTTTAAACTTCTTGGAGATAGCATGTATGTAGAGCGTTTTTATATTTTCTTATGCTTGCTCATTAATATTGGTCTCATTAAAAAATTATGGGAACTCATTTTTAAGGGAGATGAACATACAAAAGCTCTTTCGTGGTTGCCGGTTTTGTTTTGGATCAGTATTCCTGTTTGCTTTTGGTCGTTTAGCAATAATATGCACGAAAACACCGTAAGTATCTTTGTTCTTGCATCCATTATTTTTATTTTAAGAACAATACAAGATAAAAAACCCTTACATCTTATTTGGGCGGGACTATTTATTTTTCTGGGAAGCTTTTCAAAAGGCATACCAGGATTGTTTCCCATTGCAGTTCCGCTTGTATTTATGTATAAGGATCAAATTCCCTTTAAAAAGACTGTACTCTATTCATTAGCGCTTTTAGGTATTGTTGGATTCCTTTATGGTATTATAATGATCAGTTCTTCTGCACGTGAATCACTTTATAATTATTTTGTTTTACGATTATTAAAACGCGTGAACGATGTTCCCACAACGAGTTACTATTTCGATTCATTAGTTCGTTTGGTAATGGAATCGGGAATTATGATCGGAATTGTGTTGATCATAAGATTATCAACACGCAAATTACAGTTAGAGCGAACAGATCATTCTAAAAAGGCCATTACATTTTTTATGATAGGTTTGCTAGGTGTTTTACCATTAATGTTAACCTTAGTACAAAAAGGATTTTACATGGTGCCTGCATTGCCGTTTATTGCCATCGGTTTTGCTATTTTAATTACACCTCAAATAAATATGCTTCTTTTTAAACTCGAACAAAGTAAATTTGCGAGCGCCTTAAAAATTGTCTTTGTTTTGTTAGCGATCATATCCATCACTCTTCCGATCTTAAATGTTGGAAAAAGTTCGCGAGATAAACAAAAGCTAGAGGATATTCATTTGCTCGCAACCGCTATTCCCGCCAAAAGTGTGATCAATTGTTCTCCTGATCTGCTCGGCGATTGGTCTCTGCAAACATACCTATCGCGTTACTATTTCATAAGCTTAGATATCAATTCGCCTCACGATCTTTGCATCTATAGTAAAGAAGCCTTTAATTCTAAAAAGGAAGAACTACTTCAAAACCATGACGTTCTCTCAAACGATCTCTCGTATTATGTGCTTTTAAAGAACAGGTAATCAATTAATTACGTTTATCTCATTAAAGTCCGTGTCGGTCGAATTAAATAGGCGGATCTAACAACCTTTTTTAGATTTGAACGTATAATACAAATAGAAACCAGTTCCAACCGTCCTCAATGAGACCTTTTAAGACCATATTCACCCTAATTCTGTTTACAATTGCAAGCTTTGCTTATTCACAAAAGTATTTGGATGGGGATATTATTTTTATCAAAAATAAAAAGGTTGGTTCTTCATTGATCCCAAATGGGAAAACCAAATTCAATTATATAGGTGTTATTTTTATTGAGAACGGGGTGCCTGTTGTATATCACGCCACTGAACCTGTTTCTTCAAATAATATAGATGATTTTATTAATCTTTCGGAAGGAAGAGAATATAAGATCCGTCGTTTATACGAACAAGAGCTATTAGATAAAGATGTGGTTTCAACCATGCGTTCGTTTGCCAAAGCAAAACTACAAATGCATTACGATAATAAATTAACATTGAACAACGACGAATTATACAATGCTGAATTTGTTTACAAAATGTTTCAGCAATGTTTGGGAATTCCACTAGCAAAACCAAAAACGTTAGATAGTTATAAAAACGAGGCAACTTCTATTGAATTTTTAACGGAAGCTTATGGAGCTGCTATCCTTAACGAAAAAATGGTGGTTACAGGAGATATTTATAATTCGGAGTACGTTACTGCTCCTGATACAGAATAAAAAAGCTCAATTCTTTTTCACTACACAAACACATCTAAAACCTAACCAAGCGCTTGGCTTTTCATAGGTAATATCTTTTCCTACTCTGCACTCTTCTAATTTATGACGCCAGCTTCCTCCTTTGCTAATTCCTTTCTCTAAAACCATTTCAGAAACGTTACCGATCATATTGTAAAGTCCAAAGAAGTTTTTCCAATAAGAATAAACCGGAGCAGTAACATCAGCATTGTCGCTTTTTGCAGAGGCCGTGCCTATGGAATCCTTTACATCACGAACAATATTCATTTTAGCTTGGTGCTTATCATTAAATCCATTATTGTAAAATTCTTCTCGCCCATTGTAAGCAAGAGTTTCCCATTCCTTTTTGGTAGGTAAGCGATAGTCAAAATTTATAAGCGGGTATTTTTTACTTTTTGCTATAAACATCGACACCATTTCTGTTCGCCATTTACAAAATTGAATTACTTGCTCATAAGAAACGCCCAAAACAGGATAACCTCTGTAAGCAGGGTGTCGATAATAGTACTTTACGTATGGTTCGTTATAAGCGTTTTTATCCCTCCAAACAAGGGTGTCAGGTAAAACAGCAATATGCTCAGGAGAATTTTTTCCGAACTTTCCTTTTATCCAAAGCTCGTATTCTGTCCACGAAAAATTACTTACTTCTGTCTCATCAATAAACAAAGTATCATTATACTTCACTGTTCCGGGCGGAACAAATTCTTTTTTTCGTGAAGTGAAAGAGGAAGTTAAAAGCGTAAACGTAAAAACTAACAAAAGGGCTGCGGCGAACCGCTTCAATTCATAATTCATAACTCTTACTTCATAATTAAATTAGCCCCATCGCCTTCTTCAATTCATAAACATCAGTGATCTCAGAACCTAATTTGGTAACATTAAAATTATTGTCCTTACTTGAAACTGCTCTTGAAAATTCTTCTTTACTTATTATGTAAACGTTTGGTCCAACCAAAATACACATCGAATATGGGACCTTACTATCAATTTTCATTCGTGAACCATTACCATAAGTAAATACAATGTTTCTGTTCGTTTCTATTAAGTAAATAGTGTTAGGTTGAATCTCCTCCTTTGCGCCATTCGATACAAACATGGGTTGGATCTCTTCGGAAGTACTAGGCAGATTGCAAGGATGATCTGAATTAAAAATACCAAAGTTACTGATACTAAACACACGTGTAATAGCAGGAACTACACCACCGGCTTTAATTTGAGTGGTTACTGCTAGCTCCGCTTCTTTTTGCAAGCGCGCTTTTTGTTTAATGTATTCTTCTTGAATTTTTTGCTGTTGCGCCATAAAAGCCGCCTGTTTGGCTTCCATCTCTGCTTTTAATTTTGCTTCGTCGGCAACGCGTTTTGCTTGTAAGGTTTTATATTTCTCAAATTTTTCTTCGTATTTTTTTGAAGCATCAGCAAAGTCATTTCCGCTCAACACAGGGTAAACAACTAATTTCTCAATGCGTTGTTTTAATTTTAGAACTAAAATATAGTTCTTGCCTTTGGTAGGACCTTCCTCAATTTCGGCGCTACTCCAGGTAATGTCTTTCATTTCGGGTTTGTAATTGGTGCTTTCGCTTCCAATTTCAAATACGGCGTTCTTAAATGCTGATAGTTCGGGGAATTCTTTGTAATCCACATCTAATTCAAATTGTGGACGGCCCGCAGACTTGTTGGGCTTTATGGGTTGCGATGGTTTTTCTAGTTTCTCGATCTTTTTAGTGTAAACCACTTTTACACTATCAATGCGTTTTGGAATGGCTGCAATAGCAGGTTCGTATTTTTGTTCTAGCTTTTTTAATTCTTGTTTTGCTTCGGCCGGATTGGGTGGCTGTTGTTGTGGAGGAAGAACAGGATTATCACGTTTGATATATGTCCAATTCTTTGCTACCGTATCTAAGAAGTATTGATTAAAACGATCTTCTGTTTGGGTACTATTGAATTCTACCGTTAATGGTTTATCGTGTTTTATAAATACCGGCTCTCCGTTTTGAGAACCTGTTATTTCAAACATCCCGGCACTTTCAAATGTAAATTCCTTTCCGGCACTATCGTAGCGCATTGGAATTCCACTAGCAATAATTTCGGCTTGATCATGGATCTCACGGTAAAGAATTTCTACTTCTCCTTTAATATCCTCACCTGCCTTGTTTACAAAACTGCTTTTTGGAATTTTAATTTTGGAACCCGTAGGATGTTTGATCTCGGCTCCTTTTGAATTATCAACTTTGTAAGATGTATTGTTAACCTTTATCTTTTCAAAAGGTTCGTTGATGAACTTTGTGTTCTTTTGTGTGCTTTTATTTTGATCTTTTAAAGTAGTTGTTTTATCATTCGATGCTATTTCTTTTGTTGATTTATTAAATAAAGCTGTATAGGTTACTGTACAAATTACGGTTACTCCTGCAATAACGGCGGCGTACTTTATATAGTTATTCTTCCACCAACTTTTATCGCTTCTTGCTTTGGTTATGCTTTGTTCTTTGAACTGTTTAACTAAATTATCAAAGTCTTTGTGTTTATTGATCTCTTCGTCACTTACCTTTGGTCGATCAATATTAAATTTTGGTTGCATACTAGTTCTTTTTTGGTGATGTAATTGCTTTCTTTAGTTTTTCTAAAATTCGGTACATTCTTACTTTGGCGTTATTTTCTGTTATATCCATTATCTCCCCTATCTCTTTAAATGCGCGTCTTTCAAAGAAACGTAATTCTACCATTTGACAATCTTCAGGATCAAGCTCACTAATTACTTTTTTTAATAGTGGAATATATTCCTCAAGATAAAACTCTTGTGCTTCTTCGCAAATAAATCTCAGGTCGCCAATATCTGCATTGATACAACGTTTATTTTTTTGCTCGCGAAACAATTGCATCAACTCGCTATGTGCGATTCGGTACAACCAACTTGCAAATGGTACACCTTTAAATTCATATCTACCAATGTTGGTCAATGCTTTTAAAAACACTTGTGATGTAAGATCAAAGGCCGTGTCTTTATCTTCCATACGTTGGTATAGGTAGCCAAAAATTTGCTTGTAGTACTTATCGTATAACGGTGCAAAATGATTTGGATCAGCTTTTGCGGCCTCAATGATCAGATGCTCTTCCTGCAACTGAACATCGGTGTGATGATATCGAGAATTGTAACTCATAGAGGCTGCGTTTTTATTGTTACCTCTTTATAACTGAATTACTTCTCGGGGGTTACGCCAAAATTTCAAATAACGTTAACATCATAACTAAGTACTTGACTATCAGTTACAAAAAATTGCGTTAAATTGAGTGAAAAGCCTTAATCTAGGGCGAACCGACCTTATAACCGAGTGAATGGATGAGCTAGCTAAGGTTCTAAATCGGCAAAATATAATATTTTTTTCAATTATTTGGGCGTGTCCCCTCGCGGCATTCCGAACACCGTCGTAGCTCGGGGTCGGGCTTTCGCCACTCGCTCTTTTTTATCTCATCTTCTAAAAAAATCATTCTCAAGAGATAAAAAAGGAGCTCAAACAATGGCTCTCCAGAAAGCTATCGGGACCCTCACGCGGGAGGTAAAAACACATCTGCTGCCTTTTTAATCGTCGCGCCAGGGATGCGGAGGGTTTAGCTCTTTTTTGTGAGGAACGAACAAAAAAAGCCGAGCGAACAGCGAGCCCGTAGCAGCCCGCCCGGCGCCCAAATAAAAAGAAGAAAATGTAAAAGCTACAATTCATAGCAAGCATTCACTATAAAAACACCTAACTTTATCACATGAACTTTGAACTTATCTCGGAATTTCAACCAACTGGTGATCAACCAGAAGCTATTAAACAATTAACGGCCGGAGTTTTATCTGGATCAGCAAACCAGGTATTACTTGGAGTTACCGGATCAGGAAAAACATTTACGGTGGCAAATGTTATTAAGAATGTTGATAAACCAACATTGATCTTAAGTCATAATAAAACTTTAGCAGCACAATTGTATAGTGAATTCAAACAATTTTTTCCAAATAATGCCGTAGAATATTTTGTAAGCTATTACGATTATTATCAACCCGAAGCCTATTTACCGACTACGGGAACATACATCGAGAAAGATCTTTCTATCAACGAAGAAATTGAAAAATTACGTTTGAGTGCTACTTCTTCCCTACTCTCCGGTCGCAGAGATGTGATTGTGGTAAGTTCGGTAAGTTGTATTTACGGTATTGGAAATCCAACCGATTTCAAAAAGAATATTCATCATATTGAAGTTGGCCAAACTATTTCGAGAAATAAATTCTTACATCAATTAGTAAGTTCTTTGTATTCGCGCACTACAGCAGAATTTCAGCGCGGAACGTTTCGTGTAAAAGGAGATACCGTTGATGTTAATTTGCCTTACGCCGATCACAGTTTGCGTATTTCGTTTTTTGGAGATGAGATCGAATCCATTGAAACATTTGATTCGGCTAATAATTTTGTATTAAATAAATTTCAACACTTCTCTATTTTCCCAGCAAATTTATTTGTAACAGCACCTGATACCTTGCAACAGGCCATGTTTCAAATTGAGCAAGACATGCATAAGCAAGTGGAACATTTTAATTCGCAAGGAAAAACATTAGAAGCCAAACGAATTGAAGAGCGCGTGAATTACGATCTGGAAATGCTGCGCGAATTAGGGTATTGCAGTGGTGTAGAAAATTATTCACGTTATATGGACGGACGTTTGCCGGGTACTCGTCCTTTTTGTTTGTTAGATTATTTTCCGGAAGATTTTATGATGGTGATCGATGAAAGCCACGTAACCGTTCCGCAAATTAAAGCCATGTACGGTGGAGATTTTAGCAGAAAATTAAACCTGGTAGAATATGGTTTCCGTTTGCCTTCGGCGATGGATAACCGTCCGCTCAAGTTTGAAGAATTTGCCGCCCTGCACAAACAAGTTATTTACGTGAGTGCTACACCGGCAGAATATGAATTGCAAGAAGCGGAAGGAATTGTGGTAGAGCAATTGATAAGACCAACAGGAGTTTTGGATCCTTTAATTGAAGTAAGACCTTGCACCAACCAAGTTGATGACTTAATTGGAGAAATAAATAAAGTAGTTGCGAACGATGAGCGTGTTTTGGTAACGACACTCACCAAGCGTATGGCCGAAGAATTGACCAAGTATTTAATTAAAATGAATATTCGTTGCCGTTATATCCATTCGGAAGTAGATACATTAGAACGTATTGAAATATTACGCCAATTACGTGTAGGAATGTTTGATGTATTGGTGGGGATCAATTTATTGAGAGAAGGTTTAGACTTACCTGAAGTATCGTTAGTAGCGATTTTGGATGCCGACAAAGAAGGATTTTTACGTAATGTAAGAAGTTTAGTACAAACAGTTGGACGGGCAGCGCGTAACATTAACGGACGCGTTATTATGTATGCAGATCGTGTAACCGACAGTATGAAAATTACTATGGAGGAAACATTGCGTAGGCGCCACAAACAAATTGAATACAACTATAAACACGAGATCACACCAAAACAAGCGGGTAAAAAAGCATTAACGACTCCCGTGATGGGTGGTGTTGAAGTAACGGTCGATGGAAAATTAGTAAAAGCTTACGTTGAAAAAGATGATATTTCGATGGCGGCCGATCCGGTTGTGCAATACATGAGTGCCGATGAATTGAAAAAACAAATTGGCAAAATAAAAAGCGCCATGGTAAAAGCCTCTAAGGAAATGGATTTTATGGAAGCCGCGCGATTGAGGGATGAGATGTATGCGTTGGAGAAGTTGTTGGAGAGTAAGGGTTGATTTAGTATATTTATGAAACAGATAAGGAGCATAAAACTACACAAGGCTTGCAAAAACAGCAAGATATGTGTAAAAAAACTACTCATATAAGGGAGTTAGGTGCAAGCTTGACGACAAAGAAAACAACTCGACTCAAAATGCCTCGTAAAAGACCTAGAATAATTGTAAATGACGACAGACGTGAAAAAGCTGCTGCTGCAGAAAAAGAGATGATAAAAACATCTTTGATTATTGTACTCTCTTTGGTGACTAATTTACTTCTGTTTTTCAATATATCTTTTCAGACTTTAATACCGACAACAATGTTAATTATGGTATTTCTATTAAGTCCATTTATAGGTTTTGTGATACTAAAAATTAAAAAAATATCAAAGCCGACTTTATATTCTTTTGCCTTCTCGCCTTTGACATTAAACACAATCTTGTTAATCAACTATGTTTTCAGTTTCAATCCTCAAAAAGAAACCTATTTTTTACGGCAAAATACTCAAAGAGTTTACAACAGAATTGACGGTTACAAACCATCGACACAAACAACAACTGGAGTCACGCTTCAAGACTACGCCTATGACAAATATTATGGTATCAGGATTTTCATGGATAACGAAAGTATAAAAGGAAGACAAATTACATACACCTTTAAAACGGGAATATTTGGAATTAGAGTTATGACAGACTATGAATTTAAAGCCAGCACCTAACAGCAAGCAAAAGTTAGCAGCAAATAGCTAACATGCATCTTAAAAAGTATTCCGGTTGACAAAAAAACCATGAAAAAAACCTTCATAGAGCCGATAATAATTCTAATTATTGCAATGGCGTTTGCTATACTGGCAATTAATTTGTTTAAGATGAACAAAACCATTGAATTGCCAACAATAGACGACTTTATTATTGTGACGTTGGCGAGTTTCGCCATGATGTCGGTAGTAGTTCATTTATTTAGACCGAAAGAAAAAGAATTCGTACTTCCCGACGATTATTATGAAATTTTCAACGAACGTAAACAATTAGTAAAAAAAGGGATGTTTGAAAGAGGTAAACAAGTTAGCGGAATAAAACATGTTTATAAAAAAGACGGCACTCTTTCCCACACCGAAAAATGTATTAATGGGGTTTATACCCAAGACACACCAACAACAAAAAAAGCAGCTCTATAACCACGAAAATAT
>Ga0075163_10012173_pt1 | contig 11209 bp, 13 predicted proteins | sample JI1023141ADNA_FD_71478 | JGI IMG/M metagenome (GOLD analysis project Ga0075163, IMG submission 71478) | Wastewater effluent complex algal communities from Wisconsin, to seasonally profile nutrient transformation and Carbon sequestration -... | ecosystem: Engineered > WWTP > Effluent > Algae...
CTGGCGGCCATTGCCGGCACCGACAGCACCGCCTTCGTCGAGACGCGCGGCGCAGCTGGCGGCCCGCCGTACATCCCGGTCGGTAGCGTCGAGATCGGCCAGGTGCGCACCACGAGCGTGACCGCGGCGCCGCTGGTGGCCGCCGAGGTCTTCACCGTGGTCGGCACGCACCGCGAGCGCGCCGACTATCCGCTGTTCACCACGAACTACGGCCCGACCGTCGTCGACGGCGTGGAGACGGTGCCGGGCGGCAGCGTCACCTTCCTGGCCGCGCTGCCGGAAATCCACACCGGCGACCTGCCGAAGAAGGTCTATGCGTCATTCGCGTCGCCGATCTTCTCCGACGTGGCGCTGGCCTCCGACTTCGTGCCGCCCGAGACCTCGCACAGCGTCAGCTCGACGCAGGTCTACGGCACCACGCTGGGCAGCACCTCCAGTTCGCTCGGCCAGGGCAGTTTCACGGCCTACCTGCAGGACGGCGTGAGCGACGCCCTCGTGACGCTGAAGAACGCGACGCTGTGGTTCAAGTTCTACCCGGACCGCTACGCCACGCCCTACCTGCTCGCGCAGGGCAAGCTCGGGATCTCGCGCACCTTCCCGGCCGGTGACACCCTGCAGGCGGCGTGCACGATCAGCGCATCGGCGGCGTCTGTCGAGGTGATCTGATGCCGTTCGACGCGGATCGGTTCGAGCGCGCGAAGTTCGCCCCGCGGACGCGCGTGCTCGACGTCGAATCGCTGGCCTCGTTTTTCGGCGAAGGCGAGGCGCCTACCTGGACGGTGCGCGGCCTCACCTCGAACGAGCTGCACGCGGCCATGGAAGCCAGCGCACGACAGCGCGGCGTCGAGGCGGTGGTGAAGGCCATCGCCAAGGGCGGCGACCAGACGCAGGCCGTGCGCAAGGCGTTGGGGTTGACCACCGAGACCCCGGGCGAGATCGCCAAGCGGCTGGAAATGCTGACGATCGGCAGCGTGGCGCCGGTCATCCAACTGCCGACAGCCGTCAAGCTCGCCGAGGCCTTCCCGATCGAGTTCCTGACCCTGACGAACGCGATCAGCGAGCTGACCGGCCAGGGCGCAGACGTTGTAAAGCCCGCAGCCGCCTCGCAGCCGACGACGCCCTGATGCTCAGCATGAGGGTCCTCGACATGCGCGGCGGCTACCTCTACCAGCACCGGCCGGACATCATCCCGCACGGCTACCTCTGCGATGAAGAAATCGCGCTGTGGGTGGCGTTCAACGAGATCAAGGCCGAGCGCTCAGCGGCCAAGTGAGGGCGCCACGTGGCCGACCTGAAGAAGACCATCGAGATCCTGTTCGAGGGCAACGACCAGGCCTCGCGCAAGGCGGCCGACGTCCTCGCCCAGATCAAGGCGATGGAGACGCAGGCGAAGGCCACCACCGGCGGCACTGACGACCTGGAGAAGTCGCTCGACAAGGTCGGCAAGACAGGCTCCGGCATCAGCGCCGTGAACGCCGCGCTGGTCACCTTGGCCGGCTCCCTCGCCTTCAAGGCGTTCGTCGACGCGAACGTCGCCGTCGAGAAGTTCGAGAACGGCCTGCGCGCGGTGCAGGGCACATCCGTCGACGTCGGCGGCCAGCTCACCTACGTGCGCGACATGGCGAACCGCCTGGGCCTGGACGTCCAGACGACCGCGAACTCCTTCGTGCAGCTGACGGCCGCCACGCAGGGCACCGCGCTGCAGGGCCGCGGCACGCGCGACATCTTCGAGGCCATCTCGCAGGCCATGGGCAGCCTCGGCAAGTCCAGCGCCGAGACCGAGGGCGCTTTCCTGGCGATCACGCAGATCGTCAGCAAGGGCAAGGTGACGATGGAGGAGCTGCGCGGCCAGCTCGGCGAGCGGCTGCCGGGCGCGATGCAGATCGCGGCCCGCTCCATGGGTCTCACGACGCAAGAGTTCGAGAAGCTCGTCGAGAAGGGCATCAAGGCCGAGGACTTCCTGCCGCGCTTCGCGACCGAACTGAACCGCACATTCGCGTCGGCGTCCTTCGACGGCTACCAGGCGAACCTGAACCGCCTGCGGAACTCGGTCGACGAGCTGCTCGTGCAAGCCGGCAAGACGGGCCTTTTCGACGCGCTGACCGGCGGCGTAAAGATCGCGACGGAGGCCATCCAGCAAGGCGGCGTGGAGTTCACGTTCTGGAACCTGGCATATGAGGCTACCGCGCGCCTGATCCGCAACGGCGACTTCGAGGAGTTCGGCCGCGGCATCACCTACGCCGAGAACGAGGCGCAGAAGCTCAGCGTCACGATTGACAACGGCCTGAACCAGTCCGTCGCGGAGTCGACGCGCCTGCTGCGCCAGCAGGCCGATGCGCTGAAGTCGGCGTTCGGCAGCGACCAGTCGGACGCCGAGACGGCCCGCCTGACGCGCCTGAACCAGGGCTTGGTCGACTCCGCGAAGGCCGGCGTCGAGCTTGACGGGCTGCTGAAGCGCCTGGGCGTCGACCCGAAGAAGACCACCGAGGCCGTCGAGGCGCTGGCCAGCGACCTGGAGGCGCTGGCCACGAACCCGCAGAGCAACGGCACGTTGTTCGCGCAAGCGTTCGAGGGCGCACTCAAGCGCGCATCGTCGACCGATGCCGTGCGCCTGCTGGGCGAGCGCCTGGCGACGCTGTTCAACGACGGCAAGATCAGCGCCGAGGCCTACAAGGAAGGCCTTCTCGACCTGGAGAAGGCCTTCGGCAAGGTCGACGACTCCAGCAAGAAGTCGAAGGACGTTGCAGACGAAAGCGCCAAGGCCATCGCCAAGCAGGCGGCCGAAACGAAGAAGGCCGAAGAAGCGGCCCGACAGTTCGCGATCGAGATGGAGAAGCTCGCATCGAACGAGCGCATCAAGCTGATCGAATCGAAGGTGACGCTGGACGTCGCGCAGCTGGAGGCCGACACCAAGCGCGTCGAGGCGGCGTTCGAGTCGATCAACACCACCATCGACAGCACCGGCGACGTGCTCGGCGGCCTGTTCTCGCTGTTCAAGGAATCCGACAAGCTCAGCTTCCGCGACCTGTTCGCCATCGAGAAGCAGATCAACGATGAGAACAGGCGGCGCGACGACGCGCTCGACCTGCAGAAGCGGCTGACCGAGGCGCAGATCGAGGCCATGCGCGCGCAGACCCGCCGGCTCGAAAAGGGCCTGTCGCTGATCCAGGTCGACGGCAGCGGCCTGCAGCCGCACCTGGAGGCGTTCATGTGGGAGATCCTCAAGGCCGTGCAGGTGCGCGTGAATGAGGACGGCCTCGAAATGCTGCTCGGGATGGGGATCGGGTGACCATGCTTCACGCCATCAGCACCACCACATTCGACCCCGACGGCTTCGTCGAGATCGACGCCGTCGACTCCCAGTCGGCGGGAGAGACGCGGCGGCGCGTGAGCCGTGTCGCAACGCTGGACGGCGAGGCGGCGTTCAACGACTTCGGGTATTCAGCGGCCGACCGCGTCATCGAGCTGCGGTGGACGCCGACGCTGCGCGCCACCGAGCAAGCCGTCGCCCGCATCGTCGAGACGTACAGCCGCGTGCAGGTGGCGACGCGCGACGGCGTCTTCCTGGCCGCGCCGGAGAGCTACACGCCGGGCAAGGACGAGTCGCGCCTGCGCCTGCTGGTGGTCGAGAAACTTTCGGAGTAGCCATGCCCGCACCATCATCGCCCACCTACAGCGCCGCGGCCAAGATCGCCGCGAACACCGCATTTCGCGACCTGCTCGACAGCGGCAGTGGCGCCGGCTTCATTCGCATCAGGGACTCGGCCGACGTCCTGCTGGCGCAGGTGCCGCTGTCCGACCCGAGCGGCAGCGTCAACGGGACGACCGGGCTGCTGACGCTGTCGATCTCCGGCCCCGACACTTCGGCCGACAACAACGGCACCGCGGCCTATGGCGAACTGTGCGACAGCGACGGCGACGTCCATCTGGCGCTGGCCACGCAGTCCGGCTCGTCGGCCGTCAGCGGCAAGCTCGTGTTGAACACGCTGACCATCATCGCGGGTGGCCCCGTCGGCATCGTAAGCGCGACGATCGCCTGACCCGGAGGCCCACGTGCCCGGCGACACCTACTGGTCAAGCGTTTCGTTGCTGCTGCCGTTTGACGGCACCAACGGCTCCGACGCGCTGGTCGACGAAAGCGACAACGCCGGCGACCGCACGATCACAGACGGCGCGCTGCTCAGCACTGCGCAGTCGAAGTGGGGCGGCGCCAGCCTGAACCTCACCTGGCCGTCGATCGACGTCACGCGCTGGACGGGCACGCCATTCAACCGCACCAGCGGCCAGGCGGTGACGATCGAGGCATGGCTCTACATCCCGACGGGCACGACAGACGGCGGGCTCATCTGGGAAGTCGGCAACCACGCCGTCGACTTCGGGCATTCCGCCGCCGAACTGAACGTGCTGACGGGCTCCGACACGCTGGACTCGCACACGCTGTCGAAGAACACCTGGCACTTCATCCAGATGGTGGTGCAGACCGACAACACCTGGCAATTTCTGGTCGACGAGAGCGTCCTTCTCAGCGGGACCGGCTTGGGGTCTTGGTCGACTGGCTTTTCTGTCGGCGCCCAGATCGGGTTCGAGGGCAGCAGCACGCCGTCGACCAGCTACTACATCGACGACCTGCGATTCACCAAGGGCGTCGCCCGTTCGACCACGACGCCGACCGAGGCGTTTCCGATCGGCCCAGACACACCAGACGAGGTCGACGGCTACGTTTCGGCGGATGGCCCGCTCGGCGCCCCGTCCTTGCTCGGCATCGTCTACCCGACCGGCTTCGTCAGCGCAGACGGCCCGCTCGGGTCGCCCTCGCTGCTCGGGTTCCACGACTTCACGTCGGCCATCGGCTCCGTGCTCACCCGATACGTCATGGACCTGACCGTCGACGGCGACACGGTGCGCGTACCGATCTCCAGCTGGCAGGCGACGCTCCAGACAGACCGCAGTTCGTACGTGCAGTGCGTCGTCCCGGCGTGCTCGCCCTATGTCGACGACCTGACGGCCGCGACGGCGTTCACCATCATCCGGCGCGCGACGCTGCCCAGTGGCACGGCGCTCGAGTACACGATGGCCGAGGCCACGATCAGCAGCCTGCAGACGTCGCGCGGCCCGTTCAACTTCACGGCCGTCGTCCAGGGCTACTCGGCGGCATTCGCCGCTGACGAGGACCCGCCCGCGCTGCTCGACCGCACGCTGGCCGACATCCGCTTCATCGGCATCGCCAGCGGCGTGTCGCGGGTACGCTGCGCCGTCGACTGGCTGCTGCGGCCAGGGCAGCGCGCCTATGCCAACGGCGACGAGATCCTCGTCGGCTCCATCAGCTACTACGTCAACTGCGGCGAGGCGAGCGCAGAGGAATACATGGAAGTCGCCGAGCAGGAAACGGACGGCTGACCGTGGGCTTCGCGTACATCACGGCGGAGATCGGGGGCGGGCGCTACACGATCGAGATCGACGCGGGCGCCGCCCTTCAGACCGCGCTCGAAACCGCCGCGAGCGCCCGCGTCGTGCAACTGGAGGCGAAGCTCGTCATCGCCGAAGCGCGTGTGATCGATGCCGACAACGCCGAGGCCGCCGCGCAGGTCGAGCTGGACGCAGCCATCGCTGCCTATGTCGCCGACCCGGTGGCCGGCAAGGCCCCGCTGTCGTCGGTCATGGGGTTCATCACGCTGCTGCAGGTGCGTCACGCGCCGATCCGCCTCGCGCGTGACGCGGTCAAGTTCGAACTGTCGGAAGCGCGCCGGCTTTTCACGCGCGTCAGCACGATCGGGGCAACGCTCACCCGCGACGCCTGGTGCGTCGACTACACCGTCGACACAGCGCCGGGCACGATGGTCGCCACGGTCGACATCCCAGGCGACTCGAACCTGGTGCTGATCGCCCCGGGCTGCCGACCGGCCACCAACGCCGACGGCTTCCTGACGGCCCGCGGCCTGCTGGCGCCGCACCAGGCCTATCTGCTGGCCGCCCTGTTCCCGGGCTGGCAGAAATGGTCGCCGACCTACCGATGGGGCACCATCACCAGCGTCAACCTGGACGCCAACACCGTCGACGTCGACCTGTTCGCGCAGACGTCCAGCGCGCAGCGGCTCGGCGTCAACCAGGCGTCGTCGCTGGCCGGCGTCGAAGTCGAATACATGGACTGCGGCTCTCGCGTGTTCGAGGTCGACGACCGTGTCGTCGTGCAGTTCGTCGGGCAGGAATGGTCAGCGCCGCGCGTGATCGGGTTCCTGGACAACCCGCGGCCATGCGACTGGCCGTGCATCAACGTGTTCGGCAGCCAGTATTACTTCGAGAGCAAGATCACGTCGGTCATGGATCTGATCTTCGGCGGAAGCGCGACGTTCGAGGTCAAGCTGAACGGCGGATCGTGGGTCGCGCTGAGTGATCGCGTTGCGCCGACGTCGAGCGAGTTGCACAAGGAGTACCTGTTCGACAACGGAGTTTCGCCTGCGCCGAGCGGCGTGGTGTGGGTTGATGTGTACCGCACGACCCCGGCCACGAACCCCGCCTCCGTGGGCTACGGCATGCCGCCCTGCATTGCGATCACGCTGTCGCCCGGCCCGCCGCTGCCGCCGCGGTTCGGGGTGCGAAACATTGCCGAGGTGCGCATCGTCGTCGCCGCCGTCGCGATCTTCAATGCGGCCATCCGCGACATGGGCTTCGCCGGCGAGGACCAGTCGACCGGCTACGCCAAGGCGACCGGCGGCATCGGGCTGATCAACTACCCGAACAATGATTCATTCCCGGTGCTGACGCTCGAGTACACGCTGACCGGCAACACCACATGACCAGGAGCACACCATGGGCGTGACGATCAGGATCGGCGACATCCAGCGCACGATGGACAACGTGAAGTCGCTGGACGGCCGCACCGTGCAGCTGCTGGCGCAGTTCGCCTTCGACGAGTCGCAGCGCGGCGCCGGCCGGCACAGCAAGACCGGCGCGCTGTTCCAGTCGCTCTACAACCGCAACACCGGCAACGGCCGGGCCGTCGGGCACGACACCGGGCGCGCACCGCATGCCGAGTTCGTGCTCCTCGGGGCTCGGCCACACGACATCCGGCCGAAGAACAAGAAGGCCCTGCGCTGGGCGTCCGGCGGCAAGTTCTTCTTCTCCAAGCTCGTGCACCACCCCGGCAACCGCGCCGACCCCTACCTTTTCCAGGCCGGCGACGCGGCCCTGCGGAACTTCTCCGCGTTCGTCGACAAGGCATTCAAGGAGATCACCTGATGGCCCAGCCCGTATACCGCTACCTCGACGCCTACCTGTCCGCCTTCTGCGTCGACGAGCGCGAGAACCGCGCCATTGCCGAAGTCGCGCGCCTGGCCGCCGCCGCCGACGTCACGCTCTCCGACGACTGGACAGAGCAGCTCGTCGTCTGCCACTGCTACGTGCTGGCCGCCATGGAGAACCAGGCCGCCCCGGACGACCTGTTCGCGTCGAAGCTCAAGGCCTACAGGACGCGCTTCGACTCCCTGCTCCCGCAGGCCATCGCAGCGGCGCGCACCGAGGACGGCACCGTCTCCAGCGTCAGCATCTTCTCGATTCCGCTGGAGCGTGCGTGATGGTCGACGCCGAACTGCTGGCCGACATCCCAGCCGAACTGCTGGCGGCGCGCGACGCGCTGGCCGCGCTCGACCTGGTCGCGTCGTGCGCCATCGGGCTGGAGGCCGGCATCAGCCCGAGCGACTACCCGCTCGTCCGACTGGTGCCGGCGCGCTTCACCCCCGGGCGGCCGTTCGGCAACCGCACGTGCGAGCTGCTGGTGTACTTCGGCGCCAAGATCACGAACAGCGAAGGGCTGGAGGAGGTCTACCGCGGCCTGTTCGAGCTGGAGAAGGTCATCCTCGACACGCTCCGGCCGCTGGGCGCGCGCTACGTCGAGACGGTGACCGACGAGGACCGGCTCGACACCTACAAGCTGATGTTCATCCGCTGCGAGATCGCGGTCGCGAACAGCACGCCGGCCTGATCAGGCCACCACCTGCCCGGCCGTCTTCAGCCAGTACAGCGAGTCCCGGCTCGCGTTCTGGATCTCCTCCGGCGTCCGCCGGCCGCTCATCACCTGGTCGAGCTTGTCCTTGCTGCCGACGACGCGGTCGGCCATCGGCGAGCCCAGGCGGCGCAGGAAGTAGCGGTCGCCGTCCGCGTCGCGCTCCTTCGCCGTGCGTCCGGTCAAGTCCAGCCTGGCCGACATGACGCACATGCAGAACGGGTGAAACGGCGGCACCGGCGCCTGCGCTTTCGGGTAGATCCCGGCGCCCAGCCCGTACAGGTCGCGGCCCACCAGCAGGGCGCAGATACACGGCAGGTGCCGCCCAGGCGCGCGGCGGATCTGCACGAACTCGACCTCGACGTCCTGCATCAGCAGTAGCGCCTCGCGCTCAGCGTAGGCCCGGTGCAGCTCGGTGCGCGCAATCCGGCTGGCGAAGTACCGCATGCGCTCGAAGAACGCCACCTCCAGCTTCTTGCGCAGCACCTTCCGCCCGGCGCCCGTTTCGAGCAGGTCGATCTCGTCGAGAAGTTCGGTGTACGCCGCCCGCAGCGCGCCGGTCGACAGGCCCGACGCCTGGATGCGCGCGAAGGCCCGCTGCAGGTCGCCTTGGAGGTCCGCCTCGGCGAGCAGCGCCTCGCGCAGGTACTTCGGCAGCCTGGAATTGCCCGGCGCCAGCACGAGCGGCTCGGCGTCCGGCGCGCGGAAGGCGTAGCCCTCGAACAGTTCCAGAGCCAGCCGGCGCGCGTCCTGGAACCCTGAGGCCTGGCGCTGCACGATGCCGCGCACCACCTCGGCCGTCGCGCTGGCCTCGGCGTAGAGCTTCGTCGACAGCGCGATCCGGCCGACGACGATCGGCACGTCGGACGCTTCGCCCACAGCGTCGCCGAGGATCTTGAACAGCGCGTCTTGCATGGCCTCAGCCATCGGCGCAGCGAACGCCGCCGTCGCAGCGATCACGGCTGCCCGCGGCTCCTCTCCGGCGATGATGGCCGCGACGACCGCCTCCTGCGCCTTGCGCACCTCGGCCTCGATCAGCGCGATCGTCGCCGCGATCGCCGCCTCCTCCGCTTCTGGGGTCACTTCTTCTCCTCCTTGGGATGTCCGGCCATGTCGACAGCGATGCACATCAGGCGCCAGGCGTCGTGCCGGCCGATCGAGAAGCGCAGCTGCAGCAGCGCGACGACCCGGCTGCGGCTGTTCCCGGCGCGCACCAGTTCGAGCGCCACCGTCAGCCGGCGCGCACGGCCCAGCGTCCGCGGGTTTAGCACGTGCACCGCTTCGAGGATGGCCTCGGCGCTCATAGGCCGGGCACCTGCGATGTGGCGGGGTTAGCTCCGGCGTGGCCAAGCAGACGGGCAAACGCACGGCTGAGGCCGTCGACCTGGTCGTCGTAGGTCCCGTTCGGGAACGCGCGCAGCTCGTCGATCAGCGTCTGATTCCACGGCGCCCGCAGCATCAGCACGTTCCCGACGTTGACCTGCGCGGCCAGCGGCTCCGCCCGCGTGACCTTGTCGCCCGTCTCCGGGCTGCTGTGTACGCTGAATCCGGCCAGTTCACGCGTGAGGTACAAGACCTGCGTCTTGCCGGCCTGGCCTGGGTCCTGCGGGATGCTGATCTGCACCTCGCGCCCGTCCATCACGGCCGTGTTCTTCACCATCCGGTCGCGCTTGTCGGCGAGGAACCGCTCGCGCTGCATGTCTGCAATCACGAACCGCCCGTCGGCCATCTTCCCCAGCTTGGGGCCGGCCGTCCAGTCGCCATCTGTCGTGCCGGCGAAGTCCCAGCCGCGGCACCACCTGGTCGACACTGCCGGCAGCGCGGGCACGATCTCGATCATCCCAGGCAGGAAAATGTCGCCCTCGCCGGGCTTCGGCTTCTGCTGGTACAGGCTGGTCCAGGTCCGTCGGTTGAGCTTGAACGGTGCCCAGTGCGCCGCGCTGAACCACTGCGGCCACAGCGTCTCGCCGATCTTTCGGCCCAGCGGGTCGTCGGCGCGGTCGGCCTCGGCCGGCAGGCAGATCACGAACCACCGGCGCCCGTCCCGGCCGTCGAACCACCCGCTCTCGCCGTCCCACCCTTCAGGCAGGATGCGGCCGGCTGGGTCGTCCTCGTGCCAGCGCGTGGTGATCATCACCTGCGGCGCTCCAGGCACCAGGCGCGAGCAGAAGTCGTCGGTGTAGGCGTCCCAGGTGTTCTTGCGCACCGTCTCCGACTCGGCAGCCTGGCGCCCACGGATCGGGTCGTCGATCACCCCGAGGGCGCACCGATTCCCCGTCAGGCCCGACAGCAGGCCGCCGGCCATGAACTCGCTGCCGTTGTCCAGCGTCCACTGGGCTGCGGCCTTCTGGTCATCGCGCAGCCTGCGATCCGTGAGGTTGAAGAAGGCCTTGCTGTTGATCAGCTGTCGCGCCCGGCGGCCCTGCTTCTCGGCAATCTCGGTGGCGTAGCTGGCGAGGATCACGTGCCGGCGCTGCCGACGCGCCATGAACCACGGAATGAACACGACGTCGGTATAGGTCGACTTGGCCGACCCCGGCGGCATGAGAACCATCAGGTTCGGGAGCTTGCCATCCTCCAGCGCCTGCAGAGAGTCGCACAGCAGCTTGTGGTGCGCGGCCAGGCTGTCGAGCCGCATCACGCTGAAGCTGTCTTCTTCTGCCGCGTCGCTGAGCGGCACCGTAGGGATGTCGACGAGGCACGCAAAGTCGGAAAGGTGCCGTTTGGCCAGTTCGCGCCTGGCGGCAATCACGTGACCGGCGGTGATCTCATCCGGCTGCATCTGGCAACTTTAGCGAGGCAATCGCACGCAGTTGTTCGACGGTGGCGCCTGACAGGTCGACCGAGACTGGGATCGGCCCGCCACCCTTGCCGGTGTGCTCGACGCGGTCGCGGAAGGCGGCCACATCCACGTGCCGGCCGATCATCTCGACGTACTTCGATCGCTCGGACAGCTTGAGCTTGCGCACCATTCCCGTCGGCCGCTTCACGCCGTCATCGAAGGCGTATTCCTCGAAAGACTCGACGCCCACCACCAGGCCCTGGCGCCACGCATCGGGCCACTGGTCCGCGGGCTTCATCTTCCCCATCTCGTCGAACAGGTCAGCGATGTCCGCCGTCGCATCGCGGTGAAGGCGTTTGAGCACCCAGTCGGAATCGACCTGCGTGCGCTCGCTGCGGTTTTGCTGCGCTGCAGCGATGGCGGCTGCG
>Ga0075163_10012175_pt1 | contig 11207 bp, 12 predicted proteins | sample JI1023141ADNA_FD_71478 | JGI IMG/M metagenome (GOLD analysis project Ga0075163, IMG submission 71478) | Wastewater effluent complex algal communities from Wisconsin, to seasonally profile nutrient transformation and Carbon sequestration -... | ecosystem: Engineered > WWTP > Effluent > Algae...
GAGCAAAAAACCCGCACTACAGACGAGCTAACACATTGGTACGGCGAACTTATTAAAGACTACCCCATTGTATCCATCGAAGACGGCTTGGCAGAAGACGATTGGGAAGGCTGGCAAAGGCAAACACAAAAACTGGGCAACGGCTTTCAGTTAGTGGGTGATGATTTATTGGTTACAAATACAGAGCGATTGCAACACGCTATAGACATGCATGCAGGCAATGCAATACTAATTAAACCAAACCAAATAGGTACTTTAACCGAGACCGTACGGGCAATCGCCCTCGCAAAAGAAAGTGGCTGGAACACAATAATTTCTCATCGATCAGGCGAGACAGAAGATGTCACTATAGCCCATATAGCAATTGGTACTGGTGCAGGACAAATTAAAACCGGTAGCTTATCACGTAGCGAGCGCACTGCTAAGCATAACGAAATAATGCGGCTAGAATCTATAGACCCCACCCTAAACTTCAACAACCCCTTCAACTAAAACAACCACCTTTTACAGTGGCTGCCTAAACCGATGCCTGAAACTGGATTCTTTAGGCTGATGTAGTTTGAGATGAAAACGAGTAACGTAGCACAGGCGTACTTAAGGTACGCCGCGCAACGTAACGCAAGTTTTCGCTCAAAATACACAGACTAAAGGAGCCGGCTTAACTACTTAGCGAATTCGATGGCGCGCGTTTCGCGTATAACATTAACCTTAATAGTGCCCGGATACTGCATAGTGCTTTCGATCTTAGTTGCTACATCACGTGCCAACTTTATCGCACCAAGATCATCAAGCGCAGTCGGTTTTACAAATATACGCACTTCTCTACCTGCACTAATTGCGTAAGCCTTTTCGACGCCCGGAAACTGTACTGCAACGTTTTCGAGGTCGCGCATACGTTCTGCGAAGTTTTCGGCACTAATATTACGTGCACCTGGACGGGCAGCACTGATTGCATCTACTACACGAATAATGATTGCTTCGACACTGGTTGCATCAACATCATCATGATGTTGTTCGGCAGCTAAAGCTACTTCTTCTGGCACGCCATACTTACGGGCCATTTCGCCACTAATATGGTGGTGCTTGCCTTCCATTTTGTGTGTAAGAGCCTTGCCCATGTCATGTATAAGTGCAGCGTATTTTGCTGTTTTAACATTTGCACCAAGCTGTTCGGCGATAATGCCTGCCATATGTGCCATTTCGGTACTGTGTTTAAGTACATTTTGTCCGTACGATGTACGGAACCTAAGCTCACCAAGCAGTTGCAGGACCTCTTTTGGTATACCAACGATACCTACTTCGCGGGCTGCGTCTTCGGCAGCATGCATGACTTCTTTTTGAACTTGCTTTTGAGCTTTTTCGACAACCTCTTCAATACGACCTGGATGAATACGTCCATCCTTCATTAGCATTTCCATAGTCACTCGTGCTATTTCGCGACGTACTGGGTCAAACGAGCTTAGTATAACCATGCCAGGCGTGTCATCTACCATGATGTCGACACCAGTAGCGCGCTGTATAGCCTGAATATTACGGCCCTCTTTGCCGATAATACGACCTTTCATTTCTTCGTCTGTAAGCTTAATAGCACTAACGGTTCGTTCTGCAGTTACTTCACTCGCCATACGCTCCATTGCTTGTACGATAACAAGACTGGCAAGTTCTTCGGCGTTTTCTTTGGCTTCGTTTTGTAGCTTTACGATAAGGCCCTTAAGGTCGTTTTTAATATCTCGTTCTGTCATTTGCATAAGCTTATCAGCTGCTTCTGTCTGCTTTAGCTTAGCGATTTTTTCTAGTTTTTCCTGTTGTTTTACACGTATGTCGCGTATTTCGTTTTTAAGCGCCTCTACTTCATCTTCGCCTTTTCGCAGCTTTTCGCTTCTTTTATCTAGCAAATCGAGCTTGTTATCTAAGGATTCTTCGCGTGCAAGCAGACGCTTTTCGATATCCTTAACTTCATTACGACGCTTTTGTTCATCGCGACGTGCATCGTCTGCAATTTCGTTTGCTTCGTTTTTGGCATTGTCAACAATCTTGCTGGCATCTTTACGCGCTTTTTCTAGTTCTTTCTTCGCAGCATCTTCTGCTGATCCTAGCTTCTTTTTTGTTGTGTAGGTACTGGCGCCGTAGCCTACGCCTAATCCAGCAATAGCCAAAATAATAGCTAATGGTCCCATATTTTCTCCTTGGTTCTAGCTCTTACTACACGTACTTCTTTAGCGCGTCACTATCACTTCATTAGCACTTATAAGAAGGGTTGTATAGAAAAACAAATTAATTCGGTATTAAAAGTCTGAAGGTGTTTTAGTAAAACATCCTTAGTACTAATAATACGCCGTTAGCCACCCCACATGCAAAACAATTATAGAATTATTACTGCAAAATACCGTAAACGACTATTTGATCGCTATTTAGATAGTTCGTTTTACTAAAACTACCTACAATACTAACAAGTTTAATGTCATGCTTTTTTGCAGTTTCGCTTTGTATATAGCGACCCAAGTCTGGTTTGCCAGGACTAAGCTTAAATATCTTGGAGACTTTGTAACGAATAATTTCGCCATTACCTTTTTCTACCTCAAAGATAGTACCCTCTACTAATGTACTTAGATCCCAAAAAACACCCTTAACATTAGGACCGCCGACATACCCTGCAAGGACAGTAGCAGCTGTAGGGTCGCCAGGACGAGCGCTATTATCCAACCAGCCTATGTCGTTGGTATTGTCAGGCATTGTTACTTGCCCGGATGTATCTAGACCTATTTTTTTAATCTTAGCCCAAACGTTAATTGTTGGTATGCGAAGCCAACGTGGATACTGTGGTGCGGTCGTATACGACCGTAAATCTTCTACCGATGTCACTTCTTCTGAGGGTATAAAACTTGAACTAGATGCGTATGTTGTTGCACCTTTTACTGCTGTTCCAACCTTATTTACAATAACTACTTCATTAGTCGGCTTAAACAAAGCTGTCAATCCGCTATAAACAGTAAAAATCAACGACAAAGTTGCGGCTGCGTAAAAACCGCGCCATGCTAACTTTTGCTTTTTTGTACGGAACTTAATTGCTGCTGGTGGTTCAAAGCTATGCTTAAGCGCCTTCATGCTTTGTCTAGTTACGCGGTCAACTTGCACAGTAGCGTGCATTATTGAACCTGTGAATAGTTTGCGAACTCGCTTTTTACGCTTTTTGCTTGCTGGTGGAGTAAAATCTATAGGTTTAACTTGGGTAGGCGGAATATATGTCTGTTCTGATTGTGCATAGTAATGCTCGGTTGCTGTTTGCGCATTATCCGTGGTACTAGCTTGGTCTGAAGATATGTTGTCATGCAAAATAGTCTGTTCTATAGGAACAGTCGGTGGTATATAGGTATCATACTTACGGCTGCGTCCATTTGGGCGCTGCACGCCGTCAGAATAGTTTTGCATGCTTTTTGTTAGATTTGCTCCTCAAAAAAAGTAACTACTAGCGTATCTGCCTTAAGTTACTAAATTTTTTGTTTTATAAAGTACTACATATTAAGTATCCTTCACGCCGTAAAATTGTCAAGCTTATTATGCGCATTATTGTACGAAATGCTACATCATTTTGTAGGCTTTGTTATTGTTGCTGGTCGACCATAATTTGGTTCTATATATTGCCCGATTTTTGCCTTTTTTAGTAGTTCTTGGCCACTATTCATCCAATCATTACCCTCTGCAGCAACAACGGCTATTTTTAGCCCCGCGGCCAACGCATTTGCGACAGACACACCGATTCGTAAGCCAGTAAACGATCCGCCTCCTGTAAATATAACTATACCCTGTAAGTCATCTAGCTTTTTACCTGACGCAGCCATAGTCTCTTTAATAACTTCGTGTATTGTTTCTAGTAATTGGCGGTGTGCTTGCCAAGTCTTTTGTGCAAGCATTACGCCTTCGTTTATGATGTAAATCTCGGCATCGGGTTTATCAGTACGAAGCATAAGCACAAGCATTATATAAGTCCTTTCAGCAAATAGCTTACGGTTGATGGACACTGGAATGTAAAATGCCTGCGATCTTCATTTTCAGGATCTTTAGCTATCTGAACTAGTAATCTTTTTTCGGGTAGAACGTCTTTTACAGCACCGCCCCATTCGATAAGTGTTAGTGTCTGCTTATTATCTAAAGTCTCGGCAAGCATCTCTGCAACAATCCCAGGGTCAGGTAGCCTATAAAAATCATAGTGACGAACTATAATATCATTCGCCGTATATTCTTTAGATACCGTAAAAGTTGGACTACTTACATGATCATGGCTACCAAGCGCTGCAACTAACGAACGTATAAATGTTGTCTTGCCGCCCCCTAAGTCACTCGCAAATTCTATTACTTCGCCACCTTTAATATTTGCAGCGAGTTTACTTGCTAATAGCGTCGTCTGTTCGACGTCGTCTAAACTTATTTGCAATGTCTTGCCTGTATTCATATATCATGTAGACTACCGCGACCACACCTACACCTGCAAGCACAAGTGGATTAGCAGGCAGACTACTAGTGCTTGTATCAGGTTCTTGATACGCCTGCTTAGTGGTTGTAGCCCCTGCTGTAACTGCCTTGGTTGTGGTAGATTTGGCTGCTGCTTTTGGCTTTACTACCTTGGTTGTAGTTGTTTTAGTTGTTGACGATGACGTATTGGTGTCGGCTGCAAAAACTAGCGTGTTTGCATAGCCGGCACTTTGTTCGCCCCAACTCCAAGAACCACCATATAACTGCCAACTTTTGCCTGTCGGTGCTTTATCGTACTTTGCTGATTCGGCGATGACATTTTGATCAGGACCTAGTAAACGGGCACCGCCTGCTGTGTTACTTAGCGATAGCTTTGTTGCGGCAGAATAAAATACATTGTAGCTATTTGCAGGTAGTGTCTCGTTTTTAAAAGTGTACGTATAAGAGTAATTTGTACCAGTTTGCAGTGTGTATCCCGCAAGCGACATAACACTGTTACCGGGGTTGTACAGTTCGATATACTCGTCACTTGCATCAGACAACGGGCTAATAGGATCCGGAAGTAGTTCGGTTATAAGTATCTTTAAGCCAGTAGCACCCAATAACACGCTAGAAACAGGTGTGGCAGTATCAGTCACTAAAAAATCGCTCCTATTGTTATTAGTATCTATAAATATGGTGCTAGAACGGCGTCTTTTATAGGTGATGTCTTTTGCGACAAGGTTTGCTGCGGTACCCTCGGGTAAAACTGCAGTACCCCAGCCAAATCGGTCATGTTCGTATTCGCTTGTTCCATTACCACTCACAAGTCGCACATGACCACCCGCGCTCGATAATGTAGGAGTGAAGAATACTTTCGCATCCGTCGTCTTATAGCCAGTTGATGCAGCGATAAATTGCTGACCAGGCTCTAGGGCGCCCGATAGCATTACGGTACGAGTAGGGCTTGTAAAATTAGTCGTCGATGCAGAAAAATACTGTAATCGCCACCCCGCAATAGATACCGTACTCGTGCTATTGTTTGCAATTGCTATAAATTCTTCACTTGCTAGTGACACGCTTTCAGTCTGAACCTCGACAATAACGACACTTGGCACCACTGCACCTGCCACACCCTGTAAATACAAGGTAATAAGTAGTACAAAACTAGCTAGTAGTTTTTTCATATTTTTGATTATATTCCTATAGTAGTATGTAGCAAGCATGAGCAAATTAGTTTTTTGATATAATCAGATTAATAATGCTAAAACTTGCAAGCAACCTATACGATCTACCAATAGTGAGCCTTAGGACAGGGGCGAGGATTGGTACTGCCCAAAAACCCATACTAAACCCTAATAACTTAAAAATAGAAGGATGGTATGCATTGTCTATTTATGAAAAAGGGGTTAAGGTTCTACCATCTGCCGAGGTGCGTGAAATAACAAGATTAGGTATTGCGGTCAATGACCACGAAGCTATAACTGATCCAAGCGAACTTATACGTATGAAAAACGTACTAGATATTAATTTTGAACTGCTTGGTAAGTCTGTCGTAACCCAGTCACGCAAACATCTTGGTAAAGTAGAGGATTACGCATCCGATCTAGAAAGCTTTTTTGTTCATAGGCTTTACGTTAAACCACGTGCCATAAGCATACTAACAAAAGACCAGCTGACTGTAGATAGACAGCAGATAGTTGAAATCACAAATAAAAAGATTGTTATCAAAGATATAGAAGCAACCGAAAAAGTACTTTTTACGGCTCCACTTCAGGTTCCTGAAGGCTAAGTGCTTGTTTGACGTCGCTGTATGAAAACCCCTTAGATAGCAGGTGAGCAATAAGCTTTTTTTGATCTGTATAGCGAGGTCTCTCCGCAAGCTTACTAATAAGTGCCAGCAGGGCAGCTTCATCATTGGAGCCTTCTCTATTTACTATACTTTGTATAGTCACTTGGTCTATGCCTTTGCTTCGTAGTTCATTTGTAATTGCCCTGGAACTTTTATTTTTGCGCGTCAAACGCTCGGCCGACCAATCAGCAAAACGTTCATCACTTAAAACTCGCTTCTGTGTAAATTCAGTCACTAACCTATCTAGCAAATCACCGTCTACCTTTTTACGGTACAAATAGTCCTTGAGCTCGCGGGTGCTGCGAGGCCGACTTAGCAACCATTCATATGCTCTAGCCTTGATTTTACCGTCATTGCTCAGCTTTTTGTATGCTGCAACATCACCTTCGCTCACTTCTAGATCTTTTTTTATTTTTTGGTCTATAACTTCGTTAATCGTCAATGAAAAACTATACTTACCATCTACAAAAATGCTCACTCTTTCAGGATTCTTAATCTGCGCCTTTAGCGCGGTAATTTTCATGACCACTTGCGGAGTTTGTTTTTTTCTTCCTTTTTTCTAAAAGCGACTTCCAAATCTACATCTAGTAAATTTGCAATGTTTAATAGGTAGTTAAACACATCTGCAAGCTCGTCTTCGGCGCTTGAATGTATGGCTGTTTCGTCGGTCTTCATGCCACTTGCTTTGCGTACCACTTTGGCAAGTTCGCCAAATTCTTCGGCAAATAGCAGCATTTCTTCGGCTATTGTATTTTTGTCAAAGCCGCGTGCCTTTACCATCTTTGCGATGTAATCCTGATAATCCTGTATCTTAGGACTTTCGGGCAATATCAATTCATCCATATTTTACCCTTAGCTTTTTAAGGCCATATTTAAAGCAAATGCTTGTAGTGCGCCCAGCCCCACTGCATCAGGACCGTGGTCTTCTTCGATTAGACGGATCATACGTGTAACTTCGGCGCTGTCTGCGGGTCTTATCTGTGGCTCTGATGGCTGTCCATCGGCCTCTGCTCTTTCCCAATGTATAACTTCAACAGTGGGCGGCTCTACGTCTATATTTATATCCGCCTGATAACTGCGCACAATTATACCAGCGATGCCCAACCAGTGAACATCGTACGGCCAACTATAGGTATGTTCTCCGTTTGATTCGGGAATAAAGTAATCAACCTTTTCACGTATAGCAGCATTTGGGTTGGGCGATCTATTCATTACGTTATGCGGCCTTGTATGCTTCTTTAACTTCTTTACCAATTTTTTCTAGTACTTTAGGATTGTCTTTTAAGTACTGCTTACCGGCTTCACGGCCCTGAGCAACATTAGTGCCTTCATAAGCAATCCACGCACCAGCCTTAGTCATAATGCCCTTGTTTATCGCAAGATCCAGTACGTCGCCTTCACGGCTTATGCCTTGGTTAAACATAATGTCAAATTCGGCTTCGCGGAATGGTGGCGCAATTTTGTTTTTGACAACCTTTACCCTAACGCGGTTACCTAGTACTTCTTCGGCACTTTTAATTTGGCTTGTTCGTCTAATATCCATTCGCACGCTTGCGTAAAACTTTAGCGCATTACCACCTGTTGTTGTTTCTGGGTTACCAAACATAACGCCAATTTTCATACGTAGCTGGTTAATAAACACGACCGTACATTTACTACGGCTAATAATCGCTGTTAACTTACGCAACGCTTGGCTCATTAAACGGGCCTGTAGGCCCATGTGACTGTCACCCATATCACCTTCGATTTCGGCCTGGGGCACAAGTGCCGCAACAGAGTCTATAACGACAATATCTACCGCATTACTGCGTACAAGTGTCTCGACAATTTCTAATGCTTGCTCACCGCTATCTGGTTGGCTTACTAAAAGTTTTTCGGTATCAACCCCGATGCGTTTTGCATACACTGGGTCTAGGGCATGTTCGGCATCGATAAATGCTGCAACACCACCAGCCTTTTGTACTTCGGCGACGACATGTAGTGTAAGTGTTGTTTTGCCCGAACTTTCAGGACCATAAATTTCTATAATACGACCTTTTGGAACGCCACCGCCAAGGGCTATATCCAAACTTAGACTGCCTGTCGAAATAGTTTCGACATCAATTTTGTGGCCACCATCAAGGTGCATAATTGCGCCCTTACCAAATTGCTTTTCGATTTGGTCCATTGCAAGGCCAAGTGCCTTTGCTTTACCGTCGGTGTCGCCTTTACCGGCGTCACGGCTCATAACTTGCTTTGGGTCAGCTTTTGCTGCCATAGTAGTATCCTCTTTTCTTATACGAATTATATCGTTTAGGTTAGTACTAGCTAGTATATGCCCCCAAACTAGCATTGCAAGTATTATTTTTACCAGCTGTAAAAACTACTTCATTTGTAGTAGCATAAGAGTAATGAAACGTACACGCTTTGGGTCTATGGGCTTTACATTAGTAGAAATACTAATTGTTATGGCTATGACCGCATCGTTGGCCACTTGGTATGTATACCAAAGCAGCAGCGAAAAAGGCCGAGCTTACACCCTACGTGCTCAGGGCGAACTTATTACAATGAGCAACGCAATAAAGCTATACGTGCAAGAAAACAACATATATCCAGCAGACGTAAACCGCGGCCTACCACCAGGAATAGAAAAATTTATTGGGTCGGGCGATCTTAATACATCATGGCCGACTGGACCGTGGGGCGCACCAAGTGTGTACGACTACGAAAACTGGGACGGCGGAGCAACGATCCAGGTAAGCATTAGGTTCTGTAATGCAGGCGACAGTCTTACCTGTAAGACTAACGCAAAAAAATGGCTTAAAGGTGCCGTACCTCAAGCAACCCTAGATAACTGGGATTCATTTAGTTCTGTCTATTTTTGCATAAAGGGCGACTGTCGTTCACATTCCGATAAAGCAAATACATGGCCAGGCTATAAAATAGACAGTAATACAATTTTTAAATAATTCTATGCGTATACCCGATAAAACAATTGAGGAGCTACTCAAAAAAAGCGGCACGCTAACAGATGATAAATTTGCCGCGCTTGTAGAACAGGCCAATAACGAAAAACTACCTCTGCAAGAACTTGTTATTCGTGGCAACATATTGGATGAATCAACACTCACTAAGCTATACGCCGAAAATATTGGCATACCTTATGCAGATATAAATGCTAAAGAACTTGACCGTGAAGTCTTAAAACAAATTCCCGAAAAAATTGCGCGACTGTACAACATGGTTGTTTTTTCGGGGAGTGTCGACGATCTAAAAGAGCCTCGACAAATCGCCATGGAAGACGCCGATGACCTACAGGCTATAGACGTACTTCATAAATTGTTTGGTCAAAATATCAAGATATTTATCGCCACAAGATTTAATATTTTGTCAGCGCTGGACCAGTACCGTGGTAACATTGGCAGCGAAATCAATAAAGTCATAACCGAAAGCGGCGAAGCCGAAGAAGAAGAGACGTCGGTCAGCGAAGACGATATAGCCGAAGATTCACCGATTGCGCAGACAGTAAATCTTGTTATCGAATACGCCATTAAATCTGGCGCGAGTGACATACACATAGAGCCTAGGGACAAGTATGTTGTTATTCGTTACCGTATAGACGGAGTTCTACGCGAAGCAAACAGGCTACCTAAACGAACCCTAAACTCGCTTGTGTCGCGTATTAAGATTCTTAGTAACCTAAAAATTGATGAACGACGCGCTCCGCAAGATGGCCGCTTTAAAATTAATATGAATGGACGTATTTTTGCGTTTCGCGTATCTACACTGCCTATTACCGAGGGCGAAAAGGTTGTTATGCGTGTGCTAGATGAATCAAGCGAACCGCTTTCATTAACAAAGCTTGGTTTTTGGGGCAAGGCACTGTCAGACATTAATGATGCCAGTATTCAGCCGCATGGCATGATTTTAGTTACGGGTCCAACAGGGTCAGGAAAAAGTACAACCCTGCACAGCGTGCTACATATTTTAAACAAACCTGACGTTAATATATCGACCGTCGAAGACCCCGTCGAATATAAGCTTGAAGGTGTTAACCAGACACAAGTAAATCCTGTGGCGGGTATGACCTTTGCTGCCGGCCTGCGCGCCCTACTTAGGCAAGATCCTAACATTATTATGGTTGGTGAAATTCGCGACGGAGAAACAGCAGGACTTGGCGTACAGGCTGCACTTACAGGGCACCTTGTTTTTAGCACGCTACACACCAACAATGCCGCAACTTGCCTGCCGCGTCTTTTAGATATGGGCATAGAACCATTTCTTATCGCAAGTGTCGTGCGCGTTGTCATAGGGCAGCGCCTTGTCAGGCGTTTGATACCCGAAGATAGTGAAGCCTACGAACCAGATGCAGTAGAAAAAAAAGAACTAGAACGAGTGTTCCATATTAACGGCAAAGCTGATTGGGATAATCTACTAGCTCAAGTTCAAATTGCGCAAACACAGTTTGAGCGCCCTAAAACAGATAAAATTCTATTTTATCGTCCTAAAAAGGACTTACCTAAAGAGCGCAGTGGCTACAAGGGTCGCATGGGTATATATGAGGTACTGTCTAATAGCACCGATGTACAAAAAATGATTGTCGCGAATGCGACTAGTGAAGAAATCCAAAAGCAAGCAATGGCAGAAGGCATGGTTACAATGCAGCTAGACGGCCTTGTAAAAGCAATGCTTGGCATGACCAGTATCGAAGAAATATTAAGGGTTACAAGAGAATAATATGCCAGTATTTACATATACCGCGACAGATAAATCAGGTAAGCGCCACGAGGGCAACGTTGAAGCAGCAAGCGAAATTGCTGTAGGGCAGCTACTTTCTAGACAAGGTTTACGTGCTTTAGTTATTAAAAAAGAACAAAAAAAGACTGATGTTCTTGCCTATTTTACAAAAGCGCAAAAGGTTAAATTA
>Ga0075163_10012176_pt1 | contig 11206 bp, 9 predicted proteins | sample JI1023141ADNA_FD_71478 | JGI IMG/M metagenome (GOLD analysis project Ga0075163, IMG submission 71478) | Wastewater effluent complex algal communities from Wisconsin, to seasonally profile nutrient transformation and Carbon sequestration -... | ecosystem: Engineered > WWTP > Effluent > Algae...
TATTTTAAAAACAAACCCTGTCAGTTTTTTAATGCTCCATTTGATGTCATTTTGCCCATGAAAGGGGTAGATTTTATGAAATCAGATAAGGTAGTTCAACCCGATATTGTGGTCATTTGCGACCCCAACATCATCCAGGACAAAGGCTGTTTTGGCGTACCTGACTGGATCATAGAAATCTTATCTTCCCACACCGCCAAAAAAGACCTCCAGGATAAATTTGACCTCTATGAAGAAACAGGTGTCAAAGAATATTGGATCATTGAGCCTTCCAATAAAACGGTAGAAGTTTTTTTTCTTCACAATGAAAAATACCAACGCATTCGCGCCTATACGGTACCTGATCTCGTATGCCCTCAACTTTTTCCGGATCTCACCTTTGATCTCACCGATATTTTTGAATAGCATCGGATTTAACAGATCCCCTATACCAAACAAAAATCATCCCTAAGCAGTAAACAGTAGTCGGTTAGCGGTACGCCGCCCCTACACCGCTAGTGTGGTATTGGGATCTACCTGTCTGACTGGCATCAGCCAGGTAGATGAGCGGTGAGCCGTGAGCCGTAAGCCGCCTGTCTAACTGGCGTTAGCCAGGTAGATGAGCGGTAAGCCGTTAGCCGTGAACCGTTAGCGGTGAGCGGTGAGCCGTGAGCCGCCTGTCTAACTGGCGTTAGCCAGGTAGATGAGCGGTAAGCCGTGAGCCGTTACCAGTTACCCGAAATTTTGTAACTTTGCACTCCACACCAAAAAGGAAGATGGCAATTAACGGTATCAACGAAGGATGGAAGCAGCTGATTTCTAAATACACCCTGATTAAAGAAGCGGTGGCAGCGAAAATAGCACCTTATTGGACGCCCATTGCAGCCAGGCTGAATCCTTATTGGCAGCCTGTAAGAGAAAAATATGCCCAATTGACAGAGCCCATCAGGGTTTGGCACCGAAAGTTGAAAGAAAGCCGACCTATGCTGGCCAATGGCATTCAATGGTCGTATGATATTGCCAGGTATGGTTTTTACTTTTTCTTTGGTTTGGTATTTTTTGCCTGGATCGGGCTCTTTGGACATATGCCGGATAACGATGAATTGCGCAACATAGAGAATTCCAATTCAACCGAAATCTACAGCGCGGATTCAGTTCTGATTGGTAAGTTTTACATCGAAAATCGCACCGAGATTGGCTTATCCTCCATTTCTCCCTACGTCATCACTGCCCTGTTGGCAGTTGAAGACAAACGATTTTTTGAACACAGCGGCATCGACCTTCGCTCTATGTTGAGGGTATTTAAAGGCCTGGCTACCAATCAATCAGGATTGGGAGGAGGCTCTACCCTGCCCCAGCAGCTGGCCAAAAACTTATATCCCCGAAAAAAATATTACATCCCAGGGCTTAGCCTGCTTATCAACAAGATCAGAGAAAATATTATATCCAGCAAGCTGGAGAGTATCTACAACAAAGAAGAATTACTAGCCCTCTACCTCAATACCGTACCCTTTGGAGGTGACCGCTATGGCATCAATGTGGCGAGCAGGTATTTTTACAATAAAAAAGCCAAAGAACTCAACGCTGCAGAAGCGGCCACCCTGATTGGCATGCTGAAGGCAACAACGGCACTTGATCCTACCAGGAATCCAAAAAATTCTCAAAAAAGGAGGAACCTGGTGCTCAACAGAATGGTAGCCAATAGCAATTTTACCTTCCAGTCTGATGAACTCAAGACCGTGTCTTCTCTCATCGCCAACGGCAAGCTGAGCCAGGAGGAATACGATAAAATCAAAGACAAACCGGTCAACGCCCGCAAGTACACAGGAGCAGATGGCACCGAAGGGGTTGGTGCTTACTTCAGAGAATACCTTCGGATCACCGTTATGCCACGCATCCTGGCAGGTCTGCAAAAGGAAGACGGCACCAAATACAATCTGTACCGGGACGGCTTAAAAATTTATACAACCCTCGACAGTCGCATGCAGGAGTTTGCCGAAAAGGCAGTTCAGAAACACATGAGTTTTTTGCAGGACCAATTTTACAAACACTGGAAAGGGTATACCGAAGAAAAGCCATGGGGCGATGATAAATGGCTGGAAGAACAAAAGCTGAGAAGCGAGCGCTACCTCAAACTCAAAGAAGCAGAAGCAGCCGATAGTACCATCGAAAAAAGTTTCAATGAACCGGTTAAGATGACCGTCTTTACCTGGAAAAAAGGAGGCGGAGATACCGATACCATCATGACACCGATGGATAGTATCAAACATTATTTTTTACTGCTCAACACCGGATTTATGGCCATGGACCATAGCAATGGTCACATCAAAGCATGGGTAGGTGGCACCGATTTTAAATATTTTAAATACGATCACATCCTTTCTAAAAGGCAGGTGGGTTCTACCTTCAAACCCATTGTATATGCAGCCGCTCTGCGCGACAGCATGATGCCATGTGATTTTATGTACAATGAAAAAGTAACCATTGAAGACTGGAGCCCCGGTAACTCAGATGGCGTATATGGCGACTGGGTTACCATGGCGGGAGGCTTGGCGTATTCGATCAACACCATAGCTGCCAAACTCATTGAAAAAGTGGGTATCCAGGCTACCATCGACATGGCTAAAAACATGGGCATAACCACGCCCATGCCACGCGAGTTCGGTATTTCACTTGGAGCCGCCGATATCATGCTTTACGACATGATGAAAGTTTATGGCACCCTTGCCAATAAAGGCATCAGGCCGGAACCTACCGCTGTTATCCGCATCACAGACAGAAACGGCAAAGTTATTTATGACAGTGCAGAAGAAAATAAAATTAAATACCCCGGCCGTGATACTACCCATGTAGTTAGTGAAAGAGATGCATCCATAATGACCAAGATGATGCAGAATGTCATTGATAGGGGAACAGGCAGTAAATTTAGAAATGCCTATGGCGTAGTTGGAGAATTTGCCGGAAAAACAGGAACCACCCAAAACCATTCTGACGGGTGGTTTATCACCTTCAATCCAACCCTTGTTACCGGTGCGTGGGTTGGTGGACCTAGTCCGGCGGTGCGTTTTAGAGACATGAACCAGGGTCAGGGTTCTGCCATGGCCTTACCGGTGGTGGGAGAATTCTGGTACCAGATCCGCAATGACAAAAAGCTCAAAAAACTAACCGACACCCGATTTGAAATGGAAGATACCATTCGAACATTTTTCAACTGTCCTCTGCGCATACCCATTAGTCCGGATTCACTTTCCATAATCATGCAAGACAGCACCCTCAGGGATTCCATTGTTAAAAACGGGTATAGAAACCTGAAGGACATCCTCAACCAAAGGTTTGGTACCGACACCCTTAGAGGAGAAGGGCTGAACGAAGAAATCCTGGAAGGCGTGCCCGAAGAGCAGCCAACTGAAAAGAACAACGACAAGAAAAAAGAAGACAAAAAAACGACAGACGCCATTTTGCCTGCGGATAAAAAAAAGACAGACCCTAAAAAAACCGTTCCCAAAAAAAATGGTGAGGGTGGCCGGTAAAACAAGCACTGCCCTTTGGGCGTTTAACTGAATACATAGACTACATTACCACATGAGATCATCCCTGATTTGGGCTTTTTTAGGCCTGCTGCTGCTTGGTTTTGGTTCTTGCAAGACCAGTCAGAAAACCTATACCCCCCTTGAAAAGTCGCTGCTTTGGGAGATAAGTGGGCCGGGCATCAAACAGCCTTCCTATCTTTATGGTACCATCCACATGATACCCTCAGATGATTACTTCCTTCCCAAAGGAACCCTAAGTGCCATCGAAGCAAGTCAAAACATGGTTTTTGAAATCGACATGAAAGACATGAGCGATGTGTCTGCCCTCTTTGGTATGATGGGAAAAATCTTCATGAAAGACGGTGTAACCCTCAAAACGCTGCTTACCACAGAAGAATACCAGCTGGTGGAAAATCATTTTAAAGATATGGGGCTGCCAATCTTTTTTTTAGAGCGCATCAAGCCCATGTTTTTGAGCGCTTTTGCTACCAGTGATATGAATCCCAATTCACTCAAAGATGGTTCCATCAAATCTTATGAGATGGAGTTTTATGAGATCAGCCAGGATCGCAACATGACCACCGGAGGACTGGAAACCATCGACTTTCAGGTCAGTGTTTTTGATTCCATTCCGTATAAAGAACAAGCCAAAATGCTGGTAGAAAGTTTAAAGACCCTGGATGAGGACAATGGCGAGTTAGATAAACTTGTGTCCCTCTACAAGGCACAGGACATCGATGCCATGGTGAATACCATGTCTTCAGAAAATTCAGAACTGGCCCCCTACGAAGACATCCTCCTCAATGGTCGCAACAAAACCTGGATTCCCCAGATCATTCAGCAAGCCAAGTTACAAACCACCTTTTTTGCAGTCGGTGCCGGACACCTGGCAGGCAGCAATGGAGTGATCCACCTGTTGAGGAAGGAAGGATACAAGGTGAAGCCGGTTAAATGATATTGACCGGGGTTCGGGGTACTTGTCCCTTTGCCGGGCACCGGTGTAGGGAACGGAGCATCTGGGAACTTGTCATGTCTTACGCGGGTATGTAGGTATTGCTAAAAAGCCGTAGTATTCCACCAACAAATATTTGGGGACAAGGTCATTTTTACGATCAAAACAAAATAATATTCCACTATTTAACCCAAGGAATACAAAATTATATTTGGCATTTGTTATTTTTCACTCCATGATCCTTATTGCGACAAGGGGATAGGAAGTCAAAACACAACAAAAAAAATAGAAAATGACCATGATAATTGCTTGTAATGATAGGCTTTTCCTTGTTTTTCTTTACTTTTGTGGCCTATTTGACCCGGGGGATTCGGGTCGGGAATTGCAATTGACCAAATTAAGCAAAACATTATGCAAAACAATGAAATTTACTTTGTGCCTTTAATGGGGCTCATTGGACTGATTTTTATGATGTGGAAAGCGCGGTGGGTAGTAGCCCAGGACGCCGGTACAGGAAAAATGCAGGAAATAGCATCCGCGATTGCAGACGGATCATTGGCCTTCTTAAAAGCAGAATGGAGGGTCTTATTTATTTTTGGGTCTGTGGTTTCTGTCATCCTTGCATGGTCTGGTACCCTGGTTGAAAGTTCACACTGGTTGATCGGTGTTGCTTTCATCATCGGTGCTGTGACTTCTGCTTTTGCAGGATATGTAGGTATGAACATTGCCACAAAAGCCAACGTACGTACAGCACAAGCAGCCAGAACCAGTCTGAAACAAGCACTGAAAGTTGCTTTTACAGGTGGCACGGTTATGGGACTGGGTGTAGCCGGCTTGGCAGTAATGGGACTCAGCATCCTGTTCATTATTTTTTACAACATGTTTGTGGGCGATTCAGGTGATGTCAACGGCTTACCTATGGAAAAAGCCCTGGAGGTATTGGCTGGCTTCTCATTGGGAGCTGAATCCATTGCCTTGTTTGCCCGAGTTGGTGGTGGTATCTATACCAAAGCTGCCGATGTTGGGGCTGACCTTGTGGGTAAGGTAGAAGCCGGTATTCCTGAAGATGATCCGCGCAACCCTGCTACCATTGCCGACAACGTTGGTGACAACGTAGGAGACGTAGCCGGTATGGGCGCTGACTTATTTGGTTCCTTTGTGGCTACCATCCTTGCTACTATGGTATTGGGAAGAGAGATCATTTCCAACGACAACGTTGGAGGTATGGCTCCTATCCTTTTACCTATGTTTCTTGCAGGATTGGGCTTGTTGTTTTCAGCCGTTTCTACTTTTTTCGTAACGATTAAAGATGAAAAGGGTGATGTGCAAAACGCCTTAAACATGGGTAACTGGTCGGCCATCTTAATGACAGCTGTAGTTTCATACCCCATTGTAATGACTTACATGCCTGCCCAAATGGAAATCAGAGGGGTAAGCTTTACCAATCTCAATGTATATTTTGCCATCATCCTTGGTTTGGTTGTTGGCGCCATTATATCCTGGATTACTGAGTACTATACCGCCATTGGTAAAAGGCCGGTAAGTTCCATCGTACAACAATCTTCTACTGGTCACGCTACCAACATCATTGGCGGACTTTCTGTAGGTATGGAATCTACCCTGGTGCCTATGATCGTTTTGGGTGCCGGTATCTTTATTTCTTACTTCCTTGCCGGCTTGTACGGTGTGGCTATTGCCGCAGCCGGTATGATGGCAACCACCGCAATGCAGTTGGCCATCGACGCCTTTGGACCCATTGCAGACAACGCAGGAGGTATTGCCGAGATGAGCGAATTGCCCAAAGAAGTAAGAGAACGTACCGACATTCTGGATGCTGTTGGTAATACCACTGCTGCTACCGGTAAAGGATTTGCCATTGCATCTGCGGCCTTGACAGCCCTTGCCTTGTTTGCAGCCTTTGTTGGATTGACCGGCATTACCTCTATTGATATCTATAAGGCCGACGTTTTAGCCGGCTTGTTTATTGGTAGTGTGATTCCTTATATCTTCTCTTCCCTTGCTATCGCAGCAGTAGGAAGGGCTGCCATGAAAATGGTGGAAGAGGTAAGACGTCAGTTCCGCGAAATTCCAGGCATCATGGAAGGTACAGCAAAACCTGAATACGACAAGTGTGTAGACATTTCAACCCAGGCATCTCTGAAAGAAATGATGGCACCCGGACTAATTGCTTTGATAGTTCCTGTGATTGTAGGTTTTACCTTCGGTCCGGAAGTACTGGGTGGTTGTCTGGCCGGTGTTACTGTTTCGGGTGTTTTGATGGGTATCTTCCAAAACAACGCAGGTGGAGCTTGGGACAATGCAAAAAAATCATTTGAAAAAGGAGCTGAAATCAATGGTGAAATTCACTACAAAGGCTCTTCTCACCACAAAGCAGCGGTGACAGGAGACACAGTAGGTGATCCATTCAAAGACACTTCAGGTCCATCAATGAACATCCTGATCAAGTTGATGTCGATTGTATCACTGGTCATTGCACCACACATCAATATCAATAATCACACAGCTTTGTTCTCCATGAGGCCTCACACCATCGAAAGTCAGCCTTATAAGATGTCAGAAAGCAAAGATACCTATAAAATGCCTCAACACGAGGTAAAATAAAAGTAGGTCAACGATATAAAAAAGCCGGTTCCGTTTGGGATCGGCTTTTTTTTGTCCACCCAAAATGGAAAAGGAAAATATCGGCAATCATTTTTTAGCTATAAAAAAGGCCGATGGTTTTGCAACCACCGGCCTTGACTAATTCACTGTAAGCCCACTAAGGCATCACTACTGTGTCTATGACGTGGATGACACCATTGCTTTGGTATACATCTTTGATGGTCACTTTTGACTTATTTCCCTTTTGGTCAGCTACTACCAGATCTTTGCCCACCATCATCAACGTTAGCTTACCTCCCTGTACGGTTGAGAGTTCCAGCTTACCCATGTTTTTGGTCATTTCCTTCATGATCATCTTACTGTCGTAAATACCTGCTACCACATGGTAGGTAAGGATGGTGGTGAGGTCCTTCTTGTTCTCTGGTTTTACCAAAGATTCCACTGTACCTTTCGGAAGCTTATCAAAAGCATCATTGGTGGGAGCAAAGACTGTAAAGGGTCCCTTTGACTCGAGTGTGGCCACTAGATCAGCTGCCTTTACCGCCGCTACCAGGGTAGTATGGTCTTTGGAGTTGACCGCATTTTGTACAATGTTTTTAGAAGGGTACATGGCTGCTCCACCCACCATCACGGTGCGTTCCATTTGTGCCTGTAATACTATACCAGAAGTCATTAAGCCCAAGGCTAAAAAAAGTTTTTTCATTTTCATGTTTTTAAAATTTGATGAATGTGTTTGAAAGGATATACGACTGTAATGGTGAAATTGGATTTAAAAAAAAAATATCCAAAAACCAGGTGTAAACCCTCAGCTAAAAGCTATAACTAAAGTTACATTGACCGCAAGCCCTATATCCTATACTTTTACCAAAAAAACCAATGACAACCTTTCGTCAAAAAGCATCTGATATATGGACAGAGCTCGGCATCGAGATTTCAACCCTGCTTATCATTGTCACAGTCACCATCGGTACCTGGATGGTGCTCAATTATAAAGCAGGTTCACAGATCACCTCGTTTTTTACCAACCTTGAAAAAAACAAAGAGATCAGAAATCAAAGCCATGACCTCTGTGGTGATACTTCTCCCTTTAACCGACAAATAAGGCTAAACGCCGCCAGGGTAGACAACTACCAGGAAGCTTCCAAACAATTATTGATCGTAATGTACCGAAACTACATGCCCAATGTAACCCTGTTTCCCATATTTACAGGACTGGTGGGCATTCTCACCCTCATCATAGCCCAACAAAGCTGGGCCAAAGTATCGGCCGGAGTGAAAAGCCTTTTTCTCCTCTTTGTATTATTATCCGGTTTGTTTGGCTTATATCCGGATATCTTTCACCAAAAGGAGGCCATAGATAAAAATTTACAAACCTATATTGAAATGGAAAAAATGCAAATCAGAGGCTCCGAAATAAATCTTTCCTGTTTGACAGATTCTATCCAAATAAACAAAGTCATACAACAAAATACAGAAATCATAGCCAAGCTGAATTACTACTTCAATGTTCAAAAATCAGGCCTCGACATCAACAACATCAAGGTACCCGGCACTCAATAATCATGTTTACTTTCATTTGCAAAGCTGAATCACACCTGGTGGCGAGGATTGATGTTTACCATAAAATGACCACCTCCATTCAATTGTCGCTGCATGGCACCGCCCTGCCCTATCCCCAAGGCATTCGTTGTCATCAAATTGAATTGGGTAAAGGCAAAGATCTATTCAATAAGATTCTCTGCATCGCCATCCAGGTCCATGCCACCAAGCCAGATGATGTTCATTGCCAGGCCATCCTAACCCTAAACGATGGCTGCCGGGAAGAACGACACGCCCTGATTTCGGGTCAAATGGAAAAGGACAAACCCTGGGTTTCGAATTTGTTTATGTTGATTTTTAAGAGAAATCGGGGTACGTAGGTGCGCAAGATTTTGCGCACCTACATACCCCCCACCTTGCGCACCTACATACCCCCCACCTTGCGCACCTACATACCCCACAAATCCATCTTTCATTTTCTGCTTTTTCCGTATCTTTGCAGCCTGAAATAAAAGACCATGTACAGAACACACGACTGCGGACAATTGAGAATCAGTGATGTAGGAAGCCAGGTAACCCTCTCCGGTTGGGTGCAAAAGGCCCGAGATTTGGGAGGCATGACCTTCCTTGACCTGAGAGACCGATATGGTATCACCCAGGTAGTGTTCAACATGGATGAGAATGCAGAATTGTGCCAGGAAGCCCGCAAGCTGGGCAGAGAGTTTGTGGTACAAATTACCGGTACAGTCCGCGAACGTAGCAGCAAGAACCCCAACAGGGCCACTGGAGACATAGAAGTGGAAGCGGCAACACTGAAAGTACTCAATGTCTCTGCTACCCCACCCTTTACCATCGAAGACAATACGGATGGAGGTGATGACCTTCGCATGAAATACAGATACCTCGACCTGAGAAGGACACCGGTTCAAAACAACATCATCTTCAGAAGCAAACTGGCCCTCGAGTCGCGCAAGTACCTCGACAGTCAGGGCTTTATAGAAGTGGAGACGCCCTTCCTCATCAAGTCAACACCAGAGGGTGCGAGAGACTTTGTAGTACCATCGCGCATGAACCCGGGAGAATTTTATGCTTTGCCCCAAAGTCCGCAGACATTTAAACAAATCCTGATGGTGGCGGGTCTTGACAAGTACTTTCAAATTGTAAAGTGTTTCAGGGACGAAGACCTCAGGGCCGATCGTCAGCCAGAATTTACACAGATCGACTGCGAGATGTCGTTTGTACACATCGAAGACATCCTCAACGTGTTTGAGGGCCTGGCCAAACACCTGTTTAAACACACCCTCAACATCGACCTGGGAGAATTTCCACGCATGTCGTACGACGAAGCCATGCAGCGATATGGCAGTGATAAACCCGATCTCCGCTTCGGAATGGAGTTTGTAGAACTCAACGACATAGCCAAGGGCCACGGTTTTTCTGTTTTTGACAGCGCTGAGATGGTTGTTGGCATCTGCGCTGAGGGCATTGCAGACAGCTACAGCAACAAAGACATCAAAGACCTTACAGAATGGCTACAAAGGCCTCAAATAGGTGCCAAAGGCCTCGTATACGTCAAATTTCAAGCCGATGGCATCAAATCTTCGGTTGGCAAATTTTATTCGGATGAGCAACTCCAGGCCTGGGGTGAAAAATTGGGTGCCAAACAGGGAGATGTTTTGTTTATCCTGAGCGGTGAAACCGAAAAAACAAGAAAACAGCTCAACGAGCTCCGTCTCGAACTGGGCCGAAGGATGGGACTGATGAAGGCGGGCGAATTCAAACCACTCTGGGTTATCGACTTTCCGCTCCTGGAATGGGATGAAGATGCTCAGCGTTTCTTTGCCATGCACCACCCCTTCACCTCACCTAAACTGGCTGACATCCCACGGATGATGAACGGCGACCACGAGACCATGAAAAGTCTTCGCGCTGATGCCTATGACCTTGTGATCAACGGGGTGGAAATCGGAGGTGGCTCGATCCGTATCCACGATCGCGAGCTGCAGTCCAAAAACTTTGACCTCCTGGGTTTCTCTAAAGAGGAGGCGGAACACCAGTTTGGATTCCTGCTGGGTGCCTTCGAATATGGAGCTCCTCCACACGGTGGTATTGCCTTTGGTTTTGACCGTCTTTGCGCCGTGCTCAATGGTGTCAATTCTATCCGCGATTTCATTGCCTTCCCTAAAAACAACCAGGGCCGCGATATGATGATTGATGCTCCTTCTACCATCCATGATGCGCAGCTGAAGGAGTTGAATCTGAATGTGGTAAAGAAGTAGACAGGTATTGGAGGTATCCGGCAACGGCTATCCGGCAACCGCTGTCCGGTAGCTGACATTTGTAATTGAAATCCGTAAAGAGCTGCCCGTTGTGGTATTTATTAATTTCTTTCAAGGCAGATTTGGCCACCATTTTGAATATTAAGTGCATTGAGGTGCATTAAGCTTAATTTTTCTCCTATAAATCTTAATGTGTCTTATTGTTCTTAATTCGTGTGCCTATAAAACGCAGTTTTGTAGTGCGTTTCAAAAGAAAGTACTTTTCTCGTTTATTAGTGAAAAAAATTTTGTGGGGTTGTAATTCG